>JAABUQ010000092.1_pt1 | contig 172990 bp, 156 predicted proteins | sample 5560001 | NCBI WGS metagenome assembly JAABUQ01 (sample SAMN10711888, study PRJNA513371) | rock metagenome | isolation source: Antarctica rocks | place: Antarctica: Victoria Land, Finger Mt nord | collected 2015-12-18
AAATCAGACTCACCGCCAGACTATGCAAGAAATCTCTTTGAGCAAGAAAGCCATAGAGCCGCCTCTAGTCCCAAGCTACTGCCAACTTATGCAAGACAGAAAAGAGCAGAATATACCTGAAGTCGCAATAACCTCTGTTTGATACCCCATGATACGTAGCACTAAGGCACGGAACGTATCTGTCAAAATATCGCCTATACGCTCTTTTAAGATACTATGGCGTAAGACAGGTTGGAATAGGTCGGGAGTAGGCTGATGTTCAAGTTGCTCTTGCAGATGATGCTGACAACATGGAACACTCACGATCAATTTGCTCTGCCACTTTATACCCTGACATAGTGCTTCATCTGTTGCAGTATCGCAAGCATGAAGGGCAAGTACAATATCAGGTGGAATAGCTGGTTGAAAGTCTATGATTTTGCTAGTCTGAAAAGTGAGATCAGGCCAACCTAATCTCGATGTTTTCTCCGTATGCCTTACCAATGGTTCACTTCTATCATCAATACCTGTTAGATGTGTTGGAATGTTTAGTACAGAATGAAGATAATAGTAAAAAGCAAACGTAAGGTAGGCATTACCGCAACCACAATCCACAACAGAAACAGGTGTATCGGAAAGTTTTTCCAATGCTCCCGTTTGCTGCACAAGTTTTAAGAACTCGTTAATTTGCCTGAACTTGCTCTGCATATCCACTTTGATTTTGTTGTCTTCGCCCATAATACCAAGCTCTTTTAGAAATGGTGCCGCATCTTCACCAGCTAAAAGCACCTTCTTTTGACGGTCATGAGAGAGAATTGGTTCCTTCGTGTCAGTTGAGGAAGTTTTCTTACGATGAACAATTGGTTTACCTTTTTTAGTGATGGCTATATGAATACTATTGTGAATGGTCTCGATATGAATGTCCTTGAATGTGAGTCCTAGAAGTTGCTCAAGCTTCTCTATCATATCATCGTCTCTATAATTCTTGGTGATATCTTTGTGTGCATCAAAGTATGAAAATTGCAGATGTTTCCTTCCCTGTACGACGACAGGGCGTACAACAACTTTTAGCCAGGGAATAAGTTGATCTCTTTGTTGACCACTGAATGTTGCCTTTATAAAACCTTTTTCATTGACAACATTCTCCCTCACGATTTGTTTGTAATCATCTGTAATCATGCTATTGTTCCCTGAGTTATGACACTGAGAGGTATATAAGCACAAATAGGACGGTTGACATAACCGTCCTATTTGTATAAAGACAATTCTATTTGGTTTGCTCTGATGCCAGACGCCCGAACTTGCGCTGTCGGCTTTGCAAGATGTCCAGGGCTTGGCGCAGGTCCTCGCGCCCGAAGTCAGGCCAGAGGGTTGGTGTCGCGTAGTATTCACTGTAGGCTGATTGCCATAACAGGAAGTTACTGACACGCATCTCGCCAGCGGTACGAATGACCATATCAGGGTCGGGCAGGTCACGCGTGTAAAGATAGGATGCAATCATATCTTCGTTGATGCTGTCAGGTTCCTTACCATCGGCGACAATCTGACGCACGGCATCCACCAGTTCCGCACGACCACCATAGTTGAAGCAGACGTTCAGGCCGATACGGGTATTGTTGCGCGTCAATTCCTCAGACTCTCGCACGGCCTTTTGAATGTCTGTGGATAGGTCATACAGACGACCAAGATGGCGCAGCCTTACTCCATCGCGGTGCAATTTTTCCAGGTCCGAGCGAATGGTCTCCCAGAAGAGACGCATGAGACCATCTACCTCAGCGCGTGGTCGCCCCCAGTTCTCAGTTGAAAAGGCATACACGCTAAGCATCTCAATATTCTCATCGGCAGCGCACTCCACGACACGACGCAACGCCGTTACGCCAGCCTTGTGTCCTGCAAGGCGTGGCAAGTGACGTTTCGTCGCCCATCGTCCATTACCATCCATGATGATGGCAAGGTGGCGCACTGACTGAATGGGTTGCTCTGTTGCGACAGGTTGTGACTGCGACGCAACGTTCTCCTTTCGCGAGGAAAAGAGATTGTTTATCTTAGTCAAGCGTTAGACCTCCATAAGCTCCTGTTCCTTACTTTTTCCGACCTTATCCATCTCGTCGATGAAGCGGTCGGTGAGCTTTTGTAGCCGATCAGAGCTACGTTTCAGCTCATCTTCAGAAACTTCTTTCTTCTTTTCACGGTCACGTAGTTTATCCTGAACATCACGACGAATGTTGCGAACCGCGACCTTATGCTCGTCTAGCTTCTTGTGAAGCACCTTCGCCATGTCGCGTCTGCGCTCCTCACTCATCGGTGGAATGTTCAGACGAATGACCTGTCCATCATTGTTGGGATTGATGCCCAGGTCAGATTTTTGGATTGCCTTCTCGATATCCGGCAGTATCTTGCGGTCCCAGGGTTGAATGACCACCTGACGCGCATCAGGAACGGATATCGAGGCGACCTGATTGACAGGAGTCGGAGTACCATAATACTCGACCTGTATGCGGTCAACTAACGATGCACTGGCGCGACCAGTACGGATAGCCGTGAGGTCCTGTTTCAGGGCGTCGATAGCTTTCTGCATACGTCGTTCTGCATCGCTAAATAAATCATCTGTTGCCATAATTCAAAACTCCCTTTTTCTATAAGCATACTACGTTGTGTAATGCTCTAAAAACGGGACGTGATAACACAGGTGGTGTATGTTGCTGTAACACCACTAGACGGTCTCTTTCACGTCTGCAACGAGTGTACCACACTTTTCGCCGCGCATGATTGACTCTAATGCGCCATCCTGATGTAAGTTGAACACAATAATCGGCATATGATTATCTTTGCACAGGGAGAGTGCGGTACTATCCATAACACGCAGTCCCATGTTAAGAGCCTGCATGTAGCTTATTTCTTCAAACTTTTTGGCGTTCGGGTTGCGTTTAGGATCATCGTCATAGATGCCATCTACATTCGTCGCTTTGAGCAGTATCTGCGCGTTCAGTTCGACGGAACGTAGCGCGGCAGCCGTATCAGTCGTGAAAAACGGGTTGCCACTACCTGCCGCAAGAATGACAATGCGCTCTTTTTCTAAGTGACGCAACGCACGGCGCCGAATAAAGGGTTCCGCGACGGGCGGCATCTCAATCGCGGTCTGTACGCGCGTCGCAATCCCTAGCTTCTCTAATGCATCCTGCATCACCAGTGAGTTCATCACAGTGGCAAGCATCCCGACATAATCGGCGGTAGAGCGATCAATGCCAGTGGCGGCAGCATCGGCTCCACGCCACATGTTGCCACCACCAATAACCATTGCAATCTCAACACCCAGGTCATGGACACGTTTGACCTCGGCTGCGATACGCCGCACGGTCTCCGCATCTATGCCGTAGCCATGAGGACCAAGTGCCTCACCACTTAACTTGAGCAGAATACGCTTATACGTCGAAGCCATACTACTCGCCCAGTTTGAAGCGACTAAAGCGGCGCACTACAATGTTCTCGCCTGTTTCAGCGATAGCCCTACGCACGAGATCGCCAACTGTGACCGCATCATCCTTGACCCACGGCTGCATCATCAGCACGTCAGAACCAAGTTCCTTCTTGAGCTTGCCACTGAGAAACTCCTCACGACGTGCCTCTGGTACACGCGCAGCCGCAGGGTCTTCCAGGATTCTCTTGCGAGCCTCTTCCACGATATCGGTAGGCAAGTCTTCGTAGTTGATATATTTGGGAGCGACACCAGCAATTTGTAGAGCAAGTTCATTAGCAAGCGTGCGAAAACCCTCGCTACGAGCTACAAAGTCGGTGCTACAGTTCAGTTCAAGCAGCACACCGACGCTATGGTTGTGATGCACGTAAGAGAATACGCCACCTTCTTTCGTCTCGCGACCAGCAGTGACCATCTTCTCAGCTTTTTTATCTCTGCGTGCTTCGAGGTACTTGATCGCCTCGGCACGATTGTTCGATTGCGTCAAAGCAGTTTTGCAGTCCGCAAACGTCGCGCCTGTCTCTTCGCGCAAACTCTTGACATCCGCCGCGGTGTATTCCATGATGTGATATCTCCTCATTCCTGTTGTATCATACCCAGAGTCTGGAAACAGCACAACGACTGCTGTCACTTACTTTTGGTCTCCGGGTGCTTGACAAATGTGTTAATAAGTATTGTTTACAGTAAGAGGCGGGAGGTCGAGGCATGCGCCCCGTGACCTCCCGCCAGACAAAAGATGTATCTTAAAGAGCCTCTTTAGCAACCAGTTCTGGTTCCGTTGCGGCTTCCAGCGTGCTTGTTACAATGGGAGCGTCATCTGGAGCAGGCGTTGCTTCCGCAGCAGTTTCTGTTGGCGTGCTACTCTCAGCGGTTGTTACCTCACCGGAAACAACTGTAGTCTCTACTTCCTCTGTCGTATTATTTATCGGTGCAGCTTCGTGAGCTACCTCTTGTACCTCGAATGCAGGAAGAGCAGTAGGCTCGATTGAAACTGGCTCCTCGCCTTCCTTCTCGCTTACCTCGCTATCCTTGTTGCGTGCATCGAGTTCGCGGCGTCCTTCAACGGCGGCATCGGCAATCTTGGCACATAGTAGGCGTACCGCACGAATTGCGTCGTCGTTCGCGGGAATGGGATAATCCATTTCGTCAGGGTCGCTGTTTGTATCTGCCAACGCGACGATAGGAATTTCAAGGCGGCGAGCCTCCATGACAGCAGTTCGCTCTTTGCGCGTATCAATGATGAACAGCGCAGTTGGTAGACGACGCATATCTTTGATACCACCAAGAATACGTTCCAGGCGGTTCATGTCGTCGGTTAGACGCTGCACTTCCTTCTTGGGGAGTCGCTCGAAGTCGCCGCGATCACGACGAGTCTCAAGTTCACGCAGATAGCGAATACGCGATTGAATGGTCTGGAAGTTGGTCAACATACCACCAAGCCAACGCTGATTGACATAATACATGCCACAACGCTTGGCCTCTTCCGCAACAGCCTCTTGAGCCTGTTTCTTGGTGCCAACGAAGAGAATAGTGCCACCCTCGGCGGCGGTTTGCTCAACAAATTTGTACGCATCGTTGAGGCGCGTTACCGTCTGCTGAAGATCAATGATATGGATACCATTGCGATCCATGAAGATGAATGGTGCCATTTTTGGGTTCCAGCGACGGGTCTGGTGGCCGAAGTGAACACCGGCCTCCAAAAGTTGTTTCATAGAAATGACGTTTGCCAAAGACGGATCCTCCCTTGAATCCTCCGCTCCCTTCAGAATAGGCATCAGGGTCCGCCAGGGCTACACTGTTTGCCGATGGCAATAGATACATCACCGAGGACCCAGGGTTGACGCGTGCGAGAGAGCGTGTGTACTTAATGTTGCGAATAGCAACTTATAACTGCGGAAGACATCTTCCGCTAAGTCGCAAGTATAGCATAGAGCAAGCAAAGACGCAACAAATTTTTGTATAAATCTTCTGAATAGTAAAACAACTGCAATCCACACACTATTCCGCTGCACGATACATTCAAATACAGAGATATTGCACACCTACTTTCGCGACTGGACTAAATCGGGTATACTCTTGCTGTTCAGTAAAGTAGTTGCGGAGAAGGGAGGCAAGGAACAAGATGCAAGGAAGAATCCGGCATTATCGTGTGCGCCTGATTGCCTATGACGCCCTCCTCCTTCAACACGCATGCTTACCAGCACGCGTACCCAGTCCCAGTCCTACCCCACTTGCACCGATAGTACCAGAAGTTCCTTTCACCCGTTCGCAACAAAAGCTCCCTCAACGCCACGTCTTACGCAAGACACACCTTATCTACGAACGTAGCAAAATAGCGGACATATAGCCTCTTCCACACAGTAGAATACATGCTTGTAATCAGTCGATGAAGGGAAATATCGCCGCTCGCTTCTTGCATGCGAGAGTATATCTGTAGTATATACATACTCATTACTAACCAATCTTGTTTTTAGGGGTAGTAGACGTAGAAAGGGATATATTATGGTACGTATTATGATTGTCGATGACCATACATTGATGCGCCGTGTGGTGCGCGAGGTTCTCGAAAAAGAAGCCGATTTAGAGGTGGTTGCCGAAGCTCGCAACGGCTTAGAGGCAGAGGAACAGGCGGCAAGAGTCAAGCCAGAGGTCATTTTAATGGACCTTGACATGCCCGATTGTGATGGCTTCGAGGGAACGGAGCGCGTTCTGGCGAGTTCGCCTCAATCACATGTTGTCATCTTTACCGCATCGCATCAAGAGCGTCATCTTTTCCAGGCACTGCAACGAGGGGCGATGGGCTATCTCACCAAAGACATTGAGCCAGAGGCTCTTGTCCATGCCATTCGTTGTGCAGCACGTAACGAGCTTTGTCTTCCTAGCTCGTTCGCGACACAAGTAGTTGCACACCTGCGTACAATGGGCAAAGAACATGAGTCGCGTATGTGGAACGAACTTCTCGGACCCGATGAACAAGGTGAGGAAGAGTACAAAGCGCATCCGCATACAAATGCTGTCGCATACCGTGTACCTCGCCGTCCTTCGATGCACCGCACACAAACAACAGCAAAAGTTGTGTCGCATACGATCCTGGAGCAAGCACCTGCAACACGACCACTTACGGAGCGCGAACAGGAAATCCTCAGCCTGATGCGTAAGGGACAGAAGAACCGCGAGATTGCAGGTGAGTTGTCTATCGCCGAATCAACGGTGCATAAGCATGTACAAAACATCTTCGAGAAGTTACATGCACGCAACCGCACAGAAGCGATTTATCTTACCAGCGCAGGTAATTAAGCACCATAGAATACAGGGACAGGACGTGTGCTATGCACACGTCCTGTCCCTGTATTCTATGGTACAATAAACATCTATCATTGTCTCATCCAAGAATATTATGGATTGTCAGCGTGTTCGATAAACAAATACAGCAGCCACAACAACAAGGACAGACAGGCAGGCTACCCGATATAAAGACAGAAGAGAAAGTCACATTTCTGGCACGAAACGACATTTTTCGCCAGCTTGACGCCACCGAACTACACGACATAGAACGTAGCACGACATTTACAACCTATGCACCTGGGCGCGTTCTCTATCGACCAGGAGAAAAGGGAACAACTCTCTTTTTACTGGTATCCGGTGTCATCCACTTATATCATCTTTCAACTGACGGGCGTAAGCTCATTATGGCAACTCCTGAACCGGATACATGCTTTGGTGAAGTCGCACTACTTGGCAACGATATGCATAGCAGTTTTGCAGAAGTGATCAAAGAGGCGCGTGTTGGCATCATCAGCAAACCTGATATTGAGCAACTTGCCACGCATAAACCATCTATCACCACTGCCCTACTCAAAAGTGCAGGGCAGCATTTTGCACAGCTTGAGATACAGCTTGTCAACACGACATTCAAGAGTGTCAACGCACGTCTTGCCACACTTCTGCTACAATTAGCACATGGGACACAGATGATCGATGGCCTGAGCCATGAGGAGCTAGCAGAACATCTGGGCGTGTATCGAGAAACGGTCAGCGTGGCATTACGCGATCTGAAAGACGCTGGCGTCATTGAGTTAGGACGCAAACACATCACGATCAGTAAAGCAGCGTTGTTAAAAGAACTTGCAGGACAATAGAAACTCACAGGTTATCGAGAGCGGGAAGCAAAGCATTATTCATGACTATACAAGCACAAACAATGATTATTCAGGCAAAGAACGTGAAGAAGGTGTATCGTAACGGGCATTTACGTGTCGAGGCACTTGCAAGCATCAATCTGAACATTGCCCCCGGCGAGATGGTCGCGATTATGGGACAAAGTGGTTGTGGCAAGACAACCCTGCTCAACTGCCTGTCAGGGCTGGATAGCATCGACGAAGGCGACATTTTTATTCGCGGCGACAACTTACGCGACCTGAGCGACAACGAGCGAACCTCATATCGTGCGCGACACATGGGCTTCATATTCCAAGATTTCAACCTGCTCCCCGTGCTTACAGCAGTCGAAAATGTCGAACTGCCTATGCTAGTCTCGAAGGTGCCGAGCCGCAAAGCACGTAAACGCGCATTAGAGGTGCTTGATCTGGTCGGACTTTCAGCACGCGCCGCACACCGACCCGCAGAGCTTTCCGGCGGCCAGAGACAGCGCGTCACCATTGCCAGAGCCTTAACCAACAATCCAGCGATTGTCTGGGCCGACGAACCAACGGGCAACCTCGATAGCGAGACCGCCTTAGAGATCATGGACCTGCTAACCACACTTAACAAAGAGAACGGGCAAACCTTCGTCATCGTCACACACGCCCTGGAGGTCGGCAACCGCGCCGACAAGATCATCACCATGCGCGACGGTAGAATTGTGGGTTAGTCTGATAAAAGAGTTTATGCAAGTCCCATCTCTTGAGCGGTCTTTTTATGTTCGGGTTCGGGTAGTGCTTTCAGGTCTCGCTTGCCCAAAAACATGCGATCACCTACAAACAAATTGCGTCGCTTGAAAGCTGCAGGGGTTGTAGCTAAAAGATTTGCGCGTCTAGTCCATTCTCTATCATAGAACCAGGGCTTCGGCAGAATGTAACACTCTTTTCTTGTCCATGCGAGGCAAGGCACATCATCTTGTTCACAGAGCCATTCCACCGTAGCAGCACAAAAAGCGGCCCAATGTTGTAGTTTGGGGGTAGGAGCGGGAGCGATGGGAGTCTCTATTAGTTCAGGTCGATGATCAGTCGAGAAATACCACCAGTCATTGAGGAAGTTACCAAGCGTAACCCATAAGTACTCTCCATTGCAAATCTTCTCAAAGGTCTCCGCCATTGTGTGCCACTTGTAAGCCATGTGTTCAACACCTCTTCTAAGTTACACTTCAAACAAGTATTCAATTTCATCTAACACTTCTGTACTTATATCCTCGCTAGCAACGTATTTTGTGACAAGAGCAAGAACATCTCTTCGCTTAACAACTTTGCGATGTCATCCTTGTTCATTTCACTTGCACTTTACGTTTTGTTCTTGCTAATTTCAAGGCTTGTTTCATACCTAGCCTCATCTCTGATGTAAATAGTTTTTTCGGTATATATCCTCTCACAAAGGATAGGGCTTGTTGCATCGTTAAAACGTGAAGTTTCTCAGCCAAAATCTGAATAGTCTCGTTGTCTTGGATATTAGTAGCAGTAGCGACTTGCATAGCGAACATATGAGAGGGCAACGCAAGATAGATACGCAAAGCAGGATATTCCAACCATCCTTTACTTGCTATATCTGTATCTGTATCAAAAACTTCTTTGGCAGCAATATCAAGCCAGTTAATAGATATGTTCTCGTCTGAGGCGATCTGAGCAATCGTGTCACGAAGAACTATACTTTGTCCTCCAAAATATCCATTGATGTCTTTAGGTATGTAGATAGCAGTTTTGTCTCCAGCCAGATATGCCTCAATATCTTTTCTTGTGTCTGGCTTTTTAATACCAACCAGTACCTTGATAGTATCATACATCAGAATCTCGCCTGTTACACCCTTTTTTTGTAACTCTTGCCCAAGCAGACGTAAGTATTTCTCAGCATCTTCTCGTGTCATATCTCACCTTGCACGAACTCTTGTTTTATTTATAAGTATGCCATACTCAGCTACAATCGTCTATTGGCATCTGAGCATCCTTACCTGTTTTTATTCAACATGTTTTTACACGTTTATGACGTTGAGCAGATACGTTCTTTTTCCATTTCATGGTCCATTGGTGAATACGAGCAATATCTTCTGGTGTACGCTTTGATGCGAGATCACGCTCCATCACTGTCCCAGCCCAAAGATAGTAAAGGCTCAAGTTGCTAAGTGAGGCTCCTTTTTGTTTGTAGCCACGACGCCATCCCAACTCAAACACTTTGCGTATTACGCGGTCTCGCAAGTGCAGTTTCCCGACATAATCAATACGAAGAATAGAGACGGTACGGGCAGCATCAGCACGTGGTTCAACCAGAGTCATTTGTTATCTTTGCAGGACTTTTTTGTAGCAAAACGCGCAGGTCGACTTATGGACGATTTGAGACCATAGATAGCAACTCACAACCTTCACCAGATGCATAACAAAGAAGGGCATCGCTATAGATTTTATAGCGATGCCCTTGTATTGCAAAAACGTTACGCGAGTGTGCGTGCCTCAGAGCCGAGCATCTGATGCGCGACCTCTTTGATGTGCGCTGATGAGATGCCGTAGAGTTCTTTGAGCAGCGTCACGGCACCATGCTCGACAAACTTGTCGGGTAGGCCGATGACTCTGACATTGACATTCTGCACCTCATGACGCTCTAAGAGTTCTAGCACAGCACTGCCGAAGCCACCCGCTGCAAGGTGATCCTCGACGGTGATCAAATGCCCCGTACTCTTCGCTAGGCGCAGGATCATCTCCTCGTCAAGCGGCTTCGCCCAGCGTGCATTGACGACGGTGGCACGTGTCCCTTCATCAGCCAGTTCTCGCGCAGCAATCTCGGCCTCTGAGACGGTTGTCCCATAGGCAAGTATGGCACAATCTGTGCGGTCCGCCTCTTCCAGTGTGGCCGGGCTAAGCAGTTCGGCTTTACCAACTTCTAACTTATGTAGTTCGTTCGTAAGTGGTGTGCCTAGTCCCTTACCACGAGGATAGCGCAGACTCACAGGACCATTCATATAGATTGCGGTGTAGAGCATGTGGCGTAGCTCTTCCTCGTCTTTGGGTGCCATCACCTTCATGTTAGGAATGCTACGCATAAAGCCGATATCGAAGACGCCATGCTGCGTTGGTCCGTCCTCACCGACAATGCCCGCACGGTCCATCGCGAACACAACGTGCAGATTTTGCACACAGATGTCATGAATCACCTGGTCGTAGGCACGCTGCATAAAGGTCGAGTAGATCGCGACCACAGGTGTAATGCCCTCGACCGCCATACCACCGGCAAAGGTTACAGCATGCTGCTCAGCAATACCGACATCGAAGTAGCGTTCGGGAAAGCGTTGGCGCAGTTTCTTGAGGCTCGTCCCCTCAGCCATCGCAGCGGTGATACCAACGATATTTTTATCCTTCTCAGCAATAGTAACAAGCGTATTGCCAAACACATCCTGATACGCTGGTGGGTCATTAGGATTCTTCTTAATCTCGCCAGTCTCGAAATCGAATGCACCAGTGCCGTGCCACTTAGTTGAATCACCTTCAGCGATATCCCAGCCTTTGCCCTTCTTCGTGATAACCTGCACCATCACCGGACCGTCGATCTTCTTAACGTTCTCGAAGACATCCAGCATCTGCTCCATATCGTGTCCATCGAAGGGACCAAAGAATTTGAAGCCAAGTTCCTCGAAAATGACTCCCGTTTTGCTTGGCAGCATCACATGCTTCATGCTTGTTTCGACACGACCAGCCGTCTCACGTGCCAGATCACCAACCACAGGCAGCTTCTCTATCGACCCCTTTGCCATAGCGCGCAAACGGCGATAGCTCGGCGCGGTCTGCATCTGACGTGCTTTCAGCAGGTACGAGTGCAAGGCACCTACGTTATCTGAAATGGATTTATCGTTATCGTTGATAATAACGATAAGATTTTTCTTCAAGCTACCTGCATTATTGATCGCCTCAAGTGCCATCCCACCCGTCAAAGCACCATCACCAATAATGGCAACCACTTTGAAATCTTTGCCTTGCAGATCGCGCGCCGCAGCAATGCCTAGTGCTGCGGAGATAGACGTACTGGCATGGCTCGCACCAAATGCATCATACTCGCTTTCCTCACGACGCAGATAGCCGGAGAGACCGCCGAATTGCCGGATTGTCTTGAACTGCTCGCGCCTGCCCGTGAGCAATTTATGGACGTATGCCTGATGACCAATATCCCAGACAAGCTGGTCTTCGGGGGTATTAAAAGCATAGTGCAAAGCCATCGTTAGCTCGACTACGCCAAGATTAGGGGCAAGATGTCCACCCTTCACCGACACTTTTTCGATGATCTCGCGTCGAATCTCTGCTGCTAACTGTTCCATCTGCGGAATCGTCAGTTTACGTAATTGCTCTGGACTATTAATGCTATCGAGAATCCTCGTCAAAGGTTTCCTCCCATACTTTCTGGTGTCCCCAGGCACCCCCTTGCATAATCGCAACACGAGACACGGTAGACGCCAATCAACTTTTTCTTTCTCTTACAAAGATGCCAAACGCTAAGAGAAAGGGTGCATTTTATACTGCTTCCTCGTATTATAGAGGTGTTTGCACAACCTCGCAAACACCCAAGCCCAGAAAATTCATGCACTTGGGGGCTTGACATACCTTCGACCAGCCTGTAGAGCCATATTAAACGAAAAAACAGTCCCTTGACAGGTGCAATGTTTCTTTCTATCATAACGTACAGGATAAAGTGTTTTGGTCTATGTCTCAATAACGACGCTGACTCCTTATGGGTCACATGACGCACAGAGGCATATAGCAAGCATAATGTGCATACAGACGAAAAGGAAGGTAGGATGGCATCCCTGATTCTATGGGAAAGATGATGTAATCCATGCTCGAACATATGGAAAATATCATTTGCCGAACAAGTATGACAAGAAAAGATAGCGAAAAAGAATCCGAACGTCCCCATTACTATTCACAGTTCTGGCTTGATATCGCTGCCGGTCGTCGCACGATAGGTGGCCCTAAGCCCGAAGACGATGGGGAGTTTTTTGATGACTCATCAGAAGCGATTACACTGCATGAGTTCCAAAATGAACCGGACGAGGACCTGGATGAGGTCGATGATCGTGTAAACGGCCGCACCACTACCACACGGTCAGTTGTCGAGCCTGTCATCAGCACCGATGAAGTGGATGAGGCATCTGAACCAGACGAGATACCCATTGCTACGGACGAAGTTGAAGACATTCCGCAAGACGAGGCCGTCGCCGATGCCGACATTCCCGATATGGACTTCGTGGCAGAAGAAGCCCCAGAGGACGAAGACGAGGACGAAGAACTTTTTGAGGATGAGGACGAGGACGAGGATGAAGATGAGGAAGGCTGGGTCGCAGGTCGTGGACGCAAAAAGCCAAGCGTCAAACGCCCAACAAAGCAGCCACCAGTAAAGCGTCCCAAACGCGATTCGCGCCGAAGCTTTTAGATAGCATGCAAGCAAAAACAGGCAGAGCAATATGTCGCTCTGCCTGTTTTTGCTTGTCAATAGAAATTCACGGATAGATACCACGAATCTGAGTAGCTTCAGCCACACGCGATATTGCCAGCATGTTTGCCGCTAATCGCATGTCACAATGTTGCCGATCAGCCTGCTCAGCAACGGAGGCAAATGCGCGGTTCATAATCACTTCAAGCTTCTGCGTAATCTCCTCAACTCCCCAGAAAAAGCTTTGCAGGTCCTGTACCCACTCGAAGTAGCTCACAGTAACACCACCAGCATTCGCTAGAATATCAGGAACAACGACACAATTGCGCTCGAAAAGAATACGGTCTGCTGCGGGCGTAGTTGGACCATTGGCTGCCTCGGCAACAATACGCGCCTGCACACGTTCTGCATTCTCGACAGTGATTACGCCTTCAGTTGCAGCAGGAATAAGGATATCGCAGGGCACCTCTAATACGTCCTGTACTCGTATTTGCTGCGCCTGGGAAAAGTCCACGACGCTACCACGTTCCTGCTTATGACGCAGTACGGTGGAGGGATCAAGGCCAGACTCGTTGTAGATACCTCCACGCGTATCACTGACTGCAACAATTTTACAACCTTCGTTGTGGAAAAGACGTGCGGCAATCGACCCTGCATTACCATAGCCCTGAATACTGACACGCGCACCTTTGAGCGGCATCCCAATACGCTTAGCGGCCTGCCGTGTCACGAAGAGGACACCGGTCGCGGTGGCATCGTTACGACCTTCGCTACCACCAATCGAGAGGGGTTTGCCAGTAACGACGGCGGGAACTGAAAAGCCCGCATGCATCGAGTAGGTATCCATCATCCAGGCCATAACCTGGGAGTTCGTGTTGACATCGGGGGCTGGAATATCGCTGTGAGGACCAATGATCATAGAAATTTCGGTTGCGTAGCGCCGTGTCATGCGCTCAAGTTCGGCGGGAGACATGCTCTTGGGGTTACAGATGACACCACCTTTTGCTCCACCATAGGGGATACCTACAACGGCACATTTCCAGGTCATCCACATTGCTAACGCTCTGACTTCATCAAGAGTTACGTCGGGGCTGTATCGAATGCCACCCTTTGCGGGTCCTCTATTAACGTTGTGTTGGACACGGTAGCCTGTAAAGGTCTTGATACGTCCGCTATCGAGACGGACCGGAAAATTGACCGCGAGTTCACGTTTCGGCTGACGAAGAATCTCGCGCATATCTTCGGAGAGATTGAGCTTCTCAGCCGCCAGTTCAAACTGCTGAACCGCCATATGGTAGGGGTTCAAAGCAGCAGACGACACGTCGTTGTGCATAGCCTGCAACTGCCTTTCATCTTCTATTGTTATCAAAACGATAAAGAGGAACACAAACGTTGTGTCCCTCCCTATAGTATAACATGCGTCCTATGATTGCGTTTCGTCGAGTTTTTTACGCAGCAGCATTTGCACCATATCGGCCTTTGCCTGACCACGTGTCTGCTTCATGACCTGACCAACCAGCGATTGCAGCGCATTGGTTTTGCCACCACGATAGTCCATTGCCGCCTTCGCATTGTTCGCAATCACCTCTTCGATGATACGTTCAAGTGTTCCAGTATCGCTGATCGGCGGCTTAATGCCCTTGCGCGTCACGATAGCTTCGGGCATTTCGCCAGTCGCGAAGGCTTCATCCAACACTTCTTTCCCTTGCTTACCTGTTATGCGCTCTTTATCGAGCAGGTCTAACAGATTCGCCAGTGCTTCTGGTGAAACGCGACAATCCTGGATAGACTGCGCGTTTACCTTGAGCAGGCGTACTAAATCGCTCAAAAGCCAGTTGCTGGCGGCTTTGGCACGTGTCTTGACATCCTTGACATGTGAGACCACAAGTACCTGTTCAAGATAATCACCCAGCGACTTGTCTTCCGTCAGCACGTTGGCATCCTGCTCAGAAAGACCGAACTGCGTCATGTACCGCATGCGGCGTGCATCGGGCAGTTCGGGCAAGGATGCACGTATCTCTTCTACCTGCCTACTACTAATGAGCAGTGGCGGCAGGTCTGGCTCTGGAAAGTAGCGATAGTCGTGTGCCTGCTCTTTGCTACGTTGAGAGACGGTGATGCCTCTGTTTTCGACCCAACCACGCGTCTCTTGTACAATCGTGCCACCTGAACGCAATAACTCAACTTGACGTTGAAACTCGTACTCAATGGCACGCTCTACAGCACGGAAACTGTTCATGTTCTTGATCTCGGTCTTCACACCAAGTGTTTGTTCACCGCGTGGACGAATCGACACGTTAGCATCGCAACGCAAACTGCCCTCCTCCAAACGGCCAGAAGAGACGCCAAGATACACCAGAATCTCACGCAACTTTTGCATGTAGAGTCGCGCTTCTTCCGCGCTCCGCATATCAGGTTCGCTCACAATTTCCATCAACGGCGTACCGGCACGGTTCACGTCGATGAGACTATAGTCGCTATGATGGTTGAGACGGGCAGTATCTTCTTCCAGGTGGACGCGTGTGATACCGATGCGCCGTGTCTGCCCTTGCGTTTCGACCGAAAGATAGCCATGTTGACTGAGTGGAACATCGTACTGCGAGATTTGGTAGCCCTTCATCAGGTCGGGGTAGGGATAATTTTTGCGGTCAAACTTAGAATAAGGGGGAATGGTGCAATTGAGGGCCAGTGCCGTCATAATCGTATAGCGCACAGCCTCTTCGTTGATGACAGGCATCACGCCAGGCATGCCCATACAGACCGGACATACATGAGTATTGGGTGCCTCGTTCGCATAGCCTGTGCTGCACGAACAGAACATCTTGCTTTTGGTCAAAAGTTGAGAATGGACCTCAAGTCCAATAACTAGTTCAAAATCGGTATCTACAGGTGTATGTGTTGTTGTCGTCGTCATACCTACCTCACCTCGCGCAAAAAAATGGTTAGGGTACGTGTATCCTGCCATAAGTCTAGCGGTTTTTGGCACATTCGTCAATGGGCAACACCAGAAAAAGTTCGCTTATGCCCGAATTCCACTAGCTCTACGGTTAATTTAGAGTAAGGAAGTAAAAACAATGGTAGAGTGAGGCTAAGACACCCACAAGGGGCTAATTTGGATCAACATTCAAAAAGCCCTACCACGATCCTACGTAATTGGCATTATTGACAAGATGGGGTATACTTGCCCTAACAAAGGAACAATTAGTCACCTCGCTACCGGACCATCCACCAGGAATGCTGGCAGTGGCACGTACCTGTGTTGTATAAACGTTGCATTTGAGCGGGCAGGAGAGAAAACAGAATGTCCCTGATAAACATGGCGAAACGTGAAATCAATTGTAAAATTGTCTATTATGGCATTGGCTTGTGTGGCAAAACCACCAACTTGCACTATATACACCAGACGGTCAACCCACAAGATGTCGGTGATATGGTCTCTATCGACACAGAGACCGAGCGTACCTTGTACTTTGACCTCCTTCCCCTCGAACTTGGCAAAGTTCACGGCTTTCAAATTCGTTTCCAACTCTACACCGTCCCCGGTCAGATTCTGTATCAGCAGACACGTATTTCTGTACTCAAGGGTGCCGACTGTGTAATCTTTGTAGCTGACTCTCAGGCTAGCAAACTACAAGAGAATATCGAGTGCTGGAACGAGTTGCAAGAGCAATTGCGCCGCATGAACAAGGATATCGCAGATTTTCCGCTGGTGATGCAATGGAACAAGCGCGACCTGCCCGATGTCTTGCCGACCTCCGTTTTAGAGAAATATCTTAATCCGCATCGTGTCCCCAGTTTTGATGGTGTCGCGGTAAATGGCATTGGTGTAATCGACTCATTACGAGTGGGTATCAACTCGACGTTACAACGATTGGAACGTATCTAATACACCTTGAAGAGAGCGATGCGTCGTGGGCATTTTCCTCATGAGGAAAATGCCCACGACGCATCGCTCTCTTCATCATACAATTGTTGACTGCCCATAAAACATGTATAATAAACAAACACAAGGACTAGATCATCCCCTGGTTGTCTATACTCATGTTCTTGAATGTGTCAGTATATTAAATACAGAGCAGGTTTCTCTGCGAACACTTTCCGCACCCCTGCCCTATGAAGGATTTACATGGAAACGATACGTGTCATCGTTATTGATGAGCAACCGCTCTTTCGCGCGGGCATTCGCACAACGCTGGAGAATTCTGGCGATTGCCAGATTGTTGGAGAGTCTACCGATACGTTTGATGTGCTTGAACTGGCTCGTACACATAACCCTGATGTGGCCTTGATCGACACCAATCTTATTGCCTCTGATCCACTTGAGATCGCTCGTCAGGCACGCCATCTCGTACCACGCATGGCAATCATCATGCTCACTCCATCTGAGGATGAAGAGCGGCTATTTCAATCAATCAAGGCTGGTGCCGCCGCATATTATACGCGCAACATTACGCCTGACGATCTGGTAGAAGCTGTGCGTAAAGTCAGCAACGGCGAGTATCTTATTCAGGACGATGTGCTTTCCAAGCCACAACTTGCAAGCCGCGTTCTTAAATCGTTCCGCGAATTGACGGTAGAGGATGAGGATGAAGAGGCGAAGGACCTGTACTCGCCCCTGTCGTCGCGCGAGGTCGAGATACTCGATTACATCGCACGCGGCAATAGCAATAAAGAGATCGCGAAGTCGCTCAAGATCAGCGACCAAACAGTAAAAAATCACATCACGTCAATCCTGAAAAAACTCTCGGTGAATGATCGTACCGCCGCCGTTGTTCACGCATTACGACATGGTTGGATCAAAATGCATGACAATTAAGCGATTGACATAGCCCATTAGTACCAATTTCAATAACGTGAAAATAGTCAATTGGTAAAGAGAGTGTGGAGAGACCAATGGTCTCTCCACACTCTCTTTACCAATTGACTTCTTATTTTTATAACCAGACAGAAAGCACTTCTTTGCCTGTATTTGCATCGACAAAGACATAGAGATCGTGATATGAGCGTGTGGAGGGTACAGGATCGACGGAGGCGTTGTTTGGCTCGATTGGAATACGCTGGTATGAAATCATCCAGACGGGTATGTTATTCAAAGAGGCATGAGTGAGCAAAACATAACGTGCATTAATGTTCTTCGCGTTGTTCGCGGCATCTGGCTCTAACTGGTTTGCTAGCAGCACTGCTTGTTGCTGACTCAGCGTTGGATTTTGACCAGCGTGACCGAGTGTGATGCCTTCAGCACTGAGTTGTGGTAGCGGAGCGTTTGAGGACGGATTGGTATTCGCACCAGACGAGGAAGGCCAGATAAAGGAGCCGGGTGAACTATTGTGTTGTCCAAGCAACAACCATCCCAGCCAGAGGCAACCAAGACCAAGCAGAATAGCACCCACTATTCCACTTACAGATTTTGATTGAAATCGGCTTCGCTTCTTTGCCATATTTTCTCCGTGTTCCCTCAATACTCCGTTCTATTCTTTGTAACTATAACGTATAGCTCGCTTTATAGCAAATTTTGTTGACCGTGTTTTCGCATAAGCTATATACTGATATAAAGAGGTAAAATAGCACTTTTTTGCTTCTTGCAAGAAGAAAGGAAATCTATCCCTGTGAAAGTTTATGGTCGCATGACTGTTTTTCCGGTGATGCCCCCACGCATCAACCGTTTGTATGAACTGGCGTATAATCTCTGGTGGAGTTGGCGTCCCGAAGCACGCATACTCTATAAAAACCTTGATCCCGTGCTATGGGAACAGACGGGGCATAATCCAGTGCGCTTTCTGAGCGAAGTGGACCCACAGGAACTCGAAAAGGCTGCCAACAATCCTGAGTATTTGCAACAATTCGATAGCGTGCTTAGTGACTTCGACTATTATATGCATCCACGCGCCAACGATACCTGGTTTTCTAGCACTTATCCTGAGTTGACTGATAAGGTTATCGCGTATTTCTCGGCAGAGTTCGGGTTAAACGAATCACTGCCAATTTACTCAGGTGGTCTTGGTATTCTTTCCGGCGATCACTGCAAAGAGGCAAGCGATCTTGGCTTGCCCTTTGTCGGGGTCGGCTTCTTGTATCCACAGGGCTACTTCCAACAGCGTATCAATCGCGACGGAGTGCAGGAGGCAATCTACGAAAAGCTCCATTTCTCCGAGGCACCCGCCACGCCCGCTACCGGACCCGATGGTAACGAGGTGATGATTAACGTTGACCTGCCCGGACGCCGCATCTATGCAAAGGTCTGGAAGTTGCAAGTTGGGCGCATCTCTCTCTACCTGATGGATACCGACGTAGCACCAAATGCACCACATGACCGCGAACTTTCGGCACGTCTCTATTCGGGCGATCATGAGATGCGTATCTCGCAAGAGATCGTGCTGGGTATCGGCGGCGTTCGTACTCTTCGCGCACTCGGTATCTCACCGTCAGCATGGCATCTCAACGAAGGGCATGCGGCCTTCTCGAGCCTGGAACGTTGCCGCGAGTTGGTCGTATCTGGTATGAGATTCAACGAAGCAGTTGAGGCGGTGGCGGCAAATTCGCTCTTCACCACGCACACTCCCGTACCAGCAGGCAACGATACATTCAGCCACGACCTGATCGACAAGTACTTCGCTAGCTACTGGGGACAACTGGGTCTGAGTCGCGATCAGTTTATGGAGATCGCACGCGAAGAGCATGGCCGGGAGGCAACGTATGGCATGACGGTGCTGGCACTCAAACTTACAGGACTACACAATGGCGTGAGTACACTTCACGGCAGCGTGTCGCGCAAAATGTGGCAATTCCTCTGGCCTGGTGCAGAGGTTGACGAGGTGCCGATAGGCTCCATCACCAACGGTATCCACACTTTCTCCTGGATTGCACCAGAGATGAACGAACTCTTCCGACGCTACCTCGACAGTGATTGGGGCCGCTACGTCGATGACCAGCAGTTCTGGGATAGCCATATCAATAATATCCCTGATGCCGAACTGTGGAAGACGCACGCGATACGCAAAGAAGACCTCATCACCTATGCCCGTAACCGCTTGAGACAGCAATACTTACGGCTTGGTGAGGGTGCATTACAAATAGCTGAGATCGACCATGTACTCGACCCAAACGCACTCACCCTCGGCTTCGCGCGTCGCTTCGCTACTTATAAGCGTGCAACGCTGCTCTTCCGCGATATCGAGCGTCTCAAACGCATCCTGAACAATCCAGAGCGACCCGTCCAGATCGTTTTCGCGGGCAAAGCACACCCTGCCGACAATCCGGGCAAAGCTCTGATTGAGCAGGTGTACAAGCTTTCGCGCACCAGCGATTTCAAGGGTAAGATTGTCTTCCTGGAAAACTACGATATCGACATGGCACGCTACCTCGTCTCCGGTACCGATGTATGGTTGAACACTCCTATTCGCCCATACGAGGCAAGCGGCACCAGTGGTCAAAAGGCAGCCCTCAATGGACTGCCCAACTGTAGTATCCTCGATGGCTGGTGGGACGAGGGCTACAACGGCAAGAACGGTTGGGCCATTGGCGAGGAGCGCGAATATCACGACCAGGATGTACAGGCCGAGGCTGATAGCCTCTCGCTCTACCGCCTGCTCGAAGAGGAGATTGTGCCCACATTCTTTGACCGTGACGCAAACGGTGTGCCGCACGCATGGATAGGCTACATGAAAGAGGCTATTCGGACATGTGCGCCTCAATTCAGTATGCGTCGTATGGTAAAAGACTATACAACGCACTACTATGTCCCTGAAATTCGCCAGAGTGAGCAGATCGAGCGCAACCATTATGAGCAAGCACGAACACTTGCAGCATGGAAGGAGCGTGTTCGCAATAACTGGGGCAAGCTGGAACTCTATGTTGACGGACAGCGCGACGGCCAACTCAGTCTCGGCGAAGGCATCAACGTGAAAGCATGGGTGCGTGCCGATGGCTTGACGCCGGAAGACCTGAGTGTCGAACTCGTCTACGGTGAGGCAAACGATGATAACGTCGTAGCACAACACAGCTTTCCCATGAGCTATAGCAAGAAAGAGCTAGATGGCTCCTATCGCTATGATGCAAAGCTCAAACCCGACGAAAGCGGTAGCATTGCCTACAACGTCCGCGTTGTGCCAACGCATAGCGGGCTAACTGAGAAGTACGAGATGGGGCTGATTCGCTGGGCATAATGTCTCTTCAAATGGAGATGTGAAAACTGCTAGCACAGTTTTCCATCTCCATTTGTGTTTATCTGGATACTCTCGATATGATTGACTAGTAATCTCTACGTTTTTTTGCATCCAACGTTTCCGTTAATAGAGAGAATTGCTGGAAGAGTTCTGAGTTCCATATGTAACACTTTTACAAGTGTAGTTTGATGGTTCAAGAAATCCTACACTATGTACTTCTGGGGATGTATTGAGACGATTCGACCAATCAGTAGGTGGAGTAGCGGTATCTATCAAAAGCTGATGCTGAGATAAATAGCTTTCTCTTTGACCGACTGGTTCCCATAATTGCTGTGGCACAATACCTTTTCCCAGAGCAGGTGTTACCATGCGGACATCGATCCCACAATCTAGCGCAGGTTGTAGCCCAATTTCAGTAATAAAACGCAGAGCTTTTTCATACGAAACGGACGGAGCAAACGTCACAGCAAGTGAACCCGGCCATGATCCTATAGATGCTGGTGTTTTGTTCGCTGTACCTGTCGTACCTGCAGTGTCTCCACAACCTACGAGAGCAACCATTACGCAGAAAACAAACAAGATCCTCACATGAAACACCAATCTAAACAAATGGAGAGCATAATACAAAAACGTATGAATATTTCTCCTCAGTATCTCTCAATCTGTATCATGGTGAAGACTCCTTTTCGCTTTTTCGAGGGGTTATATCACATTATTCTCACAACGACTACTGTAGCACACAAGCCACTAGCACTAGCTCGTGCAGATAGTCTATAATCAACGTACACAACAGATCACAGCAGACTGTTTCTATGGAGAGACGCCATCTATGCAGCAAAGTATGCTTTTTCAACCACTCACACTAGGTCCACGCGAGGCTCGTAACCGCATTATTTTTGGTAGCCACACTACGAACTTCGCACGCCACAATCTTCTCAGTCAGCAGCACACGGACTATTATGCGGCTCGTGCTGAGGGTGGTGCAGGTGTTATCGTTCTCGAAGAGCATATCGTACATCCCTCTGACATTCCCTATGAACGCGCTTTGTTTGGCTATCTCCCTGGTACAGCACAAGCTATTGCAGCAATTGTAGAACGTGTTCACGCTCACGATTCGCTTACAATTGTGCAGCTTAATCATAATGGACAACAATCGACGAGCGATCATACACAGCACGAACTATGGGCACCATCACCCGTTCCCAACGTATCCTCACGCGAAGTTCCTAAAGCAATGGAGCAGGCAGACATCGACGCGGTAATCGCTGGCTTTGCCCAGGTTGCACGTGCTACAGTGCAGGGGGGAGCCGATGGCGTCGAGTTGCAGGTAAGCGATACTTCTCTATTACGGCAGTTTCTTTCACCACTCACAAACCAGCGCAGCGATAAATACGGTGGCACACTTGAAAATCGCATGCGTTTTCTACAAGAGACAATCGAAGCGGTCACACACGCTCTCGGCTCCAACTCCATTCTGGGGTTGCGCTTCTGTGGCGATGAGCTAGCACCCTGGGCTGGCTTGACACCAGAGCAGGCGATAGAGATAGCTCAGATACTTACCGCAACGCAACGCATCGACTATATGACGGTGACAATGGGCAGTATTCTCAGTTCGCACATGTTTCCCTTTAACGCCACCATGCACGTTCCCCCTGGCTATGCCGTACATTTAGCGGCGGCGATGAAAGCGGCGGTCAATATCCCTATTTTCACGGCTGGCCGTATTATGGATGCATTCCAGGCCGAACACATTCTCGCGGAGGGACAGGCCGATGGCGTCGAAATGATTCGTGCCTTGATTGCGGACCCCGATCTGCCGCGTCTCTCACAAGCAGGACAGATCGAAAGAGTGCGTCCATGCATCGCCTGTAATCAGGGTTGTCAGGTACGCAGTGTAATGAATGTTACGCTCAGTTGCAACGTAAACCCAGATGTAATCCAAAGGAAGCAGGGAGACCGCGAGGGTCGCCCCTACACGTCGAGCCTTCGTAAAGATGTAGGGGAGACCCTCGCGGTCTCCCTGCCGTTCTCAGCAAAGCTACCGACATGTATCGTTGGGAGTGGACCAGCGGGATTAGAGGCGGCTCGTACCGCCGCCCTACGCGGACGTTCGGTTATCATTTATGAGCAAAATACAGCACTCGGTGGCACAGTGGCACTCGCAGCAAAGGGACCCGGACGCGAGGAGTTGCAACGTATCACGGAGTACCTACAGGCGGAAATCAAGCGGCTAGGAGTCGAGATACACACAGGCGTCGAGGTCACGGCATCAATGCTCATGGAGGAGCGTTTCCAGGCAATCATTATTGCAACGGGAGCGCATCCAGGAACGGGTCTGCTACCCATTCCAGGGCACGAACTGCCACATGTTACAGATGTGCGCCGTACCTTAGCAGGCGGGGTCATAGAGGGACAGCGTGTGGTGGTAATTGACGAGACAGCCTCACACGGCGTCCTCTCTGTTGTCGAGATGCTGGCAACGGTGGGCAAGCATGTGGACGTAGTGACAGAAGATTGGTACGTGGGGCGTGATCTTGTCGCAACCAATGATATCGTGTCATGGATGCAGCGCACAGTAGGACATGATGTCGCTCACATACCACACACAACAGTAGTACGCATAGAGCCAGAGCAGGTTATCGTCACCGACCGTTTCGCCGAGGGAGAACGCACCATCGCCGCTGACGCGGTGATATTAGGCACCTATGAACGCCCTTCGCAGGAGTTGTATACGACATTGAAAGGCAAGGTACCCCGTCTCTTCCGCATCGGCGATTGTGTCGCACCGCGCCGCATCGAACAAGCCATTATGGAAGGGCGACAGGTCGGAGAGCAGGTATAAATTGGTTGGTAAAAAGGACGGGCGACCACAAGGGATCACCCCTACCATATTCGTTTAACATCATAAGGCATCGTGTATAGCAGGGCGATCCCTTGTGGTCGCCCGTTGGTATTCATCCCATTCATTGGATGCTTCACGCTCAAACGTCCATCGCGAGTTATACCAGGAGGATTTTCATGGCAGGCCAATATCAATATCTCTTCACACCTATCCGCATTGGTCAAACGGTTATTCCTAACCGTGTTGTGTTTGCCGCACACCTTACCAATCTCGCGGAAGAAAATCTCCCTGGTCCACACCTTATCGCATACTACGCTGAACGCGCGAAGGGTGGTTGTGGCCTCATCATCACCGAGGAGCAGTCAGTACATCCTAGTGACTGGGCCTATCAGAAGCTTATTCACGGCTTCGACCCACATGTTATCCCAGCCTATCGCCGTATGACACGCACTGTACACGAGTATGGTACACGTATGTTCGCGCAGATCAACCACAATGGCATGCAATGCAGTAGCATGTATTCGCGTCGTCCTGTGCTTGGTCCATCGTCACTACCAGATCCTATTCATCGCGAGGTGTGCAAAGAGCTTGAGCAAGAGGAGATTGCCGAGATTGTACGTGGCTATGCACTTGTGGCGCGACATGTACGTGAGGGAGGCTTCGATGGAGCCGAGCTACAATCATCGCATAGCTCGCTCATGCGCCAGTTTTTCTCGCCGTACTATAATCGACGCACCGATGGCTACGGCGGCTCGCTAGAAAACCGTATGCGCTTCGTGCTTGAGGTGATTCACGCGGTCCGCGTCGAGGTTGGGCGAGACTTCACAATGGGCATTCGACTATGTGGCGACGAACTCATTCCGGCGGGGCTAACACTGGACGATGTAAAAGAGATTGCGAAACGTCTTGAGGCAACGGGTCAACTTGACTTCATCAACACCAGCATCGGAGAGTTTCACAATCTCTACATGGTCGAGGGGTCGATGCACACGCCACCAGGGTATCAGCTTTTTGTGTCGGCAGGCATTCGCGAGTCGGTCAAACTCCCCGTCTTCTGTACAGGTCGTATCAAAGACCCAGTACAAGCCGAACGTATCCTACGCGAAGGGCTGGCCGATATGGTTGACGTGGTACGAGCGCAAATCTGCGATCCAACGTTTACAGGGAAAGCACATGAAGGGCGTAGCGAGGCCATTCGTCTCTGCATCTCCTGCAATCAATACTGTATTGGTCGTATGGGCTTGAACCTGAGCCTCGGCTGTATCCAAACGCCAGCAACAGGCAATGAGCAACTATTTCCAACAATCCCTGTCTCGACAAGAAATGCTATGCAGCACAGTAAGAAGCCAACGGTCATGATCGTTGGCGGTGGACCATCAGGTATGCAGGCGGCAAAAGCCGCGGCACAGCGTGGTTTTCGTGTGAAGCTGTATGAGAAATCGCACGAACTTGGCGGACAGATCAATCTAATAGTACGTGTCCCCAGCCGTGTCGAGTTTGGCGACGCCTCGCGCAACCTGCAACGCGAGATCGGCGAGGCTGGCGTAGAGGTACAACTCGATACAGAGGTAACGGCAGCAATGGTCGAGCGCGAGAGGCCAGACGCCATTATTCTTGCAACAGGTTCGTTGCCAATGCTCCCACAAGTCCCTGGAGCTAACCTGCCCCATGTCGCTACCGTCTGGCAAGTTCTACAAGGCGAAAAGCAGGTTTCTCCCGGCGATTACGTGCTTGTATATGACCAGATGGGCTTTCATCAAGCCACCAGTACAGCAGAACTATTAGCAGAAAAGGGTTGTATCGTCGAGGTAGTCACGCCGCAATTCTATGTTGGCGGTGATCTGAGTGTCACGCTCGATATCGAGTTATGGTATCGACGCGCCCTCGCGAAGGGTATTCGTCTCACACCCAACTACTTTCTGGCGGGTCTTGGTCCCAATAGTGCCACCCTTATGAACAACTACACAGGTCAGCCGCGCCAGATCGAAAACATCGCACTCGCAGTCATGGCAACACCACAGAGCGCGAACGACATGCTGTACCAGCAACTTGTCGGTAAGGCCCAGCAATTGCAGCGCATCGGGGATTGTCTTGCACCACGCCGCGTCGAACATGCCATTCTCGATGGTGAGCGTGCAGCACGAGCATTAAGTTTGATGCCGACAATGTCCCAGTATGTTTCACGATTCATTTTTTATAAAGTAACATAGTAAAAAGAATTTGCAAATATAGCTACTCTGTGAGAAGAGCATTATAGATGAAGTTGTAAGGTTTCAGTTTGCATTAAATGTTGTAATCTCGGCACAAAATGCATCCACCCGTCGAGATGGCTTTGCTTATCTTCCTGACTTTGGAGCGTGTCATTATACGAGCCTTGCCCAATAATCATGTGTGTGCCATGCTCCGCAAACGGCTCGAATGCCACAAGAACCAGTTCTTGCACAGGATGATGCCCCCAACGCCATGTAAAAGCAAGCCGCTGTCCTGGCTGAAAGGCCGTGTAGAGTCCACGTAGATGCCAGTTTGTCTGAGGCCAGAAAAAGTGGTAGGATCCACCCAGACACGGCTCAATCTCAGCAGAAATAGACCACCACTGCGTTACCAGTTCAGGCTTCGTCCAATACTCAAATAGTCGCTGTGGTGAACATGTTGGAAATTGAGCCACAACGATCAACATATCATCAGGAGAAGGTATTCGTATTACAGACATAACTACACATTTCTTACTAATCAACACGAAAATAGTTTACACTAAATGCATATATTTCTAAGCAGCCGTACCAACTCTATAACCCATAAATAAAGAACGTGCCTGCGGCGACGGTTCTAGCAACGAGAAAATGTTGCCGTAAGGGTCTGAAAATACCGCCTCGACACCATAGATTTGTTTGGTTGGGATGGTAATAAAGAGTACGCCACGCGCAAGCAACGTTTCATAGCTGTGGTGGCAATCGTCGGTATCGAACATCCAAGCGACCTTATGACTGGCTCGTTCAGTTACTTCTCTTAGATATGCAGCATCGTAAACAGTTCTATCAGGTTGTGCCAGGGCAATTTCGGGCCTATATTGTCCCTTTGGTGCGACAGTCACCCAGCGCATACCAGAGCCATAGCTAACATCTACACGCTTCTCAAGACCAAGCTTCTCGGTGTAAAATTGCAGTGCCTCATCTTGATCGTTGACGAAGACCGAAACCATTGCTAATGGTGTTTTACTTTTCTTCATAAAAACCGCATCTCTCTATGCATCGCTACTCACACTATGAGATGATGTCTCATCCCTCTTTACACTCTTACCATTTTCACCTCCTTATTATATAAAACATTTGTTCTAAAAGCAAGCCATTAGCCCAACTTTCTCACCAAATTTCTGTATATGTTGTATGGTATGATGAACGTGAAAAATTAAGATTAATTTTTGGTAGCGATACCCTTTGCGGTATCGTTATTTCGCAAATGGGAGTGTAGTATTATGGGCGAAATCTGGGCCGTACTGGAACATGAGCAGAACGTGCTGCATGAGCAGAGCAGTGAGCTATTGAGCGAGGCCATAGATATCGCTCGTCGGCAGCAGAAACATACAATGGTACATGCCGTTTTACTGATTTCTCCACGTGCAGAGCTACCCGATACAACTCTGCTTTCCTCGCTCAATATAGATGCACTCGATATTTTGGACCATCCTCAGTTTACGCAATACACGACCGAGAGCTACGTTTCCGCACTCGCCTGGTTCATACGTCAGCATTCACCAACGCTCGTGCTTACCAGCGCAACGCCCAATGGACGCGACTGGACACCACGCCTCGCGGCACGCCTACACTTACCTTTTGTAGCGAACTGCCTAAGTCTCGATCTACAAGGTGACGCGCTCTTCGCGCTCAGAGCCATTTATGAGAGTCGCGCCTACTTGCATACGCAGACCCCGCTACATGAACGTACCGCGCTTGCTACGCTCGTACCAGGGGTACGCGGCATCGTAGCAAAGAGGTCGAAGAATGCGTCACCCTCGTTTACGATTCATCGCTATGAGCCTCCATTACTGCAATCAGAGGAGCGTGTGCGCCGTATAGCATTAGAGGCACCATCACCGGAAGCGGTCGAACTAGACGCAGCAGAACGCATCGTGGCAGGGGGACGTGGTATCGGTCAGCAAGGCTTCACCAACATGGTGAGTTTCGCACACGCATTGGGGGCCGCAGTTGGAGCAACACGCGTGGCAACCGATCTCGGCTGGATTGAACATGCACGACAGATTGGCGCGACGGGGAAAATTGTACGCCCTAAACTCTATATTGCGTGCGGCATCTCTGGTGCGGCGCAGCATACAAGCGGCATGAGCGAGTCACAAACGGTCGTCGCTATCAATCCTGATCGCAGTGCGCCCATTTTCGCGCTTGCCGATCTTGGACTACTGGGTGATGCTAACCAGATACTACCAATAGCAGCAACTTTTATAGAAAAAAAGCAGCACGCAGAAACACAATAGAAGAAGCTGCGCTAATTCCACAATTACAAAAAGGAGCAAAAAAATATGAAAGCTGTACAATTCTCACATCATGGTGGTCCCGAAGTGCTACAAATGCAGGATGTGGCGGATCCTACACCAGCAGCAACGGATGTATTGATCGAAGTGAAGGCGACAACGGTCAACCACCTTGATCTTTTTCAGCGCGATGGAAGCAGACCCGTTCCAACCCTCCCATTCACGCCAGGGTTAGAAGCAGCGGGAGTTGTCATCAGTGAAGCCAACGGATTTCACACCGAAGAGCATGTGCTAACGGCCCGCGCGGCAGTGGCTAAGGGCGGAGGCGGCTATGCCAGCAAAATCGCGGCTCCTGCATCCGATCTTTCGCGTATCCCTGATGGCGTCAGTTTTGAGCAAGCTGTCGCAGTCGGTCTCGCTGGCTCTACGGCGTGGACTGCTTTGTATTATAGCGGGCGACTACAGAAGGGCGAAAAGGTTCTCATCTGGGCTGGCTCAAGCGGCGTCGGCTCACTTGCTATTCAACTCGCTAAACATACAGGCGCATGGGTTGCGACAACCGCGAGTAGTGATAAACGTGCTGAGACTATGCGTCAGCTTGGGGCAGACCTCGTAATCGACCATCGCAAACAAGATGTGGGCAAGGTCTTACAAGAGCAGGGCGGCGTCAATCTCGTTATCGAGCTTGTAGGTACAAGTTTGCAAACGAGCCTTAATGCGTGCGCGACTGATGGGCGTGTTATCCTGATTGGCAATCTTGGCGGTCAGAAGGCAGAGGTCGATACACAGTCATGGCGACTCAAACGTGTCTCCGTCATAGGTGCAGGAATGGCTCATGCCACACCCGAAGATGAGCAGAAGATGCTACAACTCGTAGCCGATAAAGCTATTCATCCGCTTATCGCGAAGGTGATGCCAGTCGAGCAAGCGGCACAGGCACATGAATTACTGCATTCCGGTGAGCCACAGGGCAAAATCGTCCTGACCCATTCATCATAAGAAGAGAGAACATATGCAAAGCCAAATAACCACAGAACAAATTCCTTTGACGCGTGGCGTACCAGCCGTTGAAGCACTGCCTGCAAAACTGCTCAGTGAATGCTTTCAAAGCGTATTAGAAGCGCCCGATGGCTGGTCCGTGTTGCAATACGGCCACAACGGGGGCTACCTTCCACTAAGACGCCTGCTAAGTGAGCAATATCACGTTTCCCCTGAGCAGATCATCGTCGGCAACGGTTCATTGCACCTACAAGACCTGCTTTCCGCACTACTCATCAAATCCGGTGATGTGGTATTTGTCGAGCAACCAAGCTATGACCGTGCCATCAAGACATTTCGACGACGAGGCGCAAAGGTTATCGGCATTCCCTTGGAGCATGACGGCGTCAATATTGAGGCTCTGGAAAAGGCTCTAGCCAAACAGGTGCCGACCTTCATGTACGTCATCCCTGACTTCCAAAATCCGGCGGGCGTCACCACATCATCACTAAAGCGACAAGCACTGGTAGACTTGGCAGAGCGTTACGGCTTCTGGCTGGTGGAGGATATCCCTTACCGCACGTTGCGTTATAAAGGCGAATCAGCTCCATTATTGCGCGAACTGAACGACAAACGTGTGCTTACTATCAGTTCGTACAGTAAGCTCATCAGCCCTGCCTTACGTGTGGGCTACCTTGTCGGGCCAGCCAATTTCGTCAAGCAACTGACAAAGCTTGCCGAGGAGACTATCCTTGCACCAGTGTTACCAACACAAGCCGCCGTTGTCGAGTTTCACAAACGCGGCTATTTTGCCTCTAATCTGGGAAATCTCAAACAACTCTACGCACCACGTTTGGACAGCATCGTTGCCGCGCTGAAAAAGCATCTACCCAATGTACCATTCGCGGAACCAGAAGGTGGATTCTTCGTCAGCATCTATCTACCAGAGCAGACGGATAGCAGCACACTCCTGGCACGCGCTCAAAGTGCTGGCTTAGCCTTGACCAACGGAAGCGACTTCTTTGCCGACACGCTCGAAGGTGGCGAGGATAAGATGGGCAAACGCTTTGTACGCCTCCCCTTCTGCGCCCTCACACCAGAACAGATCGACGAAGGCGTGAGAAGGTTGGCAACGCTGTTGTAAGAGAAGATGGAAACAACAAGAGACTTTTGTCGTCTCTTGTTGTTTCCATCTTCTCTTCCGTTACAGTACAAAGGGGATGAGCCGTTTTGTGCGCCGCATGTACTCCTGATACCGCTGGCCCAGATGCTCCTGCAAGACGCGCTCTTCCACATGGATACGGTAGCTGAAGCCGAGCAGCGCACATCCCATAAGGACCAGCAGACTCAACCAGTTCGTACAGATAAGCCCAAATCCGAGCAGCGTGATGAGCAAGCCGGTATAGGAGGGATGACGAATGAGTCGGTAGGGACCCGCTTCGATCACGGGCTGCTCGGGTGCGATTGCCACTGTGGTCGTGAAGGAGGCGCCAAGCACGTGGATGGCGTAGAGACGGAGCGCGATCCCCGCGTAGACCAGCAGAATACCCAGCCAGAAGAGGAATACGCGAGTACTCGTGATGACGGTAGCAGGAACCGTAAAAGCCAGCAGCACGCAGAGAGCGATGCCAAGCCGGATCAGAAGCCCGAGGACCGCTTTCGATCCTTTATCCTGGTGCTGGGCACCAGCACGGAAGCGTTTGCGCTGCCTGATCTCCACGCTCACTTCCATCACGATCCAGATGAGACAACTGACTACCAAGACACGCAGAAGCAGAAGATCATGAGCGAAAAGAGGTTGCATGTTTCACGTCCTTTCTTTGCTAACTTTGCTTTCTTACCCCTTCATTGGCTACAATACAAGATGACACAACAGACACAGCAGTCCAAATCAGCAAGTTTTAAGGCTATAAGAAATGCAACAGTTTGATGCAATCGTGGTTGGGGCCGGCCCTGCTGGCAGTAGTGCCGCCCTCGCGATGGCCCGTTCTGGTCTACAGGTGGCACTGATCGAGCGCGGAGAATATGCAGGAGCGAAGAATGTCTCCGGGGCCGCACTCTATGCACCCAACATTCTCGCGGACCTCCTCCCAAACTATTGGGAAGAGGCTCCGGTCGAACGCTATTTGACACGGCGCGTCGTCACGTTTCTCGGCCACGAGGCGGCGACCTCGCTCGACTTCCGCACGAACGCATTCAGCGCGCCGCCCTATAATGGCTTCACTGTTTTACGCCCCAAGTTTGATCGCTGGCTGGCCTCGAAAGCAGAGGCAGCAGGTGCTTTGCTCATTCCGTCAACTGTTGTTGATGATCTTCTTTATAAGGGTGAGCAGGTCGTGGGTGTGCGCTGTCGTCGCGAAGATGGCGACCTCTACGCACCTGTGGTGATCGCGGCGGATGGTGCGAACTCGTTTCTCGCCAAAAAAGCAGGACTACAAAAGGAGTTTCATGCGAACGAGATGACGCTCGGCGTGAAAGAGGTGTTGCGCCTCGACGCACATACCATCGAGGAACGCTTCAACCTCAATAGTGATGAAGGTATGACCAATGAGTATGTCGGCGATGCATCGGGCGAAGTTAAGGGCGGCGGCTTTCTCTACACAAACCGTGATACACTTTCAATCGGCGTTGTGACACAGATTGCCTCACTCGCCGAAAAGAAGCAACGCGCCTATACCTTGCTCGATCAATTCAAAAAGCATCCGGCAGTTGCCCCACTTGTACGTGACGCCGTGACGCTCGAATATTCAGCACACATGATTCCCGAAGGCGGCTGGGCCATGCTTCCCAAATTATCACGCGCAGGTTTATTAGTGGCGGGTGACGCGGCAGGCTTCGTCTTCGCCGCTGGTCTCTTCCTCGAAGGTATGAATTTCGCGATTGCGTCAGGTCTAGCGGCGGCGGCAACGGCACAACAGGCACATGCAGACCGGAATTTTTCGGCTGAAAGTATGGCGGGGTATCGTAGACGACTCGAAGCAAATTTTGTGCTGAAGGATATGAAAAGTTTTCGTCACACACCTGCCTTCGTCAATAACGAACGCCTACAAAATGTCTATCCTGATCTGATCTGTAAAACGGCGGAGAATGTATTCCGCTCGGATGGCAGACCACGCCGCAAAGTCGGACGCGTCGTATATGATACGATGAAGGGCAAGGTACCATTGCTCACACTATTGCGTGACGGTTGGGAGGCTGGGCGTGCGCTATTGTTTTAATTATCGGGAGTCAAAAAGATGCAATCGGTCGATGAACGCTTAGAACTAGTACGCTTCAAAGTCGATAAGACGCCGCACATTCGACTCAACCGCGAGACATGCGTTGGCTGCGAAACCACCGCTTGCGTCTATGTCTGTCCGGCTGGCCTCTTTGAACTGCTCGGCGACGAGATGCACTTCTCCTACGAGCATTGCCTTGAATGTGGCACCTGCTACGTCGCCTGTGACCGCAAAGCTATCGAGTGGGAATATCCGCGTGGCGGCTGGGGTGTAAGTTTCCGCGCGTCATAACCCTCTGTAGAACACAAGAACAGGGAGACCCTTGCGGTCTCCCTACATATAAATATAAATAGACATAACGTAACATGTAGGGGAGACCCTTGCGGTCTCCCTGCATCTCCACAAATCCAATATCCTTCGTTAGAGGAGCATAATTATGCATACATATGTCTGTATAAAACAAACACCGGATAGCACCTCCGTTTATGTCGATCCCATCACGGGCCAGGTCGATGGAGAACGCTTCGTGCAGGTGCTAAATCCCGCCGACGCCTGCGCGATTGAGGCGGCGGTACGCCTCAAAGAACAGGTTGGGGGAACTGTTACAATTCTTACCCTCGGACCACATGATGCTGAGGGAGCTTTGCGTGCCGGACTCGCGCTTGGCGCGGATACTGCACTCAGGCTCTGGCACGATACGGCTGGTGAGTGGGGACCGTTCACAGTTGCGAAAGCATTGGCGACGTATATTCAGAGCGTGGACGCATCACCCGACCTTATTCTCTGTGGCGATACATCAAGCGATTGGTCTTCTGGCATCGTTGGTCCCGCCCTCGCACAATATCTGGATATACCTCAGATAACGAGCGTTGCTCAATTGAGCCTTGCCCAACAACAGGAGTCTACGCGCCTCCGTGTGACACGCAAACTCGAACGGGGCTATCGTGAGATACTAGAACTTGAGACGCCCTGTGTCCTGACCGTTACGGCTGATCTCAACGAGCCACGCTACCCTTCTTTGCCAGCACATCTTGCGGCTTTGAAAGCACCTATATCGGTCCTTGACCCACAATCATTTATAAGTAATGACTATGAAGACACTGACGAGATGATACTGCTCGAAATGCATACACCACGTCCACGTCCACGCTATGTAGCGGCTCCAAACAGCAAAGAAAGTGCATATCGGCGCATTGGTGACATCGTATCAGGCGGTGCCACAGGACGTAAGGCACGTTTGATGGAAGGTACACCCGAAGAGCTAGCTAGGACTCTTGTAGAATTTTTACAAACACGAGGCTTTGTGTAGTACAAGAGATGAGAACGATGCTCCTACCACATGCGGCAGGAGCATCGTTCTCATCTCTTGTACTACATTAAGGGGTCACACCAAGGTCACTACGAATGAACAGTCCCATATCGTATGCACCATCAGTGCTACCAATAGCCTTACGATTCCACCACCACTGCCAGATATTACTGGCTGCGAGTCCCAGGTTAAATTTTGCGCCAGGAGGTGGATTGTCACCGTAGCTTAACCAGAGACCAGGGCCGACGCCACCATATAAAGGTTCACCATCGCAGGAATTGGTCTTGCTAGGTATACAAACTGGTGGCTTGTAGCCTTCATCCCACCATGTTCGCATATGGTATTGATGGAAGGCATAGTGAGGACCTTTCCCTACAACTGAACTATACTGCGCTTGCGCTGTAGGTATATCTTCTTCCCCTGTGATAATGACAGGAATGCTCTTAGCAATCGCGGAACAGCCTTTTGGGAAATCAAAGCAGACATTTGGATAGTCGCGCAGATACCACGCGAAAGGCCATGTCGCGCTACTCATTAAGCCAACGGGCAGTTCGTGGCGTCCACCATACAGCTTTTGGTCCAGCGCATCGACCTTTGCCATGACCGTATTCACATCGGGTGTCGTCTGCACATAGACCATCATCTCATGAGGACCGTCAGCAGCATGGACGTAAGAAACCTCATACATGTTATGAAGCGTGGGCAACAACAACAAGATAGCTAGTACGAAACTGACAGCGGCAGTAGTACCTGGAATAACGCCTACTTTCTTACGAGGTACCGTTGGCAGGAAAGGTACAGGGTTCTCGAAACCACTGCTAGCCACATTTGCCTTAACCTGTGTAGCAGAGGAACGAGCGACCCACCATTGTTTCACCCAATTGTACAGTGTTACCACGACGGGTTCAAGACCAATAGCACCAAGTAGCATCATAGGCATCGTCATGTGTATCATCAACCAGGGCATTTTTTCCGACGCCCATGAGTAGAGTACGACGTTACCGACAAACCAGTACACGAGGAAGAGACGGAAGCGCGTCGGTCGCATGAGACTGCGAATAATACCGACAATGCCAAAAACCAGCCCAATCTGCTCATAAAGCGGAATAAGCATCAGGTAGTAATACCAGGGCTGACCACCTCGTGCAACCTGTTGTTGCTGCAGCCAGTAGTAGAGACCCTGCCAGACACCATCGCCAATGCCGCCACGAATATTGGTGAAGACGACGGTAAACAGCACCAAAAACACACTCCAGCCAGCGAGCAGCGCAAAAAACCAGTGTGTCCACGGCATCGTAAACACGGTATCCAACAACGTTTGTTTTGCAGGGTCAACATGCCGCGCAACGAAATTTCGTTTGCCAGGAAGGGGTAGCTTACCGAACATCTCGCGTGCAAGAATGCTTAATACGTAGACACCGAGTAGAATACCAATCCACGGAACCAGTGCTACCGTCTTATCCTTGAGACCCTGCACATACAAATCAGAAAGGGCTGTATTCTTTGGATTCGTGATGTAAATTGATAGGTTCTTCATCCAGGCGAATAGGAATTTTGCAATGGGTGCAAGGATAATGAAGTATACGGCAAGCGTAACAGGTGCCCATGTCTTTGGCAGGTATGATACCAGTGCCGCATTCGATGAGACTCTAGCACGTAAAGAAAACTTTAATCCTAGTTCCCATGCCAGCAATGCGCCAAAGAAACTCCCGAAGACTGCAACCGTTAAGAACGTCGCCTCTTTTGTGGCATAGGACAGTGCGAAGCCGAGCGTAGCGACAATGAGCCAGCGTAGCTTACGATCACGGAGGTAGCGGGCGGTTCCAACAACTAACACTAGCGTAAAGCAAGCCATGTAGATGTCTTCACGTGCGAAACGCGAAAAGTAGACCATACTCGGCGAGACAGCTAATAAGAAACATGCAAGCCAGGCACCAACCTTACCAAGATAATCACGTAGGAAGTAGGGCAAACCCACAATCACCGTTCCCAGTGTGGCGGCAGCGATACGCACGGTAGTCGTGTTGACCCCGTTATCAGGAGCACCCAAAAGTTGGCTAATTTTGTATACGGTAGCAATAGCGTGAAACTGGAAAGGTCCATGCAAGAGAGGATTGTATTGATAGCAAGAGGCACCTGGGTTGAAGCAACCAGCCCAATTTTCCAGGTTGTGCATGAGTTGTAGCGAATAGTACGCGTGCAGGCTCTCATCATGATGCAACGGCTTATCACCAAGACCCCAGAAGCGGAGAATTGCACCAAGCAGAATAACGCCCCAGAAAGGGAGCCAGACAAGCAATTGCTCGCGTGTCGGTGGCACAAACATTTTGCGTCGGGGTTGCTCTATCTGCTCCTCTTCGTATACCTCATCTTCCCCTGGCACAACAGGTGTCTCGACATTGGCATCATGCTGTTCAACAGTTACACCTTCTTGCGCCACAGAAGTTGTATCGTGCTGCTCAGAAACCGTGTCTGACAATGTACCCTGCTCTGGTTCAGCACTCTTGTTATCTGCCACCGCATTTTCTTTGTGTTCTATGTCGTAGCTCTTCAAAAAAATTCTCCCCCTTGCTTAGACTATCCTACGCACAAGGATACTTCCATAACTGTGTACGCTCCGCCTCACCTTACTTTATAGATTGTCACTCCACCTGCATTATAAACTACTTGCATATAAGTACTAAAACGATGAAGGTTTACAGCATGATATTTCGTATATTCCAGCGGCCCTACATACAGGTATTGAGCATGATAATAACTCATGACAGATAAAACCGTACCGGGTTGTGGATTAGTATAAATCGTATCAACATCCGATCCTCTGCGCTGAAACACAGCATAATTTGTTGGGTTGTTGATCCAATTCGCACGCCACTGGTACTCATGCCCCACCCAGCCCATGAGTGTAGGTAAGCCAGTGAATACCGAGACACGCCCCCAGTTACTGTAATCATCCCCAACCGATTCTACGATAACAGGATCGCCTTGCACATTTTTGTTTAACCAGAGAATGGCTTGATAGTCTCCTGGATTGCCTGGGTCTGTTTGCAGATATGCCAGACCATCGAGACTATTTGAACGCTGTAGATATGGCTGTTGTGTGAACGCATCATGACGCTCAAGCCGTTGAGAGGGTGCTGTCAATGGATACACTGTACCCACCAGTAGCAATGCGAGCAATCCAACACCCCATAGTGTTTGTAAACCACGCTGGGTTATACGTAGCGAACGTGAAACGGATGCTAGAGACTTAAAATTTTCCAGGATGAAGTAGAGTCCCGCACCAGAGGCAATCGAGAGCAAAGCCCATGCTTGAAAATACATCTTAAACACTGTATTCATGCGTGGGTAGCTATCCGCAAAGACATCCTTCAAGAAGAGGACTTCACAAAACGCGATCAATGCGAAGGCAACCGTTCCGAGGAGCAGGGCAAATGCCTGTGAACGATCTCCAATATTTACAAAGACCAGCACTGCACCAAGCAGTGTAATACTTGCCGCCAATACAAATGTGATGCTGTTCTTCATAAATAGCAGTGTTATAAGTTCCAGCACCATCACTCCAACGATGCCTATTGCGGCAAAACGCACCCAGCGACGATCAGTTGTTTGTGCTGCGTTATTGCTGCCCCTTACGAAGGAAAAGGCGATAAGCGGACGCTTTGCAGCACTCGCCCACAACAATGAGAGAAAGACAAACGCGAACAGACCATAAATTAATAACTCATCGCTCAACTGCGAACGGTCAGCCGCGCCCACAATACCAATGCCCTGTGCAGGCGAATTAAAGTTGAGATAGAAAGGTATGTATAAAAGGAACGAAAGCGCGATGAGACTTCCTGCAGCGGTAAAAATGTCTACAAATAACGCCGGAGTAAAATGTGTATGATATGTCAACCATTGTTGTAAGGCGATGCAAACAACCGCAAGGGCAACATACGTTGGGAAGTCCCAGCCGTTCATAGTATAGAGGCCACCAAGAATCAGGGCCGCTGTACCAAGCGTCAGAGGGAGACGCCAGCCACGTCCAAACACATTGAGTCCCCTGCCATCCACCTCAAGAAATAGATTGAACGCAAGTCCGATAGCAACGATAGTAAATGCCAATGCTAATACATGAGCGTGGAAACAAGAAAGCAAGAAGCTAAACGCAGGAAACTCATTGATTGTTTTTGTAATGACACGCGAGGCATTGAACCAGTAGTACGGGTCTTGTGAGACATCGCCGTGCATCTTCCACCATGTTTGGGTCGAGGCAAGATTACCGAGAATCAACCCCATCACCATCGTCAACACACCATAAGGAGCAGCACCTAACAATGGAGGATGTACCATGTCAGGTCGTTCGATTTCTACATCAGGCGTGGTTCTGACATGTGTTCGTAGATGACGTGCCCATGCAACAATGTTTGAGGTAACGCCAAACAGGTTAGAGGCAGTCAGACCAAAGAAGATGCAGATGCCCGTGTTGAATGCAATAGCAGGTGATTGTCCGAGAAGTTTTGCCAGCGTCGCGATAGTAAAGTGTGCATAATAGTAGTAGTTGAGTGAGTAACCGGAGAACCACATATCGTTAGGTGGGAAGTGTGTACTACGCATGATCGCGGTAATGAAGCCTTCGTCCATATACATCTCGTAGGACTTGATATCGGGCAGATATGAACGCATATAACCCAGGAGAAAGACCATGCCTAAAAAGATGAACTCGCTCAGCACAATGTAGGAAATGTTGAGACGTACCACCTTCGCGATAGCATGACGCATACGCGCATAACCAACTATATTCAAAGCCAGCAAGATAAGCAAGACACCTGCAATAAATATTTGCGTAAACGGCAAGAAGTGCAAGGTCATCAGTGGCAACCAAACACAAAACGCAAGCAAAGCAAGACCAATAGCTTTGCTAAAGGTCCAACCACGATCCGGTAAGTTATGAAAAACAGTCATAGTGAGCGGTAGGCAGATCAGTCCTAACACTTCAACCAGTGCCCACATTTGGAATAATTCGAGCATAGACTACTCTCTACAAAAACACGCGCTATTAAAGAATACGTATTAAGCATAGTATATTTACATATGGCTCTTACTAGTATACACATTAACGCAGATGAGGACAAATTGGTTGCCTTTTTTGCTATCGGTCCTATTGTCTCGACATGATACATTCATTATAGTAGAGTTGACATGCATGATACAACAGGGAAGAACGAACTGTAAAGTACAATTTGGAGAGGAACAGGGCATTGAAATGGTTACGCTTGTGTTTGGTGCGCGAACTGTCTTTACTCCTGCTCCTTGTTGTAATCCTCGTTCTAGGTGATGAGTGGTGTTACGCGACTGCTCTTCCGGTGGAAGTCGATGTACAGAATACGATTGCAACGTTACACGTTGGCACAACGCAACTCGCATTAGGTAGCATTGGTACACCTGCTGCACTGCAATTCACGTTACACGACCCCGTTATTCATGAATATCAGATCGACGGTACAGATAGCACCAACAACTTCACGCTCGATACCAACTATTTTCATAACTTTGCATCCTCACCCTACTACCGCTTTCAAGCATGGATGCGTAACCTGGATGGTACCAGTCGCTGGCGCAGTCTGCACGTCTGGACAGGCAATACACAACAGATACAGCAGGATTGGCCTGCGGAGGGAACAGCTATCGCGCTTCCGCCTACTCCTTCACTCCGTATTCAGGTGCAGGTACAGCGACCAGAAACGCCTCTCACATTCAATCTGTTCACAAAAGATGGAGCGACGCTGCATATCACGCTTGACCGCAACAACCGCCGCATCACCGTCACACGTGATACCGTTATACAGGGTACAACGAACGTCACGAGTGCCTTTTTTCCGACCGATACAGCCCCTTTTGCAGCGATGGTTATTGACACCCTCTTACGCACAATCCTTTGGGCTATCGTCTTACTCTGCATCGTACTTATTGGCGAAATGTTGGTGGCTGCTATTCTTTCGCATTACAAGGAAAAACGACCAAATCAAGATAACGCATTGACAGGAACAAAGGCGCCCTTTGCATTTCTTCACAACATTTGGTGGCAAGTAACACAAGCATTACATCCACTCGCACTCGTAGCACTTGGTGCATCGTTTCTTTTTGTGACATGGATCGCTAAGGTACAGTATCATGGTGAGCCGCACATCTTCGATGCTAGTGCCTATCTTTTCGCGGCCAAGATGTACGCTCAGGGGCATCTCTCAGTACCTCTACCGCCAGCCGTTGACCGCTTTCCGGGTCCGTTTATGCTTCAGTTCAACGGTCGCTGGTTCGAGCAATATGCACCAGGGACTTCCCTCACACTCGTTCCTGGCATATGGCTTGGCGTACCCTGGCTAGTCGAGCCGCTATTAGGAACATTGGCACTATTCGGGGTGGGACTTATCGCAGCTCGCCTTTACAATAGGCAGGTGGCTACGCTAGCAGTCATTCTGGGAACGCTCTCACCGTTTTACACCTATCTTGCGGCAAGCTACCTCAGTCACGCTATCGCACTCTTTTATATGGTATGGGCACTATGGGCGTTGCTCCGCTTTGCCCAGGGACGGTTGATATGGAATATGGCACTCTCTGCCGCACTCTTCGGTATGGCGAGTCTCACACGCGACCTTGTGTCGCTCCTCTTTGTTGCATTGCTTGTGCCAGGAGTGATGCTGCTGTCATGGCGACGAATACGCAAGGAATGGAGACGTTGGCTTGTGGGCGGTACTTTATTTCTGGCTGTAGGATTTTGTTTTGTAGGCATCAGTCTGGCTTTTAACGCTCTGCTCACGGGTAGTATCTATGTGACACCGCGCTCACTCTTCTTTGTAGGCGATCATTGGGGCTTTGGACAAAATGTTGGCTTCTACGGGCAACACACGCTCGCGGCAGGTTTTGTCAATCTGGACGAACTGCTCACCGTTCTTGCAATTGACCTCTTCGGCTGGCCTTTCTATCTCTCATTCGCCTTTCTGGTAATGCCATTCCTCACGCGTCGCGCCGTTCGTGCCGATTGGTTTCTTCTGATCGTAGCGGTGGTGACAATAGGTGCATACATCGGCTATTTCTATCATGGTATCTATCTTGGACCACGCTACCTCTTCGAGACGTTGCCCTTCCTGCTCATGCTCACAGCGCGGGGCATCATAACGCTCACAGAAACTGGAGCGAGCGTTCGAGTGTGGTATGTCAATACAGTGCAACAAGCAACAAAGGCGACGATGCGCTCTGCCATGCCAGCACGAAGTTTCGTAACAGTAATCCTGGTAGCACTGTTGATTGCATGCAATGTTTTCTATTTTATGCCACGCCAAGTCGAGTTACATCAAAACTACACTGGCTTGCCAGCAGGTACTATGCTCGATTTAGAGACAATCTACCATCCTCCGCTACACAATGCCATCGTCGTCACAGGCGACTTCACGCTCTACCAGTTTGTACTCTTTCCGCTTAATGATCCTTATCTTCATAATAGTGTCATTTATGCGTTGGCAAGTTCCCAGCCTGATTATGTAGAACTGCATGCAGCCTATCCCGGCAGAACATTGTATCGGCTCAATGTCGGCTTGAGTGGTGTAGTAACGTATACACAAATAGAATAAACATGGACTGGATGGTATTTATTGCGCGAACTTATACGTTCGCAGCAAATAAAACGAGAGTCCGTGTAGCAACAAGGTAAACAATGTTGCCAGACTGAACGCAACTCCGATCCCAAGAGGGACAACGAGTTCGGCTATTGTGAGGAAAAAGACCGCGAACGAGAATGCGCCTGTGATTACGCCACGCAGGAGTCGTCGCGCCAAGTATGCTCCTAGCATGCGATGTGTAAATACCGCGAGAATGGTTGCATAAATAGGAAAGGGAGCAAGTAAGCCACTCAAACGTGGACCGAGCAGATTAGCGAAGCCAGTTAGTGTCAGCACGAACATGGTCGCGACAATCATCCGTAAGGGAATATCCCAGGCGACAGGCTTAACGCTCGGCACATCATGTTGCTTCTCGTGCGAAAATCTTAGTGTGAGTGCAAGACAACTCAGTACTCCAACAAAAGTAATTAGCAAAGGGACAACCAAAGATTGCAAGAAAAAAGTAACAACGAAAAACGCGCACCACCCTAGCGACATACACGCCAACCAATGTATATGAAATGACAGCCAGTTATATATGAGACAAAAAGCGGCAAGCGAAATCAATCCAGCAAGGCTACCCTGTGCAGCCTTTGCCGCGAATGTATTCCCTAATTCGAGCGCTAAAAAGAGCGCAATGGGACCTGATGTCAGTGGCAAACCGACCAGCCAGCCACTAACAACTGGTCCCCAGCGTCGGCCTGCAAAACTGACTAATCCGGTGAGTAAAGGCGTTAGTACCAGTTTGAGTAGCAGCACAAAGTATTGTCCCTTTTTACGGTAGTTGCACGCCCGCTAACAGCTTTTGCAAGAGTTGCTGTGAGGTGTACGGATACGGATTCTCACGCACGAAGATACGTGCCGTTGGATGGTCGAAGACCGAGTAACTTTCATCCGCGCCACTATCATCAAGTGTGATGCCGAACAGGTGCGGATGGTTCTCAAATTGTTTGGCGAGATGGAAGCCTAGTTGTCCACTAAAGAGCAGTTGATAGTAGTGAATGGTCAAAGGATAACGCTCAGGGAGACGCGAAATAGACTTATCGAGACGGTCGGTTGGCATTGTAATAACATCAGTCTGTGGCAAAAGCTTTGCCAGTAGTTGCGCCTTCGCCATCGTATCGTCGTCATACAAACCTAAGCCCGTTGTCTGTTGTCCATAAAGATTTGTGTATACCAGTTGCGTATATTCCGATGGATCGTTTTGGCCGATAGCAACAGGTAAGGAATCGTCCCATTGCTCATAGGTAAGCACACTATGCGGCTTGATATGGTTATATATCCAGGTAGATGCTTGTACATGTGTATTGGGCTGACTATAGACATTGAGTAGCGCAAGCCCTTGAAACAGAGTACCACCAAGCACAAGCATTATTGCGCTGATACTCGCTATCCTCACTACCCGTTCTCTTGTACTCGGCTTGCGTAATGTACCATTTTCAGCTACTTCTGAGACTTGTTTCCAGGTGAGCCGTGTGAAAGAGACGAGTACGGCGGCGGCAAGCAATGTAAGAAACGGGTAAACTGGCAGCATATAACGCATAAATTTTACAAAGAAGCTTCCCGTAATAGCTCCGTAGACGAGTATCCAGGATAACACAACCAACCAACCAGCAAATTCGCTGGCCTTCCGTCGCCACAATTGCATACCCGCCCACACAATCCCTGCACCAGCAGCGAGGCCAAGCAGTAGACCCATGCCCCACCACAACATATTCTTTGCTTCATAGGCATAAGGAATCGTCCCCGCAAATTGCCGCACATAGGGCAGATCAAGTGTACCACGCGCCAAACTTCCCTGGTCGGCGACCTGTTGAATGAAGTTCGACATATCCAACAGAGCATAGGGTTCGGCTATAAGAAGTACAATGATAGTAAAGAAGCCTGCAATCAGGAGCGATGTAAGCGATGTAAAAAAGTCTTGTTTGCGCCAGCGCAGAAGAACGGCGACCAATAGTGGTACGGCGAGGGGGGCAGCACTGAACTTTGTAGCTAGCGCAAGCCCATAGCCGAGTCCTACAAGCAGTGCCCAACGAATTGGATGCTCAGTATCTATCAAATGAACACAGCCATAGACGGTAAGGATAACGAAAAAGAGGAGAATGGTATCAACAGTATAAAAGTGCGAAAGTTGAAGCTGAAAAGGTGTACACGCAACAAGGGCTGCCGCAAGTAGTGCGATTCTCCACACATAGCGTCTTCCTGGCGTATCATCACGAGTTAGCTTGAGCGCAAGTAAGCCTGTAAATAAGGTGGTACCGCTATCAAAAAGGGCTGAGAGGACACGACCAACCAGCGTGAGATTAGTAAATGATCCCAGTGCAGGCGATATACGTACTAATACATAGCCCAGTGATGCCAGCAGATACAACGGGAATGAACCGTAGGCGAAAAAATGAGGGTTCAATGGTGAATTTACGGGATCAAGGAACTGTGCCATGCTTTTCGGCCATGTCAACACGGTCACATGAAACATAATTTGGCGTTCGTCAGGATGAAAGCTATTGCCCGAATCCCAGTTAAGGCCATAAAGACGAAGCAAGAAACCGAGCAACACAATACCATATAAAACTACTGGACGCCAACGAACAATAAATTTCACAACAATCTCTTTTCGCGCGTACTTTCGATAATCAAATCTATATAACCATCTTGTCGGCGTCTACTATAACATTTTTCCTGGTCGCAAGCAATTCTCTCTACACTAGAAACTTACAGCTTTCGGCGTATTCGATGTTAGCAAGGAGCATAAAAGAGGGCGTTGTGAGAAATATTTCTCACAACGCCCCATAGATCTAACAGTTGCCTATGTTACCCCCAAAATCGTAGATAACATGCCTCTCCCCGCCTAAACGAGTTCGTTGATGACTTCGCGTGCGCGGCTTAGTGCCTCACGGCGCACATAATAGTAGGCCCAGAGTCCCTTCTTACGACAATCAACAAGGCCCGCATCACGCAAAATACGTAAGTGATGCGAAATAGTAGGTTGCTCCAATGTGAAGCTCTCTACGATCTCGAAGACACAAACCTCCCCTTCGTGACGGCTGAGCAGGCTTAAAATACGCAGGCGCGTTGGATCTGCTAATGCTTTGAGCAGACGTGCCTGTGTGACAGCCTCGTCCTCATTTAAGGTGGGCGCAAACTTTGGTGTCATATTGCTCATGGTTGCCTGCCGGCTGAGTATACCTACTGCACTCGCGGACGGTACGTTTGTGGACATTGCTGCTGTTCTGTGAGTATTACCCTGATGTATCGATGTCATTCTCTTCTCCTTCTATCCTCCCCACCGGATGCTTAACCTACGATATATTTGGGGTAGCCTTCGTTCTGGACTAAGGCATTCGTTGCGCTCCACTGTTCTTGTAGAAGCTGAACGACTGTAGTCTTATTTCCATTATACAAATGCATGCAAATGTAGGCTCAATAGTAGGACCACGACACAACAATAAGCGGGATCATGATCCCGCTTATTGTTGTGTCGTGGTCTTGATAACTGCTAGCGTTTCTCTTCGGGGCGGATACGTAGATGCAACTCCTGCAACTGCTTCTCTTCCACAGGCGAAGGAGCATTCATCAAAAGGTCTAAGGCTGTTTGCGTTTTGGGGAATGCGATGACCTCGCGAATATTGTCTTCGTCCGCCAGCAACATCACCAGACGATCAACACCAAGAGCGATGCCACCGTGCGGTGGGGCGCCGTATTCAAAGGCTTCAAGCATATGCCCAAACTGCTCTTTAATCTGTACACCATCCATCTTCATCAACTCGAACACCTTGTGCTGAACTTCCGCGACATTGATACGCACACTACCACCACCTACTTCGTAGCCGTTGCAGATAATATCGTACTGCTTCGCACGAATATGTAGCGGGTCGGTATCTAAGCGGTCGATATGAGACTCGTCCATACCGGAGAAAGGGTTATGTTCAGCATCGTAGCGTTGCAAATCTTCGTCATAGTGGAAGAGTGGGAAATCAATCACCCAGCACAGGGCCATTTCGTTCGGGTCAATCAGGTGTAGACGCTCTCCGAGTCGCACACGTAGGCGGAACAATACATCGTTACACACCTTCGCACTATCCGCAACGAAGAGCAACAAGTCACCGTGCTGCCCCTCAAGGCGATTCACAATAGCCTGAACCTCTTCAGGCGACATAAATTTGGTCAAAGGTGATTTCACCTCACCCGTCGGACCGATAGCCAGCGAAACCAGACCTTTCGCTCCGAGAGTACGAGCAAATTCTGTCAGTTCGTCCACTTCTTTGCGTGTATAGCTACCAGCCCCAGGGACACGAATACCTTTGATCATTCCTTGATCGGTTGCCAGTACATTCTTGAAGACACCAAATGTACCAGCGGCTGCAAGGTCTGATATCTCGACGAGAGGCAATTCAAAGCGTAGATCAGGATGGTCAGTGCCATAACGTGCCATCGCCTGTTCATAGCTAATATATGGAAAAGGACGCTCTTTAATATGCTTCTTCGTTGTCTTCTCAATCAGGTGAATGAGTAGCCCTTCGATCAGGGACATGACATCTTTTTCTGACACGAACGACATTTCCAGGTCAAGCTGGGTGAATTCTGGCTGACGGTCCGAACGCTGGTCCTCGTCACGGAAACAGCGTGCGATCTGGAAGTAGCGGTCCAGACCAGCCACCATCAACAACTGCTTGAGTTGCTGGGGAGATTGTGGTAAAGCGTAGAACTCACCAGCATAGAGGCGACTTGGCACAAGATAATCGCGTGCTCCCTCCGGTGTACTCTTCATAAGAATTGGCGTCTCGATCTCCAGAAAGCCGCGCTCATCCAGATAATCACGCATCTCTTTGACCACACGATGGCGCAGCATGATGTTGTCGCGCATGCGCGGTCGGCGTAAATCAAGGTAGCGGTATTTCAAGCGCAACGACTCGTCAGGCTGGATTGCATCGCTATTGATAGGGAACGGTGTAGTACGTGAGGGATTCAGTATTGCGATCTGTTGTGCCGCAATCTCAATTGTACCAGTACGCAATTGAGGGTTTTCTGTTCCAGGTAAGCGGTGAACAACGGTTCCTGTCACCTGAACGACATACTCTGAACGTAGCTCGGATGCAACATGGTGTGCTTCAGGCGAACGCTCCGGGTCACAAACAACCTGTGTCATGCCATAACGATCACGAATATCAAGAAAAATCAAGCCGCCATGATCGCGACGGCGGTTAACCCAGCCGGCAATGGTCACTTGCTGACCTATAAAATCATCATTTAATTCGCCACAGGTCTGTGTACGAAACTGAACCTCAAAACTCACTTGCACAAGCTCCTAACCAGATATTCTGTATGTTCACACATTGAAAGTAGTCTTAGACGTAATGTAACATACATGTCTATATGCTAGGGGGTGCAGTAGACGGACGGGCGACCCTTGTGGTCGCCCGTTGGTAGCCCAAATTGACTTTTAAATCACCCTGAGGTGCAAGTAGCAGGAGTTCCTGTGTTCACAGTGATAAAGTTGCGCGTTGCGGCATTTTGCTCATTCTGCACAATGAGATAGAGATTTGCAGCCTTATCGACGACCACGCCTCTGACATTCACAAACAAATTTGGCGATGCATACTGCTGAATAAGCTTCATTATCATAGAAGTTCCTGCAATCGCCGTTGCCGAAGTTGTGGCACTCTTGACCATTTGTAGGTCAAGAATACGATGATACATGGTATCATCTATAACGTACAGATGGGACGTACCGTTCGTTACACTTGCCATCAGAAACTTCGCACTCGGCACTTGCAATACGGTTGACTGTTTTACCATAGGTGTTGGCATAGCTACAGGAGTCGTTGCCGTAAATGAATTTGCACTAAACGCTAAAGGAGCCGCAAGAGCAGGCTGAACCGTTACTAAGGTAGGAGCTTGATTGCCCCCTGTAAACATCAGGCTTTGGATGTTCCCATCTTTCGTGAGCAGAAATAACTGCTGTTGCGGAAAGGCAGCAATACTGGCTATGGTAGTGGAAATGGATATAGTCTGACTATTCTTTGTAGTTGGTTGCGTCAATTTATTATTTTTGCTATCAATGGTGAAATATACAATGGTTGCCGATGTTTGCGCGATATCAGAGGTCAAGACGACATATACATCAGTTCCCTGCGCCGTCAATAGCTTTGGTGTAAAACCATTTTTCGTCGCGTCTGCATTTATCGCTATTGATGAGTTTGCTGTCTTCAATGCACCTGTAGTATCATCGGGCGTCAGCAGCAATAGATTAAAAGAGGGAGTCGCGGTACTCGATGTTGACGTGCCTGTTGTAAGAGCCAGAAGATGATTACCATCGCTTGCAATGGTGATTACCTTTGTATTAGCCGGTAAACTGCTATAGGGATTTTGCAGACTCTTCCCCGCATTTTTTGGTTGCTCACTTAACTGGTAAATATTGCCATCTTCACCTAGCGTATAGAAAAAGGTTTTGGAGCCATTCCCATTCTGAATACTGGCAACACCATCGGCAAGTGTGTTTGTACTGCCATTGTTGATAGCCGCCGTTGCGTTATTTGGGCAGGGAAGGGACATAATAAGCGACTGATTGTTATAGCTTGTAATAGCGGATTTGGCAACCGTAGTGAAAGGACCACCGAGCAATGTATTTACCTGTCTGTTCTGAGCGTCCGTCAGCGAACTACTCTGCAGAGAGTGCAAGATTGTCTGTGCCTTCGAGAGATGCTGTAGCGCCTCGGTAGGGTTATTTTGTGCTACATCATTTCGACTTTGTGTCACGAGCATTTGAGCATCATTATAAGAGGTGTTGAAGTTCGCTGGACTGTTCAGGTGTAGAAAATAATAGATACCACTCCCTACCAGCGTCACGATAAGTAAAATGAAAAGCACCAGTGATGGATACAAAAGACGCCCATGACGCCTGGCACCGACAGCAGGTTGTGGAGCAGTAATGCTTTCAGGATAAGAGAGTGGACCAGTTGCTATCTGAAGCGAGTCGCCAGCACTATGTCCATTACCATTTTGTGCGCCACCACCCAATAATTGAGCATCCGTTAATGTTGTCTGACTCGTTATATCGTGTCCATTTGCATATACATTGAGATACGCCGGAGCAGGTTCCCAGCCAACTTCTTGCACACGTACAACAATGGCGGTGATATTATCTGGTCCACCGTTTTCGTTCGCGCGTTCTACGAGATGATAGACACTTTCTTGTGGCACATACTGGTTTACAATTGCACGCAGATCGTCATCACTGACAAAACCGGAGAGGCCATCACTACATAGCACAAAGCTATCGCCTTCCTCTAGTGGCTCGGCGAATATATCTACCTCGACATCTGCCTGAGTACCCAGACAACGAGTGATCACATTCCTTTGTGCGTGTAAACGTGCCTGTTCTTCGGTGAGAAGTCCGGCTCGTACCTGCTCAGCGACCCATGAGTGGTCTTGTGAAACTTGTCTTACCTGCCCATGACGCACAAGATAGGTTCGGCTATCACCAACGTTTGCAATATAGGCAACACCACCACGTAGCACACCCGCCACACAGGTCGTCCCCATACCGCTTCGCAGCATGTTCTCTGCCGCCCTCTGGTGAATAAGCGTGTTCGCACGTTTAATAGCGTGGACCAACGAGGCTGCAATATCATCACCATCTTCTTGATAATAGGCATAGCTAACAGTATCAACGGCGATCTCACTCGCCACCTCACCGGCTGCATGCCCGCCCATGCCATCGGCAACGATGAATAAAGCACCTTTTTTCATCATCACTTGCGAATCTTTTGGAATGACATAGGCCATATTATCTTCGTTATGCGGACGCTTGCGACCCACATCCGTTAACTGTGCGACATCGAGCCGAAGTTGTTTGGACAACGCGCTTCTCTCCCGTACTTTTGTTGCTGTTACCTTAAAGTGTCTGTTCAGCAGTCTGTAAAACTTCAGGCTATAATAACACTAACCCAGAGAAAATTGCAACGTAGCGGCTATTGCATGCGTTGCCAATGATTCTCTCCTTTACAGACACTGCCTGTCCCTGAGTATACTCTTTCGGCACTCAGCATGCAAGATATTTATACAGGGGTACTAGAAAATAATGACAGAGGTACAATCATGGTATCTGTGTACTACGAAAAATTTGTCACAATGATAGATAAGCAGAAGCCTATCTTGAGCCAGAAATTAAACTCTACTATAGCACACCTTGTACATACGGCTCAACTACATGGAGAAACAGCGTTACCAAGCTATCTTTCCTCGCTGCTACAGCAACATATGTTCACGCCGTATACCTTTGATAGCGCAAAGCACCTCGTCTGTGGAAGATACTCTGCTGAGAAAACGCAGACACTACTGCTTTTTAGTCATTGCCCACCACAGCAAGATGCGTTCGCACGATGGGCTATGTTCGTGACACGGCTGCTGACATTTGGCTTCTATCACGAGACCATAGGGAGTCTACCTGTCAACGTGGTATGGCTCATTGATACAACGACAGAGAGCCAAAAGGAGAGAACAAAGTCCCATTCTATCGCAGATGATGACGCGATACTACAAGGAAGTGGGTGTTTGTATGATGTGCCAGCGAGTGCGACGCTGCCCTTCCACTTCTTAGCACTGGGGACAAAAGGACTATTGAGCGTCGAAGCAGAGGTGCAAACAGCATCGCTCGCCCATGATGCTCTCTATAGTACTATTCTACCTAACGCGGCATGGCGGTTGCTATGGGCATTACAAAGCATCAAAAATCCATACGAAGAGATACTGATTGAAGGCTTCTACGACACATTGGTGCCAATGGAAGACGAAGAGATAGCATTGTTGCGTGCCATGCCAGACGATGAACAGACACTCAAGCAGCAGCTTCATGTAGACGATTTCTTGCTACACCTGCATGGTTTCCAGCTACGTTACGCATATTACTTACTCCCAAGCTGTACCATTACACGTATCCGCAGTGGTTCAGATACAGTAGAAGTTCGACATACGTTACTATCATCCGCACAGGCATCGCTCGATATATACCTTGTACCAGCACAAGAACCGCACGATATCTACAGGAAGCTACGCCATCACCTTGACGCACAGGGCTTTGCAGATGTGCATACAACGATGCGCGAAAGCAAAAGTCCACATCACGCCTCGTTACATGAACCGTTTACACAGCTTGTTGTCAACGCCACCGATACCATATATGGAGACAACATGCCTATACTTCCTCTCCTACCCCTAGTAAATATCTTGCATCCACTGCAAGCACAGCTATCCATGCCAATTCTCTATACCCGGATGGACTGCTTGTCAGACTCACATGACGAACATGATATATTACAAGAGAAGCACAAACAATCGCTTGTAGATGGTATGAAGTGCCTGGGTATGATTATGGAAGATATGGCATAAATTCTCTGATTAGTAAGATAGGTTCATGTAGCCTTTATTCGCATAGGACTTATGATACTCAACGGGTTGAAAACGGGTGCTTGTGCGTTTAACTGTGTAGTGGTTAGATAGATGAATAGTTTAGGGAATTGAAGAGAAAAGTCAAATTTGTTACCACCTGAATTTCAGGGACGTTATAGAGCATTGAGGATATGAGGAGTTGACAAGAGGTTATGCATATTGGTATTAACGCTCAGTTGCTATCATTCAGCCAAAATTATCGTAACGGTGGTGTAAGCCATTACATTCGATACCTCTTAACAGAGATAGCAAAAGAACCAGGAGTTCATCGCTATACGGTATTTGTTAATGGGCAAGATGTTATTGAACAGCTTGGGGCAACGAATCCACAGATTACCTATGTAGCAGCCTCCTGGTCTGAAGCACAACCAACTACACGAGTAGCATGGGAACAAATCACACTTCCGTCGGAGATACGCAAACGCAACATAGAAGTATTCCATTCTCCTGTAAATGTGTTACCCGAATGGCTACCACAGCAATGTGCAACCATTGTCACCTTGCATGATTTGGCATTTTTACGCTTTCCAGCGGTGTTGACGCGTGCAAAACGCTTCTATCATCGCACATTCACAATACGCAGCTTGCAACGTGCAACGACACTGATTACCGTTTCGGATAGCACCAAACACGATGCACATGAACTTGTTGGTATACCATATGAGCGTATGCACACCGTCTATACGTGTATCGACGAGCGATTTTCACGCGTAGTAACAGAAGAAGAGATCGCAACATTTCGCATGCAGCAAGGATTGGCAGAGGGATTTATACTTTACCTTGGGACCCTGGAGCCGCGCAAAAATATTACGACAATTATTGACGCCTATGCGCGGCTACGACAACACTATAACATACAAAAAAAACTGGTGCTGGCAGGTGGGAAGGGGTGGCTCTATGATACAATCTTTGAGAAGGTCAAACAGCTTGATTTAGTAGAGGATGTGCTATTCCCTGGCTTTGTGGCTGATACCGAGCAAGCATTATGGTATCACGCCGCCTCTGCGTTTGTCTATCCTTCATTATATGAGGGGTTTGGTATTCCTGTAACTGAAGCATTGGCCTGTGGTGTTCCGGTTGTCACCTCGAACGTATCCAGCTTACCCGAAGCGGGCATGGATATCGCGCTGACCGTTGATCCGGCTAGCATAGAGGCTCTCACTGAGGCACTGCATCGTGTGTTAACTGATGAGCAATTGCGCGAGCAGTTTCGCATCGCAGCACCAACCGTTGCACAAAAGTTCTCAGCGCAGAGGATGGCACAGCAGACAATTGAAGTTTACGAGCAGGCTGTCGCTTATACCAGGCATTCCTCCAAAGATATAGCGTTTACACGATAGCAATAGGATATGGTTTAAGTTGTGAACACGAGTAAATTATCGCAAAAGACAGAAATAGGTATTGATACTGAAAGTACGGGAGCGGTCGAAATGATATCAGGAGCGACTGGCCCTATAACAAAGGCAATCTCGCGCCGACGCTCACATCGTCATCAGTGGCGTATGTTCGAGTATATCGCCATGATTCTTTTAGATGCATGGCTTGTTAAGGTTGCCTTTGAACTCGCGGTACTGTTCCGCAACTACCTTATCACCGATAAAAGCTCCCTGGCGAAAAATCTGGCACATACGCTGAATATTATCCGTAGCAATGTTGTTTCCGATGGCGTCAACAACATACCAAAAACCCTTGACCTCGCAAGCTTTAAACCATTAGAGATTGGTGTCGTTGTCGGCTTGATTGTGATTTTCGCGGCACGGGGACTCTATAAAATTCGTCTTACAGGAACATGGTTTCAGCAGGCAAGGACGATTATCAATGCCGCAACGGTAGGCTTGGCCTTCCTGATTACCTATTACTTCATCTCCCAGCCAACAAGCAACTCGCGCCTGATTGTACCTTTTGTATGGGGGACTACCATCATCTTACTCTGTCTTGGGCGTCTGGTTGTCTCGATTATGATGGGCATATTATACCGCTTAGGGTTGGGGGAGACGCGCCTGCTCGTTGTTGGTTCGGGTCGTCTTGGCAAGATGACGATGCAACATATCGCTGCTAACCCCAATCTCGGCTATTCTATCATCGGTTTTCTACACGATATGAGCGAAGAGCCAAACGATTTTGGACGCTTCAAGATGTTGGGCACGCTCGACGATATTGGGTTAGTGATTAAGTCAATGCAGATAGACGAAGTTATCATTGCCCTTCCCTCGTACCTGCACGATTACGCCATCCGAACAGTCAAGACGTGCGAGCATCTCGGCGCATCCTTCAAACTGATTCCCGATCTCTACGAAATGAACCTCTCACGAATTGACATGGAGGCGATGGAGGGTATCCCCCTCATTGGCATCAAACAAGTTTCACTCAACAACGTGCAACGTGCTGTGACACGTCTTGTCGATATCACAGTGGCTGGTCTGGTGCTGCTCATCGGTTTGCCTATATGGATTTGCATTGCTGCCGCTATTCGTATCAACTCGCGCGGCCCCATCATCTATGGGCAAAAGCGTGTTGGCTTGAACGGGAAAGAGTTCGACTTCTACAAGTTCCGTTCGATGTATCAGGATGCCGATAAAATACTGGCTGCTCTGATAGCGAAAAATGAGGCAAAGGGGCCGCTGTTCAAGATGAAGGATGATCCACGCCGTACACCCGTTGGACGTTTCTTGCGTCGTACCAGCCTCGACGAATTCCCACAGCTTATCAGTGTAATTACAGGTGAGATGAGCCTTGTAGGACCAAGACCGCCGCTACCTCGTGAGGTTGCACAGTATGAGGAGTGGCAAAAGGGACGTTTAGCGATCAAGCCCGGACTTACTGGACTCTGGCAGGTACGTGGACGCAGCGATCTGAGCTTTGACGAGGGCGTTCTGATGGACCTGTACTATATCGAAAACTGGTCGTTGCGCTTATACTTCCAGATTCTATTGCGTACTATTCCGGCGGTATTACTAAGACGAGGAGCCTATTAGCTCATGAAAGTTGCATTAGTTCACGATTATCTCAATCAGATGGGCGGCGCGGAACGCGTCGTCCTGGCGTTTCATGAGATGTTTCCCGACGCTCCAATCTATACATCTATCTACGACCCACAACGCGTAGACCCGGCGTTTCAGAAGATGGATATCCGTACCTCATTTATGCAAAAGTTGCCACTGGTTACGAAACATCATCAGCCTTACCTGCCCTTCTATCCTTTTGCGATGGAGAGCCTGGACTTGCGCGGCTATGACCTTGTGCTGAGTAGTTCCAGTGCCTTCGGCAAAGGTGTGATTACAAGACCTGAGACGATGCACATTTGCTACTGCCATACGCCTATGCGCTGGTGCTGGAACTACGACGAATACGTTGAGCGCGAACAATTGGGCGGCGTGGCCCGAAAAATATTGCCGTTTATGATTACAGGCTTGCGCGTCTGGGACCAGACAAGTGCCATGCGCGTCGATCACTTTATCGCCAACTCCCCCGTTGTGGCAGACCGCATTCAAAAATATTATCGCCGCGATGCTATCGTGATTCCTCCACCAGTAGAGGCGAGTCGCTTTCCCTTCGATCCAACTATAGAGCCAGAAGATTATTTCCTCACCCTTAGCCGATTAATCCCATATAAACGTGTAGACCTTGCTATTGAAGCATGTAATAGGCTACACTTACCTCTGGTCATTATTGGCGATGGTCGTGACATGGAGCGATTGAAACAGCTTGCAGGTCCTACAATCCGTTTTATGGGACGCCTCTCCGATGAAGAGGTTCTTTCCTACTTCGCACATTGTCGTGCATTCCTGTCGTTGAATGAAGAGGATTTTGGCATTACGCCGCTAGAGGCCCAGGCATCTGGACGGCCTGTTATTGCGTATGGCGCAGGTGGCGCACTCACATCGGTTGTTGATGGTGTAACAGGAAAATTCTTTGCCGAACAAACAGTCGAAAGCCTGTCAACGGTGCTGGCTTCATTCGATGAACATACATATGATCCTAATAGTATTCATAATCACGCACTTGAATTTGATATGCCACGTTTCAAACGTCGCGTTCTTCAGTTTATTGAAGCAAAACTAAGTGAAGGAACGGCAAAAGAGCGGCGTACATCGACAAGCGATACTGCACGATAACACTATTTTACCCAATTAAGAAAGGGTTTCTACCGTGGAATTACGGGCTTACTGGTCAATTATTCTACGACGCATCTGGGTTATTGCCCTTGTCGTCGTTATTGTCTCTTTATATTCTGGCTACCAATACTATAAAATTCGCAAGACACCAGGAGCGTTACATGCCTATCAATCGAATGTGACGCTGCTCATAGGGCTACAAGCATCGTCGAATATTACCAATCATAGTAACTATTCTGACTATGTTTCCGTCTCCGAGTCAATCGCGGATGGCTTTACCACCGGTCCCACACTGACTTCAGCATCGTTCGATAAGCAAGTATACACTCAAGTCAACGCAGATATGTCGCAGATTCAACAGAAATTTGGAGCGAATCCAGACCTCGGCGACCTCACAAATCCAGGTGTGGCTGTAGGGGCTATTGGTGGCTCGGTGACAGCAACTCGTGCTCACAGTCTTGTCACCGTCTCTGTATCCTGGAACACACCCGCAGGCGCCTGGGCCATCGCGAACGCTATTGGTGAAGCGAGTGTTGCCCATATCAATGACTATACTGATTATGTAGTTACTAGCCCAAATACACCTTCGATTGTTACAACACCTAACAGGCCCATTGTTGCCGCCAAAGTTGTGCTTGGTGCTACTGATGCATCTACCATCCCCGGTACACAGGCGAATAAGCCAACACTCTTGCTGGTACTTGTACTGGTCGCTCTGATTATTGGTATCGCTCTCGCATTTCTTATTGAGTACCTGGATGATCGTATTCGTAGGCCAGATAATGTCGTGCAACTTCTACAGCTTCCTATCTATGGAGAAGTGCCTCGTACACCTGTAGCTGCCAGTACAAAACCGGGTAGCACACGTCCTGCGGCATAATATATCTTATAACGACATCGGGCATATCCGCCGATGCACTATGAGGAGCTTTCTTGTGAGTATTCCATCACAGGAGCAGATGACACTGCTTACTGACTATGATACAGACTCGGCATATAGCATAGCCTTTCAAAAACTCTATGCCAACATTAGCTTTACATGGGACCGCGAACAGACAAAGCAGCACTCTATGCTACTCGCAACGCCCGTGCCATACATTGGACAAGCCGCCGTACCCGCAAACGTGGCTATTGCAGCGGCACAAAGTGGCACACCGACAATCCTGGTCGATGCGAATTTGCATCGACCAACATTGGAGCAACGTTTCGGCGTGGGCAAGAATGCTGGTCTGAGCGATCTTCTTACGCAGAAGACACCTGCACCACTTGCCACAACTCTGTGCGACACATTTGTTCCGCAACTTCGTCTCTTAACTGCTGGTAACGCACCATTAGAAGAGATCAGTATGCTTTTCTCAAAACGCCTGCAGAGCATCGTCAACGAGCTACGCGTATTCTTAGCAGAGACCGAGCATGAGCCAGGAATCATTATTTTTAACAGTCCTGCCGTGCTTGCAAGTACAGAGGCATCACTGATTAGCGATGCCGTCGATCAAACACTACTCACCATCGTTTCAGGACGCACAACACGCCGCCAGGCAAAGAAGGCACAAGAGCAGTTACAACACACACATGGAACGCTTATGGGCGTCGTTATGCTTGACATGTAGGGTTTGGCTAGAGAGGAGCGTATCGCATCATGGAAGGAAGATCAGGACATGGGGACGAGCCAGAGGAAGAATATTATAGTAAACGGTTAGCCGCGTTAAATGGCTTAAATGGTACAGGCAAGCATCGTACACCACTTCAACGTCCGCCAGGAATGACTCGTGTTGAGCAAGCTCCGGCGGCTCCACGTGTTGCTCGTCCCAAACGAGAAACACCCAGGAAGTTTGGGCGTGGGCTACTTATTGGAATTGGTGTACTACTTGTGTGTACGGTTGCCGCCTGTATATTTGGCTATTCTCTTGGCTCCAATTTCCTGACGAGCCTCGGTGCAAGCTCTGGCGCGGCAACTACCGCAACAGATTTTCTGCAATCGGTCGCTAAACAGGACTATGAGAGTGCATACAAAGACCTGGGTGGTGCCATAACAATGCAGCTTACCCTGGAAGCATTCGAGCAAAACGCACAGCACGATGATGTCTGTTTTGGCACGATAAAAAGCTACTCTGAAATAGCTGGTAGTGCTGTCGTGCAAGGAAATACACAAAGCTATACATATACAATAATAAGAGATAAATCATCAGCGGCATACCAGCTACGACTCATGCTACAACAAGATTTAGAGGCGTCCAGCGTCTGGAAAGTGACTGGCTATGGAGGAGATTTAGGACCGTCGCAAGCTTGTAAATAAAGCAACCCAGCTATACAGCAGTTCGTATAGGTGATATGATCACACATATCGCTGCTCTCATTTCATTACAGACGTTGCAGAACATGCTGGCAAACTTTGGTTATGCCGCCGTCATTTTATTTGTGATGATTGAATGCGTTGGTATCCCGTTCCCAGGCGAGACAATGCTATTGCTAGCCTCGTTTTATGCTGCCGTCGATGCACGGTTACAGCTACCACTTGTCATACTATGTGCAGCAATAGGTGCTATTCTCGGTGATAATGTAGGATACTGGATCGGTAGCACAGGGGGACGTGCCTTCATACTCCGCTTCGGGCGCTTCTTTTTTGTGAAACCACACCATCTGGATTATGCTGAACAATTTTTCGCACAACACGGCAATAAAACCGTCTTCTTTGGACGCTTCACGACCATCCTCCGTCTCTGGTCGGCACTCCTTGCCGGTGTCAATCACATGCCCTGGCGTACCTTCCTGCTGTACAATGCAGCAGGCGGTGTTGTATGGGCGACATTCTACGGTCTACTCGGATATATCGCTGGCCGCCTCTTTCACGATAACTTTTCACAGATTGAGCGGCTAGCAAGCACAATAGGGTGGGTTGCGAGTGGTGTAATTGTTCTCGCAATACTCGTAATTATCGTTATTGTGCGTGTACGCCTCGCTAAGCGACACATTGAAGGGTAATGGCTAGGTATTCAATTCCTGTAACATTTACGAGGTTGAACCCTGTAGGGCCTTTATTTATAACGCCCTCGCCCCCACTAACCACGTTTCCTATTTATTGAATACGTTCCTCAACCCTTGCCGACATGGTTGATGCGTATTGGGCGTTATAAATAAAGGCCCCTACATTTGGACACCTTATGCAAATGCGTTGATGCCCGTTATCGCCTGACCAATAATCAACGTGTGAATATCATCCGTACCCTCATACGTAAAGACCGATTCCAGGTTGTTCATATGGCGGCTAATTGGGTATTCGAGCGTGATACCGTTTGCGCCAAGCACGGTGCGTGCCTCGCGCGCCGTCTTGATGGCTTCACGCACGTTGTTACGTTTCGCAACTGAAATCTGGACTGGATGGAGCAAACCTTCGTCCTTCAAACGCCCAAGTTGTAGCGCGAGCAGTTGACCCTTGACGAGTTCTGTCGCCATGATTGCAAGTTTCTGCTGCACAAGTTGAAAGCTGGCGATAGGCTTCTTGAATTGGATACGTGACTTAGCATACTCAAGTGCCATCTCATAACAGGCACGCGCCGCACCAGTCGCGCCCCACGCAATACCAAAACGTGCCTCGTTAAGACAAGACAACGGTCCACGCATACCACGCACATCGGGTAGCATATTCGAGGCAGGGACACGGCACTCGTCGAAATGAAGTTCCGATGTAATAGATGCACGTAACGATAGCTTGTGGTGAATGTCGTTTGTGCTGAAACCAGACATGCCGCGCTCGACGAGAAAGCCGCGTATACCATCCTCGGCCTTTGCCCACACGACCGCGACATCAGCGATACTACCGTTGGTAATCCACATCTTCGCACCGTTCAGTACATAGGAGTCGCCATCACGTCGCGCCGATGTTATCATACCAGCGGCATCGCTGCCAAAATCAGGCTCGGTCAGCCCGAAGCAACCAATAATCTCGCCCTTCGCCATCCCTGGCAACCAACGTTGCTTCTGCTCCTCAGAACCAAAGGCGTAGATTGGATACATCGCCAGCGATCCCTGCACAGAAACAAACGAACGCAGACCGCTATCACCTGCCTCTAACTCCTGGCAGGCGAGGCCATAACACACGGCACTCAAACCAGCACAGCCATAGCCTTGCAAATGCATACCGAGCAAGCCCAGTTCAGCCACCGCTGGAATAAGTTCGCGCGGAAAGGTGCCAGCCTCAAAATGCTCTCCGATAATGGGCAGCACACGTTCGCGCACAAATTGACGTACAGTGTCACGTACCATCCGCTCCTCTTCTGAAAGCAAGGAGTCTATATTGTACAAATCAGAGGCAGAAGGCATCTGCACCCTTGGTTCAGCAGTTGTTGTCATGACTGTATGTTATTCCTTTCGTCATGGTTGCCATCGAAATGCTCACCATTGAGCAACACTTGTGATATTATATCTCAGAAGGATGCAGGTCTGTATCGTATAAGTATACACGCCAACACAGATACACTGTGGGGGCTTTAATTTATTACGCCCTTATGCTGCACACGTTTGGGACAAGGGCGTAATAAATTAAAGCTCCTACGGACAAACGTGCTTGTATAACTTTTGTATATTTCATACGTATAATCTATAACAGGACGTATCAACGGTAACTCCTCTGAAATAGAAAGGTCCGTATGCCAAAGGCACTCCGACGACGTACATACCGCTCGAAACTCTTACACCGCTATTTGAGAACCGATCTCCCGATGGTCTATTACGCACTGGCTGCTATTCTTGTTGGCTTCTCTCTTGCATGGCTCCTCACAACTACTGTACATGTATCAAAGTTCGGCTTCACATTCACTACCCCACAGCAAGGAGGATATACCGTTGTTGGGAATCCAACAATTAAAGCAGACTTCATCAACCAAATTTTGGAGCATTACCACTCACCTGCGGTAGGCAAAGGCCAAAGCCTCTATGATGAGGGCGTAAAGTATCATATCGACCCAGCCTTCGCGCTGGCCTTTTTTATGCAGGAAAGCACCTTTGGCACACAGGGCATGGCAAAGGTCACACACTCACTAGGGAACATTCGTGCAACGGCGGGCTACCCACAATATGGCGGTTATCGCCTCTATCACACCTGGGAAGAAGGCTTTGATGATTGGTACGGCCTCATCTCCAATCTCTACGTGAACCAGTGGGGACTCTCCACCATCGATCAGATCATTCCAGTCTACGCTCCAAGCTCTGATAACAATGACGAGAGTGCCTACATCCAGAACGTGAAAAACGCGGTAGATACATGGCGTGGTGGAACGATTGTAGTATAAGATGTTTAACTGATCGCGTATATACGCACGCTCTTCTGCTCTTCTGCTACCTCTAGTGTCGCACCCATGCCTGCAAGGGCAAGTGACGCGGATAGTCGTATCGAGCGCGGTATGTGTTTATCGCGTGACATGTGCTGTAAATGGGGAATAGTATTCGGGTCGTCCAGGAGCGTCAAGAGCCAGACGATAGACTGACGTTCCTGTACATTCTCGCGGTGGAGCGCACGGACGAGTAGTGTGGCGAAACGGGTGCCATAGCTATCGCTATAGTAGGCCAGCCGTTGTTGTAGCTCGCTTGTGGAAATGCCTGTGATGTTGGTAAGTTGAATTAGCTCGTTGACCTGTCGGCGAAATTGCCTATGAGACTCAAGCTCGACGATGTTCCAGCCTTCATGAATTGTGGCGTCCTGCTGGAATAGCCTGGCGTCCCTTCTTTCCATCAAGATATGTCCTTCTGGAGACGTAATGTGGCTCCACACAGTGCTATTCAAGCACACACTTTTTTATATCAGGTAGCTCCTACGCTTGAAAACATTTCTTGTCGTGCCGCAAGTAGCTGTAACAATGCTTGCAAACCTTCTTGTGCGCCAATTCGTTGCTCCTGTGTGAGCGTCGTATCAGCGGCGAACTCGTCCTCATCCAGGAGAAGTGTCTCCCCATGGGGATATACCCACACGTCCAGGAGTAGATCAATCTGCTCTATTTCATCGTTGTGTATGCGTGCTGGCTCCGCCACGTTGCAGTACCAGCCCTTACGCGTTCCATCAGCATGCTGAATCTCAAAAATATTGAACCAGCGATCAGTGTAGTAATATTCTGTAAACTGATCCCCCGGCTCAAAAACGGTGTAGCCCAGGTCTCGCACTGGTTGCGTCCAGTTTGCTTGAATGACTACGCCATGTGAAAGATGCTCTATAACCTCCCCTGAGTAGCGTATTTTTGCCTCACCCAAAGGGTTCTGCTTTACAACTGTTATCATGACGACGTTCTAGACCCTGTTTGAGTAGCTAGCGATGCATTCATCAAACACATTAGATTGTACAATATTTCCACCTAATATGCAATGCTTAGGCAAAGGAAAAACGATGTAGTTTGAAAATTGCTGCATAATCAGCGGCACTCATGCAATCAGTTTCTCGATGGTATCCAGCAGTTCGTCCAATTCAAAAGGCTTTTTGATACCAATGAGATGGCGTTGTCGAATGGCTGACTCCGGCAGGTTCGCGCTCATAATAATTGTGGGAATATGCTCTAATCCTTGCATACAATGGAGGCGGTCGTAAAGTTCTATACCGGTCATTCTGGGAAGTTGATAGTCCAGGATGAAGAGGTCCGGCCTGATGCCCTTGATAATCTCTAATGCTTCAAAACCATCGGGAACCGACATCGCGGTGTAAGGTGTTGCTTGTGAAATAGCATATACAAGCACTTCGCCAATAGAAGTATCGTCCTCTACTATCAACGTGATTTTTGCCATATTGGTACTATCTTCCCTTACCCTTAAAGAAACAACGTTTTGTCCTCTTTATGTAGCAATCCTTACCTTTACTCAGGTTACAAGTTATGGTACGTTGTAAAAGAGAGAGAAGTTTCAGTACATGACTATTGAAATGCTTTATTTACAGCAAGAATCATTAGAACTACTACTATTTATTACATGAATTCTCTTATCATACGTAAGCTTTGTTGTAGTCGTGCTATTGTCACGACACCATGACTATCAATTGCTGGTGCTTCCATGCTAACATACCCGTCGTATCTGTGCTGTTTGAGACCGTCGAAGAAGTGCTGAAAGTCGATATGCCCTTCTCCTGGATGTAGGTAGCGTCGTATGCCATCAGGCGTAAATGCCTGTCCATCGAAGTCTTTGATGTGAGTATGCACGGTGCGTCCAGTTTGCCAGAGCCAGGGTGCTGCGAAAATCTCTTCTAGCTGGTTCGACTGCGCCAAAAATTCTGTATCTAACACGACATGGCTGCGTCCGTCGCGCTCTACCGCACGTCGTACATTGCTCAAGGGAGTTGCATGACGGCATGGAATTGTCTCAATTGCCAGCATTAAGTCATGCTGCTCAGCCGCATCAAGGCATTTGCCCAATGATACCAGATTGTATTCAAGATGATCGTCGAGTTCAGGCCAGCCCCACAGGTGTAACACTAGAACTTTTGTGCCGAGGAGATGTGCCAGACGACAATTTGCGGTCAGCCAGCGTATACCTTGCTCACGCTCTTCCATGTCAGGCTTTCCCAGTGCGACACCGATATTCTTTTCTGTATGCATTACAGGGAAACGTAACCCTGACCGTTGCAGATCATGAGCAATCTGTTCAATATTGTCATACCACGTTGGATAAAACATTACCTCTAAGCCATCGACATCAAGTTGGGGACCATAGCGCAGAATAGCATGATAATCTACATAATCTGGAAAACGACTGAATGCCCCTGTGGAGCAGAGTAGCTGCATGCGTTTATCTATCCTTATCCGTTATGTGTATCGTCATAAATCCCACCCAGCCCAACGCGAAAACCACAACGTTCATAAAATACCGCAATTGCTAGCTCAAAATCAACATGAATGGTGGAAATTCCATGCTCTTTAATATATTCAACAGCTTTCCCAACTAATGCTTGACCGACGCCTTGCCGTTGCTGAGATGGATCAACAATCACATCGAGCAACACCGCGTGCCGTACTCCATCGCTAAGAATCGCGCACCACGCGACTAGTGTGCCAGATGTATCGAAGCCGCCGACGGTTGCCCAATAGCCTTGTAGTGCTGCTGGATAGTCTTCGTCCAGTCGATCCCATCCAACTGCCTCACGTAGGTCATAGATAGCTTTAGATGATACTGCTGGATTGATGGTGAGAGAGATGTTTGACATAGTGTATCCTTATAACTCACGAATAATGTTTATTTGTGACAAAGTACGGACAAGGTTCATTTGACACAACAAGACCACAAGGGTCGCCCCTACTATATCTGATGTTGTATCTCCTTACAAGTCGCCTGTTGAAAGCTACTCAAATATCTCGTATCCAGAAACCTCGCCAAGACCCTCTTGACACACCTTTTGTATCCGTTGGACTAAAAATTCTTGATGGATAGGAGAAAAACAGGTATAATGCATGCAAAACAGTACAAAAGGGAGACAAGAAAGATGGCCCAATTGCAGAGCAGCCAAACCAACCGCTTGTTAGGGTATCCAGACGACGCGCGTTTATTGATCATCAACGCTGATGATTTCGGGAGGGCTCATGCGTGCAATGAGGGCATTCTGCGTTCGCTCAAGGAAGGCGTGGTCAGTTCTACGACCTTGATGGTTCCTTGTCCCTGGGCGTTGCATGCCATGCAGATGCTTTCGGACCATCCTGACATTTCCTTCGGTGTTCACCTGACCGTCATCAGCGATGTGCCCCTTTATCGGTGGGGGTCGCTCACCTCAAGGGAAAAGGTGCCATCCCTGATCGATGAGGCTGGCTTTTTTTACAGGTATGAACGCATCCCCGAATTTCTGGCTCAGGCCAAGCTCTCCGAACTGGAAGTCGAATTTCGGGCGCAGATTGAGGTTGTGCTTGCGACTTCGCTCAAGCCCACCCATCTGGATTGGCATTGCTTGTATAATGGTGGCCGGGCAGATATTTTCGAGATGACTGTCAAGCTGGCAAAAGAATACGGCCTAGCGGTGCGTGTCTTTGACCGACCGACGGGCGAAGCCTTGCGGCGTCAGGGCTTGCCTACCGACGAACACAATGTGGTGGATACCTTTAAGCTTGACATCGCCGGGAAATCAGCCTGGTTTGCCAGAGCATTGCGAGAACTCCCGACTGGGTTGAACGAATGGGCGGCCCATCCTGCTCTGGATACCCCTGAGCTGCAAGCGATAGAACCGGAGAGTTGGCAAGCGCACCCGACGGATTTGGACTTTCTGATCTCGCAGGAAGCGCGCTCGATCATCGAGCAGGAAGGGATTGTGCTGCTGAGCTACAAGCCTCTTCAGAAGGTGTGGCAGGAGAGGTGCCCAAGCAAGTACCATCGTCATATACCAATCAACTGACCTTGTGTTATACTGCTTACCATGTTGAGTCTTGATTTTGTGCGGCAACATCCCGAAAAGGTACGTGAAGCGTTGCGCTTGCGACGTGACCTCCACTCAATAGATGAAATATTACGCCTCGCGGAACTACGGCGCGGCCTTGCAGCACGTTGTGATGGCTTGTATATAGTGCTGAAAAACCAGAAAGAGTCGGCACGTACAGCACCTGTTGAGCAACGTGCGGCTTTGAGTCGGCAGGTAAAGGCGACGACACATGAGGTTCGCACACTCGAATTGCAGATGTCGGACATCTCTTCTCGTTTGCATCCTCTTCTCCTCAGCTTACCAAATATCCCACATGCAAGTGTGCAGGAAGGGAACGACGAGAGCGATAATCGCGAGCTACGACGCTGGGGTGAGCCACCTGCTCTCCATTTTGAGTTGCAACCGCACTGGGACATTGGCGAACGCCTGGGTATTATTGATAGCGAAAGCGGTGTCAAAGTCGCGGGTAGCCGTTTCGTCACGTTGCAAGGAGCAGGTGCACATCTTGAACGCGCCTTGATTTCATTTATGCTTGATGTGCATACTCGTGAACATGGTTATACAGAGATTATGCCACCGCTGCTTGTGAAACGTCCCGTCATGCAAGCGGCAGGTCAGTTCCCCAAGTTTGAAGATCAGGCGTATGTGTGTTCTGAAGATGATCTGTATCTCAATCCTACTGCAGAGGTTCCACTGGTGGGTATGCAGAGCGACACCACCTTTGCGCCCGATGCATTGCCCCTGCGTCAGGTTGCGTGGACAACAGCGTTTCGTCGAGAAGCTGGTTCGGCATCTCGTCAGACGCGCGGCTTGTTGCGACTACACCAATTCAACAAAGTGGAACTCTTCCAAATTGTCCCGCCACACCTTTCATATGAGGCACTTGAGCAGATGGTAGGTCATGCAGAAATCATTCTACAACGTCTCGACTTACCGTATCGCGTCGTAGCACTGTGTACGGCTAATCTGCCCTTTGCGTCCGCCAAAACGATTGACCTTGAGGTATGGATGGCAGGGCAGCAAGAGTACGTAGAGGTCTCATCCGCAAGCAACTGTGAAACCTTTCAAGCTCGACGTGCAAATATCAAGTATCGTACCAATGGCACACACTCTGAACTCGCGCACACATTGAATGCCTCCGGCCTTGCTGTCGGGCGCACTATGGCCGCCCTCCTGGAAGTATATCAACAGGCAGACGGCTCCGTCATTATTCCGAAAGTGTTGCGTCCTTATATGGGTAGCTCTCTACTTGTACCACCCCAAGAATGAATAAACGTCCCTCATAGCCATTTTGTCATGCCCCCTTCCAAATTTGAAAATACTATGTTATATTTAACCTAGTCATGGAGAGATGGCAGAGTGGTCTATTGCGGCTGTCTTGAAAACAGCTGGGTTAACAGCCCCGGGAGTTCGAATCCCCCTCTCTCCGTAAGGAAAGAGGCTCAATAGCCTTTTTTGCTTTTTACCGACGCTCTTACACATGCAGTGGGGGATGAGAGTGCCGATGTACCAACAGTGGTAACAGTAAAATTCACATAATGCTCTGTTCAATCAAAGTTTTTAACGGGGTTTATTATGTGTTTTTGGATGGACGGTGAAGTATCGTGTCACGTATAGGTGTAATCGGGAAATTAAATATAGCGAGCGTTTTAAAGCGCATAGAAGTATTTACCAAGACCGGACTGCTCGTGATCAAACAAGATACGCAGTGGGTTGAATTTTATTGTCGCGAGGGAAAATTGTTGTGCATCGGTCCTATCCGCACGGATGCAACATTAGGCGAACGGCTTTTGCACGATGGCGTGATCTCCCTACAGGTATTGCAAGAAACAATGTTCGCCATCAGTGATGCCGTGCCGAGTGAAACACGTATCGCGTTAACGCTCATGGATTTAGGGTATGTGAAGCGTGAAGAGTTACGGACGTGGGCGGCGCAAAAAGCCGAAGAGAGTATGCGTGCTGTCTTTGCATGGACAAGCGGTGATATTTATTTTGAGGAAAACTCAGCACCACCAGCGGAACGTCTTCTCGTTGCACTCGCTATCTCTGCGCTCCTCGCGGCTATCAAATTGACGAATGCGGCCCCACAGGTGGCTGTATATAGTCCAGCAGCACAGAGCGTCGCACGTGAACAATCGCCAGTAGTAGATGCAGTGAATAGCAGCCATTCTATAGTGAAGGATGCATCACAGACGCCCACACTCTTTGATGCATCACAGTTTTTCATGGAGTCAGCGCAAAATTCCTTGCAAACGCCCTCTGCATCACCGTATATTTCAGCCAGTGCTTTGTTGCCATCGTTTGGAGATGCTGTGACTACAGGGCCTATCGTACCTCCTGCAACACAACAAGCAGCCTCACCAATGCCACCTGTTCCGGTAACAACGCTCCCATCAGCACCTAGAAGGTGGATAGATACCTCTTTTATGCAACCTGAGATGGTGCTAATTGCGGGTGATATGTCAACGTTGCAAGAGCAGCAGGTGCAGATAACACCAGCACAATGGCAGTTGCTGACACGCGTTGATGGTCATACCTCCTTGCAAGACGTTTGTGATGCACTTCATCTAGGATCAGATCAAGTCTGTCAGGTTGCCGGTGAACTGATTGCCGAACAGGTTGTCAGTGTGGTACCTCCCCTTACTATGGAGCCACAAGAAATGTCTCCAGCCTCACGCAATATTGTAAACTCTGGTCTGAGCAATGGCCTTGCGGCTCCAGGCTATGCTGCGACTACCCAGACGCCCTGGGGTAATGCCCTGCCCTCTTCCACTATGGGACCACAGTTTTCTCCCACGCTTGAGACACAATCGCAGTGGGGTAATGGTGGCAATGGCGCAACCTTTGTACACGGACAGGGCTGGGTTGCCTCGATGCAACCGCTACAGCCGTTGCAATCAAATGGGTTCGGTGCCAGTGGCATCTATGCATCCATAGAGGGTAGGCGATAGGGCGATAGAGGGATAGTATAACAGTTTCGATGGCATGGTCGTGTTGAGTTGAGGAGGCATGTGTGAAAGGGCGTAGTGCGTCACTATTTCGGGCGTCGTCAAAGGACGATGCAAACATTGAACAGTTGCTTGTTGGCGATAGTGCAGTTATGCGGAGCATTCTTGCTACAGTAAAGCAGGTTGCACAATATCCTACCACTAGTGTTTTGTTACAAGGCGAAAGCGGTACTGGCAAAGATGTTGTTGCACACGCGATCCACCTCTTGAGTCGCCGTTCTTCGTATCCATTTATGCCGATCAATTGTGCCGCGATTCCTGATACGTTACTCGAAACGGAACTATTCGGAGTAGAGGCAGGAGCCTATACCGATGCGAAAACATCACGCGAAGGCTATTTCCTACGCGCCGATGGTGGAACACTCTTCCTGGACGAAATAGGTGCCATGCCGTTCGCACTACAAGCGAAGTTGCTACGCTTCCTTGAGACACGCAGTTTTCGGCGTATCGGGGGGACAAAAGAACTGCATGTCGATCTGCGTATCGTCTCCGCAACAAATCTCGATTTGAAAACCGCCGTTGCTCAAAAAATATTTCGCGACGACCTCTTTTATCGGCTACAAGTCATTACTATTCGCATGCCAGCTTTACGGGAGCGGCCAGAAGATATCGAGTTGCTTGTTGATCACTATCTCCGTAAGCATAACACAGTACATGCTACGGATGGACAACCCTTGAAGGTGAGTAACGACGCGCTTGTCCTGTTGGAACGCTATGACTGGCCCGGCAATGTGCGAGAACTCTTTAGCGTCTTGCAGCACGGCATTGTTCTCTGTGATGGCATCGAGATTCTGCCACAAGACCTGCCCGAATATGTGCGTCTTACAGGCACAGGTGCAGGAGAACGTTTACAGGAATTGCGCCAACAACTACACCTGCCTCCCGGAGGAATAGATTTACGAGCGTTCCTGAGCGATATCGAGCATACCTTTATTCGTGAAGCTCTCGAACGCTGCGGTGGCAATCAAGTGCAGGCGTCGGCGTTGCTGGGTATGTCTCGTGATAAGTTGCGCTACCGCTTGCCACGTTTGTAGTGTACATTACCCTTCGGGCCAATCCAGCATCATAGCTTTTACCGTATCGCCTGCTTTCACAATAGTACCGCCCTCTGGGACTATCAGGAACGCGTTGGCTTGAAGCAGAGAAGTCATGATGTTGGAGCCTTGATTGCCAGTAGTGCGTGCCACGAAGTGGTCGTCGCGCCACTCGACATGTGCCCGTACATAATGGCGACGCATAACTTGATCTGGCACACCATCCTCTACGACTACGTTGACCTGTGGCTTGAGTAGCCGTGTATGGCCTTGCATCTTACGAAGTATCGGATAGCCAAAGAGTTCAAACGTTACTGCACTGGAAACAGGGTTGCCGGGGAGTCCCAACAGGGGAATATTGCCAATGGAACCGAATGCGACCGGCTTACCAGGGCGCATATTGATACGCCAGAAGTTGATATTCCCCTGCTCCGTCATAATATCCTTCACAAGGTCAAAATCACCAACGGAGACGCCGCCTGAAGTCAGAATAAGATCATAGGTCATAGCCTCACGAAATTTCGCGCGTAAACTCTCTACCGTATCTTGCGCGACACCGAGGCGCGTAGCTTCTATGCCAGTACGCCGTACCATCGCCTCTAGCATATAGCTATTGCTATTGCGAATTTTGCCAGGGCTTAACGGTTCGTGAATGTCGATAATCTCATCACCTGTAGCAAGAATCGCCACACGTGGACGCCGGATAACAGAGACAACGGCATAGCCAAGCGTTGCCAGAATACCAATTTCCCACGGACCGATCTCGGTTCCACGCTGGATGACGACTTGCCCTGCCTGCATATCTTCACCAGCAGGGCGGATGTTGTTGCCCTGTGCCACCTCTTGTTGAAGCTCTACCCAGGAGCTTTCAGGTCCATCATACTGTGTTAGTTCAATCTGAATAACCGCATCTGCTCCAGGGGGTACGGGCGCACCCGTCATGATACGCATCGCTGTTCCCTCTTCAATGGGATGGTCTGCGACATAGCCAGCCGCAACACTGCCCGTTACGCGCAGGTGTGCTGGCTGTCCATTACGAGAGTGACTATCCTGGCTACGTAGCGCGAAACCGTCCATTGCCGAATTCGCGAAGGGAGGAATAGAATCATGCGCGACGATATCTTGTGCCAGCACTAACCCTTGCGCTGTAACAAGCGGAACCTCTACGATTCCAAGTGCTGTAATCTTCGCCAAAATACGCTCAAGAGCCTCTTCTACGCTTATCATAAGTTATACACCTTTCTTATGCTAACCGACAACGTGAATGAACAAATAACCTTGCGACATAGGGACCAATGTATCACGTCCTGGTGGCAATCAATTGCTGAGAGGACGCGATAATCCTCTTTCACTTTTTATTCTGGGAATGGGCGACCATTGATTTCTTTGCATTGCTACAGTATTTGCTTAAACAGCATTATTCGGCCCTACAGAAAATGACGCCTTATAAACAAAAGAAGCCTGACATACCAAATAGGAGTAATGCCGGGCTTCTTCTGAAAAATAGTACCTCGTACGGGATTCGAACCCGTGATCTCCGCCTTGAAAGGGCGGCGTCCAAGGCCGCTAGACGAACGAGGCTTGTTGTGGCTACTGTATGTATTCACACGTCAGTACCAACGTTGGGATTGTACTCTATCCACATAGCTTTGTCAAGCATGAAGACTCTGCATCGCTTTATAAGATAGAATGTCCTGCTCATGATTTTTCCTCTGCTTTCAGAGCATTACATACCTCTGTAAACAAACTATCTTCGTTTTGCATGAATTATTTGGTTTATGCTTCATGCCATTCTTGCTATCCTTTACATGCATGGCGTACCGATAGCGAGGTCACGCAAGGACCGCTGCCCGACAGCTACTTCGTCGAGAACCTGAAAGCTTGTGTCGCACGCCACGAGTTCGACAATCCATCCTCTGAGCAATTGGTACAGCAGGCCCTCTGCTTTTATCTTGGCATGCTTCATGGTGGCGTTCTCTCTCCCACTACAGGTCTGCTTCGACCCGATCTCACGACTCTTATTGTCATGACACATCATGAGTTTGCCAGGGGCTACAATGTTGGTAGACGCTGGTACTTCTTCGATGCCATGTCTGATGAGGGCCGTCACTACACAGAGGGACGCGTCATGCAGGAGATGCGCGACCTTGTCGCTGACATTCCAGAAGAGTTTGTTGAAGGTGCCGATGACAAGTGTATTCAATATAGCATTGGGACGTTGTTGGGTGCGATCAGTACGCGACTTTTCCCTGCAACAGACGAAGAATATCGTTAGTGGGAAACTGACCGTCACTATTGGCTTGCACTCTCTCACCCAGAGCGCGTGACGGAACCTCTCGCGCTTCCTGTTCCAGAGTACGTCTAAGAGAGATACTACTTATCCAGAGTGAGCATCATGTTCACCTGGATGGGTAGAAGCAATTCTACATCATCAAGCGAGCGTTATTTATGTACCAAATCATCACCGCCAAATTGAAGCTACTGACGACGCCTGAACAGTTTGCTCTCTTACGAGAGACACAACTGGCCTATATCATTGCTTACAAAGCGGCGTTATCAGGTTCCTCCTTCACAGTGAAAGTCGATGCTGACTATACCAGTAAAGCGTGTCCACTGTGTGGCTACACTGACAAGCGCAATCGTCCAGGCAACGGACTCATGTTCGAGTGTCAGAATAAGGACTGCATGTATCACGTTCAGACTGAGCATGCCTATCATCTACATGCGGACTTAGTAGGTGCGCGAAATATAGCGATGCGAACGTGTCTCATCCGACAGGATTGGGTGAGAACGGGGCACTTGTCAGTTGCCCCTGATGTGTCGGGCCGTGAAGCCAAAGCTGCACGCCTCACGAGATATGCGGAATTGCGGTGGAGTCCTGATGCAAGCCCGATGGGGTGACTGACGCAAAATTTGTTATAGTGTTTCGTGTAATCAAAAAAGATGGTACAATAGTTTCCAGTGATTAGCAAAGCAAAACAAAGAAAGTATCAAAAATATGGCGAACGAAAAAGAGCGTTCCGCAGCCCGTCGGCGTGAGCAAATGCGTCAGCAGCGGTTGCAGCGCGATAATCAAAATACGCAGAGGCAACAGTCGAATACTCGCAGACGTCGTACTGTACGGCGAGGCGTCAATCCCTGGTGGTATATTGCGCCTGTTCTCGTCGCGGTTGCTGTCGTTATCGTAATCTTTATCGTTATAGCGAATCAGCAGGGCAACGCTACGACAGCAGGCACTACAGATACGTCCGTGTTGAAAGAGGTGACAAGTGTTAACCCCGCGCTCCTCTCGCAGGTGGGAACAGCAAATGTGACAAACAACTTTCAAGCCGTGAAACAAAAACAACCGATTTTGATGGGACCGACAGGTAAACCTGAATTCTTGTATTATGGGGCGGAATTTTGTCCTTATTGTGCTGGACAGCGCTGGGGCGTTGTTGTGGCATTGAGTCGCTTTGGAACATTCACGAAACTGCCAGAGATTACCTCTTCCTCAACTGACGTGTATCCAAATACGGCAACATTCTCGTTTTACAAGAGTAGTTATACCAGTAAGTATATCGATTTTGTGCCGTTAGAGGTCGAAGACGGGCAGGGACAGCCACTGCAAACACTGACGCCTGACCAGCAGAAGCTGATCAACACGTATAACGCACCCCCATACACACAATCTCCTGGTTTCCCGTTCATAGATGTTGGCAATCAGTACGTTGTTGCAGGCCCTACCTACGTTCCTGATGTTCTTGCAGGCATGTCGCAGAAAGATATCGCAGCCCAGCTTTCGAGTACGGACTCTGAGGTATCAAAGAAGATTATGGCAACAGCGAACTACTTGACGGCCTCGATCTGTCTAATCGCTAACAATCAGCCATCAAGTGTGTGTGGTGATGCCACCATTCAGCAGATTGCCCAGTCTATGCCTAAAGCTACTGCGAATAGTGGAAGTGGTTCGCAACTGGCAAACAGCAATGGACCACTGGCTATAGATGTACCATCAAGACGAAAAGCATAACGTAGCTCCAAATAGCAAGAGGACCCAAATCGTTCGCGATTTGGGTCCTCTTGCTATTTGGAGCTACGAATATACTGTAAGTATGGATATGTTGATGTGTGGATATAGGAGAAGCAGTAATGCTATACAAGCAGCCAGATTTTACCAGCGAGACCGATTCAGAGACTTTTATTCCCCCAATGATACGTTTACCCCAGTATTCATCGTCGCCAGACATGGTGCTAACGCAGCAGAAGCAAGGTGTCCTGGATGCTGCTCATAAAGCATCACAAGTGACCCCATTCTCACAATTTCCCATGACACCTCCGCGTACAGAGCCAACAGGTAGACCTCTGTCGATTCCCCATACTGAAAACGATGTGCAGGCTCTTTTGCCCAAGCCACAAGTGCCGTTTCCAGTACAACATCAAGCTATTGCACGTTCTTTACGTACAGGCGTGATCTATATCCCGCCCTCGATGAAACGCCATGCCGAACCGAACATCACTGATGCCCTGATTGCCTGTGGCACATTGCTGTTGCTCATTATTTGTGTATTATTGCTCTTGTATTATTTCAGTGTGTAGCTCAAATGGCTTGATGAGTGGCATGACAGGAGCAAGCCCTGTCACTACTATACTTTGCATCACTGCGTAGCTTGCCACACAAGTCCGAATATAGTAGTGACAGGGCTTATTAGGTACCCATAATGTTGCGTCTCTGGCGTCTTCCCTGATACAATAGAGAACAATTGATCGTGGTTACAGCAGACTCCAGAAGCATCGGCTCGTGGCGAGTGTATGTTCGAGTCGTTTGTAAGCAGAGCAGATAACTCGCCAACGAGGAATTATAAAAGGTTATATAAAAACACGCCTGAACTACGTTCGCGAGTTCATAGGCGGCTGGCTACACATTCTGTACATTTACTGTGTCGTAGGTGTACGCTTCTTACGCTGGCGTAAAAACCTCTGGCGTCGCTTGTTTTATGGGGTGGAAAGTACACAAACACATATGAAACAAACCTTGCTCATTGTGCGTCACGGGCAAACGACCTGGAACGTCGAACACCGTCTCCCTGGTCAGCTTGAAGGGGTCGCACTCAATGACAATGGGCGACAGCAAGCCGCACGTCTTGCCGAGGCACTCACCGTGCTACCTATCAGTGCCATTATCAGTAGCCCACTCGAACGCGCTTATAATACGGCACAGATTATCGCTCAGGGGCGCGATATTGCTATTCAGTTAGAGCCAGACCTGATGGATACTAATATTGGCAACTGGGCTGGGCAGGTGATCGAAGAAGTCTCCAAAAACGATCCTGCGTGGAAGGCGTATGTTCGTGACCCCAGCACAGCACCCGAAGGCGTCGAGACATTTCCACAGGTACAACAACGCGTCGTTGCTGCGGTGGAACGCTGGCGCACGCAAGAAAATATTGGCTTATATCCTGTCTTCGTGGCACATGCTGATGTGATAAAACTGCTAGTCTCGCATTATTCAGGATTGGAGGTAGCGAAAGCTGGTAGCATCCATATAGATAATGCTTCAGTAAGCCTTGTCGAACTAGAGAACGAGCAACCACCACAAGTTGTCGCTATTGGCTGGAGTCCCAATCCTGGTTGGCTCAAAGCTCCAACACCCGAAATCCTGAAAAAGCCCACTCCTGACGAGGAACAGAGCGAACAAAAAACATAAATTGACGCCATCAGCTTCATCTATCATACCAGTCCACATTATAGATGTAGGGGAGGTTTTCGCAATCTCCCGCATAGATATGAAAGGGAACGACAGCATGTTTGACCCACATGACCCTTATGAACGCTATTACTGGCACTATGAGTCACGCCGCCCACTTTCGGTGGCGCAAATTGTCGCCTTGCAAAGTGTCGATGCTGAGACAGCGGCTCTTATCTGGTTAATGCTCGAATCAGGTGCATCGCTAACTGTAGCGGGCCCGACAGACCCACAACCGGGTGTTGGCAAGACTACAACGCTGAATGCGCTCCTGCAATTTCTCCCTGAAGGTACTGCATTAGTGTATATGTCGGGTATGTATGAAAATTTTGCATTCACACGCATCCCGGAGATCGATCCCGCCACAACCTATGCTCTCTGTAACGAAGTGAGCGACCATCTCCCCATTTATATGTGGGGACGCATTGCACGCCGCTACCTGACGCTGCCTGGCAAGGGCTTTCATATTGCAACCAGTGTCCATGCCGACACTATCAGCGACGTTATGCATATGTATAGCAACGACCTCCATCTTACTCCTGACGATATGCGCCGCCTCGGACTCATTATTAACATTGGCCTGGTCGGGCGCAGCTATCCGCCGCGTCGCCGCTGGTTATCCACACACTTTGTGCGGCCCTTGGCCGATACGAACAATGCTAATGCAGTTGTTCCCATGCCGCTCTCGCTGTGGAACGCTTACGATGATACCTTCGAGCATGCCGATCAGTCCATTCTCGACGAACTAGCATCTTACTCAGGCGTGACGCCACAAGAGTTTAATAAAGCACTCAAAATGCGCGTAGATTGCCTGAAAGACATTTCGCAAGGTTCAGGTATTGGAGCGCACGAAATGTTCGAGGCCGTGAGTGAGCTGCGTGCGCGTTCCTCGCAACCATAAGAGATGAAGAAATAGAAAGCACAGTGTGAAGTGTTTTCCCTTATAGAGAAAAGAAAGGAGGTACCTGTTATGTTGGGACCAAATACACATGTCGGCGATGGACGCTGGCCCCGCATCTATGCTGAACATTGCTAACAACCGAGAAGAAAGAGGAGCATTTAAGTACATGTCTCATACTATAGCCATGCTCAGCATTCACACGTCCCCGCTTGATAGCCCTGGACGTACCAAGGATGCAGGAGGCATGAATGTATATATCCGTGCATTGGCATTAGAGCTGGGCCGTCACGGTCACACCATTGATATCTTTACCCGTCAAACAAACACCCATACGCCATACATTGTACAACTCGCACCCCGTGTGCGCGTTATTCATATTCAAGCAGGACCGCAAACATTCGTCCACAAAAATAATCTATTGCCCTACATGCCTTCCTTTACCGCATCCGTTGTGGCATTCGCCAGGAAAGAGTCGCGCACATACGATATATTGCATAGCCATTACTGGCTTTCAGGAGTCGTGGCGGAACACCTTGCACGACGATGGGATATTCCTCACGTCACGATGTTTCACACGCTGGCACGCCTCAAACAACTTGCCAATCCTGATGAGCAAGAGTCACAACAACGTCTTGCTATGGAGCAGACTCTTATACAATCCGTTGATTGCATCATCGCGGCCACCGCGGACGAGCGCACACAAATAATGCGCTATTGTGGCGTCAGTGCGAGCCGGACCCAGGTTATTCCCTGTGGTGTTGATCTTGAATTGTTTGTACCCTATGATCGCCAACTAATGCGACAACGTTTTGGACTTGATCCACAACAACCTGTGCTGCTCTTTGCAGGACGACTCGACCCATTCAAGGGACCTGATATTCTTCTGCGTGCAGCCGCGCTGATGGAGCAAGAGGTGCAGATTGTGATTGTGGGTGGTGCGCTAACCGATGACAGGGACCTGCAAAACCTGCGTACACTTGCCGCAGACCTCGGTATCGAACAACGTACACTATTCTTAGGTGCTCAACCACAGGATATGTTACCATTGCTGTATAGTGCTGCCGATGCGACCGTTGTGCCATCGTATCATGAAAGTTTTGGCCTGGTCGCAGTCGAGTCGTTAGCCTGTGGCACCCCTGTTGTGGCGACACGCGCAGGAGGTTTGATGACCGTTGTGCATAACGATGAGAATGGCTACCTTGTGCCTCGTTGCCCCGGTTTCTTTGCCGAACGGCTCGATGCCATCCTGCGTAACCCAGATATACAGGCACGCATGCACGTTGCTGCACGTCCTTCAGTTTCACAATTTAGCTGGGAGAGTGTTGCGCTGAGTGTGAGCAATGTCTACGACGACCTCGTGAATGAGCCATGTGTTGCTGAGATGCTCTCGTAGACAGAAGAGAGATAAAATGTCATACCTGGGAGACGGCTAGCCGTCTCCCAGGTATGACATTTTATCTCTCTTACATCCAATGTGTTCTATGTAACAGAACAATTGGAAATCTCCTATCCCAAAGGGTAGACTTTTCACGCGTCCTATGGTATAATCATGTTCATTAGCAAACACATTCAAACGTACATATCACCCTACCTATCATAACGTCGTAGTTTTTGGTTTGTTAGGAACCAGATAGCGTACATCCAGCCAGTCGCTGGATGAGGATTGGAATGCGTATGTGTTCAGTCTCGTTGAAAACGCACACAGCATGGTCGCCGCGATTGACACGAATCGTATTGATTAGTTTTGACGCGTAAACACACACTAGGGACAGTATGTCACTGGTGTTTTTTTTTATCAAAAGACAGCATTCATTTTTATTCGCGCATCGTTTGGGCTCATTGATTCTTCATTCTTCCTTGGGCCAGCACCCTATCCATTGGTAGCGGTCGTTGAAAACAACTATATCTTTGAAAGGAGATATTACTTCGTATTCTGTGTGTCCGATTTGAGATAGGACAGCAGTAATCATCATAGTGCGATACTACGAACGCTTACATATATGCAATTGTGCATAGAAACGTAAGTCACGCCACTGAAGCGTATAGAACACAAACGACAAGTGGACGTTGCTAGATTTTCAAGGAGATAACATATGAACTCAAGTATGATCAGCAAAATCGCTAAAGCCAAACGCTACGCAGAGGAACCAGAGCGTATTCAGTTTACCCATTTTGAGGCAAAGTTCCAGGGTGAGAACGACGTACACACCACAAATTTCGATAATGGCGAGTGGACCTGCACCTGTCGCTTCTTTGAAGACTGGGGCGATTGTTGCCATACGATGGCGATGCAGCGTGTGTTGGGCGTGACTATTCCCTCCGTTCATCGTCACGGTGTCCCTACTGGCCTGGGCACAAGCCCGTTGGTACACTAAGCCGGGCGTCACTTGTTTTGTTTACAAAGAAACGGTAGTCGTGTGTAGATTACATAGGACCAAAACATCAAGAAGCACTGACCATAAGTTGGCAGTGCTTCTTAATTTCTACTGAAAGAGCAGACTTCTTCGTTATGCCCCAATACCAGGAACGAAGTAGAGAACAATGATGGCTGCAAACATAATTATCGCCAGTACAGCAATAAAGAGAAGGTCTTTCCGTACATATGAGTAGTGTTCTGCCGTGATAAGTGATGCACTACTGCGTGATGAGCGTTGTGTATTCTTGCGTGCCGCGAGTCGGGCTGAAGCATTGCCTTTTGCTGCTGTTGCCACTGGTGCTACAGGTGCTTCTACCGTCTCTTTCGTTTCCTTTGGCACAACGAGCGTTACGGGTGCGACCTCTGTGGCAACATTGCTCGACCTGGTGCGTTTCTTGGGAACTGTGGGCAAGGCATCCAGCGTGGAAGAAGATTCAACGGTTGTTGGTGTCGTACTGGTTGTTTCGGTCTCAGTCTCTGCGGTCGTTGCAATGACCTCTTCCTCTAGCTCTTGCACCGGTGACACGGGGCGGACCAGTTCAAAACTTTTCTGTGTCTTTGGCTTGGCGCGTTGCACTCCACTCCGTGCAGGCGTTGATTTCTTTGGCATGTTTTCATACTCCCTGCTCTATTGCCTCTGAACGTATTCAAGCTTTTCGAGCGTTTCTACAACCCTTATCCGGTAAGCACAACTTCTATAGAAGAAAGAAGTATCGTACCGTTGTTACATCTGGCTTTACTTAAAATAGTACACGATCTTAATAATGCACATTTACTATTGCGTTTAAATATACCGGAGAAGAAAATCTCCATTACTGTGTAAAAAAATGATCATCGCGGCTATTATACACGAAACAAGCTAACTCGTCGAGTGGGTTATGCATACAATTTGACAAATAGAGCCTGCTATGCTACTCTTATTGTGGCATGGAAGGGCATTACATGTACGTCAAACACCAACAAAGATGTGACCAGCAAGAGGCTAGCCCCGTGGCTAGTCCTTTTTTTCTATGATAACAGATACATTGCAATCAACGAAATTCAGTAATTCTTTTATCCAATCTACCTATAAATAGTCTCAACACGAAACAGGAAAAATATCATGGCACGAATAGTCGTCGCAATGAGCGGCGGCGTGGATAGCTCTGTCGCTGCTGCACTCTTGAAAGAGCAAGGTCACGAAGTCATCGGGATTATGCTGCGGCTCTGGTCCGAGCCGGGGATGATCGAAGCGGAAGATGATGGCATTGAGCGCGTCGTACAGAACAAATGTTGCTCGCTTGAGTCCGTCGATGACGCTCGTCGCGTGGCACGCATGCTCGATATCCCGTTCTATCTCGTCAATGTCGAGGAAGAGTTCAAGCATAAAATCGTTGACTCCTTTTATGAAGATTATGTCGCTGGTCGCACGCCAAACCCGTGCCTGACCTGTAATCGTCATATTCGCTTTACCGTGCTTCTGAACCGAGCACTCGCACTTGATGCTGACTATCTCGCAACGGGCCATTATGTGCAGGTAGATGATGACCCTACAACCGGCAAGCGTCGTCTACGCCGCGCTGTTGACCCCGACAAGGATCAATCCTACGTGCTACACGTCCTCAATCAGCATCAACTCGCACACGCCTGCTTTCCACTTGGTGGTTATACTAAGCCACAGGTACGAGCGATGGCGGCGGAACGGGGCATGACGGTTGCCACAAAAGCCGAGAGCCAGGAAATATGTTTTGTCGCGCAAAACGATTATCGTGGCTTCATTGATCGCTACGCCGCCAAGCACGGTGACTATGAGCCAGAACTGGTTGGGGCAGGAGCAGGGGTTGCTACCAGTACAACGCCATTGATTACATTACCAAAGCCAGGCCCAATTCTTGATCAGCAGGGGAAGGTGCTGGGTCGCCATCGTGGTTTAGCCTACTATACAATTGGACAGCGTAAAGGCTTAGGGTTGACCTCACCAGAGGCGTTACATGTACTCAAGATTGACGCCGGGCAGAACGCGATCACCGTTGGACCGGCAGTTGCATTAGAGAAGCGAACGTTTGGAGTTGGTAGCATGCACTATCTCAGTGGAGAAACACCTGATGCTCCGTTCGAGGCGTTCGTGCGAGTACGGTATAAAGCCACTGAACAGCCCGCGCTTGTCACTCCCATTGAGGGAAACCGCGTGCAGGTAACACTAAAGAATCCACAGCGGGCCATCACTCCAGGACAGGCAGCCGTTTTTTATGGCGGCACGGATGGTGATGAAGTGTTGTGCGGAGGCATCATTGAATGACGGATCAAGCACATATTAGAAATTTTTGTATTGTTGCCCATATTGATCACGGCAAGTCAACCCTTGCTGATCGACTGTTAGAGTTTACAGGTACGGTCTCGAAACGCGACTTGCAGGAGCAGACGCTCGATCAGATGGATTTAGAGCGTGAAAAAGGTATTACCATCAAGGCACAGGCGGTGCGTATGCGCTATACCGCCTTGAACGGTGAGGAATACGAACTCAATCTGATTGATACCCCTGGTCACGTAGACTTCACCTACGAGGTCTCGCGTAGTCTTGCTGCCTGTGAGGGTGCCTTGCTAGTCATTGACGCCACACAAGGCATCGAGGCGCAAACGCTGGCAAACCTGTATCTCGCAGTAGAAGCCGACCTCAACATCATCCCAGTCATTAACAAAATCGACCTGCCCAGTGCTGACCCCGATAAGGTGAAGCAGGAGGTCGAAGAAGTGATTGGTATACCGAAAGAGGAGTGCATCCTGGCTTCTGCGAAAGAGGGCATTGGTACGCAGGAAATCCTTGAAGCCGTCATCCAGCAAATTCCCCCACCAAAGGGAGACCCGGACAAGCCGCTACGTGCGCTGGTCTTCGACTCACATTATGATGCCTATAAGGGCGTGATTGCTTACTTACGCATTGTTGATGGACAGTTACACACAGACGAACGTGTCTCGATGATGGCCGTTGGTAGCGCGACCGATATCCTGGAGGCTGGCTACTTTCATCCTCGTCTTACCTCGGTAGGAGGTCTGACAACAGGTGAGGTGGGCTATATCGCAACGGGTTTCAAAAACGTCAAAGATTGTCGTGTTGGTGATACCGTCACGGTTCCCAGCGCATTGGGCAGTGTCGAAATGCTGCCTGGCTATAAACCAGCGAAACCGATGGTGTTCGCTGGTATCTATCCGGTAGAGGGCAACGAATATCCACTTTTGCGTGAAGCACTTGACCGCCTGCTCCTCAATGACGCTTCCCTGTTCTACGAGCCAGAGACCTCGAACGCGCTGGGCTTTGGTTTTCGTTGTGGCTTCCTGGGTCTGCTACATATGGAGATTATCCAGGAGCGTATCGAGCGTGAGTACAATCTGGATATCCTGGCAACGGCACCGAGCGTGGAATACCACGTACTAAAAACTGATGGTGAGACTGTCGAGGTTGATAATCCATCAAAGATGCCGCCACCAAACGAGATTGAAGACATCGAAGAGCCGATGATGGATATATCTGTTTTTGCGCCTGCTAGCTATATTGGTGCCATTATGGACCTCGTGATTACGCGTCGAGGTATCTTCAAAGAGATGAAGTACATCGAAGCGACGCGTGTTCTCTTGACCTATAACATGCCGTTAGCAGAACTGATTATCGACTTCTACGATCAACTGAAATCGCGTACACAGGGTTATGCCTCGCTCGACTATAGCTTCGGCAGCTATCAAGGCTCCGACCTTGTGAAGCTCGATATTCTTGTCAATGGACATCCCGTCGATGCGCTCTCGCTAATCATTCACCGTGACAAAGCCTACTATCAAGGGCGAGCATTGGTCGAAAAGTTGCGTGGACTCATTCCCAGACAACTCTTCGAGGTACCGATTCAGGCCGCGATTGGCTCCAAGATTATCGCACGCGAAACGGTCAGAGCCATGCGTAAAGACGTGCTTGCTAAGTGTTACGGCGGTGACATCTCGCGTAAACGCAAATTGTTAGAGAAGCAAAAAGAAGGCAAGAAGCGTATGAAAATGGTGGGCAATGTCGAGATACCACAGGAAGCATTTATGGCAGTCCTGTCTCTCGGTGAGTAACCAGATACAATAAAGAGCATTCTGCTAAGCGGCTAGCCGCTTAGCAGAATGCTCTTTATTGTATCTCTTATCACGCATGGCCGAATATGAGGGCAGCAGCGAACACCAGGATACCACCACCAACAACCTGCACAATTGATAACCACCAGCTAGTACCGAAGTAGCGATGTCGGATTGCCGAGATAATGATAAGCTCAAATGCGACGACAACATATGCAACATAAAGAGCGATATGCAAATCAGGTATAAGAAAGGGGAGCGTGTGCAAGGCACCACCAAAGAAGGTCATGAGACCCGTGATGCCACCACGAATAACCGGGCTACCACGTCCCGTCAATTGACCATCGTCTGACAATGCCTCTGAGAAAGCCATACTAATGCCTGCACCAGTGGCCGATGCCATACCGACAAGAAATGTAGAGAACGCTATGTGTGTGACAAAAGCAGTTGCGAAGATTGGTGCCAGTGTTGAGACTGAACCATCCATTAGGCCCGCCAGTCCAGGCTGTACGACACGTAGTAAAAAGTTGTGAGCGTATTCATCGTTGGTACTCTTCGATGTAAGTCCTTTGAATATCTCTACAAGCTGTTCTCTTGTTGTGCTAGGAGTTTCTGCTAACTCCTTTTGCTCTTCTGTTTTATTTTCTGTTTGCTGATTGGCGTGATTCTCGACGCTGCTTGGTTGCTCTGCTTTTGGCTGTTGCTCTAACGACATACTCTCAATTTCCTCCATAAGTTTTGTTCCCAGGTTATCCCTTATCTAGCGTTGTTGATGAGTACCATTTACCTGACACGACCGACAACGCCCGTAGATGCGTACCTCGTGTGTGTCTAGCTCAATCCCCCCTGCCTGTGCCGCATTTTGTAACACCTGTTGGGACAAGACAACATCAATTGGCAGATCGAGCAGTGCGCCACAAACGGTGCAAACACCATGATCGTGCCGCGAAGTTCGCCCATCATAACGCGAACTCTCGTTGCCATAACTAATCTCTTTAATATGTCCCTGCTCAACAAGATGCCCTAAAATACGGTACACGCTCGCTAGACCGATGCGAGAGCGCACCTGCTTCACCAGTTCGTATATCTCTAGTGCTGTTGGATGCGTATCTACCGAGCGCACAACGTCCAACACCGCCTGCGCGTTTATATTCAGTTTCTCTTTTAGCATATTAGCATACCCTAATAATGAGAATTATTCTCATTTCTTCTGTTATAGAATACATTATGTATGACACATTGTCAAGGATGGTTGCAATGACAAAAAGAGAGGCTTTTATCACACTTATAAGCGTGATAAAAGCCTCTCTTTTTGTCTAATAAATGGTGAGGGGCAGGTATTCACCTGCCCCTCGTTTCATTCATCTTCTTACGTCTCCTGTTCACCTATCTAGTCCTAACTAACGCATGATCAGAAAGTATTGATAGTGTTCAGTCGAGTCCTCTGTGTTCCTCTGTCAATTCGGAGCGTATATGGCTCTAAGACGTTGCAGTGTCCATAATGGACTATTTTTGTTGCATTGTCATCTAGTGAATTTGATCAGACGTTCAGAGGGTTATCGCGCCCGCATCTACGGGCACTCTTAGTCAATCTGAAATACTACTCCGAGCAATCGGACTGGCTTCTTCATTATTGACCACATAAGGGACTCCTTTCGGATTACCGTGCAAGGCATTACGCCCTGTGCCAGGGTCTCTTTGTTTCCCTGGATTGCACTCCATCGTTTGGAGATGTAGTAAGCATACCATGCGAATTTCTTAAAGTCAACCCTCTATGCCATTTCCGTATGAGAAGTGGATCATTCTAATGCTCCTCTAATCTATTTCGAGTTCATATTCTTTCCCAGCCTCTTTCAACGTCTTGTTAAGACTGGTAATGGCAGTATGAGGATCAACCGACTCTTTCATTGCCTGCGCTTCTGGATCATGGCGATTTTCCACAGTAGGAATATCGTTGCGTAGGTCTTCGATCAGCCCAATCAACTTACTGACCTTGCGTTCTGTGAGCAGGTTAATTTGCAGATCAAGATGACGACGTTGTTCCATCATCTTCGCCTGCCTGTTTTGTGTGATGAGCACAGCAGTTGTCATAAGTAATGCACTGAGACCTATTGTTCCTTGCAACCAGTAGAATGGCGGTGGATCAAAGGCGGGTAGGCCAATGTATGTGTGAAAGCTACTTGCTAAAATCCACAACAAGACGAGAAAGAGGATGAAGTAAAATGATTGCGGTCGCCCTATGTTGTTTGTAGCTTTCTCGATGAGGCGCTGGTGCCGACCAACTCCGCTCTCTGAGTGCATACGCATCGCTACAATAGTTTCGATATCTCGGTCGAGGATATTGGTCAGCTCGGTGATGGGTTGTTCATCGTTGTTGTTTTGCTGCTTTTCTACCACACATATTTCCTTCATATGATTTTTAATATCTTACAAGTAGAGATGTTCTATAGTATAGCATTGGATGGCGTTGTTTTTCGTAAAGCACAATCTGACACGGCGATTAGGTCGCCGTGTCAGATTGTGGAAAATTAGCGTCAGGTAGAACTTAGAACCCTCTCAAATCTTGATTAGAAAGGGGTATATTCGCCGGACCCGCCTGACCACCAATCGTTGGGATGTTGCCCTCATTAGCTGCCAGGTCCTGATTTGTTGTGCCTGTAATATCACTATCTAGGACTGGTCGATCTGTGTCGGTCGTCGTTGTGCCTGTGTTGCGCTGACTCATATTGGGGTCATCGTACATTGTCTCATTCTGGCGGCTAGTTGTTGTACCTTTAGCTGCGGCACTATCGCCGTGAAACAGATAGTTCGATGAATTGGGCTCAAGCGCACCGGAGGGTGCCTCGTCAACCATACGTGCAAAATGTGTCAAATCGTTTTGTAACGCCTTCTCGAAGCGGCCACCGACGCCAAGATTTTCTCCGATGTCGCCCAATACTCCCGCTGGTGGATTGTAGTTGATGTATACATCAATCTGTGTCTGATTTGAATTTACTGGTTGGAATGTGGCCTTGCCAAAGTTCTCGACGCCGCTGGTCGAACGCCAGCCAATCTGCTGATCTGGAATCCAGTTTTCATTTATTGCATCCCACTCTTGTTTTCCAACAACATCGGCTACCCAATGACTGCGCTGGTCATCATAGTAGGTTACTTCTTTAACAAAGCTCATAAACTTAGGAAAGTCATTGAAGTGTGTGAACAATGTATACACCTGATGCACAGGAGCATTGACCACTACTGAGGCGTGGTGTGTTGCATAATCTGCCATAGTTTTTTCCTTCTTTCTTCCTAAAAACGTATAGTATCCATAGACCATCCAACACAAATAGCGTATTGTGCTGTCCGAGGAGTGATTGCTTTACTCTGCACATTCCTTGCGCTTCACTCTCACGTTTTACATCTGCCTTGTTTACCTTACCATGTGTTTCTGTATGAAGTCAATAAATAAAACGCTACCATACGTTTTCTAAGCGATTTTTTATATTCTTAAATGATGCCTTAGACTAATATTTCAGCTTTTTTGAGGTAGGAATAGGAATGTTGGTATACCCATTTTGAATGTTTTGTGCATCTGGTGTATTATGAACACAGTAGCAACTGAGGTATGTGATACTTCAGAAAAAAGAGTGTCTTTTGTTGTAACAAAACTTCGTCATTGAACGTAATAAACAGCAGAAAGACAAAGTAAGGAGCGCGAGTTTTCTGGTAGAATACCATTTACATAGATCGTGTTTTCGCAATCGACAAGAAGTTCCAAAAGTATTAAGGGGTATCACAAACATGTCAGCAGCAACAGTGGAAAACAAGTTGAGTCGCGCCCTGGAACTGATTGGTGGAGCTATCGATCCAGAGATAGCCGAGACATATCCATCACTCGAAGCTCGTATTTTAGCGCAAGCCTTAGAAAACGTTGAGCAGGCAGAGCATTGCTTGCGTGAGGTGCAGAAGATTGTAGGCGAATTCAGCGATGTATTGGTGTAGGGAAGAGGAGAAGATATCTCCTCTTCGTTTCTCTCTGCTATTCTACTCCACATTCTTTGCTTCTACGAACTATATTTTCACGCCATTGTGACACGTGGCAGTACTGGTTTCCAGCACATCTTTGAGTGTCAAACATTGCCAGTTGTTGTTGATCGGATGCTCACGTACTCTCATCATGCACAGCTCCCACAAGAGAGAAGCGTTTTCCGCTAGAATATCACCGACAAGCTCGTGAGGCCACACAAGATGAGACTCTGAATCCAGGCGAGTTGTGGTAAATTCACTCAAGGATGGTCAAATTTTGCGCTAAAAGGTGGAAAATTGATCTGAATCATGGGAATCAGCGTTGGTCATCTAAGCACTACGCGAACAATCATTGCCCTTTGTTGTAGGCTGACCTGCAAGATGCTTATTGCCAAATTTTTCTAAAGCCCCAATCACCTCTCCCAGTTCTTGCCCCTTTTCAGTGATATGGTACTCAACCCGCGGTGGGATTTCGAGAAAAGCGCGTCCTTGTACGAAGCCTAACTCTTCCAGCAACTTGAGTCGGCTCGATAAGGTCTTGGAGCTGATATGTTTCAACTCTGCTCGCAAGGTATTAAAGCGCATGGAACCCTGTAAGAGATTCATGATGATCAGCAATATCCATGCGTCTCCCAGGAGATGAATAGCGCGACCTAAAGGTGTCTCTTGGCACTCATTCGATTGAGGTGCATGCTCCCGAACTGTAATGGTCCCTGTGCTTTGAAGACCTGGGAGATTTGTTGCGCTGTGATTGTCAAGGTCTTTTTCGTATGTAACGTTCGCTGATGACCATAGGTAGTAGATCGACGGTGTACGTTCCCACTACAAGCGGTTTATTCTATAAGTTGATAGAAGGGCAGGTTTGAGTCAGCATCAGCATGCTGTCGTAGATACCTGGAAAGTTGATTATAGAGTTGAATGAATTGTTGTGCTCGATCCATTATATCCTCTTCGAGACGAAATAATTTGTGACGGGCGACCACAAGGGTTCGCCACTGTCACAATCCACAATCGCGCCTCGAAAGACGTTTAAATGGCGCAAGTCAGGTCTAGTTCTGGGTCACGCGGGTCCTCTACGGGAATAGCCTGCACGTCGTCACTGTAGTCTTCGGGATGATCGAGAGCATTGTAAATGATGCGCTCGACCTCGGCAAGGCTGTTAATACGCACAAGTTCGTTACGGATGCGCTTCGCACCAGGGAAATGGCCGAGATACCAACCCATATGCTTGCGAACCTCGATGTAGTGTTCTTCACCTTTGAGCTTAGCATGAACGCGTGCGTGTTCAAGTGCCATATACAGCCGCTCTTCTCGCGTTGGCAGCACATCAGGTAGGTCTTCAAGTGTAGGGTTGATACCTGCATTCAGCAATTGCCTGAGTGTCTCTTTTTTCCTAAAGAGCCAGGGGTTGCCATAACTGGCACGACCAATCAGCACACCATTCACACCTGATGTGCGAATACGCTGAGCAGCTTGATACATGCTATGAATGTCGCCATTGCCCAGGATAAGTGTATCGGTTTTGCGTACAATCTCGGCGGCGGAGGCAATGGCATCCCAATCGGCCTCACCTTTGTAGTGCTGTGCGAGGGTACGCCCATGAATTGAAATGTTTGCAGGCTCCAATTCGAGCAGGTCTTGTACCCAGTCGGTGATGATAACTCTATCGAAGCCCAGGCGTGTCTTGACCGAAACTGGCAACAGACGCCGTTCAACTCTTGCTGTATCACCCCAGATGCGTGTACGGTCCTCGTTCATTTGACGAATGCGCTGTATGCGCGATGGCTCCATATCCAGGTCTTCCAGTGTTCGCCCGCTCGCCCAATCGTGTACCCCTTGCTGCGTGGCGCGAATAATCGCTTTTGCCGTATCGGGTACGCGAATAAGCGCGGCACCGCCGCCCCTGTTTGTGACTGCATTGGCAGGACAACCCATATTGATATCGACGCCATCGAAGCCTAACTCACAGACAACATGTGCCGCTCTATAAAAGTATTCCGGTTTGCAACCAAAAATTTGTGCCACCACCGGACGTTCTTCCGATGTATAAAGGAAGTCGCGGAAGATGCGATCGCTACCACGCCAGAGTCCCTCGACGTTCGTAAACTCGGTCAGGACGATATCGGGCCGTCCATAAAGGCCATGTATAGTACGGCACGGTGCATCGGTGACACCATCCATCGGTGCAAGGCCAATAATAGGTTGTGGTAGAGTATTCCAAAATGATGTTGTAGGCTTCATAATTCTATCTATTTTCTCATATATTGGGAACGAGGCAACAAGGAATGTTCGTGTCTCAAACTGTTTTTATCGCGCATTAGTTATATCATACCGAGCATATTTTAGCAAATATGGTGCTACTGCCAATGAACGACATGCATGTCGTTCATTGGCAGTAGCACCATACCAAATTAAATCGCGCCCGCACCCCCTGCTGGCGATTTCTGTGTTTGACTCGTCTCTCCAGTCTCGACGTGTCCGCCGAACTGGAAGCGCATGGCAGACAAGAGCTTGTTGGCAAATTCGGCTTGACCGCGTGAACTGAAACGTTCGTAGAGTGCTGCGGTCAACACAAATGCTGGCACGCCTTCGTCAATTGCGGCGGCAATAGTCCAGCGACCCTCGCCGGAGTCGGAGACATGGCCTTTGAATTTGTCGAGCGTAGGATTCTCAAGTAACGCGCTCGCGGTAAGATCAAGTAGCCATGAGCCGATGACACTGCCACGACGCCACAACTCGGCGATCTCTGGTAGATTCAGATCGTACTTATAGTACTCCGGGCTAGAGATAGGTGCCGTTTCAGCATCAATCGTCTGCTGCTCATTGCCGATGTTCGCGTGTTCCAGAATGTTGAGGCCCTCAGCATAGGCCGCCATGATGCCATACTCGATGCCATTGTGAACCATCTTCACAAAGTGACCAGCACCATGTGAACCACAGTGAAAATAGCCTAGCTCGGCTGTGCTACCCTGCACCTTCTCGCGGCCAGGAGTGCGCTCTACAGCACCAACGCCAGGGGCGAGCGTAGAGAAAATTGGATCAAGACGTTTAACAATGTCAGTTTCGCCACCAATCATCTGGCAGTAGCCACGCTCTAGTCCCCAGACACCACCGCTGGTACCGACATCAAGATAATGAATACCAAACTTCTTGAGCGTTTCTGCACGACGAATATCGTCATGATAGTATGAGTTGCCACCGTCGATGATGACATCATCCTGTGCCAGCAGTGGAATAAGCACCTCTAACGTCGCGTCAACCGAAGCTGCTGGCACCATCAACCAGATAGCACGTGGTTGTGCAAGCTCCTTAACGAGTTCCTCCAGAGAGGTTGTGCCTTTTGTGATCGCGCCATCATCTAAAGCTCCCTGTACGGTGCTTTCACGACGTGCGGAACCAATAACAGTATGTCCATTGCGAAGGAGTCGCTTTGCCATGTTCGCACCCATGCGACCCAAGCCAACTAATCCAAGTTCCATTATGAAATTCCTTTCTTATCGCTGCCATTCTATACGAGACAAGTCACCCAAAGAGTGTCTCTTAGTTGTATCACGTTTGACATGAGCAAAATGTCCTGTACCAAGCCATTATATTGCAATTTTGACGTTTTGTGTTTTTCTCTACGACGACTTTTTTTCCTACTTCTCAGTCTTTTGATATACTCGTTGCAGGGGCTTGGAGTGCTCCGACAAGAAACGTGATGAGCCATACACGCTCACTGCGCCGTATCTTTCCTGTGTTCATCTCTTGAGTCGATTTGATGGTGCGTCTTCCCTGATTTGCCATGAGTAAACCATGAGTACGCTCGAATCGCCACCATAGTTCATCTGACGACAGATGTGGCAGTGCTCGTCGTAACGCTTCATAGTAGCGGCTTGTTACTTCTGTACCACCCTCTCCCTCCATAACATAGGGCGTGGAGCTTGAGGGTGTCGCACTACGTATCATCATCAATGCTTGCACCCATTCTCGCCCACGAGGGGAGTCGAAGACATCAAAGATGGGAGATGCATACGCGACGAGGAGATCTTGTACTGAAGGAGTTTGTGGGTTTTCTTCGAGACTTTCAAGACAACGCAATTGTTCTGCATTCACAGAGAGAAAAAACCTTTGCGTCATTGCCTGTAACAAAGCCGCTTTTGAGCCAAAGTAATAATTGACAGCGGCAATGTTTACCCCCGCCTCCGCAGTTACTGCTCGCAATGAAACGGCCTCCAACCCTTGTTCGGCAAAGAGGTGCTCAGCGACTTCGAGGATGCGATCTTTTGGGTCACTGGTCGTCATTTCTGTCAACTCTTCCGCCGCTTGCATACTTGCTTCACGGGCGCGTGCCTCACGCCGCTCGCGCATCCTGCCTTTGAACATGTGTGTGAACCTCTCTCGTTTCTTGAAGTTGTATCACTGTAGCTAAAGAGAAGAAATATGCCAGGAGGCCCTCTTTTGTCTCTCTTCTCTTGACATAGTATAACAGCTTTTGCTATGATTGAAACGCGTTTGAAACAAGAATTAAACCCGTTTAATATTCTCAAAGGAGTACCTTATGTCGTTTCCGGTCTCTGAGCAAGATAAAAAGGGATTTATACAAAACTGGTTTGCAGCGGAACAGGTAAAATACTCATGACCTCGATGCAGCAGACTGAACGTATCCAGCACCGCTTACGCATCGTGCGTGTGGTTGCACTTGCTGATCTCGTCCTCCTGATAGTGCTTGTATCTGCAGCACTTACTGGGCAGAAAGAGATTGTCCACATTGTTGGACCCCTACACGGCATTAATTTCCTCCTCTTGCTGGTCATTGTAGGAGCGGCGGCCATAGATGGTGTATGGGGATGGTGGTTTCCAGCGGTAGTCCTGTTGACCGCAGGACCACCTGGAGCATTCTTGGGTGAGTGGATTATTCATCGACGTGTTAGAGGACAAAAACTCATAACTCATGATGCTCTCTCATCTGAAGCGTCCATTGTAGCGACGAAGGAGGGAACTAATGCACCTGATACTTTCTTACCGATAACAAGAGAGATACCGAAGGATGAACGAAAGGAACGTCTATAATGCTGTTTGTCTCATGGCTGGTACGATATGGGCATATTTTAGGAGCGGCAATGTGGGTGGGAGGTTATGCGCTACTAGCATTTTTCATCATCCCACTCATTGAGAAAGGAGAGAGTGAGAAGCTAGTTCGATTGGCGATTACCACCGTGCGCTTTCTTACTTACATAGGAACACTAACAATGGGATTCGGTATCGTCTTGATTACAAGGACGAACGGCTTTGCCGACCTCTTTAGAAGTGCATGGGGTGGCTTCATTATCACGGCATTCGTGATCGCAATTGTGCTGCTTGGTATTGGCGATGGTGCGTTACGCCCCGCGATTCTTCGGATCAGGAAGACGGGAGATGCTGCAGCTCGTCGCTGGGCTATCATTGGGTTTGCCTTGACGGTGCTGGCCGTCGGGGTGATGACTGGCGCGACGTTTGTCGGGTAAGAGACAGGGAAAAGGGCATTAGGCCATGAATTGTGGCCCAATGCCTGCTTTTGCTTACAATATTACCGTTTATGCAGCTTCATATTCTGCGCTTGATGTTATCTCAACCAACACGGGTACACGATGGTTGATGCACAGGGTTTCGTGAGTAGCATCAACAACAATCGTATCATTTGCGACACACTCGCCTTGCAAGATGGCCTCTGCCAGCATATCTTCTAGCAGACGTTGCACTGTGCGACGCAACGGACGCGCACCGTAGATGGGATCGTAGCCGCGCTTCACCAGCAGGTGTCGCGCAGAAGTGCTAACCTCCATTGTGATCGCTTGCCGAGCGAGACGTTGCTGTGTTTGTGCAATCATGATATCGACAATCTCGTGCAGATGCCTCTGCTCCAGTGTGTGGAAAAGCACGATCTCGTCGATACGGTTGAGCAGTTCCGGTTTGAACATCTCTTTTAAGGCAGGGGTGACCACGCTACGCATCTGTTCGTGAGCGGCATCTTGCTCCTCTTGTGTACTCTGTCGCCGAGTTGTAAAGGCTATCGGGTTTGTTTTGAGACGAGCGGTACCCACGTTCGAGGTCATAATCACAAGGGTATTGCGAAAATCTACTGTTTGCCCATGCGTATCGGTCAGACAGCCGTCGTCGAGAATCTGCAGCAACAGATCGAAAATTTTGGGATGTGCCTTCTCGATTTCATCGAACAGGACAACGCTATATGGGCGACGGCGTACAGCTTCGGTCAATTGACCCGCGCTATCGTGACCGATATAGCCCGGAGGCGAACCGATGAGGCGCGAAACCATGTGTTGCTCCATAAATTCGGACATGTCGAGCTTGAGCATAGCACTCTCGTCACCGAAGAGCGTACTCGCCAATGCACACGCTAGCTCTGTCTTCCCCACACCCGTTGGACCAACAAAGAGAAATGAGCCAATAGGACGACGGCTATCACGCAGATTTGTACGTGAACGTCGTACCGCCTTCGCAACCGCCACGACCGCCTCGTGTTGCCCAATGACGCGCTTATGCAATTCTTCCTCAAGTATCAGCAGGTGTTGAGCCTCTTCCATCGCGATCTGGGCGACTGGAATGCCTGTCCACTTCGCGACAATTTCCGCGATGTGCTCCTCACCCACGACTGGCATCTGTTCCTGTTGTGTCATACGCCAGACATACTCGCGCTTTTGGAGTTCTTGCCGCAGACGCAATTCGTGTGTACGATGCAGTGCTGCTAACGCAAAGTTGTGCTGACGCACCTCGTGATCTTTGTCGCGCTGCGCCATCACGATTTCGTCGCGCAACTGGCGAATTGCCTCTGGTACCACCATCTGCTGCACACAGAGACGTGATGCGGCCTCGTCTATCAGGTCTATCGACTTGTCGGGCTGAAAACGGCCCTGAATATAGCGTGAAGACATCTGAACGGCGGCTCGCAATGCCTCGTTGCTGAGCGTGACATGATGGTACGCTTCGTAGCGAGAACGCAGACCATACAGGATTGCAAGTGTTTCCTTCGTATTGGTCTCACGCACCTGGATTGGCTGGAAGCGCCGTTCCAGCGCCGGGTCGCCCTCTACTGTTTTACGATACTCGTCGTAAGTTGTGGCTCCGATACATTGAAACTCACCACGTGCCAGCATGGGCTTGAAGAGATTAGCCGCGTCTACCGAACCATCGGCGACACCACTACTCATGAGCGTATGTAGCTCGTCGATAACCATGATAATCCCTTTGTCGTCGAGAATCTCCTGCATGATTTTCTTGAGTCGCTCTTCATAATCACCGCGAAACTTGGTGCCGACGGTCAGCATAGCCACATCGAGGGAAACAACACGGCTATTGCTCAAGTTTTCGGGAACTTTCTCCTCGATGATACGTTGCGCCAAACCCTCCGCGATAGCTGTTTTGCCCACACCCGCAGGTCCAAGCAGGACAGGATTGTTCTTCGAGCGACGCGAGAGAATTTGCATCGTGCGTTCAAGTTCGTCCTCGCGGCCAATCAGGGGATCAAGTGTGCCTGCGAGTGCTGCTGCTGTAAGATCACGGCTGACCTCATTCAGTGTAGGTGTTGCATCATAGCGGACTTGATATTCTTTCGAGAAGGGCATCTGCTCCGTTTGCTCGTCCGCATTGCTTGCCAGTCCCGCAAGCTGTTGGCGTATCGCTTCGATGGTCATGTTGAAGCTACCCAGAACGCCTGCCGCGACGCCATTTTCCTCACCAAATATACCGAGCAGCAGATGCTCAACACCAATCAGCTCGCTTGCGGCCCGCGCAGCCTCTACCTCTGCATTTGCGATAACATAGCGTGCAGCCGCGCTCAACGTTGGATCACCCAGATAGGCTTTATTGCCACGCCCTATGACAAATTCTACCGCTTGAGCAACTCGTGACGTGTTGACATGCAGCGACTCAAATATGTTTTCAATCAGAATGTCGTTCACTTTGAGCAGACCCAGTAACAGATGCTCTGGACTCATCGACCTATGCCTTAAATGTTGTGCCGCTTCTTTTGCAAACGCGAATACTTGTCGTGCCTCTGTCGTATACTTATTTGCCGTACTCATGTTCCCGTTCCTCCTACGCTGATATGTATCTCTACTCTTCCTCACCGCGACCCGACAATAATGTGTTGGTACTGTTATCTATCGTATCGAGGGCGATTTTAAGAAGGGTAAAGAGACTTGTAGTGAAAGGAATGTGGGCTAATAGTCCCTAAGATAACATCAGTGTAAAATCGTTTCCTCTAGCGTTTCCAACAGCAGAGCAGCACCGACAAGAGGCGCATTTTCACCAAGCAGTGCGTGTCGCAACGTAAGCGTTGTGCCACGTAGTCGTGCATTCACATGCTTCTGGACACACTCTAATAAGAAGGGCCGTGAGAGGACAATGCCACCGCTCACAGCAATCGTCTCCACCTTTGTAAGTTGCGTCAGATTGACGAGACCGAGTGCGAGTTTTTCACTATATGTTTCCCAGAACGCAGAGTCTGTGATGTCTGAGAGCGGCTTGCCCAGCCGCAGCTCTAGCTGTTTGCCACCTGTATATGTTTCCAGGCATCCTACCTGCCCACAGAGACAGAGTAGCGTATTGCCATCGAGGATTTGATGCCCAACCTCAATAGAGATGGTGAGCCGCATGCCAGCTTTTTGCAGGTGTATCGCCGCCCCCGTACCCGTCGAGAGCGTCAGGTACGCACAGCGTTCATCGTGCTGAATACTGCCAAACTTTTTCTCGCCCAGCAAGCCACATACCGTATCATGGCCGAGCCGTATGAGACAACCAAAGCGGTCCGCAAGGTCCTGTGCAAACGGTTTGCCAATGTAGCCGGGTACATTCGGACCAAACACAACCGAGCGACCATCCTTCGCAATTCGTGCCCCGATAGAGACACCAATACCTGCGAGCGGTTGTATATCTTGTAGTGCCGTGAATATATGTTGCATCTGGTGCTTATAGTTGGGGAGCGTGCGGAAGCGAGCAAGAATGCGACATTGTGGAGTGTCCAAGGTGTCGAAGAGGGCGATACGTGTGTTTGTGCCGCCGATGTCGATGCCTGCATAAACAGATGGAGGAGTCATAGCGCACAAACTCTTTCTGGCACAAACGGTATGAAGGAATAGAGAAAACATTCACCAACAAAAAAAATCGGAATGGTTGTGATACCACTCCGACGAGAGAAGGGGGCGTACCCGAGAGGGATCGAACCTCCGGCCTATAGATCCGCAATCTATCGCTCTATCCACTGAGCTACGGGTACAAACAAGTTTACATGAAAGCAGGCACTGCCTCTTTCGCTGTGTGAATATACTAGCAGATGGTTAGGGGTTTGTCAAGCGTTCATTTTTCTCTTTTCGTAAGAGCTTTCAAAATGGTATTTCCTCAAAACTACTTCATTGAACGTTCGAGCAATCCAGGATCGACAATCCACCCCTCAACCACATCACAATCAGACGGAATCCCATAGCCAGAATCGCGCTGTGTATAAGCCCACGCCGCCTGTATCGCACACAGCACGGCATCCAGTTCATCGCTCATCGGCTCTTGTACCAGCCTGTCCGCAATTGTATTACTTAACACAACGTGGATATTATATACCTCTTGCAAAGCTGGTAAACGGATGCCATCGACGATGCGTTGGCGTGCGGCTCGTTGCTCCTCCGTCTGCTTCTTGCGTTCGTCGCTCTTATAACTGGACTTGCCCACAAACCGCTGAGCGACAAGAGCAGGATAACCTTCGAGAGCAATAGTAGTTGTTGTATTCGGACGACAGGGCAGGACGCTTATACCAGAGGAAAGCAACCGTGGCGCACCTTGAAAAAACATCTTGCCAACGGGGACGCGGTGTAACATCATCGGACTACGCGCACCTGCCAGTCTATCAGTTGCGCGTGTATGCTGTTTGTCTCCTGACGGTCTGCTCGATTGATAGGATGTCAGCGTCTCTTCAAACGCGACCTTCCCCATCTCCGCAACGTGCTGTACATAGCCTTCCCATGTCTGCGGCCAATTGAGGTTTCCAAGCAATTTACGCGGCTGCCCAAAGGGAAAATCGAAGGCGGCAATCCACGGACCGCCTTGCTGTAGAAATTGCTCGAACCCAGCGAAACTTGTGTACAACCGAATCTCTTTTACATGCAGGATTGACTCGGATAAGACACATACCGCACAGGAAATTGCTTTGTGCGAACTCGGCGCACTGGTAAAATCGAGGCCAAAGATGTTCACGGTTACAGTTGAGCCATAACGCCTTTGCTAATGGTTCGCAGAGTCGCGAAGACGCCTCTACCATCAGAGGCGACAGCCTCAAAGCTGGGGACACGACGCCGATTGAGGTAACGTTCAAGCACTTGAGTCGGTAGGGCTGAAGGCATATCGCGCTTGTTCCACTGCATGACGTAAGGGAAATTGCCCATGTCTTTCCCGATACGGCGCATGTTCATCTCAAGCTCAGAGATGCTCTGCACATTCTCCTCAAACTTCTCAGCCTGCGAATCGACGACGAAGACGATACCATCGGCTCCGTTCAGCACGGCGAGACGGGTACGTTCGTAGAGAATTTGACCGGGGACGGTATATAGGTGGAAGCGCGTGCGAAACCCGTGTACCGTGCCGAGGTCGAGTGGTAAAAAGTCAAAGAAGAGTGTGCGCTCAGTCTCGGTTGCAATTGAGAGCATGTCACCACGCGCCGATGGGTTGATGCTCTTGAAGACATACTGTAAGTTCGTCGTTTTACCACAATAGCCGATACCATAATACACAATCTTACAATGTATTTCATGACTGGCAATATTGATGAGTGCCATAGATGATCGGTCCCTTTAATCGCGGAAGAGCAGGTCGATAGTATCCTCGACGGATGAGCGAAATTCAACATTGATGACAGATGATTTTTTGCGCGAGGTATCAGTGCGAACGCGCTCTAACACACGTCCTAGTTCATCTGACGCTTTTTTAGAAAGAACTTTTACCAGCCCAATATGGGTCAATCTATCGAAAATAATAACCAGTAGCCATTGTTCTTCAATCATTGAAGTATAAATGTTTTCCTGTACACCCTGTTGGAAAATATTGCGGAAATCCTTTTCGTCGAGCAGTTTCGCAACCTCGCGCGAAGATGAGAAGACGCCTGCAAGTAACGCTCCCAGCGTCGTTGCATTGCGTCGTGTGCTTGCACCTTGCGTAGCAACAACCTGCCCACTCTTGTCGATGAGCAGGGCAGAGGTCGCGTTAGTATCGTTCATCAACTTTACCAGAACAGTTGAGATCATAGTAAGTTCTTTATCTGAAACGACAAGGTTCGTCAGTTGTTCCATGAACAAGTCGCCCTCCGTGTGTCACCGCGTAACGCCCGATCTATAATAATATCAATATACATGTGTGTGCTTGCTCGCGTTCTCCAGCATATAAAGTGAGTATGCTAAGCTATATCAAGTGCCTCAAGAATTTCGTTCCGACTCGTTTTGACCAGATGACGCACACGACTCAGGTTAGAGGCGTTATCGAGAAGAGTCACCAAAAGGGCAAATTCACCTAGAGGGTCCACACTCACCAGACCATGCTCGTACTCAACCAGCACCCCGACAACGCTACCACGTGCAAGCTCTTGTCCCAGTGACTCCGCAGTACCCAGACCTGATGTCATGATGGCTCCCATAGCCTCCATGCTTTCCTTGCCGTCGCGGGTCATGCCTTCGATCATAAGACCATCACGTCCTACCAGGATTGCCTGACGCACGCCTGCAATCGACAGAAAACGGCTCAGTGTCTGCTTTAGATCAACCATAACAATCCTTTCAGAGTACCCATACGCCCGTCACGGCTATGAGGGGGAATGAAAGCTGCCCGAAGGCAGAGCAGTTTTGGTGAGTCCGCTCCAACTCGCACCGCTGACGCGGGTAATGGTTGCCTCGACAAGGTTCACAGGAGTTTCTTCTTGGTAGCACGTCCTTCACCCCATTACAGATGTTTAACCACCAAGCGTAGAGCAGTGGGCTGGCCTCGCACCCACTGGTACCTATACATTTCCTGTGAACGTAGCCCGATAGGTGCTGGGCACCTCTGGCTGAGTCTGGTCAGGTAGCGGCTTGCAACAGCCTCGTGGAAAACCACGAACAGTTGACAAGCCCGTCCCCTTGAAGGGGACAGGGTTCCTGACTATTTCCTCCACTGTTCCTAATGTGGGTTCGTTCCTCGCTTAAAACAAGGTGCGTACACAAGTACACCGACCTTCATTCTAAGCGATAGATGATACAAGACGCAACTAAATGGTACCTCTAGGCTAATCGTAAAGGTTTTTGTCCGCGCACATCCCAATGAATTTCTTTAGAAAGAACGTCTTCGTCACAAAAATATGTATGCTTGATTGGTAACTCCTCAATTACATGATACAATATTCTTGTGATTGTGAGACAACATACATGCAAAGACTTTTACCCAACCAAAAAGACTATAAGAAAATCCTGAGAGAACAGCAGGTTCTCTTGACGGCCCTCGTACAAAACCAACACTGGAGCGATGCCATACAATTGCATCAGATTGCTGAGTATACCTTCGAGGACCGCGGTATTTATCGCGTCGATTTCGCAGATGGACGCTCATACGTTTTGCGTGCTTTTCGCTATGATGTCAAAAACGACTTGCTCGGACAGACCGCTGTTTTCGACTACCTGGAACAACAAGGCTATCCTGCACCACGCTTGCTTCGCACCCATTCCGGCTCTCCTATCGCGATCTTTGAAAACTGGATGGCGGTGATGGTTTCTTATCTGGAAGGTTCGTTACTAGATTTCTCTACTCATCACCTGACACAACTCGGTGCAAGGCTTGGCATGCTCCACGCTATTTCTGAACAAACACAAACAGAGGTCAATCACCTGCCCGACTCCCGTTTATATCCACGCCAGATTCCGCCACAATCTTTCGCCAGTGAAACATTCACTGATACACTGCCACGAGAACTGTCTACTCTCTATGAAGCTTCGCAAACAACGATTGCGACACTACAGCATGCTTCGTCCTTGCCAATCACAGTTTTACATGGCGATTGCTGGCCGCATAACGCCGTTCTCACGCTCGATGGACAGGTCACAATGATTGACTGGGACTGCGCTGGTCTGGGACCCGCCATTCTCGATGTTGGCTATCTACTTCTCATGTGCCACCTCGGAAAGCCACAATTGCCGAAAATGTACGCCGACCAAGCACGCATTGCCGCCGTCATACAGGGCTATTGCCAGCACCGACGACCCACTACCAACGAACTGCTTGTGTTACGTGAAGCAGTACACTTCGAGACCGCACGGCGCGTACTTGCATATGATATGCTTTCCCACATGAACGGCAACTGGCAGAAAGATATCCCTATACAGAAAGAACTGGCACGCTTTGCGGTAAGCGACGAAATCGCGGAGATTGCGCTACAATACTTTGACAAGCCTGAACGTTCTATGTGAAGATAGAGAGCAGAAAACAATGATAGTAGTAGGGGTACATGTCCCCACTATTGCATGGTAAGGCAACATATGCAGATTAGTGAACCAGCAGAATACAGCATCCTGGGCTTGCTCAAAAGCCAGCCTATGTACGGTTATGAAATGTTTCAGCAATTCGAGACGAGCACGCTGGGGCAAATCATACGCCTTGAAATGAGCCAGATGTATGCCTTTCTCAAGAAGCTTGAAAAAATGGGCTATATCGAGACAACACTAGAAACACAGGGTTCCCGTCCACCACGTAAAATTCATTCGCTCACACAAGCTGGCGATAAAGTGTTGCAAGACTGGTTGATACAGCCAGTCGAGAAGCCGCGTGATATTCGCCTCCTTTTTCTTATCAAGCTGTATTTCATTCAAAAGTTTCTGCCCCAGGAGATGGGTAGTTTGATCGAGCAAGAGATTGCGGCATGTGAGCAGTTCCTCACTCATTTAGAGTCAAAACGTCAGGCAACAGTGATAGCGGAAGATGAGACGTTTTTTGATCACATTGTCCTGCGTAGTCGTGTCCATCAAACTCGTGCGCTTCTAGAATGGCTACACGAGTTACAGGGAGAACTAGTCGCTGTACCCCATTCCGTATCGTAGTAAGGAAATGAGCTATATATGTCGGTCGCGGTTATTCTCTTAGCAGCAGGGCGTTCCAGTAGAATGGAAGGGAAACGCCACAAATTGCTCTTACCTCTCGGAGAGCGTACTGTACTGGTGCGCGTCGTCGAGACAATTGTAGCATCAGAGGCGCATCCTCTTGTCATTGTCCTCGGTTATCAAGCCGAACAGATGCGTGCGGTCCTGGCTCCATACACAACTCAACCAGGGGTGACAATCGTCGATAACTCCGATTATCAGCAGGGCATGAGCACCTCTTTACGTCGGGGTGTTGCAACATTGCTTGCAACCTCACCTGCGACTGAGGGTGCGTTGATTATGCTTGGCGATCAGCCACTCATGACGCCGCACATTATCAATACTGTAATAAAGACAAAACGCACAACGGGCAAACATATTGTCACACCATATTATAACGGCAAGCGTGGCAACCCCACCTTCTTTGCAGCCAGCCTCTTCCCCGAACTCCTGGAGATGACAGGCGACGAAGGCGGTCGCAAAGTGATCGAGCGGCACCCCCACGACGTAACAACCTTAGAATTGAGTGACAGCACCGCAAACTACGACGTGGACACATGGGAAACATATCAACAGGTGCTAGCACTGTGGGGCCAAAGGCACAACAACATTTCGTAACTTGACAATTTCCATTTGCAGAGACATACTGATAGCAATTAGTCATAATCGCCTGTGGCGTAATTTGTGTTTCCAAAAATACACAGATTCGCTCGGAAGGAGATAAACCATGCTTGATGTACTACCAGATGTAGAAAAATGGCGTGCGCGTGGTGAACGTGTCGCGCTTGCCACCGTTGTAACTATGTACGGCTCGGCACCACGCAGACCAGGGGCAAAGCTGGCGGTCAGCGAGAGCGGCGAACTCGCTGGTTCGGTCAGTGGTGGTTGTGTAGAACCTGCCGTTGTACAAGCCGCGCAAGAGGTTATCGAGGATGGCAAGCCACAAATGCTCGAATTTGGCATTACGGAAGAGCAGAATATCGAACAGATCGGCCTTGCATGCGGCGGCACCATTCACGTCTTTGTTGAACGCCTGGATTGGTAAAGGCATATTCACTATGATGCGTACAAAGCAGTACAGTAGGAGTCATTCGTGAGCGGGCTCTACGAGATATTAAAAGAATACATTCTCAAGGAACAAGGCGTCGCGCTAGCAACGGTGGTACGAGGAGACGCGCATATTGGCGCGAAATTGCTTGTCTTCCCAGATAAATCAACGCAGGGGACGCTAGGACTGGTTGCCCTAGATGCACTTGCACAGGTGGATGCTGAACGTGCGCTCTGGAAGGGTAACGCTGACACTCACACCTACACACTTGACGAGACAGCCACAACAGAATCATATGATGTGTTTATAGAAGGCTTCCCCCCACCACCATCATTGATTATTGTTGGCGCAGGTCATATCGCCATCCCCCTGACGATTTTCGCCAAGACGCTCAATTATCATGTCACCGTCATTGATGCCCGTGCCGCCTTCGCCACTCGCGAACGCTTTCCGCATGCCGACGAACTGATTGTCGAGTGGCCCGACGAGGTATTAGAGCGCATGAACCTGAACCCCTCGACCTCTGTAGCCGTGTTGACACATGACCCAAAGTTTGACGAACCAACGCTAAAAGTCGTGCTGACACGCGAATTAGGCTATGTTGGAGCCATTGGTAGCCGTAAAACGGGCGAGGAACGCGCCGAGCGGCTCAAAAAACAGGGCTTGACCGAAGAACAGGTGCAGCGTATTCACGGACCAATCGGCCTTAATCTCGGCGGTAGTAGTCCCGAAGAAATCGCGCTCGCAATCATGGCCGAAATTGTCGCCACCCGCCATAATAAAAATACCAATGTACGGGCGTGATTATGCCGTTTAATTTGGGGACGGGCGACCACAAGGGTCGCCCCTACCATACACGGTGCCGCATCGCACGAAAGGGAGTATAGTAGGGACGACCCTTGTGGTCGCCCGTCCAGTCTTACCAGTTACTTGTGATTAAACAGCATTATCACGCCAATATGAACGAGGTACAACCAAATGAGTAACACTACCGTATATAACGAAATCCAGGACTCACTGCAGCGTGGTGAGCGGGTTGTTATCGCCACAGTTGTCAAGACAGTTGGCTCCGCTCCCTGCGGTGTGGGTGCAAAGTTGATGGTGCATGCCGATGGCCGTATCAGTGGTGAAATCGCAGGGACACAGACAGATGAAAAGGTAGCACGCGAAGCTCTTCGCGCATTCAATGACGGGCGTTCACAGATTGTACATGTGCATATGGACGCCGATAAGGACGGCGCGGTTGGCAGTTGTGGCGCGACATTAGAAATTTTCCTCGAAGTGTTGCGCCCTGAACCGCGCCTGATTATCGTAGGTGCAGGCTATGTCGCGCAGGCACTGGCACGCCTCTCGCTGTATCTCGACTATGAAATTATCGTGATCGATGATCGCCGCGATTTCGTCAATCCGCAGGCGTTTGGTGACAAGGTGCGGCTTGCCTTCGGCGATATTCCTCAGACGCTTCGTGAGTTAGAACCGAACGAGTCAAGCCGCATTGTCATAGTCACGCGCGGTCACACGCTGGATAAAGATGCATTGCGAGCGGCACTAGAGAGCAAGGCAACCTATATAGGCATGATTGGTAGCCCCAGCAAGGTTAAGAACATCTTCAAAACGCTACAGAAAGAGGGCGTATCACGCGAACGGCTCGCTTCAGTTCATGCTCCAATCGGCTTAGACCTCGGGGCAGAGACACCCGACGAAATCGCGCTAAGCATCGCCGCCGAAATGCTGATGCTGCGTAAAAAAGGAACAGGGGAGCCGATGAACACCTTACACTCCTTATTAGAAGAAGAGGCGTTGGCGCATTCTTAATAAATTGACCCGACAATATTTGACAATGTAACCTTTATTATGCTAGGATTTTCTCAGCTAACGTTTCGCACTCACATTTTTTCTCTATGGCTCGTGACTTCATGCAAAGCATAGCCTGAGAAAAAATGATTTGCATCACAGCACTATCTCACACATGTCACCCTTTATACGGGTTTGGATGGAAAGGAGTGTCGGAAGCCGCCCATAGCGTTTTAACCTCAAACTGAAAGAACAGTGAAAAAAGTTTTTTCGCGTAGCTCCCTCGATTCACCTGCATTGTGAAATGAGCAGAGGCGCGACTTAGCCAAGATGGAGGTCCATCGGTGACGATGAAGCGCACAATTACAGTGACCGTCAACGGTCAAAAACATCAATCAGAGGTTGAGCCTCGTACACTACTTGTACACTATTTACGAGACAACCTGGACATGACAGGAACGCACATCGGCTGCAACACATCCCAATGCGGAGCCTGCGTTGTTATGCTCAATGGTCAAGCCGTAAAATCTTGTACCGTCCTCGCAGTGCAAGCAGATGGTGACGAAGTTATGACCATCGAAGGTCTCGCCAATGGCGATACACTCCACCCCATCCAAGAAGGCTTCTGGGAGAAGCATGGTCTACAATGTGGCTACTGCACTCCCGGTATGATTATGGCCTCCTACCAGCTGCTCAAAAGCAACCCCAATCCGAGCGAAGAAGAGATTCGCAAGGGCCTCGAAGGGAACATTTGCCGCTGCACCGGCTACCAAAATATTGTGCGTGCCGTTCAGTATGCTGCTGAACAAATGCGTACAGGTGCCGCAGAGCCAGTAGCTGCTAACGACTAATAGACTACCAGCAAGGACACAAGACAACTAATCGTTCGTCGTTTCATTTCTCGTAGTTGAGAAAGGACTTGCATACTCATGGGCATCGCAGCAACACTTGGTACTCCCGTCAAAAGACGCGAAGACCCACGATTGATTACCGGACAGGCAACGTATGTAGACGACATGAAGATGCTTAATATGCTCCATATGTCGATTCTGCGTAGCCCCTATGGTCACGCACGCATCAATAGCATCAATACCGAAGTGGCACGCAACCATCCGGGCGTCGTCGCGGTCTATACAGCAGAAGACCTGAAAGGGGTAGTCGGCAACGTCCCCATCGCTGTTCCCTTACCCCCCTATATCGACAAAGGCATGGGCCGACGCGGACCACTCGCCGAGGGCAAGGTACGCTTCTATGGCGATCCCCTCGCCGTCGTTATCGCCGACGACAAATACACGGCACGCGACGCCGTTGACCTGATCGACGTTGACTACGAACCACTGCCAGCCGCCATTGACCTTGAGAAGGCGATGCAACCAGGGGCACCTCTGCTCTATGAGGAATATGGCACCAACGTAGGGCTCCCTATTCATCCACCAACTGATGATATTGACAAAGCATTTGCAGATACCGTAGCGAATGGTGGTAGAATCGTCAAAGGTCGCTTTGTGAACCAGCGTGTGGCACCTTCTCCAATGGAGACACGTGGCGTCATTGCCGAATATCGCAAATCGGATAAAATGCTCAACGTTTGGAGTTCTTCGCAGATTCCACATCTGCTCCGTAACTATCTTGCGGAACAGATGCACCTGCCGCAGAATCAGGTGCGCGTCATCGTGCCCGAAGTTGGTGGTGGGTTTGGCTGTAAACTGAACATTTACCCGGAAGAGGCTATTGCCGCGTTTGCCGCCATGAAAACGGGCAAGCCTGTCAAGTGGATTGAAGACCGTAGCGAAGCTTTCGCCGCCACCATTCATGGGCGTGACCAGATCAACTACGTCGAGGCAGCAACCGATATGAGCGGCAAGATTCACGGCTTCAAAGTGCATGTGATCTCCGATCTCGGCTCCTACCTCCAATTCTTTACCGACGTTATCGCCATTGCCTTCACCTTGCCAATGGTTGACGGCTGTTACGACATCCCTGTCACTTACGCAGCCTGTGATATCGTCTTCACGAACAAGGCACCGACCGATGCCTATCGTGGCGCGGGTCGCCCAGAGGCAACCTACTTGATTGAACGCACGATGGACCTTGTGGCGAACGAATTGGGCAAGGACCCGGCAGAGGTGCGTCTCGTCAACTTCGTCAAGCCTGAGTCGTTCCCACACAAAGCCTCGGCTGGCCCTGTCTACGACACAGGGAGCTATGCCACTGCACTCGAAAAGGCAATGGACCTCATAAACTATAAGAAGCTCCGCGCAGAGCAGAAACAGCCACGCTCAGACAATAAATTGCTGGGTATTGGCGTCTCTTCCTATGTGGAGATTTGTGGCCTCGGTCCAAAGGGCACCACACCGTTTGGCGTCTTCGAGAGTGCGCGTATGCGAGTCGAGCAGTCGGGCACAGTCACGGTTTACACTGGCATCTCGCCACATGGACAGGGACAGGAAACCTCGTTCGCGCAACTTGTTGGTGACGAGTTCGGCATTCCGATGGAGAATGTCATCATCATGCATGGTGATACCGACTCCACGCCAGAGGGACGCGGCACCTATGGTAGCCGAGGCACCTCTGTCGGTGGTTCTGCCGTCTTCAATGCAGCGCAGCGCTTGAAAGAGAAAATGAAGCAGATCGCCGCCCATATGTTGGAGGCGAGTGCCGAAGACGTGACGCTGGAAGATGGCAACTTCTCGGTCGCAGGCTCACCACAAAAGTCTGTCACCTTCAACGCAGTGGCTGCTGCAGCCAACACCTCGAACACCCTTGCCCCCGGCGTCGAGCCAGGACTTGAGACAACGGCCTTCTTTGAGCCGGAGTCCTGCACCTTCCCCTTCGGCACACATATCTGTGTCGTCGAGGTTGACAAGGATACTGGCGAAACAGAGATCGTGCGCTTTGTCGCGGTTGACGACTGTGGGCGGCAGTTGAACCCACTGCTGGTACAGGGACAAGTTCACGGTGGTATCGCGCAAGGTGTTGGTCAGGCCATATACGAGGGTGTTGTCTACAATGAAGATGGGCAATTGCTCACGGCTTCGTTTATGGACTATGCCATACCAATCGCTCCAGAGTTCCCCTTCTTGGAGCTTGACCACACAGTGACACCGACAACCGTCAACCCACTAGGTGTGAAGGGTGTTGGCGAGGCTGGCACCATTGGCTCGACGCCAGCAGTTGCCGCCGCCGTCGCCGATGCCCTCGGTGTGCGACATATCGACATGCCCATGCATCCCGAAAAGTTGTGGAAGATCATTCACCAGCAATAGAGTAACAAAGGAAGAGAAAAAATATGTCAGTTCCCGCAGCCTTTGATTATCATCCGGCGAAGACGGTGGATGAAGCCATCGCGCTCCTGCAACAATATGGTGACGACGCGAAAGTGTTGGCAGGTGGTCATAGCCTTGTGCCAACCATGAAACTGCGCCTGTCGCAGCCCGAACATCTCGTCGATATCGGCAAGATCGCGGAACTCTCCTACATTCGTGAGGAGAACGGGGTTGTCGCTGTCGGTGCAATGACAACCTACACTCAGGTCGCCAAATCCGAACTCTTACACACCCATTTCGCGCTCCTGGCCGATGCCGCCGCAGTCATTGGCGACCAACAGGTTCGCAATCGTGGCACCCTCGGTGGCAGTATTGCACACTCGGACCCTGCTGGTGATATGCCCGCAATCGTTCTTGCCCTCAATGCTGAAATTGTCGCGCAAAGCTCAAAGGGCAAACGCACCATTGCCGCCGATGATTTCTTCGTCGATACCTTTACAACAGCTCTTGAAGCGGGCGAACTCCTCACCGAGATTCGTTTCGCCATTCCTTCCGCACGCACCGGAACGGCATATATGAAGCTCGAAAACAAGGCTTCGCACTATGCAGTCACGGGCTGTGCTGCGGTTATAACCGTTGACGGTGACGGTACCTGTAGCGCGGCTCGCGTCACAATCACAGGTGCCGCCACCAAAGTTACACGTGCTAGGGCGGTAGAAGCGGCCCTTGTTGGCAAAAAAGTTGACGAGTCTGTCGCTAGCGAAGCAGCCAGCCACGCCGCCGAAGGTCTTACTCTCATCGAAGACCTTCACGGCTCACAAAATTATCGCAGCCAGATGACCGTCGTCATGGCACGACGCGCCATTTTGAAGGCGGTTGAGCGAGCATAAATTTCCGTAGGGGCCATAATTCATTACGCCTCGCCGCGTACATGTTGGGCGAGGGCGTAATGAATTATGGCCCCTACAAATAACAAAGGGGAGGTACAAACATGGAATTTTCAGGTACACAAACCATTGGTGTCCCCATAGAGAAAGTATGGACCTTTCTTGTCGATGTACGGCAGGTTGCCGCCTGCGCCCCCGGCTTCCAGAGCATTGAGGACGTAGGGGAAGAGCATTGGAAAGCGGTCATTTCCGTTGGTGTGGGACCCGTCAAAGCAAAGTTCAACCTCGATGTGACACGACCAGAGATGCACGAGCCTGACCGCATGGTCGTCAAGGGACGCGGCAAAGCCCCTGGTAGCGCGGTTGAGCTAGCAGGCACGATGAAGCTTGCAACCGTCAACGAAAACGAGACAAACATGGACTGGGACGCCAACGTCGTCGTAAGCGGCACCCTTGCCAGCATCGGCGGACGCTTGATGAGCAGCACCGCTGAAAAGCTGACCGAACAGTTTTTCTCCTGCCTCAAATCAAAATTAATGGCGGCGGATGGTGCAAACGCATAGGTTTCAGACGGTGCAAGCACCAAGAACGGACGGGTGATCCCTTGTGGTCGCCCGTTGGGAAACGTCATCGTATTATTTTTCACATCCATTATCGCATCCCTACATCATTCCGTCTCCAGCATACGACGGCGGTGCATCATTCTTGCTCGTACCCCAGTTTGTAGCATTCTTGCCCAATGTAAATGTTAGCGTGGCGTTCTGCTTGAATGTATCTAATGGTAGCCACAAACTCGTTGAAGATGAATTGTTCACAAGTAGATGCTGCACATATGGCGTTGCATCTGAAGCCGTAGAAGCGGTGATGGAAAGCGTGTATCCATTGCCCAGATGAACTTTGATATCGGAGAAAAGCGGACTACCAACCACAAAGCCTCCTACAGCAGGAACTTCGGGATACAGGCCAAGCGCGGAGAACACATACCATGACGACATAGCTCCGCCATCGTCGTTACCGGGCAAGCCATCTGGTGTGTTGCGAAAGAGTTGCATCTGAATCGTTCGCACAACGAGTTGTGTGTACGAAGGTGCGCCCGCGAAATCATATTCCCACGGGACTTCAAAGCTAGGTTCATTCCCCATAAAGGCGTACATGCTACTCGGTCCAGCATTGAGTTGAGTGAAAAAGTCGCACAAACGCTTGACGACAACAGCATTACCGCCCATTTTAGTAAAGAGGGTACGTAGGTTGAAGGGAACCAACCAACTATATTGCGCGGCATCACCCTCGGTAAAGCCTTTTTCACTTGTGGGTACAACCTGTGTAGACCACATTCCTGAACTAGTACGAGGCTGCACGAAACCACTTGCAGTATCGAAGACATGTTGCCAGTTGCCAGAGCGCTGACGATACGTGCGAGCCAACGCAGCATTCCCTAGCGATTGAGCAAACATCGCAATACCAAAGTCATCAATACTGTACTCCTCTGTAATAGCTGCAGAATTTCCAGTAGTACTCGATGCAACATAACCCAGCGAGAGGTAATCGTTAAGCCCTTCACGAATCTTCGCCTGCCCATTGTTCATAGCGACAAGCGCGGCTCTTGTGTCGAAATGTGTTGCCCCAAACGCATATGCCTGAGCAATGAGAATTGAGCCACCATCGCCAGTCATGCCGTGTGAGTCAACATTCGTCTGCTCCCAGCGCGGCAGGTGTCCATCTCCCTGTTCCGCATCGTTCACCAGCGATTGCGCGATATCGCTCACTTCCGCAGGTGCCAGTAGCGCACGCAACTGAATAAGTGAGCGATACTGGTCCCATGCCGCGATATTTTCGTATTGTGCATGTCCCTCTACTACTGTATGCACATGTCCATCAAAGCCTAAATATTGACCGTTGATGTCGTTAAAGATGTTGGGATGCAAAAACGTGTGATACAGTGCTGTATAGAAAACACTCTTTTCGTTATCAGTACCACCATTCACTTCTATGCTCCTCAACCGCGCATTCCAAACAGTATCTGCTGCAATACGCTGCGTCGTAAAATCCGAATTATTGTTCTCGTTACTGTTCATCTCAGCATTCGCGACACTCACGTAAGAGATACCAACTCTCAGATGCACTCTCTGCTGCCGAGCTGTATCGAACGTTACAAAAGCTCCCGTATGCGGACTCGTGCTATGAGTAGAGAGGGGAGCAAGATTTTTTTCGCTCCACGTCCCGAAATTACCGAACTTCCGATCAAAATAGGCGGCGAAATACACGGTATACTTGTTGTTACCACAACCAACGCTGCTTGTGGCCGAGCCTGACACCTCGTTCTTGTTACTATCTATTTGCACAGTAGAATGTGTCGTGCCGTTGATGCTACCGCCCGCATTTATCAACATCGTTGCGTTACTTGAGGCAGGATACGTAAACTGCCCGTAGCCTGTGTGAGGCGAGACTGTGAGTTCCGCCTTGACGTGGGAGGTATCGAGCTCGACGCTATAGTAGCCAGGGTGTGCCTGTTCGTTGTTGTGTGAGAACTGCGAATAAAAGTTGGCCGGAGTCGCATACGGCGACGCCGTAACTGTTCCAACATAGGGCATGAAGGGAATATCTTGATAAGCAAGACAGCCACGTCCGCTAAAGTGCGTAAGACTGAACCCCTTAATCATGGTATCAGGATAATAATAGCCACCCGGCAGGTTCGAGGAGGTATCAGGACTCCATTGCACCATCCCCATCGGATACGTTGCCCCCGGAAAGGTGTCGCCGCTATTCCCGCTGAACCCAAAGTGTGAACCACCAGTAGCGGTGCCAATAAAAGGATTGACATAGCGCGTCAAAGCTGATATAGGCTGGTTATCCATCTTTACAGTAGGCGTGTTTGGTCCATCACATGCCGTGACACCGAGCATAAGCAGAATCAGAATGAGTAGTGATAGTCTGTTAGACATACCTTTTTTCATCGGTTCGATCTCTTTTTAGTCTCTTTTTTTGTGTCCAATATGTAATAAGCTATGCTATTTTGCTCATTATAGCAATAAAAACGTAAAAATCTGTCTTAAAGTACGGGTTTGTGTATCCCCTACCATTGGTGCTATAGTTATGTACAATACACACAACCACCCTCATATAAAGGATGTATCAATATGAGTACTGATTACGAACACGTCGAGGTCACAAACAATAAGGCCGAGCAACGTTACGAGATACGCGTTGACAGGCAGATAGCTGTATTGAAGTATGAGCGCGAAGGAAACCAGATTGTCCTGGTACATACAGGCGTCCCTCATGCGTTGGAGGGTCACGGCCTCGCCAGCAAACTGGCGCACACCGCTCTCGAGGATGCACAGTCCGCAAAACTTACCGTTGTGCCTCTTTGCCCGTTTGTAGCAGAATATATTCGCGAGCATCACGAGTATCTGCCGCTCCTCTCACAATCGGAGCAGACCCGCATCCTACAAGGATAAAAGAGCATCATCACCTAAAGAAGCAAAAAAATGAGCAATTCTCACAAAACTCGTATTGCTATCGTCGGCGCAGGTATCGCTGGCCTCAATGCCGCCCTCACATTACAGGATGCAGGTCTCTCATGCACACTTTATGAGGCATCCAATCATATTGGTGGACGTATGCACTCCGACGCTACAACCTGGGGCGATGGCATGGTCAGCGAATGGTGCGGCGAGTTCATCGACAGCGACCATACAACATTACGCGCTCTAGCCCAACGTTTTGGTCTCAAGGTGGTTGACTTACACGCAAAAACGCCCAAGAATGCCCAGAACATCAGGTACTACTTTACCCGCTTTTATCAGGACGATGAACTAGCGCAGGATTTTCAGAAAATATCTCCTCTCTTGCAACAGCAGTACCACAATGTAGGTTTTCCGACAACGCATACTCATTTTACTGAAACCGCCTATAAACTCGATAACATGAGCGTCTACGATTGGATTGCACGCTACGTAGAAGGTGGGCATGATACGCCGCTGGGTCACATGCTGAATGGTGGCTGCACAGGCTTTTATGGGTCGGACACACATAAACAAAGTGCCCTCAATCTCATCTACATGTTCGCTTCACGGGATGACGAAGACGACGAAGAATCAGCAATATCGGGACCACTACAGGGTAACTCAAAAATTGTTGGCGGCAATCAGCGTCTACCACAGGCTATCGCCCATACTTTACCAGAAGGCACAATTCAGCTCAATTCCACCTTGACCGCAATTAAGAAAAATAGCGATAATACTGTCATGCTCTCCTTGACAACATCCACTGGCTCTAGCGATATAACCTACGACTCCGTTCTGCTCACACTGCCATTCAGCACACTACGTCATGTCGATTATCAGCAAGCGGGTTTCGATTCATTGAAGCAGCAAGCAATCGAGCAACTTGGCTACGGTACGATCTCGAAGCTCTTTTTGCAATTCGACACTCGCTACTGGTATCAAGACGGTCCCTGGCCCCACCCGTTTGACGGCTTCGCGATGACGGACCTCCCTATTCAAGTGCTTTGGGACACATCGCTTGGACAGGCAGGAGAATCCGGCCTACTCGTCGATTATACAGGCGGCAAATATGGAGCGGCCTACACACCATCGACCGATTATTCCACCACCGCCGACTCTGAACAAGTCCGAAAGTATGCCCAGAGCTGCTTGGAACAATTGGAGCAAGTCTTCCCTGGCATCAGCAAACACTATACAGGAAAGGCGGCCTTGAGCTACCCAACGGGCGATCCACACCTGCTTGGCAGCTACTCGTGCTGGCACGTTGGACAATACACGCTCTTTAGCGGCTACGAGAGAGTACGACAGGGACCTATTCACTTCGCAGGCGAACATTGCTCTATAGAGTGGCAAGGTTACATGGAAGGTGCCGCAATCGAGGGTAAACGAGCGGCACAGGAAATCATCGAAGGCTATAAGAAGAGAGAGGATAGGAGATAAACATGAATACCTTCGCACATCTTGAACCAGAGGCACGCATCGACTCGCTATTACACGCAATGACACGCGAGGAAAAAGCCTTGTTGCTGGCCGGAGCAAGTATGTGGACTACACACGCTATCGAACGATTAGGCATTCCCTCTATTAAGGTCAGCGACGGACCTAACGGTGCGCGTGGTGGCGAAGGCTTTGTGGGGGGTCATGTCACCTCAGTTTGTTTTCCCGTTGGCATCGCCCTTGCGTCTACGTGGAATCCCGACTTGATAGAGCAAATTGGGCAGGCACTAGGTGAGGAGGCTCAGTCGAAGGGAGCGCAGATGCTCCTGGCACCAACCGTCAATATGCATCGCTCACCACTCAGTGGACGCAATTTCGAGTGCTATTCGGAAGACCCCTATCTTACAACGCGTATTGCTGTAGCGTATATTATGGGCGTGCAGAGTAAGGATGTAGGTGCAACCGTCAAACATTTTGTCTGCAACGACTCCGAGTTCGAGCGCAACTCAATTAGCTCCGATGTCGGCGAGCGAGCAATGCGCGAAATCTATTTGCCCCCTTTCCAGGCCGCCGTGCAAGAGGCGAAAACATGGGGCGTAATGGCATCGTACAACAGAATAAATGGCGTCTTTGCGAGCGAAAACGCGACTACGCTACGTGCCATCCTCAAAGACGAATGGGGCTTCGACGGTATCGTAATGTCCGACTGGTTTGGCACCAAAAGCACGGCCCCCTCCATTAACAACGGCCTTGATTTAGAGATGCCAGGACCTGCTATCTGGCACATTCAGCAGCAAGTAGTTCTCCTCATAGAAGAGGGCGTTGTCAAGACGGAAGCGGTCAATGAAGCCGTTCGCCGCCTCCTCCGTCTCTTCATACGTTCCGGCGCATTCGAGCATCCCGAACAGCAAGCAGAACAATCTATCGACAATCCAGCACATCGCGCCCTGATCCGCTCGACCGCCGCTGAAAGTATTGTCCTGCTCAAAAACGAAGAGAACATTCTTCCCCTGAACCTTGATGCCTTGAAAACTATCGCCATCATTGGGCCTAACGCGAAAACAGCCCAGATTATGGGCGGTGGTAGTGCTCAGGTCAATGCCCACTACGCCATTCCACCCTATTACGGTATCGCTGCTCAAGTCGGCGACGAAGTGCAGCTTAGTTACGAAATTGGTTGCACAAATCACAAGATGTTGCCGCGCCTCGATAACACTCTTCTCTCTAAAGGTGAAGGGCAAGCACAAAGCTTCACACTTACTTATTACAATACCTTCGATCTCTCCGGCGAGTCGGTATATCAAAACGCAACCAATACACTGGAGCAAATGTGGATAGGGACCGTCGCCCCTGACGTACAGAAAGAAAAGTTTTCGGCGCGACTCACAGGAAAACTGACGCCACAAGAGAGCGGCACGCATAGCTTTGGCCTTTCCAGTGCTGGCTTGAGCCGCCTCTTTATAAACGGGCAGTTAGTGCTTGACAACTGGACGCAACAAACGCCAGGAGGTACCTACTTCGGCGTGGGAAGTACCGAAGTGATAGCCTCTGTGGAATTGACTGCGGATCAGACCTATGATTTGACGGTCGAGTATAGCAGTCAAGGCGCACCACCAGTACTTGGCTTTCGCGTGGGCTATCTTCCTCCGATTGCCACAGACTCGATTGAACGCGCGGCGGCTCTAGCGTCTAAATCAGATGTCGCGCTCCTCTTTGTCGGCTTGAATGGGGATTGGGAGAGCGAGGGTTATGATCGACCAAACATGGATCTAGTCGGCCAGCAAGTCGAGTTGATCGAACGAGTAGCAGCCGCCAATCCCAGAACCGTCGTCGTCCTACAAACAGGCTCACCCGTCACCATGCCGTGGCTTGATAGAGTCGCGGGCATTATCGAGGCATGGTACCCCGGCCAGGAGTGCGGCAACTCAATTGCCGATGTCCTCTTTGGCAACGTCAATCCCTCCGGTAAGCTTCCCCAGACCTTCCCACAACGGCTAGAGGACAATCCCGCCTACATCAACTACCCAGGCGAAAATGGACATGTCCACTATGGCGAAGGTATCTTCATAGGCTATCGTTACTACGAAAAAAAGCAGATTGCGCCACTCTTCCCCTTCGGCTTTGGCCTCTCCTACACCAGCTTCACCTACGACAGCCTTCGTCTGAGCGCAGACACCATCACACCCGACGAAGGTGTAACTATCAGCATCGACATCACAAACACAGGCAAGCGTGCAGGACAAGAAGTTGTACAAGTCTATGTACATGATGTCGTAGCCTCAGTCTTGCGCCCAATCAAAGAGCTAAAAGGCTTTACGAAGGTCTCATTATCGCCAGGAGAAACCAAAACGGTCTCCTTGAAGCTTGACCGCACCGCCTTCGCTTATTGGGACGACGGCCAGCATATATGGGCAGCAGAAGCAGGAGAGTTCGAGATTCTTGTAGGTAGCTCATCGCAGGATATTCAGGCGAAAGCTACATTGCAAGTTACGGAAACAGTGGTCTTTGGGGAAGCGGTAAAACTGTAGGGACCGATTTATCACGTCCTCTCGGCGACATACAACTGAATGAATGAAGAACATGGAAAGAAAAGATAGGATGGGACAAGCGGAGCTATGCGTGAACCACCAAGGGTTACCGAGGAAGACCTTCGCACCTGTTTGCAGGATCAGTATGATCTGAGCCCTTCACTCTTACGTTTCTTCCCCTGGGACATGATTACGACGCAGGGATATATCGTGTGGCAAGCGAGCAGGGAACAGCCTATGCGCTCAAAGTCACGACGAGATCGCTCTACGAACCACGTTGTCTGGTTCCTCGCTAGCTCAACGATCAGGGGATTGCATCGGTCGTGGCTCCCATTCCCACCCGCAGCAGTGCGTTGTGGACCCAGCTCTCGGATTGGACCGTGATCGTCTACCCTTGGATCTCCGGAGAGAGTAGCTTGACAGGGATGACGGACGAGCAGTGGAAGCAGGTGGGAACCATCTTCCAACGGATTCACCAGGTCATGTTGCCGCCTGGAGGCTTTGCGTCCCTGCACAAGGAGACCTTTGATCCGACAAAGTACGTTCGATGGGTACGTGCCTTTGAAACCCAACAGGGCCATACCCAAGGCCGTGGAGCCTCAGAGCGTGCGCTTCGCTCCTCCTGGGTGGCACATCAGTCCACGATTCACACGGTGGTAACCTCCCTGGAAAAGCTGGCAGCGGTGCTTCAGTCGCGATCATTGCCCTGTGTCATCTGTCACGCCGATCTGCACACAAGGAATCTGATCCGGAATCGAGTGGGTCAGGTGTTTGTGATCGATTGGGATGAGGTGATGCTGGCCCCCAAAGAGCGCGATTTCATCTTTGTCAGGTCACCACACGCTGATGCGTTTTTTCAGGGCTATGGACAGGCGGAGATCGATTGGGTGGCCCTCACCTACTTCCTCTGGGAACGGGTCGTACAAGATCTGATCGAGTGTACCCACAACGTGTGTTTCAGGGATGATTGGGGAGAAGAAAGCAGGGCGCAGGCCGTCCAGTTGCTTGATGTCATCTTGGCAGAGGACAGGGGCCACATCGACGCTGCCTATCAAGCTTCGGCCCATCTACCAAGAGACCTCACCGTTCACAGCAGGAAGAGATCTTGATGAAAGCACTGGCTGAACAAAGACCGCCTGATGTGTGATGAAACTTCTCAGATCCATCTGACTGATCTGCACACCGATGTCGCATGTTCGCGCCATTTCGTATGAATCACAAGAAACGTGCTCACCAGAAACTACGCCATGAGAGCAGAAAAATCTCAAGCTGTGCTGAAAACAGGCCAGAACAGGCACAAAAAGACACCTTCTCCTGAACCGCCCTTCATGGTTGATTGCTTCTTCATCAGCTCTGCTCAGTTCGTGAGCTTCATTCCAGCGAGATTTTGTGCAAGCGGATATCCTGGATGGTGGCCCAGACAACTGGTCTCGGTTGTGAAGACATCGATCTGATCGGTGCGCTGCCGCACATTACTAAACAGGCTTTCAATGGCATTGGTCGTCTGAATATGTCTGTGCATGCTTTGCGGAAACGTATAAAAGGTCAAGAGGTGTTCTTCGTCCTCAACCAGGCTCCGTACCGCTTCTGGATAGCACTGAGCGTACTTGGCTTTGAAGGCGACCCAGAAGGTCGTTTTCTTGTTGTGTCATCGTATTTTTTCTTCTCCTTTACACCTACACTTGTTCGTTTCATCTTCATCGAACAGCTCTTGTTCTTTTGGTTGAGATGGGTAAGTATCACAGAACTGAACCACACGACTTCGAGCAGTCGAGACCTTTGACCATCATTTCTTTGACGGAATGGCTCTGTAGGACTCTTCCAGCCCCTCACAGACCTGTTCTCGTTGATGGGAAGATATGCGGAATCAGTGACGAATCACAACATCGAGCGATGCGTAACGCTCGCATAGCAAGCTAGCCAGTGAGCGTATACCCCATAGCTCGCCAGCGGCATGCCCGACGATCGCGATGGTCATGTCAGTTCCGCTTATCGCCCTCCGCGCAGGTTGGCGAAACTGGCCTGTGATATACAGGTCTACCCCTTGCTCAGCCGCCTCACGAATGAAATCATCCGTCATTGCCCCTACCAACGCAACACGGCTTACGGTCTCTCTATAGTGTCTATCGACAGTGGGAGCAACGCCAAATGTCTCCCCCAAATACTCAATAAAGGTACTCGTATGCGTAGTAGATACGTCGCCAATCATCCCCAACGGCAGACCTTCCTTAAAGGCAAAAGGGGTAAGATTCGTCATCTGTAAAACATCGGCGAGGCGACGATTGAAGCCAAACGTCAATTTGAGATCAAAGGCGAGATGATACGCCAGTATCCCTATCTCTTCCGGCAGTGCCTGCATATCCAGCCGCCACGGACGATGCAGGAAGAGAGCATCCAGGTGTTCTTGCTGCACCCACGTCTCAATTCCTGTCCAGGGTTCAATCGCAAGGCCAATCCGTCTTACAAGACGTGGCGAAGGACGATAAATACCGTTCTGATCGTTGGGAATATACGCGCTGCCAAGATAACCGTCAAGATAGTTGGCAAGAGCCACTAAAGAAAGGGCCATCACTTATTTCTCCATGCCAGACTTTTTGTATTCAACGAAACCTCTCCTATCTCTTTTGCTGCCTCATCTGATATACTTTAGTTACAAAAGATTGACTTCGCGCTTTTCATGTTCTCACAGAGAAGAGGAAAAAAGAATGACGACTGAACAGATGCCAGAGTTGGACAATTTTTTTGCGACCATCCAGGACCCTTACCCCACGTACACCTATTTACAGGAACACGATCCCGTTCACTGGAACCCCATGTTCAACTGTTTCACACTCGTCAAATTCGACGATGTGAACATGGTCTTTGGTGACGCTCGCCGCTTTGCCTCTGACATCTGGTCCGAGGTACCCGAGCGTCTCGGCTTTACTGGTGACGATGAAGCAAGTCAATATCTCAGCGAGATTATTCCCTTCCTTGCCTATAACTTACAGGGTATGGACCCCCCTGGTCACACGCGTCAACGTACCTTGATGACGAAAACGTTCACACCACGCATGCTAGAGTCATTTCGTCCTTCGGTACAACGCCTCGTCGATGAGTTGATAGACCAACGCATAGCATCAGGTAACATGGACCTTGTAGCAGACCTTGCCTATCCACTACCCTCTAACGTCATCCTGGAATTGCTGGGTATTCCGAGAAGTGGTCGCCCCTACATCAAGGCCAGTTCCGATGCTATTAATGAGTTTGTGACAACGCTACTCTTCTCTGGCGGCTCAAACTGGCAGAAACTTGCCAGCATCTTCGCCGATGTCAAAACATACATTAAAAGCTTGATTGCGGAACGGCGCAAGCACCCGACCGAAGACCTGCTCACGAAGATGGTACAGGCCGAGGAAAATGGCGATATGTTGAGCGAAGATGAAATCGTGATTGCCACGAACTTCTTGCTCTTCGCAGGTCATGAAACGACGGCTAACCTCATCGCCGTTGGCATGTACTACCTGATGCAAAATCCTGAACAGATAGCTCAACTACGCGCCAATCCTGCCCAGATGCCTGCAGCGGTCGAGGAGCTACTGCGCTATGTAAGTCCAGTTCACACACTCGCCCGCCGCTCACTACGCGAAGTAACAATTCGCAGTGTCACTATACCAGAAGGCAGCAGTATCAACCTGCTCATTGGAGCCGCGAATCGCGACCCTGAAAAGTTCCCCAACCCGGAGAAGCTCGATATTAACCGCCCACCAACTCGTTCGCTCGGCTTTGGCTACGGCATTCACTTCTGCATCGGTGCCGCCTTAGCACGTATGGAAAGCCAGGTTGTATTCGAGACCATACTCAGACGCCTGCCCAACATCCATATGACGGTAGACACACCAAAGTTTCGTCCCAACTACGCCCTGCGTGGCCTCACCGCGTTGCCTGTCGCGTTTGACCATATGAATAGCTAAACGCAAGGATGCTGCTTGCCCATGTATGGACAAGCAGCATCCTTGCGAAAATTTCTAACGACCTTGATAGCCAGAACCTTTGTGGTCGCGTAAGATACCTTCTACCTCTTGATCGCGCCCATCAGGTCGAACTACCACAACAGGGCTGCCCTTCGCGAAGGCATCGCTATAATACTGGAACTCTTCCTGACTGATGCCCATGTTTTGCAGCATCGTTTGCAGATCACTGTTCGACTCGTCTTGTCCCGCATCAGGGAAAATAAGCATATCTCTAATGCTTGTGAGGAAGTTTTCGTTTGTATATTGTTTCGAGTAGCGAATCTGATCACTGGTAAAGCCTATATCGTGCAAAGCTTCTACCGCTTGCTCCGCATCATCAGTACTATCGAAGGTCGCCATTGCAATACTTTCGTGTGTTGGATTGTTGGCCATACTTCATCTCCTATGCTATCAATGTAAAAAGACAAACCATAAAAGGCTTCTCCTCTACCATTACCACGTTCCATAAAAAGCAAACGTGTCAAAGTAGAGGAAACTCTCATTTATTGCGTAACCGCGACGACACCTACCATTGTACCCACATAGACATGACTACCAGAAAGAGTGGGGGTCGCGAAACGTGATACGTCTCCTATGGAGACACTGGCGCGTTGATTGCCAGTTGCGCTATCAAGAGCATAGAGTGTTCCATCCTGACCCAAACTATATACAGTGTGGCCTCCAACAACAGGTGAACCAACGATTTGACCTGGAGCCTGCCAACCAAGTGTTATCTTACCACCTGAGTCGATAGAAATTTGGCGCAAGCCACTGGTACACGGTACAAAAATTTGTGAGCCAGCGGCGGCAGCCCCGCCAAACGAATGACAAATGGACGCCACCTGCGCCTGTCCACCGACGCCACCAAGCGCGTTAGCATGTAGAATATAGCCCAAACCCGACTTGCCATCTGCGAAGACAAAGCCGCCTGGGAGCAGCAATGGCCCCATTGAGCCGAGATCAGCATCCCCTGCGTTCTCTTGTTGCCAGCCCTGTGGCGCAAAACCATCTTCGAGTTGCAATGTTGGTGACAGGCGTAGAATAGAGTCACTATGGTCCCAGTCGCCTTGTGTCGTCTCACCATTGCCAACTGCAACATACACATTGCCAGACGTATCTATCGCTGGTCCTGAAGCTGCCCAGATGCCTCCTTCACGAGGGGTTGGCACTTCATAAGAGTAGAGAGGTCCGTTGCCATCGGTCTGACTCGCAACCACCCAGCCGTGATAGTCGCTACAATCGCCATCGAGTCCTCCATAGGCGATGTACACCTTGTTTCCAAAAAGAGCGAGGGCCGCACGTTCTTGATGCGCTACAACATCTATACCTTTAGGATCGGCAACGCGCCTCACCTTCACCTGACCAGTGGCGGCGTCAACCCCTACCAAGATATGTGTAGCTCCGCTGATTTCAGCAACCGCAAATACTAAGCCAGTCGCAGGGTCATAAACGGGTGTGCCTGTTATGCCGAGCGGATTGATATTACCACAAGGTAAATCTGATTGTGGTACAGGCGTGCCAACGTTGGTATGCCACAGCACCTGTCCACTGTTAGCATCCAGGGAGTAGAAGGTGTTATTCTCCGTCGCGACCAAAATATGACCGTTCACCACCAGTGGCTCACCATACACGGCACCATCGAGCTTTGCATTCCATGCCTGACTGAGTTTTTGTGGGTCAGGAATATTCGCAACATAGCCTGCGCGTGTGTTATCGCGATGATAGGTGGTCCAATCCGTATCTCCACTATGTGAAACAGCTTTCGTCGATGTAGGACTTGGCGTTAGAGCCAAAGGCGTCACTGCTGCTGGTTGTGAGCCGGAGGAAGTACTACATCCCACCAGAACGAGCAGCATTCCCACCATAGCTATCCACACTACGTGAGGAAATCTAAAATGACTCCTCCGTGAAGAGGAAATATGTTCTTTTGTTCGCATGTACACGCTCCATTTACATTTCTCGGATAAATAGTTACGTCTTTCCGTCTGTACCTTCTCTATTGTACAAGTGTGATACGACAGAGGCAACTAGATAGGATTAACTCACAAGGAATCTATAGGTGACATGACAGGGGCAAGCCCTGTCACTACTATACTTGTCGCCATTGCATGGCTTGCCCTGCATGTTTGTCTATAGTAGTGACAGGGCTTGCCCCTGTCATGTCAACGCTATGATTTGCTGCTCTTGTCTATCGCGTCATATTCTTCTTGCGTCAGCTTCAACGTTGCACCCTGCGCGTTCTCTTCGAGATGCTGCACAGAAGATGTGCCCGGAATTGGCAACATCGTACTGGAACGATGCAAGAGCCATGCAAGCGCGATTTGGCTTGGCTTCGCTTTACGCTGCTCGGCGATTCGGTCTAATGGACTCCCCGAACGTGCCAGGTCTCCTGTTGACAAAGGATTCCAGGGGATGAAGCCGATGCCTTGACGCGCACACACGTCGATCATCTCTTCGGTTTGCTGCTCATCCATCTGCTCGGACTTGCGGTTCGACAGATTGTAGTGATTCTGAACAGTGACAATCGGCACAAGCTTTTGCGCTGTTGCCAGTTGCTCAATCGTTACATTGGACAGGCCAACGTGACGAATTTTGCCCTCTTGCCTCATCTTCGCAATCGTGCCAACCGAGTCCTCGAACGGCACCCTGGGGTCTGGACGGTGGAATTGATAGATGTCGATGGTATCAAGTCGTAAGCGTTTGAGACTGCCCTCTAATGCCTCTTGCAGGTGCTTAGGACTGCCATCTTGCGGCCACTGTCCAGGACCGGTACGCAACAAGCCGCCCTTGGTCGCGATCACCAAACCCTTTGGATAGGGATAGAGAGCCTCCGCAATCAACGACTCGCTCACCTCTGGTCCATAGGAATCGGCGGTATCAATCAAGTTGATGCCCAACTCAAGGGCGCGATGCAGAACCGCGATGGCCTCCTGCTTATTCTTTGGCGGCCCCCAGATGCCCTCACCCGTGATACGCATAGACCCAAAACCTAGACGATATACCCGTAAATCGCCACCTAGTGTGAGTGTGCCACTCGCCTCTGCTGGTCGCTCTGTTGTATGTTGCATTATTGTTTCCTCTTTCAGTGATACTTATTAACAATCATATAAGTGTACACGAAAGATAGAGGGTTTAGGTGTCGCGAGTGTGCCATGTTAGGGCAAGATCACGAATTGGAAATCTCACCTAAAACTGAAAACACAAGATTGACAAATTCGTCATAACGTTCTTTTTCTCTGATTACCTTACAAACTAAATCAGTAAGCCACCATTGTACGTGTTGTTAGACATGTTTTCAAGAGGTCTTTAAGATAGAACTTGTAAAAAAGAGGGAAATTTGGTACATTGTATGAGATTTAGAGGCATAATATAACAGGAGACCGCAAGGGTCTCCCTGTTAATGACAAAGGTAGAGCATTCCTTGGAGGAAACATATGGTTGTTGAGGCACAGAAAGAAAATTTGAGCTTTCAAGCAGAGGTGACACAACTGCTTGATTTAATGATCCACTCACTTTACAGTAACAAAGATATATTTTTGCGCGAGCTGATCTCGAACGCATCGGATGCAATTGACCGTCTGCGCTTCGATATGCTGTCAGATCAGGCACTGGCAGAGAACGATACAGACCTGGATATTCATATTAGCTACGATAAGGATGCACGAACCATTACCGTCGCCGATAACGGTATTGGCATGACGCGCGAAGAGGTCGTCGAGCATATCGGCACCATCGCTAAATCAGGTACACACGAATTCTTCCAATCGCTTACGGGCGACCAGAAAAAGGACGCCAACCTGATTGGGCAGTTCGGCGTTGGTTTCTATTCCTCGTTCGTTGTCGCCGACAAAGTGACACTGACAACACGACACGCTGGCATGACAGCCGAAAATGGTGTACGTTGGGAATCAGACGGGCGCGGCAGCTATACGCTTGAGAATATCGAGCATCCCAGGCGCGGCACCGAGATCACGCTGCATCTGCGCGAGGGTGAGGATGAGTTACTGAGTGGCTCACGGTTGCGCTCTATTATCCGTACCTACTCTGACCACATCACCATTCCTATTCTGATGCAGAGCGAGGATGAGGAGAAAAAGAGCGAAGAGGAGCGCGTCAATCAGGCATCGGCACTGTGGGCGCGTTCTAAGAGCGAAATTAGTGAGGAAGACTACAACGAATTTTATAAGCATATCTCACATGACTTCGAGGATCCGCTGGCATACGTCCATAGCCGCATGGAGGGAAACTACGAGTACACGCTCCTGCTCTATATACCTGCGCGTGCGCCGTTCGACATGTGGAGTCGCGAACGACATCACGGCGTCAAGCTCTATGTACGGCGCGTCTTCATCATGGATGATGCCGAGAAGTTGATGCCAAGCTACCTGCGCTTCGTGCGTGGCGTTGTTGATTCTAGCGATCTACCATTGAACGTGTCACGCGAAATTTTACAGCAGAACAAGGTACTCGATACCATTCGCGCGAACGCAACGAAAAAAGTGCTGGGCTTGCTCTCCGACCTCGTAAAAAACGAGCCAGAGAAATATAGCACGTTCTGGAAAGAATTCGGACGCGCCTTCAAAGAGGGCATCCCCGAAGACCACACCAATAAAGAGGCCATTGCGAAACTGCTGCGCTTCTCTTCGACCCTCACCTCATCTGAAACACAAGATGTCTCGCTGCAAGATTACGTGGAGCGCATGAAAGAGGGACAGGACAAAATCTACTACATCACAGCCGAGACCTTTGCCGCCGCCAAAGAAAGCCCACTTTTGGAGATTTTCAAGAAAAAGGATATCGAGGTCCTGCTACTCTCTGACCCTGTTGACTATGTGCTGGGAACTGAACTTTTCGAGTATGAAGGGAAGGCCCTACAATCCATCTCGAAGGGTGAAATCGACCTGAGCAAGATGGAAGATCAGCAAGAGAAAGAGGAGCAGGAAAAAGCCGCGTCCGAGGCACAAGGACTGACAGAACGACTCAAAAACGTATTGAGTGACAAGGTGAAAGATGTACGTGTCACCTCGCGCCTGACAACCTCGCCTGCATGTCTGGTTGTTGGTGAGTACGATATAGACCCCAACCTGCAACGCCTACTCAAATCCGTTGGGCAGACGATACCGAACACAAAGCCCATTATGGAAATCAATCCGACGCATCCTATTGTCCAGAAGCTCAAAGAGGTGCAAGATGGGCAGCGTTTCAGCGATTGGGCCTTTGTGCTGTTCGACCAATCCGTCCTGAGTGCAGGCGAACAATTGGACGATCCAGTGCGCTTCGTCAACCGATTGAACGACCTGTTAGCACAATTGTCTTGATGATGGTGTATGGAAATTGACAATGACCCTATTCACCTGTACAGGTGAATAGGGTCATTGTCAATTTCCATACACCATTGATTGTATAAAGAATATATAGACATTCTCTGGTAAAAAGCAATCCAGAATGCACCTGAGAACGTAGTGTTATGTGAATAGGATTTCACACTATGTCTCTAAGGAGCTTTTTATGTCGCCCACCTCCATCCTGGCTAAAGCACGTGAGGGTATTTCATCGCCTCGCACCAAGATGAAAAAACTGTTTCTTCCTATACTTATCATTTCTGGCATCGTTGTATTTCTCTGTGCCGCTATCGGTCCCTTGAACGCTTTACGTGCCCAATCCGATAACATAACGGTGGCACGTACCAGTGCCACTGTGAATGAAAGTTGTAACACTGCCTATTATTCGCGCGACGGCAACCCGTTTCAGCTTTGCCCTGGTCCGTACCCAGGTGGTGGTAACTGTGTGTGGTGGGCGTGGGAGCAGTGGCATCTGCTTGGCTACGACCTTCCCCTCAATTGGGGCAATGCCGCCGATTGGATTGTCGATGCCGAGCGCGCCGGTCTTTCAGTAGGCAAGGAGCCACGTGTTGGTTCCATTGCTGTGTTCCCACGTGCAGATGGTGTCTGGGCATACGGTACACCTGGGCACGTTGCCTTCGTCACATCGGTAAACGATGATGCAGGAACGTTTAACGTCACCTACCAGAACTACGGCGATCCTAAACCTATGTACATCGGTCTCGACTACCCCGTTGACGAGATCAATGCGGCACGTTTCCAGAGAAACGAGATGCGCTTCATCTACTTCCCAACAACCATTAATGCCGCACGATTCGCGACACTCCCTGGTCTACACGGGAGCTATCTTGCAGGCATCCAATTTGCCAATCAGCAGCTACAAAGAACTGGTGGTACAAGCCGCCCAACACTTGGTCTCTCTAATAGTAATGGCACAACTGAGCAAGAGTTCAACGCCAACTTCACCGGGAACGGCTTGAGTGAACTTCTACTCTACAATCGTCAACAAGGAAGTTTAAGCGTCGTTTCGCTTACACCTCAAAAAAGTCCCACACTCCATCAGGTAGTAAAGGGACGGAAGTCCTTACAACACTCGTCATCCAAAGCATCATCAGCACAAAGGGTTATATTATCAGATGCTCAAACGTCTCCCACAGGGTGGGGTTCTAACCTAGATATTCGTGTAGGTGACTTCGCGGGTACGGGTCATTCTGACATCTTGCTCTATGATCGCTCCAACGGCACGATGCAGATACTCACATTAACATCACAACTCGCAATTAAGACTCACGTCTCGCTCGTCGGCTGGGGACCCAACTGGGAACTCTACACGGGCCGTTTCGATGGGCAGCGCACAGGATTGTTCATGTACAATCGCCTTGCCAATACCACAATTCCAACATCGCCTACAAGTAGTACACAAACGGCCAACCTGCTACAACAATGGCAAATGACGGGTCGCACCGCCAACGCTATAGTGCTGGACTTTAACGCGGACCTGAGCATACGCCACTTACAGCAATATACTCAGTGGCACAACTCCTGGGAGATTTATGTTGGACGCTATAAAAACGCGAATCAAGATGGCGTTTTCCTGTATGATCGTAAGATTGGCGAGGCTCGCGTCATGGACTTTAATGCGAGCATGGCAATTAACGATTACCAAGAGCTACATGACCTGAAAGGTAACTGGCAGGTGTTTAGCGGCGACTTCAACGGGTCGGGACGCGCTCAAGTCATGCTCTACGATCCAAGTAAAGGCATGGGTGCGTTCCTGGTCTTAGGCTCAGACCTTTCTCTGGTTAAGCGTCAAGGGTACAAGGGCTGGACACCAAATGAGGTACTCTACATCGGCCACTTTGGGGCGGACCGTCTGAACGCGATGTTGTATGATCCACAGACTGGCACAAGTACCTTTATCGCCTTCAACAATGCGCTCAAAGTGCAGACGATACGCACCATGCATAGCTGGGACAAGAATTACCAGATTCTAGTCGGAAGCTTTGTTGATCGCTCAACATGTATCGCTGACGGTAACTGCGGTAAGGGTGATGATATTCTCGTGCTGAACCGTAAAACGGGGCAGATACAGCAATACGTCTTTACCTTTGGTCGTCAGTACCAAGTTATCAACAGTGCAGCACGACCTTACACACGTCAAGGTTCTGACTCTAGCAAGGTGTACAAGACCGTCGATACCACAATCTTCAAGATTATTGGCACATTCGACACCACCATCAAAAACGAAGAGTTGTATTAAACAAAAAAGTATGTTTGGACTACGGGTGCTAGGCCACCGCAGTCCAAACATACTTTTTTGTTTTCTGAATAGAGCAGGAAAAGTATTGACAATTTCCAAAGGGTATGATATCTTATTGCTACGAATGACATCACAGCAATGTGATAAATGAGTAGCACACATTGGCATTAGCGGGAGTGGCTCAGTGGTAGAGCATCTCCTTGCCAAGGAGAAAGTCGCGGGTTCGATCCCCGTCTCCCGCTCCCCCTTTTTCAGGCGACGTCGCCAAGTGGTAAGGCACGGCTCTGCAAAAGCTGCACCAGCGGTTCAAATCCGCTCGTCGCCTCCAAGAGACGTGATGTTTATCACGTCTCTTCTTTTTTTCAGAGCAGGACAATCTTCTCATGCGAGAACAACGCACGTATCCCACCGAGGCAATCATCCTCAAACAGTCTAATCTCGGCGAAGCCGACCGTATCCTGACGCTCTTCACGCCCTACAAAGGCAAATTCAGTGCAGTTGCCAAAGGGATACGACGGCCCATCAGCAAAAAGACGGGACATCTTGAACTGCTGTGCCGTTCACAGTTACAGGTCGCGGTCGGACGTAATCTCGATATTGTAACGCAAGCACAGGGGCTTGAGAGCTTTCTGCACATGCGCGAAGAATTATGGCATCTCACCTGTGGTCTGTACCTCACTGAACTCGTCGAACGCTTCATCGAAGAAAACACGCCTCATACCGACGTGTATAAACTCTTGCTAGAGTCGCTACGCACGCTCGATAATGATGCAATAGAGATACAACAACGACTACAACAGACAACAGAGGATGTAGCAAAAAAAGATATGAGTGAGACGAACGAACAGCGGAATCGCACCAAACTGCTCATGCGCTACTTTGAAATCTATCTGCTCTCAAGCGTAGGCTATGAGCCAGTCCTGCGCTCCTGTGCCAACTGTGATACCGAGTTGCGACCAGAGGAAAACGGCTTTACCCCTTCGCTCGGTGGTGCCCTCTGCCCCAACTGTTCGCATTTGTGGAGCCAATCGCTCTCCATGAATGCGCTCAAAGTGCTACGCCTGCTGCATCGTTCCGACTGGTCACAGGTGCCACGCTTCCGTTTAGATGCCCGGCTGCATACTGAGTTGGAGGGGGTCATGCATGCCCTGTTGCGCTTTCACCTCGAACGCGACTTGAAGACATGGAGCTTTTTGGAGACGATACGCTAACTTATGCCATTCAAAATTACCTGCAACACCTGTGTACGCACCTGCTTCAAATTCACATTCAGTCTTCCCAGCACCTTTGCCCCGACGCCCTCACCTTCGTTGAGCAGACCGAGTAGCAGATGTTCTGTGCCGAGGTAGTGATGACCAAGCATTTTCGCTTCCTCGACCGCAAGCTCGATCACCTTCTTGGCACGTCCCGTCATACCAAGTTGTCCGGTAATGCTCTTCTCGCCTCGGCTTACAAAGGTTTCCACGAGACTGCGTACCTGCTCCACGTTACTCACACCCATGTTTCTCAAGACCTTCGCGGCAACGCCCTCACTTTCGCGCACAAGACCAAGCAGCAGATGCTCCGTACCAATATATGCATGTTGCATGCGTATTGCCTCTTCATGTGAGAAGGCAAACACACGACGCGCACGCTCTGTAAACTTGTTGAACATGTCTCTGTTCGTCTCCCCATTGACAATACGTTGGTCCTTTACGTAATCCTCTAGTTCACGGCGCATAAAACGATACTCACCGCCCACTTTATATGCAGGCAGTTCCCCCTTCGCCACAAGCCTACGCACAGTCACGACATCGACGCGCAAAAAGTTCGCCACATCCTCAGTTGTCAATAATGGGTCCATGTTCTTGCCTTTCTCGGTTATTTGACAGCAACAAGCATTACTATACCTAACTATAGCGTACTTTGGCATAAATATCAATACTTCTACCATTTCTGGCACAACTGTACAATATCCTCTTTCTATGGTATGGTACGTGCAGGCTCCAACGATGTGTTGCCAAATATATTTGTTCACTATTTTTGCCCCCATATGGAGACACTTAACAGTGTTGATACATGCACTCAATTGTGTTAGTAGGTGTGCATGGAAAACACATATAACGTTCAAGCGTTTGGGAAACTCATAGGAAAGTCTACCAAAACGCTACAGAAGTGGGACCGTGAAGGCAAACTGATTGCTCATCGGTCTCCACAATCCAATAGACGCTACTACACGCACGATCAATACCTTGAGTATCGAGGATTGAAAGCGGCTGATAAAGGACAGACCATCGTGTATGCAAGAGTGTCGGGGATTGCACAAAAGCCTGACTTACTCAAATCAGGTTGAAGCCTTGAAAGCGTATTGCGCTACGCATAGCATCACAGTTGATGGGTGGTTACAGGACGTGGAAAGTGATCTCAACTACAAACGCAAGCAGTTCAACCGTCTCATGGAAATGGTGGAACTAGGGCAAGTGAGACGCTTGGTTATTGCTCATCGAGACCGTTTAATACGCTTTGGGTATAGCTACTTTGAAGCGTTTTGTGAACGGCACAATTGCGAGATTGTGGTGATCATGGCGATACACTTTCATCTGAACAGGAAATGGTTCAGGACTTGATAGCCATAGCCACCATTTTTAGTGCACGTATTCATGGACGACGGTGCTATAAGCGAGGGATTAAAGATGCTGCTTTGCACAAAGATTAAGTTAGAGGTGTCCGAGACCGACGCCGCTACTTTAGAGTTCATGCAAGGCAAGTGTCGGGGTCTCTACAATTGGTGGGTCATGCGTCTCAAAGCAGGTGAAAAGTGGAACTTCAAGAGGTGCAAGAAAACACTTGCAGAGAGTCGTATCTATGACACTGAGTTAGACGACGTGTACGGGAAGTTGCTAACGGAAGTGTACTATCGCCTTGACACTGCAATGAGTGCGTTTTTCAGACGATGCAAGGCAGGTGAGACTCCTGGTTTCCCACGGTTACGCTCACCCCACAACTTCTTTACGCTGTGTTATCCTGCGATGTACTTAGAGGTTGAGGGAAACACACTCACCTTGCCAACGGGAGGACGTGGCAAACACAAACGGTTCCCGAATGTGATAGCAAAGCTCACTGATACACCGCCCGTTGACTTTGGAGAGGTTGCGATATCCAGAGATGCGAGAGGCTACTACGCCTCTTTCACCTACAAAGAGCAAGAACAGACGCCCGAACACAAAGAGGGGCAAGCCGAGTACCTAGCTTTTGACTTAGGGATAAAGACGCTAGCAACAGGCGTCAATGAGCAAGAGCGCGTGTATACCGTTGGTGGGTTCAAAGGCCATCAATGGTATAACAAACAACTTGATAAAATCAGGTCGAAGCGTGACAAGTGCAAGAAGAAGTCACGCCGTTACATCCATTTGTCGAAGGTGTACAAGCGCGTGAGTGAGAAGAAACGCAACAAGCGAAAGGATAGTTTGCACAAAGCCTCACACTTGATAGCTCACACATTGGTTGAGAGAACTGTGATTGTGGGAGACCTTTCTCAGAGGCAAATGGTCACAAAGCAGCATGTAGACCGCAATAAACACCTCAATAGAGCGGTTTACAACGAATGGGCATTGTACACCTTCATTCAAATGCTGAAATACAAATGTGACCTGTACGGGAAAGAGTTGGTATTTCTAGATGAACGCAATACCTCTAAGATGTGTAGCGGTTGTGGCAAGCTACAACCTATGCCACTTTGGAAGAGAACGTATTGCTGTACGAATTGTGGCCTTGTCATGGACAGAGACGAGAACTCTGCTCATAACATTCTAACAAGGTTCCTTGCGAGGCTACCGCCATACATTCTTGAAAGAGAGTGCGATGTATTGCAGGACATTATGCATGAAGTAGGTATAGCGGTTATGCCTCATGCAAGTGAAGTGCAACAACTGAGTATGTTTGAACACATATAAGAAAGCAGGTATAACATGAGTGATATCGCGCCTTCTGCCAACGCTGGCACAAAGACCACTCCACGCATTGCTCCTGGCTATGCTCGCTACGTCTTCTGGGTTATGTTCCTCATCAGTTTTTTGAATTATTTAGACCGTAACATCCTGACCGGAGCAGCCAACGTCATCGCGAAAGAACTCGGCTTCAATCTCGATGGCATTGGCTATATCGCGTCGGCCTTCCTCATCATTTATACGCTCGGCACTGTTCCGCTAGGTATATGGGCGGACCGCGCGAAACGTAGAGACGTAGTTGCTATCAGCGTGGCTGTCTGGAGTGTCGCTACCGCTGCGACAGCATTAGCCACCAACTTCGCAACACTATTTCTGTCGCGTATGATACTGGGTATCGGCGAGGCGGGTTACTTTCCCGCTGGTACCGCGTTGATGAGCGATTATTTTTCTCGCGAGAAGCGTTCGCGCATCATGAGTTGGTGGAGCATAGCGCAACTTGTGGGCATCCTCGTGGGCTTTGTGCTTGGTGGCACACTTGCAGGTCTCTATCCTGGGAGTTGGCGGTTGGCCTTTATCTTCACTGGCATCCCTGGTCTGCTCCTAGCATTTCTGGTGTGGCGCGTTCGTGAGCCACGCCGCAATCAAGCCGATGAGGAAGCACTTGAAATACGCGAGGCCCACATAGCTGCTGAAGAAGCACAGGGAGCAGGACATCCTATTCCAGTGCCAACTAACGTCTTAGCACAATTTGGCGCGTTATTGCATATCAAGACGTTGGTTGTACTGATCGTGATGCAGATATTCGCCTTCTTTGTACTAACCGTCAACGTGGTCTTTTTACCTACCTATTTACAGCAAAAAGATACATTCGGTCTCACCTCTGGGCAGGCCGGTCTCTTTTCCGGTGCGGTTGTCGTGCTAGCTGGCATGGCTGGTACGGTACTCGGTGGCTATATGGCGGATTGGTTGAACAAACGCTACCCCGGTTCGCGCATTCTCGTCTGCGGTATCGGCTTCCTACTTGGTGCCCCGGCATTTGCAGCGGCTGTCACCTTCCACAGTTTACCAGTGTTTACGGTCTTCTTTGTCATCTCGACACTTTTACTGACAATTTATACGGGTCCCAGTACAGCCGCAACACAGGATGTTGTGCCATCTGCTCTACGTGCATCAGCCGTTGCCGTCTCGCTCCTAATTGCACACTTGCTAGGAGATGCATTTTCCCCTACACTGGTAGGTATACTTGCGACACAATTCGATCCAACACACGGTCATCATTTCGCCGTAAGCATGGCAGGGCAAGACCTGAGTACCGCCCTCCTATTGACATGCACACCAGCACTCGCGATTGCGGGTCTCGTTGGCATCTTTGGCTCTGGCTGGATGAAAGGTGATATCGCCGCCGCAGAAGAGGCCGATAGGGTTGCAAGGGGGTAAAATATGTGTGACGGTGTTCCTTTGCAGTGCAAAGGAACACCGTCACACATAGCAATGATTATAGACAGCGAGGAAACGTTTTACATGATTCATTTTTATGAATTGGCACAGGTAGACGCGGCCCAACATACACGCTTGCTACGTCGTGCAGAGGTCGAGATCGACGACCTGATCGACTATGTGCGCCCAATTGTGCACGATGTGCGGAATCGTGGTGACGCCGCGCTCATCGAGTACATGGCAAAGTTCGATCAGGTACAACTTACCCCTGACCGTTTGCGCGTGAGCCATGCAGAGATCGAACGCGCACACTCCGAACTCGATGCGGATGTATATGCAGCGATAAAACATGCTATTCACAACGTACACACACTTCATAAGCAGCAGATGCCACATGAACAGGTCTTTACTCAGATTGCTCCGGGCGTCATGGCAGGCGAAAAGATTACACCTATTAGTAGTGTCGCCCTCTGTGTTCCTGGTAGAAAAGGTATTTTCCCCTCGGTGATGTATATGCTGGCGACCCCTGCCCATATTGCGGGAGTGCCACGTATCGTTGTCTGCACACCGCCAGAGCCTGATGGTACTATCGACCCAGCATTGCTTGTGGCAGCCGATCTCTGTGGTGTTCATGAAATCTATCGTATTGCTGGGCCGCATGGTATTGCCGCGCTTGCCTATGGCACGGAGACGATTGCTCGTGTGCATAAAATCACTGGTCCTGGCAATGCCTACGTATCGGCGGCAAAGCGTTTGTTGTATGGCACGGTCGATGTTGGGCTGCCAGCAGGACCAAGCGAATCAATTCTGCTTGCCGATGAGAGTGCAGACCCCGAATTAGTGGCACGCGACCTGCTGATCGAGGCCGAGCATGGCCCCGACTCGTCCAGTCTGCTTGTAACCGATAGTCGTACACTGGTAGAAGCAGTACTTGCCCTGTTACCAGGAAAAATCGCGGCATTGCCAGAGCCGCGTCAGAGCTTCTGCCGTACAGGTTTTGAGTCTGAGAAGGGCACAGGTGGCATCATTCTCACAGAGACCATGCAGCAAGCCATCGAGTTCAGCAATGAGTACGCACCTGAGCATCTTGAGATGCAGGTACGGGAGCCATTCGCGCTACTGAGTGCGCTAAAAAATGCAGGAGAAATATTGATTGGACCTTACACACCAATCAGTATTGGCAACTTTAGTGCTGGTACCAATGCTATCCTGCCAACGGGCGGTTTCGCACACACCTACTCCTGTACCTCAGTCTACGACTTTCTTAAACGTACCGGACTGGCATATGTTACGGAAGAAGGTTACGAGTCGCTTAGTGAGACGACACGTCGCCTCGCGGAGTTTGAAGGCTTCCCCGCACACGCTAACGCTGTAACAGGGCGTCGCGTCGCGTCCAAACAATTGTCAAAAGCATAAAAATCAGTGTGAGAAATGTCACCCGTATAGCAAGTAAGTTGCGAGCAGCAGTTACTTGCAGAGGATACCTGTGTAAAGAGCAGGTGTCCTCTTTTATTTTACCACGATACTATTTGAAGAGGCCATGCCAATTATTTTATAATGATGGGAGATATATAAATATCCTCGCGGAGAATAGAAGTGGCAAAACCTATCCAACACAGCGTCAGCGTCGGCAAGCACCGCATTCACTATCAAACGATAGGTGATGAGGGCGAACCCGTTGTGCTGGTACACGGCTTATCGGGTTCGACGCTGTGGTGGCAACGCAATATACAGAGTCTCGCGCAACACTATAAGCTTTATCTCGTCGATCTGCCGGGCTTTGGTGCGAGGAGTCGCCGACGTGGACGCTTTGCGCTGAAACAGGCAAGCGATTGGCTGTTCGCATGGCTGGAGGAGATGGGGATAACACGGGCGCATTTTATAGGGCATTCGATGGGCGGCTACATCTGTATGGAGATTGCAGCTCGTCATCCAGAGGTTGTCGGACGGCTCGTGCTGGTCGCCCCAGCCATCAAACCACAATTTCAGCGCGTGCTTGACTATATCATTGCTCTCTTCGTAGGAAGTCGCTACGTGGCACCGAGTTTTCTGCCCATCCTCGCCTACGACAGCCTGCGTGCAGGTCCACTCACGCTGCTGAAAACAACAAAAGAGATTATCGCGCTCGATGTGGGCGATGAGCTACAACGAGTCACACAACCTGTTCTACTTATATGGGGCGAACATGACACGCTCGTACCGCCTACATTTGGTCCTCTATTACGTGCAAATTTACCCAATGCCCGTCTTCTAATGCTACCTCATACCTCGCATGTCGCTATGTTCGATCAACCTCACGCTTTCAATGCTGCGGTCAACGCATTTTTGCAAGGCGAAAACGTGGGGGAATAAACATATCAATTGCCTTGCATATCCTTATATGATATAGTTTTAATACTATATGCAGGAGGTCAGCAGACTCATGTCTTCGCCCGTGTACTAGGGAATCCATCAATACACGCATTTCACGCTATGAACCGATAGAAGGTCTACTATCGGCTCTGCTTGATTTTCCCCTTCTCAGTACACACAAAGGAGCGAAGATGTATTCACCTTCTAAACAAGAGCAGTTACGGAAACTGCTTAAAGAACAGTATGCATATCTACAACAGACCTTTGCTACTGATAGACAAAGTGCGTTGCTTGCCCTCACTCGCTCGCTCAATCGACATTACCTCGAAACATTGCATCATAAGCCAAATAACGCATCCCTCTACACGCTCGGCTGGCAGAAAGCACTCTCGCTATGTTTCGCTGCTTCCCCTCCTTCACTTCAAACGAGTGAAACAGACGACACGCTTAATATGTGGGCTGATGCTACGCTTCAAGCCTGTGGTCTTCTCGTCCAGGCTGAGCGAATCCTTGATTACTGCGAGACTGGTTTTCTGCGAATGCAGCAAAGCGGCGATACCTTCAATGTCTGGGTAGCGAGTAAGAAAATGCCTACGGAATGGCGTGAACAAGAGGACCTATCAATTTGGACAAACATACTTACCCAGACATACGCGTCTGCAATGCACGCCCTCCAAAGCGAGAGAACGCAGATACAGCAACAACTTATTCATGCAGCAGAGCAGTGGGACGGGCAGGCAGACGATCTGTATATAACAACACGCACAGTAGATGATTACTATCATCGTCTTGGTTTGCTTCATGTCAAAAGCATGGTCCCCTACAACACATACCTTGCCTCTACGACAATTGGCGGTTGCACATTCGCAGTGTATCGCGATGTATTAAGTGTGCTTATCGGCTTAGCACTGAAACATTGTGATCTTTGTACAATACTTTTTCGCGAACATTCTGGCGGTATTACACCGTATATCGCTCTGTCCTGGGACGATAACAAGATGGTCGAGACACTTTCTACCACGCTTGCTATAGAGACAACAATGGTACGGCTTGCACTGGATGCCTATACACTCGACGCCGAAAACGCTTCGTATCACTACTCAGCAGCAGATGGTCCCACGCCACCACTTATCCGCTTGGATAACCAGCATCGTACATGGTCGCTTGCTGGTTTGCTTATTAATCCACTGTTCTTTCTCATGCATGAATTGAAACGGAAATATTCCTACGAGTATCACACAGCTTCACAGCTTCGTGAAGACGTTTTTCGTCAGGATGTCTATAGTCTCTTTTCTGATAAACGCTTCGTGAGAAGTCCTGGACACGTAGAATTAAGGGGGACAAAAGGCACCCTTGCAACGGATGTGGACGCGCTCATCTTTGACCGCAAAACGGGAGCGTTGGCCCTCTTTGAGTTGAAATCGCACGACCCCTTTGCATATTCACGACAAGAACGCATGCGGCAACGCGACAACTTCTATAACGCAAGTAAACAGGTCATTGCCTCTACCGAATGGGTGAAGCGTAACGGCGTCAATGCCTTGCTTGAGCGTCTTGATCCAAAGCAGGTAAAGCACTTAAAAGCACACAAGGTCTATGTCTTTGTACTCGGACGCTACCTCGCACATTTCTTTGAAGGACTTGAACATGACCAGGATGTTGCATGGGGTACGTGGGCACAGGTGCTACGTCTCGTCAACGCCAAACCCTTTGGCCCCGATGATGCCAACCCTATTCAGTCATTGTTCAACAAACTCATCAAAGATACGCCGTTGACACTATCAGATAAGGAATACGATATGCAAGAGATAACTATAGGAGATAGACGAATACGTGTGTATCCATCATTTGAAGCGTATAAAAATGCTCTCTGAGGAAGTACATTATTAGCTTTGCATAAAATTACGCACGATATGTGCTATTGTTCTTGGCGGATTATAGTTCATACTTACTATACGTAACCTAATTGTATTAGTTCTCTCGTCAAGCACAAATGGGTATGCTATACTCCTGAAACAACGAACTGTAACCATTGTAAGTGTAGAAAGATAATGCAAGATGGCAATGTCAGGTGCTAGTGGTAGTGCTGCAAATCAAAGCGAGAGCTCCAATTCAATTCAGATAGTTTCTGCGTTTCGACAAGCTGTTATTGAACGTTTTTCCATTCAGCTTGGTGTACGTGGCTATGCCTATCAAGAGTACTTAGCCCTTCCAGCTAGTGAACGTAGTAATGATGAAGCTGATGCTGTTGACCAACAATTTGCACGTTACGTGCTTGAATGGCTCGGTTTTAGTTCATCCGATTGGAATTATAATCGCCTGCAAGCTGGCAGAAAGGCTAATCGTCCAGACTATAGCGTGACAGCTTCGGTGGGAATGGCGTTTATCTGGGAGGATAAAAATAGCACGCTCAACCTTGCTGAGGAGCATCTTTTACAGATGCGGCGTTATGCCATAGGCACCGCTGGTTATGCTCACTCGCGACGATGTAGTAGAGTATATGCTGGACCTGCTGGAATACGAGGGACGATCAGTTCTCGGACGGCGTATTCTGGACCCTGCGTGTGGTAGCGGGAGCTTTTTAGTCCACGCGGCGCGACGCTACCGTCGTGCATTAGTCACTGCGCTATGTACACAAAAGGGCTTGCCTGATAGTGAAGCTGCTCTGAATGCTCATATTGAATGGCGCAAGGAGTTAGCGCAAAACTACCTTGAGGCGTTAACAAAACTTTTCTTTGGCACAGAACTCAATCCCTTTGCGTGCTATCTAGCAGAGATGAATTTGCTCATTCAAGGGCTGGATGATCTCTTTGTCTTGCAGCAAGGAGAGGACAATTCCACCATTGAGCGTTTCCAGATTTTCAATACCAATTCACTCGATTTACCACGTGAGGTATTAAGCAATAGCGATGTTACGGGTACGCTCGACACGCTATGGTCTCCCCGTCTCAGTGATCGTATTGTGGATGAGGCGTTTCCGATCAAGGCGAAGTATGGCGAATATGGAGAAGGATTTTTCTTTATTGTATCGAATCCGCCTTATATCAATTCTTCTCAGGTTGCACTGCAAAAAGAGTACAGTACCTACCCCTTCTATGCCCAGGTCCTTTCAGGCGCAACAAATACCTATCTATTATTTCTGCGTTTGGGCATGTATTATCTTGGAGCGGGTGGACGGATGGTGTACATTGTGCCGTTGACCGTCATTGGCGATGCCTCTTCTGCCTCTGCTCGTAGGCTCCTCAAAAACTCGCCATTCAGACCAACGCGTGCGGTACGATTTTTTAGTGGCAATGTGCTTTTTCCAGGCGTCGATCAGGCGGTAACGATGCTGCGTGTTGACAGGGCAAATGGGATACATTTATTGCTTTGCAGCAGCAAGTAGACGAGGTTGTGTCAAAGTGGTATGGTTTTGATGCTGCCATGCACAACGATATTCTACGTGGCTTGCCGTGGGCTAAGAGGCGTAGAGGTGCGAGTGGTAGTGTTATGGCTAGAGATGTTTCTGAATAATACAGAAACATCTCTCATTGCTTGCTTTATGCCCTGTTTGCCTTCACGCCCGACAGTTCTTGCATGAACTGTATCATCACCGAAAAGTCTTCGTCGTGTCCCTGTGCAAGAGCAGCGGCGTACATCTGCTCTGCGGCTGCCGTTGCAGGCATCGAGACAGAGAGTTCGTCGGCGAGACGCATAATCAGGCTGAAATCTTTCCGCATGTTGGCGAGCGCGAAGTTCACGGGGTACTCTTCCTTTTCGGCGTTGGCAAACTTCGTCTTTTGAGAGGGCGAGATGACCGTTGTCTGCCCCAGCACGTCGAGCAACTGTTTCTTCTCCAGACCTGCCTTCTCACCGAGCGCGAGTGCCTCAGCAACAGCTTGTAAGCCAAGCCCCAGTAGTGTATTGACGACCATCTTCATAGTTGTACCTTTGCCGCTCTCGCCCATGTAGAAACTGATCTTGCTCACTGTTTCAAGAATAGGCTTGCACCGTTGGTAGGTCGCCTCATCTCCGCCGACAAAGAGCATCAATGCCCCTTCCTTTGCCTGTGGTGTGCTACCCGACACTGCCGCATCAAGCATCTCGACACCCTGTTTTTTAGCATGCTGATAGAGATGACGCGAGGTTTCGGGCGAAACAGTGCTCATGTCGATCAGCGTCGTGCGCCCCTGCTGCGTGCCCGCGAGAACACCATTTTCAGCATACATTACCTCATCCAGCGCATGGTTGTCCGTTACCATCGTAATAATCACATCAGCATGTGCGCCAAGGTCGCGCGGCGTATTAACGACGGTTGCGCCCTTCTGAGCCACCTCTTGCGTTTTCTCTTTTGTACGATCATAGACAGCAAGCGTATAGCCATGTTGTAGCAAACGCTCCACAAGCAAACTTCCCATCAGTCCTAGACCAAGAAAGCCTATGCGCGGTTTGTTCGCGGTATCGTGCGTGGTCATATCGTAGCTATCTCCTTTGTGTGTTTGTATTTTTTGTTATTCTCCTTTAGACACGTCTAGGGAATGTAGGGAGTGACAAATCTTGTCCAATCTGCTTTGCATATTCCATTGGCGTTTTTCCCACAAGCATCTTGAAGTCTTTAATAAGATGCGCTTGATCGAAATAACCGAGGTCTAGCGCGAGCTTCGCCCAATCTATTGCTACGCCGCTATTTAACTGTTCCGCAACCTGGTGCAGGCGATAGCGTTGAATGACCCACTTTGGCGTGACGCCGACGTATTGCTGAAAGAGCCGTTGCAGTGATCTTTTGTTGATGTTGAGTTGCCCCACAATATCGTCAACCCTTGTGATCGTTTGCTGCACGATGATAGCATCGATGACCTGATTGACCAACATGATGTTCTCATCTTGCTCTGGCTGACGCTCACATAAGAACTGTTCGGCGATGTCCACCATCTCACCTTCGTCTTCTTGCGCTAAGAGAGTCTCTTCTAATACATTGTAGTGGACGCCGAACGCCTCGAAGAAGCTGATGGTACGATTGGTTAAACGCGAAACGGGTGTTTTCGTGAAGGAGTGAAAGGCACCCGGCCTGAACTTGATACCAAAGACCATTCCTTTACCTTCGAGTAAGCGTGAGAAGCGACCTGTCTCCACGCCATAAACACGGCTTGCGTTTTGCTCAAGCACTGCGTGAACGCATGGATAGGGCAACGTTTCCTGCAAAAATGGCTCTTGACCGCGCAGGTCCCAGCGCACGATCCAGTACCGTTCAATGAAGAAACGCAAGTCCTGCGTCGGCATATGACGTGAAAGCTGAAATTTTTCCGCGCCTGCTCTAGGACGCAAAATGCCCCTTGACTCCTCAGTATTTGCGTACATTGTCTCTCATCCTTTAGCAAAAATTGTCGCGTTTTTACAATACTACTTAGAAATTATGTACTATTATAAACGTAGATACTGGTATTTAGAAAGATTTTATAGTGTAACAAGGCAAAGGAGCAACACCATGAACCGTTATATGCAAGAGAAATGGCCCTGGATCGAAGCCTCACACGGTATGCGCTCGCTTTTAGTAGATAGCATAAGCGATGCCGATCTATCATTCAACCCAGGTGGACAGAATACGACGCTGGGCGCGTTATGCCGTGAGCTGGGCGACATCGAGTATTCATACTTTCAATCGCTGAAAACCTTCACACAAGACTTCTCATACCACAACACCGAAGCTGGTTTGGAGAGCAGCATTGCCCAACTCAAAGCATGGTATCAAACGCTGGACGAAGAGTTAAAGACCACTGTCTCCGCCTTCTCAGACGAGGATTTGCAGCACTCTGTGACGCGGCCAAGCGGCTCCACACTCTCCGTCGAACTTCAGCTTGACGTATATATCCAGGCACTGTTCATCTTCTTCGGCAAGGCAACAATTTACCTCAAAGCGATGAACAAAACGCTGCCGAAGGAAATTTTGGAGTATATAGGGTGAGCTTGTAGGGGCCATTCTTCAGAACGCCCACTCGTCCCCATTGACCACGTTTCCCAACCATTGGGTATGTTCCTCAATCCTTGCCCACATGGTTGACAGGGGACGTGAGCGTTCTGAAGAATGGCCCCTACATTCGCTTTCTCTTGCCTGCCACGTTTCGCTATTGCAGCTACCGATAGCGGCGCAGCGTTGGTAGATACTTCGCCGCGTCCGGGTCGTCGAGTTCGGCGAGTAGACTGTCGAAGTCGAGTGGCTTGTTGGCGTTGCGTAGCGTCTCTGGCGTTGCATTAAACATGATCTTCCAAAAGCTGGGATCGCGGTCACAGGCAAGCTCAATGCCGTTGAAATCGGGATCGTGCAGATAGAGAGCTTCATGCGATGTATGGTCGCTGGCACCGTCGATGCCCCAGTTGGAATCGAGTAGCCGCTTGAGCGCAACGGCGAGATCACAGCGCGTCGGGTAGTTGATAGCGAAGTGATAAAGGCCAGTGGTACCCATTTCTGGTGGCTTCCCACCGAGACTTTCCCACGTGTTGAGGCCGATGTGGTGATGATAGCCACCTGCTGAGAGGAACGCCGCCGTTCCCATATTGAAGAGCAGGTCGAAGCCCATCACCTCGTGATAAAACCATACTGCGCGGTCCAGGTCCGCCACTTTGAGATGGACGTGCCCAATGCGCGTCTGAGCCGGGATATTGTTGCTGTCACTCACGATTGTTTTCCCTCCGAATAGAGAACACGGTAACGATTATTGCATTTCCTCAAGTATACAACCTGGATACATCAACCCATACATGCTATAATAGCTACTACTGTGGCACTACTTTCTACCACACCAAAACAAAACCATTCAGGATACCTTTATGTTTCAATCGCTACCTCTTTACGCGCTCATTCTTATTTTTATTGGTGGAGCTGTCGCCGTATGGATTGCGGGCATCCAGCTTTCCAACACTACCGATGTCCTCTCGTCGCGTCTCAAACTGGGGCAGGCATTGGGTGGGATACTCTTTCTCGCCATCGCGACAAACCTGCCAGAAATTGCCATTACCGCGACGGCTGGCCTTGCACATAATCTCGGTATCGCCATTGGCAACATCTTGGGCGGTATCGCAGTCCAAACGATTGTATTGGTGATTATGGATGTGTTTGGGTTACGTAGAAAGGACGCACTGAGCTATAGTGCGGCCTCGTTACAACTGGTACTGGAAGGAGTGCTGGTTGTGGCTGTACTAGTGATCGCGATCATGGGCACACAATTGCCGCGCTCACTCATTTTTGCACACATCGCTCCCGGCGATGTGCTTATTCTATTGACCTGGCTTGTTGGCGTCTGGCTCATTGGCAAGGCACGTACAGACCTTCCCTGGCAAGAGAAGGGGCATGCACCTGATACACGTCCTCCTGATAAAACGCAGGACAGCGAGAGTAAGAAGGAAAAGTGGAGTACAAGACGAGTTGTGTTTGTCTTTATTGTTGCCTCGCTTGTAACCCTTATCGCGGGTGTTGTGTTGGAAGAGAGTGGCAACGCCATCGCTGGTCACATCGGCCTGAGCGGAGTTTTATTTGGTGCAACCGTGCTTGCCGCCGCAACCTCACTACCAGAGTTATCAACAGGTCTGGCATCAGTTAAAAGCGGTGACTATGACCTTGCGTTCAGCGATATCTTCGGTGGTAACGCCTTCTTGCCCGTTCTCTTTTTGCTGGCAAGTCTGCTCTCTGGACAATCGGCACTGCCACAGGCCAAGAACAGCGACATCTATCTTGCTAGCCTCGGTATTCTTCTCACAACGGTCTATATCTATGGCCTTATCTTTCGCCCACGTCGCCAGTTTTTGAATATGGGTATCGACTCACTGGTTGTACTTATTTTGTATATCGTTGGCGTTGTGGGTCTGTTTGTGATTGCACGTGGATCGTGAAATTTCGTATAGTTGTGATCGTGATGGTTGCGATACATTGGTTGCGATAAATCGGACCCTTACAATGGCACCTCTACGTACACTTTGCCATCTTCAACCTTCGTATACAATTGTGGTAGCGGCGGCAGCTCATATCTGTAACGCGCATTGACTTGTACTCCATTTTCGGCGAAGAGCGCACTATGGCAAGGGCAGTGGAAGCGGCGGTCACTGTCCTGCCAGCGCACAATGCAGCCCATATGGGTGCAGGCTGCTGATAGCGCGACTACGCTTTCCCCATCACGCAGTACATAGCCAACGATTGTATCCGAGGTAAAGCGTATTGCTCCCTGTCCTAGCTCGGCAAGCGTCGTTACAAAATGCCAGGTTGTCGGCATCGTATTCGTAATCTTGAGTTGCGAATTTGGGGGCAGAGACGTTCCTGCTTGATTATGTTGTGCCGTTGTCTGCTCTACAACTCGTTCTGCTCCGATGCCAATGACAAGCGAGGCCGCAGCAATTGCTCCCCCAGTTATTAGACCACGTCGCGAAAAGAAGCGTATCGGCCTCACTGTCTCTTGACGTTGTGCGCTATGCTGTTCGGGAGTCGGGGGTGCGACTGGTGCCACGTTTGCGGATTGTGTGAGCGTTGATTCGGGTTGCGTGGTTTGTATATCCTCTCTGGCAGCAAGTAGTTGATTCTTTAACTGCTCAGCAAAGGCTAAACCCGGCTCTGCGTTTTCAGGAGTCGCCGAGCGGAAGAGGGTAGCCATCTGATAGATACGCACCTGTTCTGGCGTCAGATCTGTCGGAGGATATGCTTCTTTGCCCGCCTGTAACGCTTCAATATAGCGTTCCAGTTCCAGGTAATCTTCAACGCGTTCCTGATCTTCGTCAGCCATAGTTTTCTTCACTCCGAGATATGAGCTATTGTACAGTGGTAATGAGGGGTGCGAGTTCTGCCGCGCGTTTAAGTGCGCGAAATTGCAACACCTTCACATTCGCCTCGCTCAACTCCAATTTCAAAGCGGTCTCTTTGATCGAGAGGTTCAGCAGAAAGCGGCAGTTTAACACCTCACGATAATGCTCTGGTAAGAGACGCAGAATGGCATGTACTTTCTCTGTGGGCGTCATATTAACAGATATCGGCTCCTCTTCCATTGGACCTTCCCAGCCGCTATCGAGTAGCTCTTCCAGCGAACTAACAGAGGCGCGATAATAGCGACGCCAGTAGTCGGCGATAGTCGTTTGTGCCACTTGAAACAACCATTTCTGCATACTCTGCTGGCCGCGCTCTGCATCAATGCTTCGTGCGGCCTTCATGAATATCTGCGCCGTCAGGTCCTCGGCCTCTTCACGTATCCCTACCTTACTATACACGTAGCGGTAGATGATGCCAAGATTCTCCTGATAGAACGTGTGAAATCCCTGTTGCGCCTGTTCGTGCGGGTCGCGTGATATGTTCACGTCGCCTCTCTTATGCCAAGGGCATGATAAATTACGCTCCTACAACTGTATTACATTATATTTGTTGTCGCCACGAACCATTTGCCCCCGACACCTTCGCCATTGGTTTGACCAGGAGCCGAGTCACCCGTGTATGTATAGAGAAAATGGCCCTCGTATTGTACCTGACTGCCATTCGTACTTGTTACAGCCGTAAGCATCCCTGGCAATTTCGTTGTGCTGCTGATGGCGCTTGCCCCTGTGACGGCTAGTGGCGGCCATGTACTGGCACAACCACCAGAGCAGGCAACCTTCGTTTTGGAGTCGGGCGTAAAGTAGTAGAGTGTCATACCCTGTGCATTCGTCAAAATTGTCTCTGTTTTACCATTGACCGTTGCAGTTGCAGTTCTGATCGCCACTGCATTGGTATTACCCGTACTTGTCGTCGGTGTCGCGTAAGATTTACCCGTCGTAGCAGGGCTAGTAGGCGTTGTGCTTGTAGAGGTTGTTGCCGTTGGCGTCGTAGCACTACCACTTCCATAAGAACTGGTAGTTGTGCTTGTCGAAGAGCCACATGCCGCTAGCACAAGTGTCAATAAGACGAGAAACCCAAGTGGGAAAAAGTGTCGTGAGATTCGCATGGTCTGTATATACTCCCTTGAAAAGTAGTGCTTCATCAAGACATATATACATACGCTAGTAGGTTACAGTTCAACGAATAAAAACGTTGCTGACTGAAAGAAAAAGTTGCTCTGGTCCTGTCATAATCATGGAGTGCACACCTTGAGCGTCTTCGTCAAAATGTACTTGGTATGGGAATGAGTCAACCGCGAATATTCGATGGGAACGTGGAATAAGTCGATTGTCAGGCCAAATATACGGTATGCCATCAAGCAAGAGATGCTCTTGCTCACGCCGCACGACACAATCCCGCCTAATACCATCATAAGTGAAACTATATGTGCCAGTAAAGCGGTCTATGTCTTCTATAGAGAAGGATAACTCTGGCGTGGTGATAGGTCAAGAAAATCCAGAACACGTTGTTGGTAGTTGAGCCACTCGCCAGCAGAGTTTTCGATAGACAATTTCGCGAACACTATCTCTGAGAAGTTCGTATCGGTAAGGTGACGGTAAACGGTCCAGTAGCTCACCATGCCGTCGAAACCCTGTAGATTTCTACTCTTCCCATAGGACGACTCAGTTGCTTGACGGATAATATTCTCCTCCTCTATGCCTCGTCTCTGGCACTTTTTTCTACAAGCGTTGGCGATATCTTGCTGATAGAGATAGATGAGGCATGGATTGAGAGGACTTATGATTTGCTCAACTTGTGTAAGATATGCCTGTATTTCTGCTAGTGGAACATCAAATGCGAAAAGCGTCCATGTTAAATATCCAAACAGGCAACTATCCAAAACAACGATGTTATCGGAAGATTGTAGAGAGTTGGCTAATTGTTGCCATAATTCCAGTGCGCCATCAATCGCAAGGCCACGTTTATCTGTTGCTAACGTATCAAGCAGGTGCTGCATAGACACAGCATCGTGAAAGGGATAGAGTGGGTGCCATTTATCTTCCTCATACCACCACGTATGCTTGATACCATGCTGATCAAACTGGCGCGAGAGATAATGCGCCATCGTTGACTTGCCCGAACCAGATATCCCTTCAATCAAAATGAGTTTCGTTGCTTTCATAAAATATGCTCCATCCCCTACTGAGGTGCTTGCTTATCTTCAACAAATTTCAACACTTCGTACAACCAATTTAGGTACATCTTCTCGAAATCAATGGCAAAGCGAGCTATTAAACCGAAGTAGGGGTCCTCTTCACTCTCTACAGCATACGGATTGTGACGCTTATCACCATGTCGCCACTCTCCTCGTGTTGGAATAAAGAGTGAGCTTTGACGATAGCTGAGGAGGCGCATTTCATGATCGGCGATGGCGGTACGTAGATTTTGGGCTAGATCGCCAGAAGCAGCGAAGGTACCAAACAGCACTTTGAGCAACATTTCATCGCGCAGTTGAAACACAGCAGCGGGTTGACTCTGCCACTCATGTAACGCTGTTTTGCCCTTTTCCGTGATAGTGTAGACCTTACGGTCTGGTCGCGACTCCTGTTCCTCGCGCTCCATCTCTACCCAACCAAGCTCTTTCATGCGCCGCAACTCTTTATAAATCTGGCTGTGCGCTGCACCCCACATTGGCGCAAGTGTATGGTCAAAGACACGCTTAACATCATAACCAGACATTGGCCCCCAGAAGGCCAGCAATCCTAGAACACCATAGGTAATTGGGTATGCTTCAACTCGCTCCATCTATAAATCCGTTTCTATTAACACGAAGACTTTATACAAATCTACTGTCTTTTTATAACTTCACGTCATATGCTCCCTTGACAAAACCTATTGTACTACATTATACTAACTCATGTGGATATGACTTCACATCATATAACAAATGAACATAAAGTAACGTGTACAGATTTGAACCCAGGCACAAATGTAGGGGTCCGATTTATCGCACCTTTGCACGAGCGAAGCAATGTGCAAGTCTTTTAGTGCAACCGATAGACACAAGGGAAGATGATTATGGCACAGATTAAAGTACAGGTCGCGGACGTTCTCAATGCACGACCAGAAGATGTGTACGCCACCATCGCAGATTATCGAAACGGACACCCTTATATCATTCCAAAAGAGAACTTTAGTGACTTACAGGTTGAGCAGGGAGGGTATGGGGCTGGTACTGTTATGCGTTTCAAGGTGAAGGTACTCGGTGTAGAGCGAGCCATGCATCACCGCGTAACGGAGCCTGAGCCGGGGCGTGTGCTTGTCGAACAAGATATCGAAGCGGCGCAAATGGTCGCTACGACCTTTACCGTAACCCCTATCGAGAATGGACAGAAGTCTCATGTCGAAATCTCTACCACAATGACGCCAAGCCCTGGCTTGCAAGGTGTTGTCGAGCGGCTCGTGGTGCCAATGGCGAACAAATCCATTTACCGTAAGGAACTCAAGCTGCTTGAGGCAGTTGCTCAAAAGAGAAAAGTGGTTGTCTTGTAGCTACCTTTCTTAAAGAGAGAAGCCTCTATGGGACTTCTCTCTTTATTTATCCTCTTGACAAACTAATTATAATAGTTTATAAACTATGTTAGATAGTTAAATTTGAACAGAGCAACAAATACTTTGCCTGAAGAGCCAACAAAAAGGATGGAGATAATATCATGAAAACGACAACCTATGGCGACAACTTTGCACAACTAACACGCTTTCCCGTGCTGTTTCCCGTTAACTGCTACCTTGTACGTGAAAGTGATGGCTACACTCTCATTGATACGGGTATTGCTGGTAATGAGAAAGTTATACTTGCATCCGCGCTATCGCTAAATGCGCCGATTGTACGTATCGTGTTGACACATGCACACGGCGATCATGCTGGTTCGCTGGATGCTCTGCATGCCGCGCTTCCCAATGCCGAAGTGATTGTGGCGGAGCGTAGTGTACCTTTGCTTGCTGGCGATTTGAGTCTGCTGCCAAGTGAACCCGTAGACAAGTTGCGCGGTCAGTGGGTAAAATGTACGACAAAGCCCAATCGTACTGTTGTAGCGGGGGATCGTATTGGCTCGCTTGAGGTGATTGCCACGCCAGGACATACGCCCGATTCCATCGCTTTTCTCGATACACGCGATAATACGTTGATTGCAGGTGACGTCTATCAGACGCGTGATGGTATCGCGGTGTCGGGGATTGTGCGTCCGCTTTTTCCATTTCCCGCTCTTGCCACATGGCATAAGCCGAAGGCGTTGGAGAGTGCGCGTGCCTTGTACGCCCTCAGACCATCGAAACTTGCAGTTGGACATGGTATCGTGCTGACGGACCCACTACCAGCGATGGAGCGTGCTATTGCCGTTGCCGAACGTACTTTTGCCAAACAGGAAGGACAATATGCCACGCAGAGCAAATAGTATCCCTTTAGACCGCGCAACGGTGGTGAGAGCCGCCGTTGCACTTGCCGACGCGATGGGGCTAGAGCAGGTCACGATGGCGGACCTTGCCGAACACTTAAAGATACGTCCACCCTCACTCTACAATCATATAACTGGTTTTGCGGGGTTACGACGTGAACTTGCGTTGCTCGGTCAACGCGAATTAGTCGAGCGTATGGGTAAGGCAGTGATGGGCAAGTCGGGCGATGACGCAGTTACCGCTCTAGCCTATGCCTATCGTGTCTTTGTCAATGAGCATCCGGGTTTATATTCAGCAACGATAAGTGCGCCTGCTCCAGACGATGTAGAACTACAGACGGTAGCGCAGGAGCTTATCGACATCATCCTCAAGGTCCTGGCGGCGTATAACTTGCATGATGACGGTGCCTTGCACGTTGTACGCATGCTTCGCAGTATTGTTCATGGTTTCGCTACTTTAGAGAATGCACACGGTTTTGAGTTGCCTTTAGAGCGCGATGAGACGTTCCAACGTTTGATAAATATGTTTCTCATGAGTATCAGACAAGAAAAAGGAACTGGATGAAAAGCGGTGCTTTTCATCCAGTTCCTTTTTCTTGTCTATCCTACAGCCTAGTACTCAGGCATCTGTGGTGCGCCAGCAGATGCTTTCTCTGGCAGGTCGGTGATGAGAGCCTCGGTGGTGAGGATCATCGCGGCAATGCTAGTAGCATTCTGCAATGCGGAACGTGTCACCTTCGCGGGATCGACGATACCAACTTGCACCATATCTACATACTCGTCGGTGAGGACGTTGTAGCCGATGTTCTTGTTGTTGCCCTGCTCTGCTTGAGCGCGGCGAACACCGGAGACGACAACGGAACCATCGCGTCCACCGTTGACGGCAAGTTGACGTAGTGGCTCTTCGAGGGCGCGGCGCAGAATGTTCGCGCCAGTCGCGGCATCACCTGTCAGGTGCAGGTTATCGAGAGCCTCGATTGCATTGATGAGCGCAACACCGCCGCCAGGAACGATACCCTCTTCGACACCAGCACGGGTGGCGGAAAGTGCATCTTCGACGCGCGTCTTGCGATACTTCAGCTCTACCTCGGTGCCTGCACCAACCTTGATCAGTGCAACGCCACCGGACAGCTTGGCGAGACGCTCCTGGAGCTTCTCACGGTCGTAATCGCTCGTGGTCTCTTCGATTTGAGCCTTGATCTGACGGATGCGGCCCTGAATGTCCGCGCTCTCGCCGTGACCCTCGACGATGGTGGTGTCGTCCTTACGGGCAATCACCAGACGTGCGGAGCCGAGGTCTTCGAGTGACGCGCTATCGAGGCGGCGACCCGTCTCTTCGCTAACCACTGTACCACCTGTGAGAATAGCAATATCTTGCAGCATCTCTTTACGGCGATCACCAAAGCCAGGGGCTTTCACAGCTAGCACATTGAGGATACCACGCAGCTTGTTGACAACCAGAGTTGCCAGTGCCGTGCCATCAACGTCCTCTGCGATAATTACGATTTCGCGCTTGCCCTGCTGAATCATCTTCTCGACGACAGGCAGAATATCCTCAATTGCGCTGATCTTCTTGTCGGTGATGAGGATGTAGGGGTTTTCAAGCGAGGCTTCCATCTTCTCAGTGTTGGTGGCGAAGTAGGGCGAGATATAACCCTTGTCGATCTGCATACCTTCGACGTACTCGGTCTCGAAGTTGATGCCGCGTGACTCTTCAACAGTGATTACGCCGTCTTTGCCGACTTTATCCATGACTTCGGCGATGAGATGTCCAATCTGCTCATCTGCTGCGGAGACAGTGGCGATCTGTGCGATCTCTTTCTGTCCATCGACTGGAATAGCAGCCTTACGTAGATACTCGACAACCGCTTCTGTACCACGGTCAATACCCTGCTTCAACTGCATCGGGTTGGCACCAGCGGCGAGGTTTTTCAATCCTTCGTTGACGATGGCCTGTGCCAGCACGGTTGCTGTAGTTGTGCCATCACCTGCGACATCGTTGGTCTTGGTTGCAGCCTCTTTGAGCAACTGGGCACCCATGTTCTCGAATGGGTCTTCAAGCTGAATTTCTTTGGCGACGGTCACGCCATCATGAGTGACTGTCGGTGCGCCGAATTTCTTGTCAAGAGCGACATTGCGTCCCTTTGGACCAAGCGTGGACTTCACCGCGCCAGCGAGGATGTCGATGCCTCTTTTCAGAGAACGTCGCGCCTCTTCATCAAATTCAAGTTGCTTTGCCATGTCTATCTATACTCCTTATTTTGCGCGTTCAATTCGGTCTTTACCTTGCTTTCATATAAGAAAGGCTAGCCGACGATTGCGAGAATGTCGTTCTCTTTAAGTACGAGGTACTCTTCGTTGTCCAATTTGAACTCGGTACCACCATACTTGGCGAATAACACGCGGTCTCCCTCATGTACATCAAGGGGGGAGCGGTCTCCATTGTCCAACAACCGTCCACTTCCAACGGCGATAACGGTCCCTTCCTGGGGCTTCTCTTTCGCTGTATCAGGAAGAACGATGCCGCTCTTAGTGACTTCTTCTCTTGCTGCTGGTTTTACGACCACACGGTCGCCAACAGGACGAATCTTTGCCACGATGTGTACTCCTTCTTCGTATTCCTTGAACAAATGCTGTCTATAGTTCTTGCTCGTTGTATCGCTCGGTCCCGTAGTGAATAACACCAGAGATATGGACCGAGCGATACAACGAGTAATCACAATTGCAGGGACCACCAGCCGCGCAACCTGTACAGCAATACGTCTTTCCCTGCACAATTGTTGCGGGCCAGAGGATGTCGATATCACAGTTGGCACAACGACCCTGCTGCCCCAACTGGTGCATGCTCTTATCGTCGAATATAGGTGTTTGGTTGCTGTGTGCGTACATATCCTCTTGCCTTTGGTGTATCCCTGGCTTGTTAGCCTCTGTGTTCAATTATGCCATAGAGAGTGTTAGAATATCGTAGGCGAAGTGTTAGAGGAGTGTTAGAATCCGCCTAGTGTGTCTATTTGCAATGATGAATATTCCGTAGGGGCCATAATTTATTACGCCCAAGTCCCCATCGACCATTTGAGCTGATATTGGGTACGTTGTTCAATCCTTGTCAAATGGAGATGTTGCTCACAGCTCACAGGGCGTAATAAATTATGGCCCCTACAGGTGTTATAATGCCATCAAAATATGCCATACGAAGAGGTACATATATGTCGTACATCACCACTATCAACAATCAGACCTACCGCGTCGATACAGGCGAAGAGGGGCGGCAAACCGTGACGCTCGAAGAGGTCGCTCACGCTATTGACTGGCAACAGATCGCACCGCTTGCGGCAGATAGTAAAGGTGTTGTGAGCGAAGGCGGACGCTATAGCCTACTTATCGAAGGCAAATCATACGAAGTGTTTGCGCGGCGTATCACAAAGGCCGGACAAAAAGACAGCGAAACCTACGAAATCTCTATTGTGGGTCAGCGTTTCGAGGTCAATGTCGAGGACGAGCGCACGAAGCTTCTTGCTGGCTTAGCACGCTCGAATGCAACAACGGGCGAGGCAAACGTACAGGCACCAATGCCTGGGCTTGTCATCGGCGTGCCGATGGAGCAAGGGGCGAAGGTCGAGGCAGGCCAAACGGTGGTGGTGCTTGAAGCTATGAAGATGGAGAATGACCTGTCTTCACCCATCACGGGAACTCTCAAAGAGATACGTGTCAACAAAGGTCAGACCGTCGAGCAGGGTGAGGTGCTGGTGGTTGTCACGGCAGGTGAGTAAGTAATTATGGCAAATGAGAGTGGAAGAGCGGCATAACTCGCTGCAGCGAGTTATGCCGCTCTTCCACTCTCATTTGCCATTCCCAATATGCTATAATTCCTGTGAGATACTACGAAGGGAGCCTACTTATGGACTTACAGCAGAGCACGTCTGGCGCGGAGTGGCGAGAGACGACGGCACGCAACGCACGCGAAAAGACGCAAGAACGCCAGGAAAAATTTGTCACAAGCTCGAACATCGAGGTGCCGGATGCTGCGACAGCCGACGACCTGCGTGGCGTTGATATGCAGGAAAAGCTTGGCTACCCCGGCGAGTTTCCCTTCACACGCGGTATTCGCCCCAGTATGTATCGCTCACGCCTCTGGACTATGCGTCAGTACGCGGGCTTTGCAACGGCGGAAGAGTCGAACAAACGTTATCACTATCTCCTTGCACAGGGCACGACGGGTCTTTCCGTCGCCTTCGACCTCCCAACACAGATGGGATACGACGCCGACCATCCCCTGGCCGAGGGTGAGGTTGGCAAGGTAGGTGTTTCAATCTCTAGCTTGGAAGATATGGAGACGCTACTACAGAATCTACCGCTTGATCGTATCAGCACTTCGATGACCATCAACGCAACGGCAAGTATTCTGCTGGCACTCTATATCGCGGTGGCGAAAAAACAGGGTATCGAGCCTCGTAAACTCTCTGGCACGGTGCAGAACGATATCCTGAAAGAATACATTGCGCGTGGTACCTATATTTATCCGCCAGAGCATTCCATGCGTATCATCACCGATATCTTCCGCTTCTGCGGCGAGCAGGTGCCACGCTGGAACACCATCAGCATTAGCGGCTACCATATCCGCGAGGCTGGCTCAACGGCTGTACAAGAGGTCGCGTTCACCCTTTCCAACGCCATCAGCTATGTGCAGGCGGCTCTCAATGCAGGCTTAGACGTTGACCGTTTCGCCGGACAACTCTCCTTCTTTTTCAATAGTCACAACAATCTGTTTGAAGAGGTCGCCAAGTTTCGTGCGGCGCGACGCATGTGGGCGCACATCATGAAGGAACGCTTTCATGCACAGGATCCACGTTCGATGATGCTGCGCTTTCATACACAGACTGCTGGCTCGACACTGACCGCGCAACAGCCCGATAACAATATCGTGCGTACCGCGTATCAAGCACTCTCGGCTGTCCTGGGTGGTACGCAATCGTTGCACACCAACTCGAAAGACGAGGCTCTTTCTCTGCCGACCGAAGAATCAGCACGCGTTGCCTTGCGTACTCAGCAGATACTGGCCTTTGAGACAGGGGTGGCTGATACCGTTGATCCTCTTGCAGGCTCGTACTACGTTGAGTCGTTAACGAACGAGATAGAGCAGCAGGCATGGGAGTATATCGAGAAGATCGACGCCCTTGGTGGCAGTGTACATGCAATTGAGCGTGGCTTTATGCAGGCCGAGATAGAGCAGGCCGCGTATGACTATCAGATTGCCCTGGAAGAGAAACGCGCCGTTGTCGTTGGCGTCAATCGCTTTACTATCGAGCAAGAGGTACGACCAGACCTGTTGCGTATGGATATCGAGATGGGCAAGCGACTGGCTGCAAAGGTTGCCGATTTACGGCAGAGACGCGATAATGAGTTGGTACAACAGAAATTGCGTGCATTGGCACAAGGGGCGGCTGGTACCGAGAACCTGATGCCTTTGATTATTGGAGCGGTAGAGGCGTATGCGACGCTGGGTGAGATAAGCGATACCATGCGTCGTGTGTTTGGTGAGCAACACGAATTTCGTAGCATAGAATAGAAACAAGAAATAGTTTATGGAACAATGGAGTGTAGAGAACGAATTGTTAGAGGTGCAGCCTGGACGCGATGCGGAGCGCAGTGTGCATTCCTTTGACGATAGAACACGTAACGGAGCTAGGAAAGCAATGGCACCAATTGGCGTATTCGACTCCGGTGCTGGTGGACTCACAATTTTATCCGCCCTACGTCGGGAACTACCACAAGAGGATTATATCTATTTTGGTGATACCGCTAACTGCCCCTATGGTGTGCGTAGCGATGCCGAGATTACGGAATTATCGCTGGCGGCTTGCCGTTTTCTGCTCGCTCAAGGCGTCAAACTCATCGTCATTGCCTGTAACACAGCATCACAGGCGGCATTAACAGCATTGCGTGCGGCACTTGCGGTGCCATTCGTTGGCGTTGTGCCAGCGGTGAAGCCAGCGGCACGTGCCACGAAGCATGGGCGTATCGGCGTCGCGGCTACTAATCAAGCAGTGAAGGCGGCCTATCTTCACCATCTCATAGAGGATTTTGCGGCTGGTGTGCAGGTCTATGCCGTCGGTTGTCCCGAACTGGTGACGCTGGTGGAGCATGGTGAGCTTGACGGGCCTGTGGTCGAGGAGACGCTACATCACGTTTTGCGCCCTTTGTTCGCGGAAGATATTGATGTCCTCGTGCTAGGTTGCACTCACTTTCCCGCTATGCGTCCAGCGATTGAGCGTGTTGCAGGCAAGGATATTCTCGTGATTGACAGTGGGGCGGCAGTAGCGCGTCGAACTCATGCTGTACTGGATACCGATGCTATCACGCGTCCCGTTGCTACGGAAAATAGGAGAGGAACTCTACAAGTCTGGTGTAGCGGTGATCCAGAAGCATTCAGTGATGTTGCCAGCAAAGTGCTGGGCTATTCTGTGCTTGCCCGACAAGCATGTCCATAAAAAGGAGTATTATGACTCACGATCTCGCTCTCGACGAGAGTCCGCAAACTCCATCCGCACCTCCGCCATCGCATAACTCTATACGCATCCGTATTGCACGCTCCCTCTCGAACATCCTCTCGCCCGTCACCATCTCGTTGCCGTTTGTCTTTCTTGTGGCGTTTTATCACGCGCAAAGTATACTTACGGCTCTACTCTATACCTGTCTCGTCCTTGTATTCCTGACGTTCGGCCCAATGGTCTACGTCCTCGTCGGTGTACGCATAGGCAAGTTCACGGATGCCGACGTAAGCGTGCGTTCGCAACGTTTCGGCCCTTTTCTCTTCGGCATTATCTCTGCCCTTATTGGCCTAGCTGTATTGTTTTTTACACACGGTCCCAAGAACCTGCAAACTCTGCTGCTAATCACCGTCATCAGTGGTATCGTCATGTTCGTTATCACGCTATGGTGGAAAATCAGCATTCATGCCTCGTCGCTTGCCGCCGCTGCTACTCTCTTGACTGCTCTCTATGGTAGCATTCTGCTCATCGCCTTTGTTCTGCTTATCGCGGTCTGCTGGTCGCGTGTAGTCTTGCGCCGTCATACTCTGGGACAGGTCATCGCTGGCTCATTGGTGAGCATCGCGCTCACTTCGCTGGTCCTCTTTATCCGTGGAGTGTAAATAAAAACATGCGTACACTTGAAACTGAGCGGCTCGTCTTGCGAGACTTTGCTCTCACGGACTGGGATGCGCTCAATGCAATCCTGTCCGATCCATTAGTAACACAATATATGCACTTTGCCTCCTGGGGAGAGGATCAGCGTCGCATTTGGCTAGCACAGATTGTCCGAGAGACGCAAGCTCCTGTGCGTGTTGCATATAACAGGGCTATCACGCTACGTAGCGATGGGCTACTGATTGGATGGATTATAATTGGGTACACCGCTCATCCTTCTGATGAAGGCACACGCGAATGTGGGTACGCGCTCAACCGTCGCTTCTGGGGACAGGGCTATATGCCTGAGGCAGTGCAAGCAGTATTCAACTATGAATTTACGGTTCTTGGAATGCAACGAATCATTGCTGAATGCGAAACGGCAAACACTGCTTCTGCACGGGTTATGCAAAAAAACGGCATGAAGTATGATGGGACATTCTACGATTCTGACTTGGAAGGCAATTGGAAAAAACGTCATCGCTATGGGATTAGCAGTCAGAAGGTAGAAAGTTAATACAACTTCATTGTATAAGCGTGAACGAAGGAAGTGGTCGCTGTGCCGAAAAGATGCCTGAGCTGCTAGACCCCTACAGGCATCTTTTCAGCAGGTGCCGACTCAGGTCGCTGTGCTGGTGCTTCACCACGCCGTTTCGGGGACCATACCTTTTGATAACGTGCTGCAACGTAAGAACCAATAACGAGTATCGCTGCCAGTGCCTGAGCAACGAGCGTCTCTACTGTAGGATAAACCGAGAACCATAAGCCCATCCAGGATGGAATCCATTGCAAGGCAGCGATAGGCGTGGTTGGAATCCAGTGTGCAAGTTGCATCTCCTGTGCCTGTTCACCGACCATGATGAGCAAGACCGCTCCCAGCATAACACCCGTCACAACCAGCATTTTCTTGTAGGGTAGGTGGCGATGCGCCACAAAGTTCAAGATAGCGACCAGACCTGTCAGCACAAGTCCGATAATAACGCCTTCCAGGATAACCGTGTTACCCATACGCATTCTGAAGCTTTGCAGGAAGAGTACAACTTCGACACCCTCGCGATAGAAAGAGGCAAAGCCAAGTAAGACCAAGCCCCACAACACCTTCGCGGCTGAGGCGGCAGGATTGTTCGCTTCCTTCAACAGTTCTTTCTTCTTACGGTTGTGCATCGAAATCCAGCCCGTCCAGTAGATCTTGTGGAAGAACCAGTTCATCACAACCAGCAAGACTACTATAGCGAGCAGTCCTGTTGCCGCTTGCACATTGAGAGCCGAAATGTTCTGTGACAGGTCATTGATAATTCCTACGGCGACAAACCAGGTAACAATTGTCGCAACGAAACCAATGGCAACACCGATAGCGATAGGACGCCGATAGTGCTTGTTGGACCCCATCATACTTGCAACAACTGCGGAAAGTACGAGAATACATTCTAACCCTTCGCGAAACACAAGTACGCCTGTGTCGAGGACTGCAACGTTTGTCGCGGTACGATGTACTGTTGGATCAGGGCTGCCAGACGCGGTAATACCTTGCCAGACAAATACAGATACGACAGCGAGTGCAGCCGCAATGAGCAAGATATAGACTACCAGCTTCGTTATGCGATGTGAGAATAGAAAACTCATACAAAACCCTTTTCTACGTTATGTCTGAGGCCGCTTAAACCGCTTGAAGTAGGGAAGACTACTTCTCTACAGCGGTGTTTTATATCATACTTCTATACTCGGATATTAGCACGTACTAATGCAATAAGTCAAGGGTGTCGAGTGGAAGGTTAGGGCTATTAAATAGCCCTGGGACAAGAAAGAAAGGTTTTAACCATGCTAAAGCGGCTAGTATTGTTCTCTTGAAAGAGTGCTATAATTAATAGAACGCTCATGGAGAACGACGTGCTAGAGACATCGCTCCTGCCAGGATTTAGCTGTAAGATTGGTCAGTTCTTTGCTAACATTGCAAGATAGGGTATAGCTCACTTTATGGCATCACGCAAAAATGCCAGGACAGGTGGTAATACCACCTCTATCTTGCTTAGTTCCTGCTCATGGTCCATGTTATCGAAGATAAGTAACTGCATTCCCGCAGCCTCGATATCCTTTTGTCGTTCTTGCAGTGGTTTCGTGACACGTTCATCATTTACGCCACTATAGATGAGTGCTGGACAACGTACCATGTCTGGCTCGATGACAGGCCACGAAATTAAAGCACGCCAGCAAGCAACGGTAGCGGGAATATTTATCTGCTTGATGTACGCTTCCTCATCGGCGTCAATATCCAGGCTTTTCAGGTTGCCCTCTTTTTGCGCGGTTAGCACGCTTTCCCACTCCTCAACAATTTCGTTGACGCGCTGTTCGGAATACACGCGTCCGAAGAAACTGCCAGCGATGACTGCCCGTATCACGCGTTCAGAGCGCGTCGCTAATTGCGTACTTATCGAGCCACCAAAGGAGTGTCCCCAGATCAAGAAGCGGTCTACATTACAGGCACTGAGGACAGCATAGATATCACCGAGCATTTTTTCGACGGTGTACATAGCAGGAGTTGTCGGCATGTCGCTCTCACCAATGCCCCGACGGTCCATGGTAATCACCGTAAATTCTCGGCTAAGCTGCTCGACATAGCCAACTTCATGCCATATCTGGCGTTTCTCTTGAAAGCCTGGTAGTAAAAGCAGTATTGGGCCTTTGCCTTGTATCTCATAAGCAATGCGTACATTATCAGGTGAAGTAACAAACATGAAGCCTCCTTGTTTCAAGGTTATAGTACATGGTCTCTGTAGGGGCTTTTATTCATAACGCCCTCGTTCTCATCGACCATGTTTTCCATCCATCGAACACATTCCTCAATGCTAGTCAACATTGTTCATCGGTACGAGGGCGTTATGAATAACGGCCCCTACAGTCTGTTCATGGTCATCACAATGCCCTGTCTCGTCGCTAATGATAATGAGACAGGGCATTATGAGTTATGAACCTGATATAGAGCTTACTCGCCTCTATCGACAACGGTTGTCGCGCTTCCACCTTGTGGCAATGCGATGCGAGCGGGCACCGCGTCACGAAGCGGCAATGCTGGTGATGGAATCGCATTTATACGCTGACGAGCGCGAATGGATGGCGATTGTGCGCGTCTCGCCGAGGAATTGGTGACTCTTGTCACTAGTTGCACGAAGGCAAACAGTGCAGCCCAGTTGATTGCGGCTGTAACTGTCAGGAATACCCATGTTGGTAGACCTAAACTGCTGACGAGCAGATAAATTATGCCTGTCACCAGAATATTTGCCAACGTGATTGGAATAAGAATAAGCCATGCGAACTGCATCAACTGGTCAGGGCGGAGCCGTGGTAGCGTGCTACGTACCCAGATGAAGACGAAGCACATGGCGTATACCTTAAGAATAAAGTAACCAAGCGCGAGTATGTTGCCAAGTAATCCCCACCAACCGTTGTGGAGTCCTGTCAGATAGCTGACGCCAGGGCCACTCCAACCACCGAGGAAGAGGTAGGTCGTGATGGCCGAGACAATGGTCATGTTGCCATATTCGCCTAGGAAAAACATCGCCCAGCGCATACCACTATACTCGGTAAGGTAGCCTGCAACCAGTTCCGACTCCGCCTCCGGCAGATCGAACGGTGGACGGTTGGTCTCGGCAAGACCACAGACATAGTAAATGAGAAGCATCAACGGCTGGAATAGGAAGAACCAGGACCAGGGCGTAAATCCTTCAAAGATGAAGTCGAGTACCGGAATATGTGTGATGCCCCAGACGTTCTGGAAGTTCATAATTTCACGAATAGAAATTGTGCCAATACCATCATTTCCAGAAAGGACGCTGGTAAACATGACAACACCAACAAGTGCTAGCACAAGCGGCAGTTCATAAGAAATCATCTGAGCGGCTGCGCGCAGACCACCAATCAGTGAATACTTGCTATTAGAACCCCAGCCAGCCATAATAACGGCAATTACGTCGATAGAACTCATCGCAATAAGATAGACAAGACCAGTCGCAAGGGCCGTCCCTGGTATGCCAACATAAGGCGAGAGCGGAAGTACCGCGAACGCCGCAATTACAGGAGCAATAAAGACCGAGGGTGCCAGCAAGAACACTGCTTTGTCGGTCGAGTTGCCGTGAATATCCTCTTTGAGCAATAACTTACCGACATCGGCAACTGACTGTAATGTGCCGCCGGGACCCGTATGCGTCGGTCCAAGACGGTCTTGCATCCAGGCCATAATCTTACGTTCCGCAAAAACGAGTAAGGCGGCACTGGTCAAGACGAAGCCAAAGATAGAGGCGAGGGCCACAATAAACTGCAGGAAATCCCACGAGATGATGCCATGCAGGAGTTGCGAGCCTATATCATCTGCCAACAATAATGTGTACATGGATAACTCCAGAAAAGAGAAATGAGAGCAGGCATTATACTATGCCTGCCCAAAAGCATATTTCTTATTATTTTATCTATCAACCTCACCTAAAACGAGGTCCAAACTGCCTATGATTGCCACCACGTCACCCATCTTATGACCACGTAGTAGCTCTGGTAATATCTGCAAGTTGACGAACGATGGTCCACGTAACTTCGCACGCCAGGGGTATTCGCTGCCATCACTAATAAAGTACACGCCTAACTCACCCTTGCTGCTCTCGATACCAAAGTAGGTCTCGCCACGTGGTGGGCGTAGCGCAATAGGTGTGCGGACGCCAATGGGACCGCCTGGCATTTGGTCGATGGCGACACGGCACAGGCGAATACTTTCATCAATCTCTTGCATCTTGACCTGATAACGTGCATAGCAATCGCCCTCTTGACGCACCTGCACATTGACAGGTACCTCGCGATACGCCATATATGGACGATGCACACGTAGGTCCCAGTTGACGCCACTTCCACGCAACATCGGACCAGTCAGCCCATAAGCGATAGCCTGTTGCTGGTCGATATAGCCGACACCTTGCGTGCGTGACTCAAAGATTTCGTTGCCTGTCACCAGTTCCTTGAACTCGACCATGTTCTTCTCTAGCTGGTCGAGAAAGGCCGAACATTCCTCAAGCCAGTGTGGAGGGAAGTCATGTAGCACACCCCCGATGCGCTGGTAGTTGACATTGAAGCGACTGCCCGCGAGAGCCTCGAATAGTGCCATAATGCCTTCGCGATCACGGAATGCGTAGATAACGGGCGTGAATGCACCCAGGTCTAGCAGGTAAGTGCCAACCGCGACAAGGTGGCTGGCGATACGCTGCATCTCGCCGACGAGTAGACGAATGTACTGTGCGCGTCGGGGAGCCTCGATGCCCATCTCTTGCTCGACTGCACCAGCATACGCAATTTCGTTGAGCATAGGAGAAAGGTAGTCGGCATTATCCATGTAACGGATGCCACCCATGATCGGGCGGTTTTCCAGGATTTTCTCGATGCCACGATGGAGATAGCCAATCACGGGCGTACAGTCAGTGACGGTCTCGCCTTCCAGCGATAGTACCAGGCGCAATACACCATGTGTACTAGGGTGCTGTGGCCCCATGTTAAGCAACATCTCTTGCGATTGTATACCTTCAGGCTCATCCGCTGTATTCGTGTGTACATCTGTTCTTGAATCTGTTGCCATGTGATTCCTCTATTTTATGTTTCAGTTTCCGTTGCTATAGTATTGACGCTTGCTATAAGTAACACGTATAACACTCGCTATCGGTATATTCGTCCTTCGCTACTCATCCTTAGCACTCGTCTGATCCGTAACCCTACAATAATGGACCAGATAAGTCCCATAGCCGCCGCCATTGCGCCATAGAGGACATGATTGGGGTCGGGAAAAAGGAAAAGAAACGAGATTGCCAGCCCCCAACATCCTAATGCAACAAAGACCGGCATAATTATGACCTGTGCAGCGTCCATCCGCGAAGCAGGGCGTCGCGACATACGATTACGTTGTGGCGTAGTAGTTGTTTGCGCTACCCTCTCTGTACCCTTCGTTGTATTTCTTTGTGTAGGACGTTTGCGTGTCTTTGGCATTAGATTTGCTCGTTAGCAGTGCGTATTCCGCTCTTATCCTTCGTATCTTTTCCAGCGTCAGCGGATGTTCTTGTGACAGATTGACCCTCGGAATTCGCCTCGTTCTGGTTCGCCGACTGTTGCTGCTCTTCACCCGTATGTCCAAACGTTGGTGTACCAGGATGAAGCCGCTCTTCCTGTCCTTGCCCCAGTTTCTTTTGCACCACATGCTCGACACCCTGTTGCTGAAAGTTGCCAGCAACGGCCATATTCGGGTCAACCTGTGTGGTAGCACGAGGCTTTACCGTCAATGGTACCTGATGGAAGTTTTTGAGCAGCGGGAAGCCTTCAAAGTCGTCGTCTAACAACATGCGACGCAAATCGGGGTGTCCGGTGAAACGAATGCCGTACATGTCGTAGGTTTCACGTTCTAGCCAGTTCGCGGTAGGCCAGACCGAGACGATGCTATCAACCTCTGGTCTTTCGTTGTCGATACGCACCTTGATTTGTAGTAGCTGACCGCGTGTCGTCGAGCGCAGATGATACACCGTTTCCAGGTGATCGAGCATATCGACGCCGGAGATGCAAACGAGCAGGTCGAAGCCAAGTTGGTCGCGCAGAAAACGCGAGACTGCGACGAGACTTTCGCGACCAATATCCAATGCGAGGTAATCGCCTTTGAGTGTTTTGGGGGCAATGGCTTTTCCTGTAATCTGCGTGATTGGTGCTAAATCATGTGCAAGAGCGGCATTTTGATCGCGATATCCGGTTGTTGCGCTGGGAATATTGGTTGAACGTGGGACTAAATCCATCGTGCTACTCCTTTACGCCATGCGTAGACTAGACCGAGTGCAAGCACAATGATAAAGAAGAGAATTTCAAAAAAACCAAAGAAACCTAATTTTTTAAAGATGATTGCCCACGCGATGATAAACACAATATCGACATCGAATGCCACGAAAAGAAGTGCAAAAATGTAGAAACCAAGTGGGTATTGTACCCATGCGTTACCGATAGGTGTTTCACCGGACTCATACGTTTGCAGCTTTTCTTTTGTTCTGCTATGTGGTGAGATCAAGTTAGAAAAAACGGTTGCGGCAATAACAAATACAAAACCGCCCGCTAACAAGATGCCAGCATAGAGATATGCAATATTTACTGACATAAGAAATTCCTCCCGACAATTGTCTTCCCGACATCATAAGCGAAGGCAAGAAGATGCTGCAATGATTATAGCACAGAGACGTAAGTGCGACAATTTTAGCATACAGTTGGATAGACGAACGTGGCCCAGGCGTACACGCCTGGGCCACGTTCGTCTATCCAACTGTATAATTATTTTTATACCTGGGGCATAAGCACATTTTCCTGGCGGTAAATAACAGTGAGTTCAGGTGAGAGCGGCTGTGTGCGCTCTACGGCGTTGATAACGATTACGCTGATGTTATCCTCACCGCCGCCTGTGTGCGCGGCCTTGATAAGATTATCGCCTAATTGCTGCGGGTCGGTTATTGGCATTTCCAGGACACGCTGAATTTCGGGGTCGCGTACCATATCCCAGAGTCCATCGGAACAGAGGAGCATCTTGTCACCCGGTTGTAACTGTACCTCGAATGGGTCCACTTCGACAAATGGCTTCTCACCGAGGCTGCGGTAAATCTGGTTGCGCTTAGGATGTGTGTAGATGTCGTCAGGTTTGATAATGCCTGCATCGACAAGGCTAGCAACAACAGAGTGGTCACGCGTTACCTTTGATAGTCCCTCTGCTGTCCGATAGAGGTATGTACGGCTATCTCCCACATTGGCGACGTGAGCGGTCGTATCGAGAATGAGCGTTGCCGTGACCGTTGTACCCATGTCGGCACTATTCTCTATGTTATGCTCATGTACAGCCTGATTTGCTTGTTGCACACTATCGACCAGGAGCTTCTCTGGCGTTTCATTTGTGTTCTCTTCATGGAAGAGGCGTGGGAGCATATAGTCAATGATGGTCTGAATAGCGAGGCGACTTGCATCCTGTCCATTCGCATGACCGCCCATGCCATCTGCAACCACAAACAGACCGACTTGTTGCATCTGTCCGTTCATCACGCGTGTACCTTTTACAGCGAACAGGCTGTCTTCATTCGGCTTATATTTACGTTTGATACCAGGATCGGTACTGGTAATGACTTCAAAGCCCAGCGGTTCTCCAGCTTTATCAGTAGGTTGCATGTTTTGTGAAAACGGCTGTGTTGTATCCGTATAGGGCATCCCATTGCGGCTCGCGTCTCCCATATCAATAGTCGGATAGTCTGCATATGAGGCACCTGCCTGTGCAGGTGCAACGGGGGCAGCCGATGAGCGCGAGGCCACAGGACCAAATGCAGCCTGTTGTTGTGAAGGATATGGTGTGGCCTGTGGTACAGGTTGCTGGAACCTGGGGGGCACAGCTTGTGCCGCTGCTTGCTGCGCCTCCAAGTCTTGTATTTGTCGCGCTTGCACTGTTGCTTGCTTCTCTGCTTCTGCAAAGTCTCTCTGACGTTGCCCACGCTTGAAGAGTAGACTGAGGAGAATGAGCAACAATACAAAAAGAATGATGCCAACAACCACAATGGTAAGCAAGAGATAGGAAACAAAACCAAGAATGGGTAGCGTAATGCCATTCTCAGATGTATCACTGGATGCAGACAATGTTTTCGCTTGCGTCCTTTGGAACGTATTGATTGTGCTGACAAACGTTTGTGCGCCTTGAAACTGATTACTGCTTGCGTCATCGGCTTTTATGAAGAAGCCCCTTGCCACGTCATAATGACTGGACCCTTGATAGAATGCGCTGATGCCGCTATTCCAGTTGCTCGATGCGTCATTTGGAGGCGGATCGGCGGTGATTGCTTGCTGCGTCAAGAAGGCTGGAACGTTGGTGGCTTTGAAAACCTTTGTTGAATCGGCATCTTTGAGATACATCTTCGTAAGAAAACCAGACTGGTCAACAATCGGTGTGCCATTTTCAAAACCGCTAAAGTTATTCGTAGTATCCGGCGTACTCGTTTGAATAAGGGAAGATGTGGGTGTCAAATATTGTTGTAAGTTCGTCGTCGCTGTAGGCGGAGTCGTCACTTGCGAAGATTGGCTCAGTTGAATGGCTGCACTATCGGCTGATGATGTGCTGGTCGCGTTGGGCAACTGGGCATAGGGAAGCAGCGTACTGGCGTGAAAAGCAAACAATGCAACACCATTGTTACACTTTCTATCGTCACTACAATGGACGCTCTTCACATCGCCAGTCATTGCTGCCGATAGCGTACTATTATAAGCATTGCTTAGATAGACACTAATAGAATTTAGGGTCAGTTGCTTGCTTATAATACTAACGGCTCCGAGGCTCTTACAGGTGAACTCATTTTTGTTGACGAGTGAGCCATCCGTCAGAACCCATGCGTTCTGCTGTGTTGCGCTACCCTTACTTGCAACGAGTACACCCAGGCCAGTACAGGTTTGTAAAGGATTGTCTAAGAAGCTTGTCGCCGCGCTCTTCGTTGTAGTGGGCGCGACTGACGGAAGGGATGGAACTATGACAGGTGTCTGTGACCCATAGACCGCGACGATGCGAACGACGGAGACACCTGCACGTGCAAGACTTTGTGGCTGCTGTGTAACGTCATGAGACGCGGCTAAAGCAATAGGGAAAGAAAAGAGTGTACTTTGAATAAAGAGAAGCACGATAATACCGCAGAGTACGCAGCATGACGCCCAGTGAGTCACGCAGTATGATCCCCAGCCTGTCAGCCCAGTACCCTTTCGTGTAGTGAAAGTGGAACGATACGTACTCATGAATATAATCTCCCTTGTATGGGTCTAGTATAAATATGGACGGTGTTAGCGTCCGAGTTGCACACGAAGACGTTGATACATTTGTGTCGCGGCTGGATTGCTCCGCCCTAGAGGACCAACAACGTAAGAACATTCGCGGAATGCATCTTCTAGCTTGTTTTGCTTTTCGTATGCCTGGCTGAGCAGGAAACGAGCCTGATAGTCACTCGCGTTAATCATAAGTACCTGCACAAATGCTTGCTCCGCAATTTGAGATTGATTCAGGCGTAGCGCGAGTTGGCCGAGGGCGAAATGCAGCGGCCCTACAATGTTTGGTTGCTTGGGAGCCAATCGTACCGCTTCCTGATATTCGCGTAAAGCCGGGTCAAGCTGATTGGTTCGCTCGTAGCTTTGTGCGAGTCGTTGATGTGCTTCGTAATCTTTGGGATTGTAGCGTAACGATTGTATATACTCTGTAACGGCTTGTAGTGGTTGCTGACGCAGAAAGAGCCAGACATCGCCCAACAATTTATGTGTCTCCGCATCTTCGACATTCAACTGAAGCGATCTCACGTATGCTTGTATCGCAGGATCGACCTGTTGACGGCGTGCGAATACCTGGCCGAAGAGCTTATGAACGAGTGCATTGTTCGGCTCAGCACCGTAAGCTCGTTGCACTGAGGCATATGCTTCGTCCACACGACCTGCCAGAATTTGGTTTGTTGCCGCCACAATGTATTGACCTGCTGGCCCATTGACACCCAACTGAAGCGACGCAGCATTTGGACCTGATACCCTGACACTATTGGGTATGTTGGGTCCTGATGGTTGTCTTGGTTCAGAGCGAAACGTTCCTGCAACAGGGCCTGCAACAGGGCCTGCTGGTAGGAGTGGAAGATTGATGATTGCTCGCTCCATCTCGGCAGCATTCGGCCAGCGCTGATCAGGGAACATTGCTAACGCCTTCATGATAATCTGCTCGAAGGCCGGTGTTATATCGGGGCGTAGAGACCGCAAGGGTGGAAACGAGAAGATTGTTGGTTTATTGTTGGCTGCATCGTGACGGGTCAGAACTCTATAAAGCGTGGCTCCCAATGCATAAATATCGCTACGCGGCTCTGGATTGCCTATCAATTGCTCTTGCGGGGCGTACCCAACAGTCATGATAATCGTAGCCTGCCGCTGCGATTGAAAGGTACGCGCAATACCAAAGTCGATCAGCTTGATATCGTCGTTATCTGTCACCATAATATTCGTCGGTTTCAGGTCGCGGAAAATAATGGGCGGCGAGAGGCGATGTAAATAGCTGAGAACACTACATAGCTGTTGTCCCCAGTGGCGAGCGCGTGCCTCTGACACACCGCGAGCACCGTTGAGTCCCGTAACCACTGCCTCCTGTTCCAACACAGAACCCAATGTGCGGCCCTCGATAAAATCCATGACCAGATAATGTCTTCCGCCATCAACAAAGAAGTCGCGCACACGTGGAATACATTGGTGATTGAGTTCAAGCAGCAACGATGCCTCACGCGAAAACCATTCAACCGACTGGGCGCGTTCACTCTCGCTCTGAAAATCGTCGAGCATCTCTTTGACCGCGCAAGGCTTGTTGAAACGTTTATCGAGCGCGCGATACACAGCACCCATGCCGCCAGCAGCAACCATACGCTCGATGCGGTACCGTTTGCCATCCGACAGCTCCGTACCAGGAGCGAGTCGTTGCTGAGCCACTGGCTGCGCCCCGTTAGATGCGGCTGGTGTTTGGAGTTGTCCCGAAGCCGCAACGTTTGGAGTAGCCGCTGAAATGTTGGGAGTGGATGGGGTGGGCGAAGGTAAAGAGATTTCTGGTTCTGTGCCATTTGGTCCACTCGCAGGCAGAGAAGCATTACTTATGGGTGATATATTTTTAGGATCATATGAATAATTACTTGCCATATATCTATTTCACCACTCAATACTAACTAAACTCTGGTAATGGATAGGTCACACATAGAGAAAGAGCTTAGTAGAACATTCTTCCAATACACATTGTCATCTCGCATTGCAGGCATTATAACATATCTTCTCCAATCTGGTCAGTAGGTTTTCTCACTTTTTCGGAACTATTTAAAAGGGGCCAACGACGGGCGACCACCTGTTTCCCGACGGGCGACCACAAGGGTCGCGCCCTACTATACACGTCCTACAGCACAAGCCCGTTCTGTATTGTAGGCGCGACCCTTGTGGTCACCCGTTCATCTTCACCACCTTTGCCTTGACCTTTCAACATATATAGAACGAACGTGTACCGATGTGATAGAATAGCAGAAGCGTTCTACTTACATCGGTACCAAAGGGTTTAGAAAGGAAACAACGTATGAGCGACCCAATTGGCAAAATCAGAGGCATGACCCCCGAACTGCATACCAAACTGGAAGCCGAAGGTATCAGAAACACAGAGCAACTGCTGGAACATGCCAGGACCGAGAAGCAGCGTGCTGACCTTGCACACAAAGCAGGGACAACGCCTCATATTATCAAAGAACTGGCAAACCGTGCCGATCTTATGCGCTTAAAAGGTGTTGGCGAAGCACTTTCTCACCTGCTCGAAGAGGCAGGCGTCAATAGTTGTAAGGAATTGCAACATCGCAAAGCCGATAACCTGCACAAAACTCTGGTAGACCTGCAAGAGAAGCAGAAACTGGCGAATCGCACCCCATCCGTTGAAGAAATCACCACCTGGATTGCTGAAGCGAAAACGTTCTCGCAGACTGCACCAGAATAGGTAGCTTCTTCTGACCTCTACTGTGGCGTAGAGTGTCTTAACTGAACAGTATGTTCAAACAACTATTTCGTATTCTATCGTAGGAAGAACGCTCACGTGTCCATACAGGTTCCCGTATCCACACAAGAACGGACGGGCGACCACAAGACTACAAGAACGGGCGACCACAAGACTACAAGAACGGGCGACCACAAGGGTCGCACCCTACTATACGAATGGCGTATAACCCTTGTGGTCGCCCGTTGGAATGTCGTCCGTTGGAATGAGTCTCCAATTCGTCTTATTTGAACAATATTAACCCTTGCGGTCGTTGGTATTTTCCTCCACTTCGTCTTGTTTGAACAATATTGCGCCTTCCTCTACACTCACCTACGTTTTGGGCATGTCACACCAACCTTCTTCCATACGTGCTAACATATGTAACCTCTCACATAGAGCATATTCATGGAAACGCATACAATCGTAGTCAGTTCAGTTTCTTATTAAGAAAGAGATGAACACATGGCAATCGGAACCTCAAACACACAGCTATCCAACCCTGGCAGCGTCAGTATCCCGAAAGAGGATGTACGCAAAGCGCATGGCGCGGAACTCGACGCTATCGCACGCTATCGGCGCGTGACCAATTATCTAGTTGCGGCACAGATTTATCTGCGTGACAACGCGCTACTCGACGAACCCTTGCAGCCCGAACAGATCAAAGATCGCTTGCTGGGACACTGGGGTACTAGCCCCGGCATCAACCTTATCTATGCCCATCTGAATCGTTTGATTAAGAGCAACGACCTTGATATGTTTCTGGTGACAGGGCCGGGACATGGGGCACCTGCGAACCTCGCGAACTTGTACCTTGAAGGCACACTGCACGACTACTACCCACAGCTTACCTTTGACAAGCAAGGTCTCCACGATTTCGTGCGCCGCTTCTCCTGGCCCGGCGGCTTTCCCAGCCATCTCTACCCCGGCGTCCCAGGCACTATTCATGAGGGTGGCGAACTGGGTTACGCGCTGGCAACGGCCTTTGGTGCCGCAATGGATAATCCAGACCTGATTGTGGCATGTATCGTTGGCGATGGTGAGTCGGAGACAGGACCAACTGCGACGGCATGGCACAGCCACAAGTTTATTCATCCTCAGCAATCCGGCGCGGTCTTGCCAGTGCTACATCTGAACGGCTATAAGATATCGAACCCGACGATTTACGGCACAATGAGCGATGAGCAGTTGCTCTACCTGTTCACGGGCTATGGCTATCAGGTGACGTTTGTCGAGGGCGATGAGAATAGCGATCTCGATGCACAGATGTACGGCGCGATGGATTGGGCCTATCAACTGATACGCGACATTCAGAAGGCAGCCCGCTCTGGTCAACCTATCGAGGAACCACGCTGGCCGCTCATTATCATGCGTACACCAAAGGGTATGACGGGCATTAAAGAGATGGATGGTGAGCCGATTGAAGGCTCGTACCGTTCACATCAGGTGCCCGTCGAGGATGTCAAAACCAATCCCGCGCACATGAAACTGCTCATAGATTGGCTCAGATCGTACAACATTCACGAACTTTTCGACGAGGACGGTAGCCCTAAAGCCGAAATACTAGAACTAACGCCAAAGGGCGACCGCAGAATGGGGAGCAATCCACATACCTTCGGGGGGCGTCTCACGCGTGACCTCGACCTGCCGCCGATTGAGGATTTCGCGGTCAACATTAGTGAAGGCGTGGCGAACAGACATGGTGTGGCAAATGTCAGCAGCATGGAGCAGGTGGCGCAATACCTGCGTGAAGTCATTCGACGCAACCCGAACCTGTTCCGCATATTCAGTCCCGACGAACTACAATCGAACAAGCTGGGCGCAACCCTGGATGTGAAGCCACGTGAGTACGAGTGGCCTGTGCCTCCACATAACGAAAAGGTCGCCGCCGAAGGTGGGCAGGTGATCGAGGTGTTGAGCGAGCATGATTGCGAGGCATGGTTGCAGGGCTACATTCTCACAGGTCGGCATGGACTGTTCCCTTCCTATGAAGCGTTCTTGAATATCATCGTGTCGATGATGGACCAGTTCGCCAAGTTTCTCAAGTTGTCGATGGAGCTTCCCTGGCGACTGCCCGTTCCTTCGCTCAACTACCTTGAGACCTCGACGCTATGGCGACAGGAACACAATGGCTTCTCGCACCAGAATCCAGACTTCATCAACTCCGTCCTGAACAAGAAGGCCTCCGTATCGCGCGTCTACCTGCCACCTGATGCCAACTGTCTCATTAGCACAATGGACCATTGTCTACACAGTAAGAATTATGTCAACTTGATAATTGGCAACAAGCAGCGCATGCCGCAATGGTTGTCGATGGATGCGGCTATCGCGCATTGTCGCGCGGGTGCCTCGATCTGGCAATGGGCCAGTACCGATAATGGTGTCAGCCCCGACGTGGTGCTGGTCGGCATTGGCGACAACCCGACGCTTGAGGTGATGGCGGCGCGGCAAATTCTACGCGACGAGTTGCCTGAAATGCGTGTACGTGTTATCAACGTCACAGACCTGTTGGTGCTTGAGAAAGAGTCAGCGCACCCACACGGCCTGGACCAGCAGATGTTCGATGCGCTCTTCACTCCTGACCGTCCTGTTATCGTCAACTTTCATGGCTATCCTTCTGCCGTCAAACAACTCCTCTATGGACGAACCAATACTAGCAGGTTCCAGATTAACGGCTATCAGGAAGAGGGGACGACGACAACGCCATTCGATATGAACGTGCGTAACCGCACTGACCGTTACCATCTCGTGATGCAAGCGATTCGTGCTGCGGCTCCCTACAATCCGCAGGTGGAGGCGCGTGCGAGTGAGCGCGTGAGCCACTACGAGTACGTCCTGGTAGACCATCACCACTATATCCAGGAACACGGCTCGGACCCCAAAGCAATTGTAGAATGGAAGTGGCAGGATTAAAGATATACAATGAAGGATATGGTGCATCCGATGGATGCACCATATCCTTCATTGTATATCTTTGGAAGGATGAAGACCATGAAAATACTTGTGCTGAACGCTGGTTCGAGCAGCCAGAAGAGCCGTTTGTACGAGATTGACGAGACGTTGCCTGCCACCGCGCCGGAGCCGTTGTGGGCGGCGGACGCGGATTGGACGAAGGATAAGGGTTCCGCGCAGCTCGAAATTACGGTTAATGACAAGAAGGTGCAGCAGGAGGTGTCGGCGGATTCGCGGCCAGCGGTGGTCGAGCAGATGCTCAAGACAATGTGGAGCGGCGAGACAAAGGTTCTCGATGGACCTCAAAACATCGACATGGTGGGACATCGCATCGTGCATGGCGGACCGGACTATCGCGAGAGCGTCATCATCACGCAAGCAGTGAAGGACGATATTCAGAAGTACGCCTCATACGCGCCATTACACAATCCCGTGAACCTTGAGGGTATCGAGGGCGTCGAGCATATGCTGGGCGACAGAGTACCACAGGTGGCGGTCTTCGATACCGCATTCCACAAGACACTGCCAATGGAGACGGTGGTCTACCCTGGCCCCTACGAATGGTATGAGCAGGGCATTCGTCGCTATGGCTTTCACGGTATCAGTCACCAATATTGCACGCAGCGCATCGGCCAAATTTTGCAGGAGGATGAGGCACAGTTACGTATCGTCAACTGTCACATGGGCAATGGCTGTTCTTTAGCGGCTATACGAAATGGCGAGAGCCTCGATACGACAATGGGCTTTACTCCACTTGAGGGCGTGATGATGGGCACTCGTTCCGGTACTATCGACCCTGGCATCCTGATCTATTTGCAGCGTGAGAAGGGCTACAGTGCCGACCAGTTCGACCAGATATTGAACAAAGAATCGGGACTCAAGGGCATCTCCGGTATTTCCAATGATGTACGCCAGTTGCGTAAGGCTCTTGGTGAGGGCAATGCACGCGCGAAGCTGGCACTCGACATGTACGCCTATCGTCTGCGCTACTTCATCGGTGCCATGATCGCCGTACTCGGTGGCATCGACGTACTCTCGTTCGCAGGCGGCGTCGGCGAACACGACAACGTGCTACGCGCTGACGTGTGTCATGGGCTAGCCTTCCTCGATATTCAGCTAGATGAGGCCAGGAACAAGCAGTCGCCCGCCGACCAGCAAATATCCACCGACGACTCGCCTGTACGCGTCCTCATTGTGCATACCGAGGAGGATTGGGAGATCGCAAAGGAGTGCTGGAAGGTTGTGCGAAAGGGATAAGTTTCCGCACAGCCACCGATAACGTGTCAACGGGCAACCACGTTATGTGGAGGGTCGCCCGTCCCTCCACATAACGTGGTTGCCCGTTGGATGGGTGTGATGCTCGCCCATTATGTTCTCCCCCATCATATCTCACGCCGCGTAGATGCTCTTTCCCTCTCCTTCGTAGGCTTCCTGGATGTGGTGGAATAGTTCGTGCCACTTCATTTCGCGTAGTTCGGGGCTGTAGGCGGGTGGGAGTTGGGAGCGCAGGGTGGCGCGGATGGTGTTGCTAACGGCGGCCTTCGCCTGCTGCTTCTTGCGCCAATCGAGGACGAGTTTCTCGCGTTTGAGGGTGGCGAGCAGGTCGCGCACAACTTTCTTGACCTGCTCCTTCTCCTGGTCGGTGAGGTCAACGCCGTTTATCTCGGACTCCATGAGCATGTCGAAGACGGTTAGCTCCTCCTCCGTGAGATGCTCGGTGATGTGTCGCTGCTCCTCCGGTTGCAGACCATCGTGGATGAAGTCGAGCAGTTGCTGGTAATATTCGGTGGTGTTCGAGCTACCGCTGTTGTAGTCTTCGATGATGCGCTCGAACTTCTGCTGATAGTCGATGCGGCCTTTGTTGAGCTTTATCATGTCTTTGAGCTTGCTGGCGATGGCGGTACGCAGCTTCTCGGCCTCGGTATGCTTGTGGGCAGTCTCGAACTTTTCGCGCAGAGCCTCGAAGTCGATTTTGCTCAGGTCGAGATACTGGCCTGTGGCGTATTCGCTGCTCGCCTCTTTATACTCGCGAATGACGTACCGGCGGGCCATAATCGACGCATCGACGAGCTTCTCGACCTCCGCCATGACGCTCACAAGGTCTTCCTGGTTGGTGGTGTGCTTGCGAATGACTACGACGAGCGAGGCGAAGATGTCGTAGAGAGCCGTGTAGTCGTTGGCCTGGGGATGTGGCAGAATAGCTTTGTAGAGCTGCATGACGAGCCGTGCCCTCGTCATAAAATCGCGCTTCACATCGTCGTTCTGCAACATCGCGTCCTCGGCGTCGTCGAGCCAGGGGACACGCTGAAAGCCTTGTTGTTGTATGACAGAAAGTGGGTCAAAGCCCTGCTGCTGACAGTAGACAACGAGGTCGGTCATCTGCTGCTTGAGCAATCCTACAAGCTCCTCTTTGTCCTGCACGGGCAGGTCGCCCTCGGCTACACCACCACCGCTCTCGGAGCCATAGATTGCCAACGCTTTTTGCAGGTTGCGGAAGATGCCGACATAATCGACGATGAGGCCGTTGGGCTTGTCCTGAAAGACGCGATTAGCTCTTGCGATGGCTTGCATGAGCGTGTGGTTCCGCATGGGCTTGTCGAGGTAGATGGTCGAGAGGCTCGGCACGTCGAAGCCCGTAATCCACATGGCACAGACAAACACGATACGTAGTGAGTCTTTGGAGTCCTTGAATTTCTTTTCCAGCGGCTCTTTGACGATACGCCTCCGATGTGGGAGAATGTCGAGACCTCTTTTGGCGAAGATTGTATCCTCGTTCTGCGATGGCGAAATCATGACCGCCATATCGGTGTCGTTCATGTAGGCGATTTTCGCTGCAAGCACGCCTCGATCAGCCGGGTCGTTGCTGCGTCCTAACTGCGCTTCCAGGTCGTCGCGGTAGCGTTGCCAGTATTTTTGCACCTTGTCGTACATACGCACCGTCGTTATCTTGTCGATGGAGACAACCATTGCCTTGTCTTCGGTGAGTCTTCCGCGCCCCATGAATTGCTTGACGATATCCTCGGCGACCTTTTCCAGGCGGTCATCGCTGGCGATAATCTGGTATTCGCGCACAAACTCGCGTTGTAGGCGTTGCTCTTGCTGCTCGTCCAGTTCGGCCTCTTCGATGACGCGCTCCATCTCGTCGTTGAAGCTGGTGTTGATGAACTCGACTTCGGGGATACGGTTCTCGTAGTAGAGCGGAACGGTGGTGCCATCCTCAATGGAGTCGCGGAAGTTGTAGACGCTTACGTAGTCGCCGAAGACCTCGCGCGTCTGCTCTTCGCTCTCACTCATCAGAGGCGTCCCTGTGAAGCCAATGA
>JAABUQ010000093.1_pt1 | contig 172224 bp, 151 predicted proteins | sample 5560001 | NCBI WGS metagenome assembly JAABUQ01 (sample SAMN10711888, study PRJNA513371) | rock metagenome | isolation source: Antarctica rocks | place: Antarctica: Victoria Land, Finger Mt nord | collected 2015-12-18
ATCGTGTGGAGGTTGGTGTGCGCGTAGCTAGCATTGGTCGCACGAGCTTTGTTATGGAGCACCAGATACGAGATATACAAGACCCTGAGCGTATCTTTGCCATTGGGCGTTCTGCTATGGTCTGGTGCAATTATCACACGGGTCGTCCTTATCCGCTTCCACTCTCGCTGCGTAGCGCATTTGAGCAGATGGAAAAGCGTGAATTTCCCCTTCCTGGTGTCATTAAATAATGATAATAATTGCATACTGTGCGAGAGAAGTCAAGCTATTTGAGAATTTCAGTGTAATTGTATGCAAATACTTAATTGACTGAGCAAACTTCCGTATGAATACAACGCTTATTCAACCAAGTAGTTGCACTCCAAACAAGCGTAGTATCTGAATAATGACGTACGCGATACCGAGCACGCTTACCAGGATGGTCAAACTGTAGGCTATGATGTTGAAAATTGGTCCGTTGGTATACGTACCCATTAAGCGTTTATTGTTGACTAGAGACAAGATTGAGAACAAAACAATAGGGAGTAAAATACCGTTGAGCAGGTAGAGATTGAGGAGAACCTGGACCACTGGCAAATTTGGCAACATCGCGACCACGACACCCACTACGATAAGCGCCGTAAAGAGTCCCCAGAAGACAGGAGCCTCCTTCCAGCGTTTACTCACTCCATTTTCCAACCCCAGTGCTTCAGTGATTGAGTAACATGTTGAAAGAGGTAACACGCCAGCCGCCAGGAAGGAGGCTCCTAGCAAGCCTAATGCAAACACGTCGGTGGCGAATCTACCTAAAAATGGAGTTAATGCAAGAGCTGCATCTGCTGCTGAAGCTAAAGGGACTCCTTTTCCTCCACTATGCACAAACAGCGTTGCTGCTGTTGCTATAATGATAAATACTGCCACCAAGTTGGAGAAGATAGCAGCACTGTACACATCGACTCGCTCATTATTGTACTCTCGCATGTTTATGCCTCGTTCGACTACAGCACTCTGCACGTAGATTTGCATGTAGGGGCTGATGGTCGTGCCTACGGCAGCGATAAGGGTTAAGAGGAATCCACTATTGGCTTGAATTGTTGGCACGAAAGTTCCGACCGCAACCTGTCCCCAATTGGGGCGAGCAAGGAAGGCGGCGATGAAGTAGGCAATGAAGACCAGTGTCAGCGCCAAAAAGACTTTCTCGACCCGTGCATATGAACCACGAACCACCAATAACCATAAAAGAATACCCGCTACTGGAGCACTGATGTAGGCGGGAATATTGAAGAGTCTGAGTGCTGTAGCGATACCGATAAACTCGGTGATAATCACGCCGCCATTAGCAAGCAAAAATGAGAGCATGACAAGTGCAGTGAGCCGAATGGGAAAGTTTTCCCGAATAAGATCGGACAATCCTTTTCCTGTCACCGCTCCCATACGTGTACACATCTCCTGCACGATTCCCATACCTACAGTCAACACGACCATGACCCAGATCATAGAATAGCCAAATTGCGCCCCCATCGTACTGTACGTGTAGATACCTCCTGCATCGTTGCCGGCACTAGCGGCAACCAATCCTGGCCCAAGGATACTCAGGTAGATGAGCCAGTGGGGGCGTCGGCGAATACGTAGGCGTGGCAATGTTCCGCTCCCTTTATGTATCTCCTGGGGAACGGAGGACACTTCTCCGATGACTTTGCGTGAATTTTGTGTCATAGTGACCTCGTTTCTTCTGAACGCTAGAAAGCTTCTTGTGGTGTTTGGCTCCGTGATGTACGATGACGACGATAGAGAAAGAGATGACCGATACGCTCACGTAGATCATCGGGTAAGAGTATATCAAGTGCATCGTCAAAGGTAATAACGCCAAGCATTATTCCTTGCTCATCAATAACGGGTATAGAACGAAGGCTGTAGGTAGAAAGCAATGCAGCCGCTTCTTCAGCAGGTGTCGTCGGATGCACGCTTAGCATATCCTGCTCCATGAGTCGATCCAACGGTGTGGAGCGATCCAAGTGGAACACGACATCGCGTAGAGAGACCACACCAATCACTCGTTCTGTTCCCGGCTCCGCTACATACAAGTAGTCTACAAACTCAGGTTGCTTGTCCATCACACGAATAGTGCGGAGTGCTTCTGCGGCTTCTAAGGAGGCGGGCAAGAGCAAGAATTCATTGGTCATGATGCCTCCTGCACTGTCCTTAGGATAGGCCAGTAGTTCTCGCACGTCCTCAGACTCCTCGTGATCCATCAAGTTTAAGAGCGCTTCAGCCCTCTCTTCATCCAGATCGGCCACAACATCAGCAGCCATATCAGGACGCATCTCCTCCAGGATATCGGATGCTCGTTCGTCGTCGATCTCTTCAAGAATATCTGCTGCCTCATCGGGAGAGAGTTCCTCTAGCGCATCGGCGACGTGTGCATCGTCCAATCCGCGGACCACCTCATCACGCTGTTGATGTGATAGATCATCTAAAATGCGTGCCAAGTCTGCAGGGTGTAATTTTCCCAAGCGCGCGTGTGAAACATGGAGTTGAACGGCTGGCGCATTGCTAGCGAAGTATTGGACGTTCGCCCAATCCAGTAACCGTTCGCTTCGTTGTGGACGTGCGCCACTTAACGACATTAGAATTCGCCGAGAGAGAGCACGAAATGAGATATCTACAGCAAGCAACCGTAGAATCAACTCGCCTGGCACTTGTCCCAGTGCTAAATCATTGACGCGCACTACACGTCGTCCCTCGACATCGACTAGTTGCTTATCAAGTACATCCTGACCAAGCAATATCTCCCCGTCGCGACGTGTAAAGTGTTCCAGGTTGAGCTTTGTGGAGGATAAGACGATGCCATGCTCCTCAAAAATGGCAACCTGGCGAGCAGGAAGCCAAAAGTTGCGTCCAGCAGTGTGAGCAAGGACTCCTGCAAGCGGAGGATACGTTTCTTCACTCTTTCCCTCGGCTGTATTAACATTCACCACAATGTCTTTGAGCACAGCCACTTTTTCTCGCTGGGGGTCAAAAACTGGTTTGCCTATCATCTGACTGAATATGAATAGCTTCATAACTTCTCCTGTTGCTTGATTGTTACTGCATCTTTTCAATTAACATGAAATGCCGAGCAGAATAAAAGAAGGTCTTTTCCACAAGGATTCAGTGAGAAAAACTTTCTCTCACAATAAATGCTACGTAGAACACTCAAAAGGAGTGGCGGAATCTGAAAAGACTTCTTGCTCAACGTTTTAGTATCTATTAAAAGGAACCTTGTTCTCGATGACGAACATGAGCAAATCGTAATTCGGCTTGATCGAGCAGTAAGGAGCGTATGTGTGAATAGTGGAGATTGCTCTCTTTTACTGGTACCTTAATTTGTTATAGTTGCTTCCGCTTCTTCCAGGCGGAAGATGCCTCGCTCCTCTTGAAACGTAAAAAGTTCGGCATAGCGGCCCCAGTTAATAGCCGTTTCTAGCTGTGCTTGAGCCTCTTCTTCACCAAAGTGTTCTTCCAGGATACTCAAGACATTTTCTTCCAGTAAGACATGGCCTGGAGTGTTTTGTAGCATTTGCACAATCTGACGGAGAATGCCAACACGAGCAAGAACTTGGGTGCGGAATATTTGCTTCTCCTCTAACACGCCTGCCTCGGCGAAGCGTGTACCCTGCTGTGTTAACACAAGGTCACCTTCTTGTGCATCTGCAAGGTCGAGCAGGTCAGCGGCATCAACAAGCGGGAGCAATTCGTCGAGTTCTAATTGAAGGTGACGACCAAGATGATATAGATCTTCGCGATCCCCTCGTGCATGCACCAACTCGACTAGCCCTGTTACATCACTAATCGCCACGTGTGGTAGCACCTGGAAAGCACGTGCTGTGGGTGGTGTAAGTGTCCCTGATTGAGCCTTTGGCGCATGTGTCGGTAAAAGTGTAGCAATATCTTCCTGTGGACTGGTCATAATGCGGTAGATGAGATCAACAAGTGTTGTATGTGCCTCGTCTTGAACATTGCGTTGTGCAATAGGTAGTCCTGGCAATTCGACACGGATATGCCCCGGATTAGCTCCCAGTACAAGAATACGATCTGCCATGCTCACCGCTTCATCTATATTGTGTGTCACCATCACAATTGCTCGTGTTGGAATACTTTGTTGGCGCCACAACCCAAGCAGTTCTTTACGTAAATTCGCTGCTGTCAACACATCTAGTGCACTAAATGGTTCGTCCATAAAGAGTAGTTCTGGCTCAACGACAAGGGCGCGTGCAAAGCCTACGCGCTGACGCATTCCGCCTGAAAGTTCTTTGGGAAATGCATCTTCAAAACCGTCGAGTCCAATAAGGTCAATGGCGGCTAGTGCGCGTTTGAGACGCTGCGTTGCGGTCATCGGTTGCGCTTCTAAGCCTAGTTCAACATTCTGTAGCACGGTAAGCCACGGGAACAGCGCAAAAGATTGGAAGACTATTGCTACATGTGGGTTTGCTCCATATTGAGGATTGCCTTTGAAAAGCACATCACCTGAAGAAGGTTTGAGTAGCCCAGCTAAGATGCGTAACAATGTTGATTTTCCTGAACCTGATGGCCCTAACAGTGCGACAAACTCGCCTGCACGAATTTGAAGATCGACCCTGTCCAATACAAGATGAGACGAAGCTTTTTGTGGACCCTTTGTCTCTTGTTCATAGCTTTTACTAGTTGCACGTGTTTCAAGAAGAACCTCTTCTGCTGTCGTGGTATTGTCTGGGACAAATTGCTGTTGATTAGATTGTGTCATAAAGTAGAAGCTCCTAGCTTAACGTGTAACGACGTTCTGCAAGTGCATATAAACGCTTCCATAGCAGGCGATTGATGATAACAACAAAGATAGCCATGAGCAGTGTCGCCGCAAGCAGTTCGGGAAAACTGCCCGCTCCTGCTCCTGCTGCCTCTGCTATGCTCGCACCAAGACCAAATGTGCTGTGTGTCTTATTCCCAAACTGGACATATTCCGAGACAATACTTGCATTCCATGCACCTCCACTTGCAGTAAGCATTCCTGTGATGAGGTAGGGGAAGATGGCCGGTAGAATAAGCGTGCGCCAACGTCTCCATTTTGTGACATGGTAGACAGTTGAAGCCTCACGTAAATCTGTTGGAATTGCCATTGCTCCTGCGATTACATTGAAAAGAATATACCATTGTGTACCTAGCAGCATAAGTAAGATGGCTGCAATTGAGAGACCACCAGGAAGCGTAAGAAGCGCTAATAAAAGAATGGGAAAAACTGCCGTAGCTGGGACAGAGGCAACTACTTGTACAACTGGTTGTAAGCGACGAGACCAACGCGGTGATAACCCGATTGCGACGCCCAATGGCACCGTCCATGCGACTCCAATGATAAGTGCTGTGACAGTACGGAGCCATGTTGCCAGCGCGGCTAGCACCAACATTGTCCACGTTGTAAGTGAGACTTGAAGAAGCATACGCACCATGATATACAAGCCATAAAGGACAAGCGCTCCAAAGACGATAAGTACTACACTAGTGATGATTCTGCGTCCAGAGAGGTGGTTAGTATCTTGCTCACGTACCTCTAGTACGGCTTCTTTACCAGGTAGAGGTTGAAGACGATCTAAGATGCGTGCAATGAATCTCCCTATTGGAGCAAATATGTGCCGTGAAAGCATGTCGAGCACAGCAGAACGGCGCAAAGCATCTAAAACAGGCGACTGTGGTGCATCGCCACCGCTTAATTCTACTTTGAACTTATCTGCCCAAGCTACGAGTGGACGCCAAAAGAGCACATCGAGGAGAATAATCAAAATAATGAGCGTGAGAAGACCAAGGACTATCGCGCCAGTGTTTCCCGCGTTCGCTGCCGCTTGCAAGTAGGATCCAAGGCCGGGGAGTTGAAATGAACGACTACCCAAAGTGAATTGTTCAGACGCCATGAGAAAAAACCAGCCACCCGCCCAACTCATCATACTATTCCAGATAAGACCAATTGCAGATGTTGGAACTTCTAATGTAAAAAAGCGTCGCCAAGGACGAAGGCGTGTGACTGTCGCAACCTCTTGTAAATCTGCCGGAATAGTACGTACTGAATGATAAAAACTGAATGTCATATTCCAAGCTTGACTGGTAAAAATGAGAATGACGCTTGAAAGTTCAAGACCAATATTTGAATGTGGGAAGACCGCGACGAGTGTAAGAATAACTACTGGTAAAAATGAGAGTATTGGAATACTTTGCAAGATATCTAAAACTGGAACCATTACAACACTTGCACGTTTGCTCGTTGCTGCAATATGTCCATAAACGAGGGTAAAAATCAATGAAAGTATGTAACCCAAAAGCATGCGGAGTAATGAGTATCCGGCATATAAGGGCAATACGGTTGGGGAAAGATCAATGGAGACGACAGGAGAAAGTGGTGCTGTCCATCGGCTAGCGGCGGTCACGAGAAATGTAAGTGCTGCCAAAAGCGCGAGGAAGACGAGAAGATCAACACCACCGAATTGTCGTGGTGTATGCGAACTACGACGAAAAGGGAGAGTTTCTTCAGGCGCTGATATTGCACCTTCCAACTGCTCACGTTCGCGCGGATTATCTGGTACATAAACTTGAGCCATTTCTCACTTCCGTTCCTACAAGATTTGAATCAAAAAAAAAGAAGATACTTCTTTCTCCTTGAATACTTTGTATTGACACCTTTTAACGAGATGCCATCAAGAAGAGAGAGGGTTGCTTGTTGTGCTCTGGCTCTTCTATGAGGGTGAGCTTTCCCAAATGCAGTATAGACCGCGCCATTCTAAAAAGTCAAGAGAGACCGTGTAAACTCAATGTAAAGAAAAATGTAATCTGCTCGCTGAATAAAGGCGTATTCTATTGTGGTACCAGGTTGAAGGGGGGGATGGCGTAGAAGCAGCAACCATGCGATCACACTTCAGACCGTCGCAGTTTCTACGACTCTAAAACCTTGGAAGTGGGTACCAAAACCTTTCAATCCTCACTATATATGAAGATAGATTGTCTCAAGGAAGTAGAAACGCAGATACCCTTCCTTCTCCTTCCTTCTCTGGTCCTGGAAAGGTGTCCAAGTTCCTCGTGGCGAGGAGCTTGGACACCTTTCTTGTTTTGGAAAATAACCTTGTGTATGCATACACACAGAAACTTTTTAATCGCATCAACCGTGTTGAAAGTAGGGTTTCCGCCACACTTTATGGACGAAGGCGATAAACGAAACATCGGTACACGGAACCCTCGAGTTAAGAGGCCATATATGAAAATTGCACACATTGCTCCCCCTTGGATACGCATCCCACCCAAGAATTATGGCGGTACGGAGGCTGTCATCTCCAATCTTGTAGAGGAACAAGTTGCTGAAGGACATGACGTAACACTTCTTGCCCCCGGTGATGCAAGCACATCAGCACATCTAGTCTCGTTTTTTCCTCAATCACTCATTGATTCAGGTGTTCCCTGGCAAGGACATCTCAAGGCATACTATCATTTCTATAAATCTGTAGAGTATATAAAAGAACATGATTTCGATATCGTTCACATGCATCTCTCTGCTAGCTCAGATATGTATCTGTTTCCACTCACATCTTCTCTTACAACGCCCCATGTTACGACTCTGCATAGCCGATTTCCTTTTGATCGGGTTCAGTCGTGGACAGGAGATGCTGACACATTTTTCAAAGAGTGGTTTCTCTCGGAACCCATGGTTGCTATTAGTGAGAATGCTCGTAACGATGTGCCCTACGCACTCAACTTCGTCGGTGTGGTGCATCATGGTCTCCCAATGAATTTTTTCAAGCATGCGGTGAAAAAACCAGGTGATTGTTTTGTGTGGTTAGGACGTTTTGTTCCTGAGAAAGGTGCTCATCTAGCGATTCAGGCCGCGAAACGAGCTGGTGTATCGTTAGTGCTTGCGGGCTTCGTTGATAAGCATATTGCAGAGTCAATTGCCTGCTTTGAGGAGCAAATAAAGCCGCATATTGATGGACAGCAGATTAAGTATGTTGGCCCTGTCAATGCAAGGCAGAAGATTAGTTTGCTAAGTAAAGCACGTGGCTTGCTCAATCCTATTCAGTGGGAAGAGCCATTTGGAATGGTGATGATTGAGGCTATGGCTGTGGGATGTCCTGTCATCTCGTTTGCACGTGGAGCAGCCTCCGAAATTGTGGCACATGGGAAAAGCGGCTTTCTCGTTGACACCATTGAGGAAATGATACAATGCATTCCTCTGCTTGACGAACTTGACCGTTTTGCTGTACGTGACTACGCGCTACAGAACTTCTCCGTGAAAGCAATGTCAGAACAGTACTTGAAAGTGTATAAAAAAGTCATTACATCTACAAAACTGAAGTCTGCGATGGTCAAGAGGGCAGCAAAAGGTCTTTCTATACATCAATCACCTGTGGTTGTTCCGCCATCACAGCCTACTAACGTAAGCAAATCTGCTCAGACCCCTTATCAAGTTTCTCTAAATGCTCAGGTAACACGAGAAGAACAGCTAAAATCGTAGTACGCTGCCATCGCACAATGAAATATTCCATGTGCATGAGAGTAGTAGTAGTTTTGAGGAGGAGAATATTTCTCCTCTTGTGTTTAAAAGAGACGCGGCTGTTCTGGCTCTGTAGAAGCGGGTTGCCACGGAAGGGGCGGAAGAGGAACATGCTTGCTTATGCGTCGATAGAGTTCTGCGCAAATAGCGGGAGAATGTTCTTCAAAGGGACAGTGACAAAAGGCATATACAGTAATGCCTTGTTTGAGCCATTGTCCTATTTGCTCAGACCAAGTGTCAAGCAGTGGATTATTGACCTCCATACGTGGATGACCAATATAACGGAGAAAGGTAAAATCAGTCGTAACGGTAATTTGAAGAGGGAGATTAGGCTTACGTTCACGCGCCTGAAGTCCTTGTTGCTCTTTCGTTGTGCCAGTGCGAATTGGCCTTGTGTCCATCATCACTCGTGCGACTTGATGCTGACGAAGCAAAGTATTCAATATTAGAGCATGTTGCTCCATGTAAAAATCGGAGTGGCGCACTTCTACAGCCAAACGCACACTAGTAGGCCAGTAGTTGAGAAATGCTTCTAGTTGTGGTAGCTGAGTAGGTCCAAAGGATGGTGGTAGTTGTAGAAACATTGGCCCTAGTCGAGTTCCTAATTCGCTCATTCGTTCTACAAAATGCAACGTCTCGTTTTTGCTATTCTCAAGACGTGCTTCGTGACTAATGCTTCGTAAGACTTTGGGACAGATGCGAAAGGTAGGTGGTGTTTCCTGGCACCAATGAGCAATTGTTTCGGTGGAAGGTAGGGCGTAAAATACTGTGTTTCCCTCTACGGCGTTCAATTGTTTACTATAGAAACTTAGGAAATCACTTGCGCGTGTGTGTGCAGGGAAAAAGTTTCCTACCCATTGTTTGTAGCCCCACATTGGACATCCTATATAAAACATACATTTTCCTCTTTTTATTGTATTGTAGTCAGCTTTATTTTATTCTGCAAGATGCTTGTATCGATAGAAATATAGCCTTGTTGGGTTACTTCTTACGCAAATATGGCTAATTCTCAGTAATATTCGTTATAGTAATTGAGTATATACACACGAAAGAAAAATTTGTATGTGAGGATACTGTATGTTGTCTACTGTAATCACGGTCTTGTTGTTTGTACTTATGGTAGCCCTTGTCACAAGCTTTATTATTGGTGGGTGGCGTGAACATCTTCGTCACAAGAAAATGTTCTTACAGCAAGCATCTGCTGTAACATATCCTCTCACTCAAGTGGTAAAGTCAGCTTATACCCCTTCATTTCTGCTACCCGCATCCTGGTATACACGTCGTCGCACACTTGTCTCTCTTGGTTTTTTAGCAATGGTGCTGCTTACTCTGTTTTTTCAGGATGGCCTCACTGAGGACAGTTTGCGCACATTAAGCAGAGGTATTGGCTTGAGCTTTCCTGGTGTCGCGCAAGCTAGCGACGTACAAACTGCTGCACATGCTACTCCAATTCCAGTCGTTCCCGTAACTGCCAACTTACAACTGGTACGCATAGATTCAGCCTCACGTGATCAGTACTACACAGATTATCAATGGCAAGTGTGGTCGTACTCGTCCTGCTCAGGTATCGCAATGGCAATGGTGATGAATTCCTATGGACGACACCTGATTGCGGCAGATGTCTTACAAGAAGAGCAGAAACTGGGTGTATGGGATGTGAATCTTGGTCTGTTGCGTGAAGAAGGCATTGCGTTGACGGCCTCTTATTTTGGCTTTGACACGAGTGCAAACCATACGCGCACACTACAGGACCTCATCACGCTTGGCAATAAAGGCATGTCGGTTATTGTGAGTGTGCGTGATAGTTATTATTATCCTGGCGGTCACGTCTTTGTTGTACGTGGTGGTGATGACCAGTATGTCCATATTGCCGACTCTTCTCGCGCCAATTTTCAGCGTATGCCTCATAGCATGTTCTTGGTTATGTGGCAAGGATTCAGTGCGGTTCTGACTCCTCGCTAATCACACAATACTACAAGAAAGGCGATACACAAAACAGCGTATCGCCTTTCTTGTGATTTAAGAAGCCGCTGTATTTAGAACATTATAATTGGCGTATACACTTTGACAAACCCATAAAGCCAACCTGCATCAGCTTTTGAGAGATTCACACAACCGTGTGAGCCTTGAGCCGAGAATGGATCACCGCTATCGTCGGCATGCGGATAGTTCGTTCCTGGACCATAATTGGCACGCCACCAGCTATCGTGTATGAAGTATCCTTCGCTATGATATTGCATCGCATAGTTGATAGGCGTAGGTTCGTAGTAGTCGGGCGAGCCTTTAGGAACTCCAGAATGAAAGACTGTTGGTGATAGTTTGCCCTCGACCCACCATACTCCAGGAAGACTTGGTTTGGTTGGGCGACCCGTTGTTACGAGGAACGAATTGACGAGTTTCCCATTGTCATATACACGCATGGCTTGTTCTTCTAACGAAACAACGACAACACGCTTCCCTGTTTTTCCATAGTGCTGTATGAGTTGCATATCAGTTTGATGAACCTGATTGTATGGTGTTTTATCACCACTATTTGTCTTCATTGCTTCAAAGTTTGTCAGATACATATTGATATCGTCAACTGCCTGCTGATAATCATCGCGTGTTTTTGCAGCACTCAACTCATCTCGTACCCAACCACCCATACCATCAGGTCCATATTCATAGCCAAGTGGGTAATCAGTGTTATTGTATGCATTATGATATTTATGCTGCTGTCCCCAGTCCGCGACCTCTTGTTTCAGTTGTTGCTGAAGGTGCGAACTCTCAGCTTTTAGCACCGGTATTTGAATAGCGGTAACGTGACCGTTCAATGTAGTCAATGCAGCTTCATATGTTGCATTCGTTTTTGCTGTTTGGAGTGCTTGCTTATCAGTATCATATTGCTGCTGATATATAGTCGTATCACCACCATACTGTTTCATTTGCGCGATCCACTGCTGAAATGCTTTTAGCTGTGTATTCCCTTTATTGCTAAGTGTTGTATCAATCGTCGGAGTAGGGACGACTGTAGGAGTACTACTGTGTGTATTCGTCGCTGCATTTCCGCTACTCGGAAAGCTACATGCACTCAGGCATAAGAGACACAAGACGAAAAGGCTCATTACAATCGTGGCGTTGTAGGAATATTTGCTCTTTTTCACCAGCCGTTGCTCGCTGCTCATAGGTTGAGTACTCATAGTTTTAAAAAATGTGCCTTCCAATGAGTCAAAAAGAATAAACTTGATACATTATATATTATATCGAGCAAAGCAAATTATGCGATGATGGGAAAGAGTATACGCTTGCAAAACTGTATTGTCTGTGAGCTATTACACAACACCTTGAAGTACGAATGGAGAGGTACGTTCACTTGCTAGTAGGCGTGTGCGGGTTGCAGCAATTGACACATCACTTTTATCGCAGGCGATCCAACGACGTTTGAGCTTTTCTGCTACAATTGGAGTTACTCCGCTTCCACAAAAGCAATCAAGCACCAAATTATATTCCTCAGAAGAGGCGGCGATGATGCGTTCGAGTAGTGCTTCAGGTTTTTGTGTTGCATATCCTGTGCGCTCAGGATTCCGTTGATGAAGGTGATGAATATCGCTCCATACATCGCTTGGCGTCATATACGAATCTTCATGATAGCTATAGAGTCGTCCAGCAGAGCGGATTGTCCATGAGATACGTCCATCAGCGTCTATCTCTTTACGCATATTGTTGCGTTTCTGCGATCCACGGCGTTCACCAATTCTCTCACTATGAAAACAAGCATGCGCAGATTTTGTATAAAGCAAAATTGTATCATGTTTCCGCGCATAGCCTTTTTGCGACCGTCCACCGGATTGATAATGCCAGATAATCTCATTTCTAAATCCACCCCCATCGTGTTTTGCTTCCTGGAAAATCTCGTCAAGCAGGAGTTTTGCATAGTGTGTTGTGCGCCAATCCAGGTGGACGTATATGCTCCCATGCTTGGCTAACAACCTATAGAGGAATATTAATGTTTCGTAGAGCCACTGAAGATATATATCTATATCTATATCTTTTCCCCAGATATCTTTGTATGCTACTTGGGAGCCGCTTGTGAAAATACGTCCTGTCATAAATGGAGGATCAATGTAAATAAGGTCAATTCTTTCGTTAAACTCACTAAGGAGAGTGGGGAGAATATCACTTTTGTCGCCAAGTATAAGTCGGTTATGCCAGTCTTCTGCAATAGAGGAATATTGGATGTCTGATAATTGGTGCTTGTGTTCAGCAGGGTAGTGCTCTCTTGTTTGAATGGAAGATGTTGAGGAGAAAGACACGCCTTGAGAAATATCTAAAGGGGCAGTTTTACCTTTCCATACAAGTTCAGCCATACAGTGTGTACCTTGTTTATCAGTCAATTAAGAAGACATGTAAAGTTTCTTGCCAGGACCATCATAAAGGAAAATATGGCTATCGTCAATTACTTCTTTTACAACCCGAACGAACTACTGATATGATACTCAGCAGATGAAATACGTTGATATATAGTAGTTTATAGGAAAGGCTCCGTCCAGGCATCTTTGTCTGCTGTATTTACGTCATCTATGCTCGTGTACAAGATGTTGGGATGCGCATAGTTGAGAGGAGATGTTTTGTGTCTAAAAAAATCGTAGCTGTAGCTATGTTTCCATTTCTGCTATTCCTCCTGGTGCTTTTATCATCATGTGGTCCAGCGAAAGTTGGTACGATACCAAGTGGGACGCCCGATCATGGTAGTGGAACACCAGCCGTTCTTCCTACTACGACATCGTCTGTGCAAAATGTGTCTTCCGCGCCAGCGGGAACGCTTGGCTCTTCATATGCATTTGTGCGAAAAGATCAATTATGGGTTGCTCTGCATGGTGCTCAGCCTGTACAGGTAACACGCTTTGATTATAGTCAATCTCCAGTCGTCTTCTGGCATCAACCTCTTTGGTCCTCTGATGATGCTTACATTGCTATTACTACCACTGCTGGTCCTGCTGCAATGGGTGGTGGTGGTTGTCCTGCTCCTGATTATGGAGCGGATGGTGCACTCTACGTCATGAATACAAATACGCAACAGTTTACGCAAATAGCACTTCCCTCAGTTGCTGATAATGTTCAAATGAGTGGTGCGCCGCGTAAAGATTCCTGGCAATATGCATTTTGGGAGGATCGAACACACCTACTAGCGTGGTACAATAGTGGTCCAGGAAAGACGGGTACAGGATTGTATCGATACGATGTAGGTGCAAAAAACCTATCACTCGTATTACCTATACGCGCATTGAGTGCCGCGACACTTTTTGATCCGCAAAAGAATATGCCATTGTTGCTTTCGCTACGTTATAGTAGTGGACAACTTTTTTATCAAGTCGTCGTACATCCTTTTGAGCAACAAAGTCAAATCGTGCTATTTAGTCATTCGGTGACGCATCCTGACATGCAAAGCAAACAACTGTTGCAAATGGGAAGCGAACCATGGTGTGCAACGCCACAAGCAGGGGCTTTTGTCATGCCAGGCTGGGATGTTGCCTCTGATGGTCAGCAACTCGTGGCACAGATGATAACTGCTAACGGCTCTAACCAATCTGTTGGGACGATACAAGTACTGAACTTGAATGATAACTCGACAAGAGGACTTTTTGCTCAGGTACCTGGCAATGTATTGAGTCAAGATATTGCATTAACGTGGGGACCTGATAGTCAAACGGTGGTGGCGACTGCCTACCACATGGCTGCGCAAAGTGGTCCGTATACTACGTCGCTTGCGAACCCAACGTCTACACAGCAGTATGCGCCGAACTTGGCGGGTCGGGTAGCGTGGCGTACCGATAGTGCAGCGTTCGTGTTACAGAATACTGAGGCAATGGACACAACGACAACTCCTGATATCTATGTGTTTTTGCCAGGAGATACACGTGGGCGTATGCTTTTAGCTGATGCTCATGATTTTACGTGGGGGTAAGATATCTATGCAATTTGTCCTTTGGGTGCTTGTTAGTCTTGTCGGATACGCCGCAGGAGTCTTTGTACTCCTGCGCGTTACACCAATGCTTCTTCATCGGAGATACGACGAAGGCTTCTTTATGGGGATAGCCGCCCTCGATATTTTTGGCGCTTTACTTGCCTTTGCTGGTATTATAGTGCCACTTTTGCTCTTTAGCGGAGCTTTGGGCATTCGCATATTTGCAGTGCTTTTGTTGCTTGGTATTCTTTTTGTGGCAGTACGCCTGGCCTTGCGCAGTTTTCAGCCTCGCATTACCGCGGGCACCTTCCGTGTCTCTCGCATTATAGCAGGAAGCTACAGCATCTTTCTCGTCCTCGCCTCTCTCTATTATGTAGTACAAATATTCATTCTTGGTCGCTAGCACGTCGCGGCTGTCTTTTGTGGGAAACTCCTTTTATACGAGGAATGTTTCTATGTTGCCAATGTATAGAGCGTATGCTAACTATGTTATGATAGAGAGTAGTTTTCTTGCGATACTATGTTTCCTTGAGGAGAAGGATATCCAACATGTCGCTTCTCTCAGTTAAAAACGTGGTGACTTATGATTGTACGCGATATCATGACAACAAAGTTAACGACGGTTGCACCAGATGATACACTGAGTCACGCAACAAATTTGTTGCGCCAACACCAGGTGCATCAGCTTCCTGTAGTGCGAACCGTCAATATTCCTGCACCTATACATAAGGAGTGCCAGTCACATGAAACGATACTGATACTTGAGGGAATGTTGACCTCACAAGATGTGGACCTTGTGGTAGCGCTGGCGCGACAAGATGCGTCCAACGATGCTTTGCATCATTCCTGGCAAGAGCGACGCGTGGCCGAGGTAATGCACCGTGCAATTATTCGTGTGACACCAATAACATCAGTGGCGGCAGCGGCACAAATTCTCGTGGATCGTGGCTTGAATTATTTGCCTGTTGTCGAATATCGACAAGTAAACCAGGAAACACAGACACTCCTTGTTGGGCTACTGACCCGAAGCGATTTTCTGCTTGCACTTGCACGCTCGATGGGGGCCTTTGAACCTGGGATGCAGTTAGATATTATGCTGCCACTCGGTGCTACAGCGCCTCTTGCAGAAACATTGCGTATTGCGGCAGAGTTGCATGTACAAGTGCGTAGTATCATCGCCGCACCTCTCACAAGTACTGTACCACTCGTTGCCAATTTGCGTATAGGAACGATCAATCCAACCCCACTCCTTGTTCGGTTACAAGAGGCAGGTATCGAGTATTCGCTCGTAAACGCCCCTGCTGATGGAGAACTTCATGGCTAATACACAAAAAAGCACTCCGCCTGATAAAGCGCGTCTCATGTTTGAGCCGACAGAATTGCATTATAACTTTGGTCCAGGACATCCGCTACAGCCAAGCCGTATAGAAGCACTCGTTGATTTACTAAAAGAGACGAACCTGTGGCAGTATGACAATGAGCACACACGCCTTCCTCTCCGTTCAGCAACACTTGAAGAACTTCATCTCGTTCATACACAGGATTATGTGCGAGCGGTGCAAACACTGAGCGTGCCAGAGAACCTCGATGCGAGCAAAGAGGAGCGCGAAGAACGAGCGAGGCTAGCCCTCAAGTATGGTTTTGGTGATGGAGATACACCCGCACTTCCTGGTATGCATGATGTGACTGCAAACATTGCAGGGGGAACATTGGTCGCGTTAAGTGCCGTCATGGGACTTCCAGAAGGAGGCACATTTGCTAGCGAAGAGGAACGGCCTCTACACGTATTTCATCCCTCAGGCGGCTTACATCACGCATGGGCAGAGCGTGCTTCAGGCTTCTGTGTCTACAACGATACCTCTATTGCTATTGCGCATGTGTTGCGTGCAAGTGAAGCAAAGGTGCTCTACATTGACTTCGATGCCCACCACGGTGATGGTGTACAACGTTCGTTCTACGATGACCCACGCGTCATGACGATTTCTTTTCATGAAACAGGTCGTTACCTCTTTCCGGGGACAGGTGATGTGCTTGAAATGGGCAATGGTGTTGGACGTGGTTACTCTGTGAATATTCCATTGGAGCCATTTACCGAGGACGACTCATACATAGAGGCAATGGATTCTTTGCTGTCTCCGCTGATTACCTCCTTTGCGCCAGGTGTGATTATTAGCCAGCACGGGTGTGATACGCATGCGTGGGACCCGCTTACGCATCTGCATTTGACTATGCGTGGTATCGCTCGCCAGGTGAAAACAGCACATCAATTGGCGCATACATATTGTGAGGGACGCTGGGTTGCTGTTGGTGGTGGTGGGTATGATCTTTACCGTGTTGTTCCTCGTGCGTGGAGCATGCTATGGGCAGAAATGTCTGACCAAGCCCTTCCCGAGTCCTTGCCAGGAGCCTGGGTCGCACGTTGGCGCCCCAAATGGCTTGCTGCACAGGAGCAGGAGGAGGCTGCACAAGGAGTCATGGGGAAGACGCACGAATCAATGCTTTTCCCAACACTTTTTAAAGATAGGCCGGAAGATTTTCCTGCCCAGCCCCGTAGGTGGTTCATTAGCAATACCAATAGTCATACTGTTGCACTGGTGCGCCATCTCCTCGTTCCTTATCCTGTGCGTCATGCATTCCCCTCACAACGACACCGATCTCCGTTATCAGGTCTCTTCGATCTCCTGCATATGAATAGGGTGAGTACCCCTTCGCGGAGCAAAGTTCTGGATACGGCAAAGGGAACAATTCTTTTACGTGACTTTTGCCCTCCATCACTGGTCGAGCGACTGAAAGCTGATAGCGGACTTCATGCCTTTGCACGTATTCCAGAGCGTGAGCATCAACTGCTTCTCAACATCGCAAAAAGTCCAGATTGTGCGCTTGCCCTTGCTCACACTCCTGCTGGTGACATCGTAGGCGAGGTAACAATTGCACCTGCCGACGATTGGTGGGAAGGGATAGAGAATGTGTATGAGGTTGCAGTACAGGTGAGTTCAAATTGGCGGAGTCTAGGCATTGCTCGTAGTCTCCTGAGCTTTGCACTCGAACTTGATGCATTAGAGGATATGATCTTTTTTGCAATGGGCCTCTACTGGCATTGGGATGCAGAAGGGCTGCATATCTCCGTCTATCGTTACCGAGAGTTAATCACACGCCTTTTTAGTTCACAGGGTTTTACAGAGTATCCCACAACTGAACCAAATGTGAGCATGGAGCCTGCGAACGTATTTCTCGCACGTATCGGCAGTCGTGCTGACAAGCGCGTCGTGAGCCAATTTCTCAGCCGCGTTCTTACCTCGCCAAACATGTCAAGTCTATAAAATTGCTGGGTCTCCATCCTCGCTGGGGAAAGAGGGAGACCGCAAGGGTCTCCCCTACATCTTGGTGGACCCCGACGTGTAGGGGAGACCCTTGCGGTCTCCCTGCATTTTCTTCTCTGCTACCTTGCCTCCACATTCAGGACAGAAGTGCACTCCCTTTACATCTGGGCTAATGCTTCCACACCAAGGGCAGACACTTGCTAAGGCAGTACCGCAGAATCCGCAATACTTCCAGTTCCCAGGAACTTCGTGTTGACAGAGAAAACACAGCGTTAGTCCAGCCTCAAATGGCCTCGTTGCACTCCCATCAAGTGTCGCTCTGTGATGGAAGCGTCCGTGTAGCAGCAGTGACTGATCAATCTTGTCTAATCGGCTCGTTGTCGCGATAACTGCCGCTCGATAAGAGTCGCGTCCATCCATCTCAACCGCTAATTGTTTTTGCCACTGCTCACCAACTTCTCTCATCTCTGGCTTGGCTAAGAGGTCAAGCTCGTCGATGAGAATGACACAAGGAGATGTATATTTTCCTTGCTCAAAGAGATGATGGATAATGTCACGCCCTCTTTGAGCCATCATTTCCATTGCAGTTTGAGAAGAGCGAGTAGTTGAACATTCAATCTCCGAAGTTCCTTGCTCGTTTCTACTCAGAGCACTTGTCATTTCAAAAAGCGTGGGCATAGAGAGCGAGAGCAGGGGGACAACGGCTTCACCTGCCAAAGCTTGGACAAGAAGAGTTCGACTGTTTCCAGGAGTGCCAATGAGAAGCAGTCCATCATGGTAGGCTCCAAGAGCATTTTGCGCTACTCTTGGTTTCTTCAGATACTCAATCACTCCTCGCAGTTCCTGCTTCACCTCATGAAACCCTACAATATCCGAAAACGTGAGAGAAGGACGCGCAAAACTGCTTAGGATTCGTCGGGAAATTTTAGCGTTGAAATGCTCAACATCTTGCATACGCACTCGTGAGTAAATGAGCTGATCCATTGATGCCGTATAATCTGGCCCTGAAATGTCTGTTACATACGAAGGAGGTGTCCTTCCTTCTTGTGACAAGAGCAACTCAAGGAGTGGTTGAAGGCGTTGATGGCGCAAACTACTCAAGAGGATATGCTCCAGTTGAACTGACGACGCATGCAGATGGGCGGCAAAAGCTGTTGCCCATTCAAGACAGGCTTGCACCTCGTTGGACAGCGATACATTCCTTGCATCTCCTTCATGTATGTCTTGGAGAGGGAAAATTATCTTTGCCTGCCTGCGAAGCACCTCGTGATCCATTCTTAAACTGCTTAAGACCTCAACAACTGCGTCTCCATCCTGGGTAAGTGCTCCAAGAAAAAGGTTCTCTGGATGCACCTCTGTTGCATTCATATGGACAGCTTGCTGGTATGCCGCCTGGATAGCTTGACGCGAGACCTGGGTAAAGTGACTCTGTTCTGGTGTGTTGATAATATTCATTGAAGCTTCCTTGCAAACCCTCGCTGTACTTCTCGCATGAGGAAAGTACTTTTGTTTTATCTAACTCAGACCTGTGCACATGAAAAGAAGGACTTGGCAATTATCATCGCTTGGCCTCATCTAACCACGTTGTCGCAAAGATAGCAAGCCAAGCATTAACATGGTGCAAGACTACTGTTGTTTTCTTGAAAAGAGTCCTATCATTCTTTCTCACACGTCCACGGAGGAGAAAGAGGTGCCTGCCTGAGATAGGACTCCCGTGTAACAAGATGTATTTTTGTGTCTAAGCGTTCCTCAAGATGATTTTAGGGGTACTTATGGTCAGATGGGTGTGCATCCCGTAAAGTCAGTTCTTACCGCTAAGTGTCGAAATAGCTTAACGGGTATTTGCGTTGGTGTGGCTGTGCTGGCTTTGTGAGGAATAGTGTCAAAAATACTATTCCTGAGATTTCCCAAAATCCAACCGATACTAAGGAGCGTAGTATAATGTGAGAAGCGAGAAAGGTCGGTTATACCAGGCGTCCACCGTGGCTAACCGCGAAGTAGGCCGGACAAGCTTCTCCCAATACTATAATTTCCAAGTAGTTTTGTAGTGTAACAACATCTTAAACTCATAGTCTTGTCTTCTTCGTACCAGGCCACTGACTCGGTAAGTTGTATCGAATCAGTGGCCTGGTACGTGTCTATTATAGATGATACATGACGGAATACTACCTCTCATTTTCTTCCTCGTGCTTTCTTTGCTTAATACTCGATAAGAATAGATAAGAAAACCATGAGTGATTGAATTCTTACTTTTCTTAGGAATGCAACACACGGCTTTAATACAGTTTAGTTTACGCTTAGAGTGTATATAGCAGAGCTTTTATGGCGAAAAAACGCTTGAATTTTCCACTAGAAAAGGCTACTCTATGGGAGACGAAAGAAAGTGAGGGCTGAATTGATGCAAACGAAAGAACGATCAAAAGTACAAACGAAAACACAAATTCCAGAAATCACTGATGGTATGTTGGTTAAGCAAACACTTGCTGGTGATCAGCGTGCATTCGAGGGCTTAGTACAACGCTACAATGTTTCACTCTTCAATTTTATCTGTCATTGTTTAGGTGATTATGATCAGGCCTGTGATGTTTCACAACAAGTTTTTCTACAATTATATATTTCTATGCCAACACTTCGTACAGGTGAGCCACTTAAAGCATGGCTTTTCCAAGTTGCACGCAACCGCTGTCTTGACGAGTTACGTCGTAAACGTGCCATCCATTTTTCTGAACTAGAATCAGGGAATGATGACGATGATCTCTCACCACTCGCGATTATGCCTGATACTCGTCCTTTACCAGAGGAAATTGCAGAGCGAAACGACCTTCAGCGTTCCTTAAGACATGCTATTGAGAGCCTCCCTCCTAAATTTCGCTCTGTGGTGCTTTTGCGTTATGCTGGTCAACTTAGCTTTTCTGAAATTGGACAAACGCTTAGTATGCCTGAGGCAACCGCTAAAACGTACTTCCAACGTGCGAGGCCATTGCTGCGAGCCGCACTCACAGCTCAAACACAGACAGCATCAGCTTCTTAAGCACTTGATAAGAAAGCTGTGAAAAAGTGAAACTTCCCCGTTATGTGGTTCGTATTAACACTAGATAAGAATTACATAAGAGGGAGCATATATGTACTACTCACACACCATTCTCTTTGCTGAAGATATAAGGGAAGATGATGAAATTGATGCTTTGTTTAGCCAACTTCAGCAGATAACACCTCCATCAACTCTGGTAGAGAATATTCTTGCCTCAGTTGCGCGTCTGGGGCTGCCAGTACAGTGTCCTGTGGAGAAATTGTGGGAGGATATGGGCCTGGTAGTTTATCATAGAAATCAAGAACTCTCTTAAATAAGGTACGTCTTGTGAAGACCTGTAAAAAGTCACAGTAGTAAGCTGAAATATCTGCGCGCTTCAACTTATTACTGTGACTTTCTTGTTCTAGTAAATGGTAGATGTATGTTTTCCTATGATTGCAGCAAGCAATGTGAACACCAACTGTATTATGCTATTTGGTCTGTAAGCTTACCAGTATTGACAAGCCAGCGTATAAATTCAAGACGGCGATGCTCTATTGCTGTATTGAGACGCTCTCTCTCAGTATGCTCTCTCCGAAGCCTACTTAATTGCTTGACCTCTCCCTCTGCAAACCCACCTTTACGCAAAATGTCGCGATCTTCTTTACGATCCATGGAAGCCTCCTTCTTGTTTAACAACAACTAGCGGAATGCTATCAATAACACGCGTATAAGACGCTTGAGAAGTGTTTGCATATGATGCTTTTAGGCTGGTAGTAGATGAAAGGATATTCTCCAGAGTCAGAACATACTGAGGCGTACATAGGAAAGTAGGTACAGTGCAGATTGCAGAAGGTTGCATACCAAACGTGGGAAGTGTTTTGACTAACAAGCACAGCGTGTCGCTCATGAGCATGATGTGTGCAGTATCTTCGACGTGCATTTTGACACCCCGCATCCGCTTAATGACTCTTTCCGCTGCGGCAGCGTCGCCGATGCGACTAGAGATAGTCTTCCTGTCTCTACTCAAAGATTACCTAATAATGTGTGATAAACGCGTAAAGATTTTTACTTTTGTGTGAAAACTGTGTGAATATTTCTTATATATCATAATTCTCGTCAGATAGGAGCTATTTGAGTTGTTCTGCTTCACCTGTGTCTGGTGCGGGAACAAAATATCCTACCCCTAACTCGTTCCGTAAAAAGCGTGGCTGTGCTGGATCAGGTTCTAGTTTACGGCGTAGGTGTCGCACAAAAGTACGGAGGTACGTATTTTCTCCGCTATAATCTGCGCCCCAGACGCGTTGTAGAAGTTCTCGATGCGTGAGTACTTTGCCTGCATTCCGTGTAAGTTCACAAAGAAGTTCGTATTCAGTTGGTGTCAAGTGAACATTTTTTCCACCTGATTGAACAATACGATGGGCATAATCAACGATCAAGCCATTCTCGCCACCGCTATTATAACGTGGTTTATCTCTTTCTGTACCATTCGCTGATAGACGCATCATCGTTTCTGAGCGACGTAACGCCACGCGAACACGCGCGAGTAGCTCATTCAAACTGAACGGTTTCGTCAAATAATCATCTGCTCCCAGATCAAGCGCTTTAATCTTTATCGGCTCTTCGTCATGAGCGGACAGAATAATAACAGGAGTGTTGCTCCATTCGCGAAGACGGCGCAGAAAAGTTAGTCCATCCAACGAGGGAAGTGTAAGATCAAGAAGTACAAGTTGTGGCTGAAACATAGCCGCGAGATCGATTGCTTGTGCACCGTCACTGACAGCTTGTACATAAAAACCTCTTGCCTTCAGTTGGACCAATAAGAAGGCACGCATTTGTGGGTCGTCTTCGACACAAAGAATACGAACTTTTTTATCGTTAGTAGACATTCCTTTTCCCTATCTATTACTGGGTGCATTGCTCTCACGTATGTTTTCTTGTATATTCTCATAGACTGGCAGTGTGAATGAAAAACTCGTTCCTTGTCCAGGATTGCTTGTAAGTGTCAGCTTGCTCGCATGTGCCTCAACGATACCACGACTAATGTAGAGACCAAGACCAGTTGTAGGACTCCAACGCATCCCCTCTTGCCGTTGCTCTTTGTGCAATCGGCTAGAGGAATCACTATCTGGCTTACTCATCGCGGCAAAGGTACTAAAGCGTGTAAAAAGCAACTTCTGTTGCTCTTGTGGTATGCCCTGTCCTTTATCACTGACGCACAATGTTACCCCAATAGGGTGTATACGATGTGTATCTTGCGCATCAAAGGCTAGTTCGGCCTCAAGTAAAACACTATCACCTTCGGGTGCATAACGAAATGCGTTACTGAGCAGATTTATGAGGACACGCATAATAAGTTCGTAGTCTGCTCGTACTGCTGGCAACGTACCTGGATACACAATGCGCAAATATCTTTTTGAAGAGGCAATAAGAGCTTCCAGGCGTTCTTCCAGGTCTTCAAATAATTCTGGTAACAGCACAGCTTCAAGTTTGAGCCGAAGTGCTCCCGCTTCAACACGTGAAGCATCAAGAACCTGGTTAATCATGCTTACAAGGCGCTCTACCTGTTCATCTGCTGTCAGTAAAGAGGCATGCTGTTCCTCAATTGACCATTGTAAATCGTTCGCAAGTAACGCGCTAAGATGAGCACGAATGTTGGCAAGGGGTGTCTTGAGTTCATGAGCCATGGTTGTGAAAAAATCTTCTCGTGCTCTTTCTAACGCCTTGATCGTCGTAATTTCGTTGTAGACAAGCACTGCACTAGTGATCGTTCCATCGGCTCTACGTAGAGGGGCTGCACTTGCAAGTAAGTACATAATCTGACCATCTGCATCTTGCATGTGCAATTCTGCTTCGTTCGCTTTTCCATCTCTCAGCGCGAGGCTAAGAGGTTGTTCCTCGTAACGTATACGTGAGCCAGGTGCTCCATATATAGATAATGGTCGTAAGAGATGTTCGATGTTCATTCCGATTGCGTGTAGCATTGCTTGATCTGACTTATCTAAAGGTTCTAAGGGAGCACCTGCACGTTGTAACAGTTGTACGGCACGCTGGTTGATGATTGTGATTGAGCTATCTATAGCTGAAACAAGAAGTACACCCGATGGTAGACGCTCTAAAAGAAGTTCTAGTCGTGCGCGTTCCATTTCCTGGGCCACTTGTGCGAGTTGGAGGGCCTCATTGCGTTGAGCGAGTTCCTTTGTGCGCTCAATAACTTTTGCTTCAATGCGCTCACGAGCTACTGTTTGCTCTGTAACATCGTGATAAATAACCACGAAGGCGAACGTATCGCCCAGGTCATCACGGATAGGAGTATACGTGCAACGAATGGTATATGGTTGACCGTTTGCACCGACCATTTTGAACTCGTCTATCAATCCCGTGTATGCTCGCCGCTCCAACTCCGGTATGGGGTCTGTTAGATGCGTAATATCATAGTAAAAGCTAGCATTGCTTTGGTGAAATGCTTGTGTGACTGTTTGTCCAATGATATCGCTATTCCAGCCGAGTAGTGTTCGTATTGCCTGATTGGTTTCTGCGATACGCCAGCGAGGATCAAAGATAATGACTCCATCAGGAATCGCTTGCATCACATACTCGCGTTGATGAGCACTCCGGCGTTCCGCTCGTGCTAGTTGACTAATATTGCGGAAGAGACGCGCGTTTTGTATTGCTAGCCCGGCCTGTTGCGCAAACTGCTCTAAGAGTTCAACCTCTTCTGGGGCAAAGTCTCTTGCCCGGCGATGATATACTTCGATACTGCCCAGCACGGCTTTCTTGCTTCCCGTTTCTTTATGGAGGGCAGAGAGAGTTGCTGAATTCTCTCTTGAGACATAGGGCTCGAAAATAGGAATACAGAGAACCGAACCCGGTGGACGTGGTATGCCATTATCGTCAAGAAAAGGCAGGTCAAGGTTTGACAATGCTGTTGTATCGGTAATAACGAGTGTATGACGTTCTTGCTCAACACGACCAAGCAGAAGACGTTCGCTTATCGTTGGACGCCAATCTTGTGATGAAACGTGGACGCCTTGCTGTGCTGCAATTGTAGCTCTCCGTACCGTTTCAGAGGACGTATGCCTTGCTTCGTCAGAGCCAGAAATTGAATGTTCGATGAGAAGAATAGCGCATCTTGTTGCGCCAATCATCTCCTGTACTGAATGCAGAATACGATCAAGTACAAGCGGGAGGGCATAGGCACCTACGATAGCGGAGGAGACATATTGAATTGCATGCAGATGAAGGCGTGAGCGCACTGTCTCCGTTACATCCTCAACTCTAATAAGGAGTGTATCAGGAAAGTTCAACGTTGTGCCTGCCTTCTTAATAGTCAGACGCCAATACGTTCTTCCCCTTGTTTGCAAGAAGCCTTCGTAGGGAAATTCCGCATACTCAACACTTTCTCCTGTCGAGGCAACACGCTGCAGGCAGATAAGCACGCTCTTCCGTACCTCTTCTGGTACGAGTTCGTCAATCCTTCGTTCTAGCACATCCTGAAGGTGCCAGTACTTCTCAAGTTGAGTATGTAAGTACGAGTTGAGATAAAGAATGCGTAGGGTAGCACTATCAAGAACAGCTATGCCGACAGATAGGCATCCTAGAAGAGCTTCAATTTGTTCTGTTTGCCCTTGTTTCATATATGTTTTCTAATATCCGTAGAGACACAAGGTCTCTATAACCTCTCACGTTTCCTTATATAGAAGAGCATACGTGATTTTTTCACCGACCACCACGTCTATTTTTCGATAGGGACATAATTGTAACGAGCATGATAGGCATACTGCAAGGGAAGTATGTGCTTCTCTTATTATACTACGTTTTTTGAGATTGCTGTCTCTTTTCCAGGCCTGTTTGAAATTGTATCCTCTGCGTGATTCTGCTATGATGTTGGCATTGCGTTGTTGACGAAGTATTTTCGTGAGAAGAGGATTCCACTATGGATTTGCGAGGGAAACGTGTTTTGGTGATGGGGCTAGGGTTACAAGGCTCAGGCATGGCGGCAGCCCGCTATGCTGCTCAACAAGGAGCGATAGTGCGCGTGACAGATATGAAATCGCCAGAGGTGCTGGCACCTAGTGTCCAGGCACTCGCGGGTTTGCCGATAGAGTTTGTTTTGGGAAGGCATCGTGAGGAAGATTTTCTTTGGGCTGAAGTAGTTATTCGTAACCCAGGCGTACCTCATACCTCTCCTTATTTACGTCTTGCACAAGAACATGGGGCGCAAATCGAGATGGAAATCATGCTCTTCTTTCTGGCCTGCCCCGGTCATATTATCGGTATCACTGGTACACGTGGCAAGACAACCACAACAACACTACTCTACGAAATACTGCGTAACAGTGGGGCACCAACGATACTTGGTGGAAACGTTGCAGGTGTTGAAACACTCTCACTTCTCCCACACATTACTGCAACTACACAAGTTGTGCTAGAGCTTTCAAGCTGGCAGTTGGAAGGTCTTGCGCCACATAAGGTGAGTCCAGCAGTCGCCGTCATGACGAACATCTATCCCGACCACCTGAATACGTACAAGAGTATGGAAGAGTATGCAGAGGCAAAAGCAAACATATTTCGTCATCAATCCTCTGCTGATCTAGCTGTGTTCAATTATGATAATCCCTGGACACGTCGTTTTGGAGAAGAGTCGCCTGGTACTACCTGGTTTACCAGCATTCAGCGGAGTGGAAGTTTCGCGCGTGGTTCTGACTCTATTGAGCCGTTTACGTTTACTGAAACACCGCTGGCTGGAAAGCATAACCTTGAGAATATTCTCTTAGCTACAACAACTGCACGCCTTCTTGGAGTCTCTGATACAATTATTCAGCAAACAGTGCGAAGTTTTAAGAGTGTTTCTCATCGTCTTGACGAAGTACGCGTTGTACGCGGTGTACGCTACATCAATGACAGCACAAGTACCACTCCTGTCGCAGGACGCGTAGGCTTAGAGGCATTTGATGCGCCGATTGTGCTTGTAGCAGGTGGCAATACGAAACACCTTCCCCTGGAGCAGTGGCCTGCAACCATTGTGCAGCGTTGTCGGGATGTCGTGTTCCTTCCAGGCAGTGGTACCGATGAACTGCTTCCCGCTATCTCCGCTGAGGCGCGGAAGCAAAGAAAAGACACACCCGTTCGTGGTGTCTTTGACACGTTCAAAGCTGCTATGGATGCTGCGGTAACCTTGACGTACCCAGGTGATGTGCTTCTCTTCTCGCCAGGCTTTACCAGCTTCGGCATGTTTCTCAACGAGTTTGACCGTGGCGATCAGTTTGTTGCATATGTTCGTGCATTAGAAGAAAAATAAATACACATGTAGCCCTCAGTTATTCCTCCGTAGTGTTCCTCTGCATAAAAACAGATAGTAGACGATTATACATACTATGCGCGGAGGAAAATAGCTTTTCACTGGGGGATGCATGTATTTATTCAAAACGAGACGGTACGTAGGAATTTTTCTTCTCTTCCTAAACTTAGGGATTCTTCTCTTTGCCTCTGTAGGCCAGAATACAATGGCACAAGGTGTGAGGAATCGGACATTTTACAAACTGCAAGCAACAGTAGGTGGTACGTCTGGAACAGTATCCAGGCAAGGCAATGCTGTGGGGCGGCGGCCAATTGACACTCTTACCAGGTCGATTCCTTCGGCCTTTCCTTCCTACCTGAGCTTTGGAGTTATGAGTGGTCCGGGGAGTACGAATACTTTAGACAATATGCGCGCTACCAATAACGCGGCATTTGCCTTTCGCTATCAATACTTAACTGGTGGTGTTAACACCGGCCACGGGTGGGAGAAATGGAATCAACCTGATGGACAGTTCGCAACCTCTTATATGCAAGAGAATGCGCAGCATGGCTACATTCCTACATTCGTTTACTACGAATTGTGCATAAGTAACGGCCCTCATCCTGGTAGTGCTTGTGGAGCAAACAATCTTACACAAGTCACTGCAAATATTGCTAGTCCTAGCACAATGTATGCTTATTATGCCAACTGGTCACTTATGCTGCAAAAGATTGGCGCGTTTGGGAAACCAACACTCGTAATCGTTGAACCGGACCTATGGGGATTTCTACAAAATGCTTCTAATGGTACAAACAATGCTGCTACTGTAAGCGCAAGCGTAAGTTCCTCTGGCTATGCTGATGCTACTGGTTTTCCTAATACGGTACAAGGGTTTGCCTGGACACTCCTCCATATGCGTGATAAGTATGCACATAATGCAATTTTAGCATTGCATGCCTCACCCTGGGCTTCCAACGCTGATATTGCAACGGATACACGTCCCTCGTTAGATGTCACAGGAATGGTGCGGCACGAAGCGAACTTTTTGAATAGTGCGGGCTTTGTTGGCAATCCCCATGGCGTCTCAAACTGGGATGTGCTTTCTAGCGACGTTGCTGATTTTGACTCTGCCCAGCCAGGGGGACGTTCCTGGTGGGACCGCGGCAACAAGACCTTTCCGAATTTCTCGCGCTACCTGACATTTATTAGTGGTTTGAGCAATGCTACACATCATCGCGTAGTAATGTGGCAGGTGCCAATGGGTAACCAATACTTCGATACCATGAATAACACTCCAGGGCACTATCAAGATAATCGCGCGGAATATATTCTAGGAAACGTTGTCAGTTTCGTGGCTGCTGGTGTGATTGCTGTACTCTTTGGTCCAGGCAATGGTGGAACTATGAACACTGATGCAAAGAAAGACGGTGTGACCAATCCAGACCCAATTTCAAGTTATGAGTGTAACAAATGCAATACTCATAAAAGTGCATATGCTGACGACGATGGCGGCTATCTGCGCCTCTTTGTCGGGCAATACATGAAACATCGTGTATCGATTTCCTGAAAAAATGTTTAGGCATAGAACAACAGACAGCGGGGAAGGCATAACTCTCTCCGCTGTCTGTTGTTCTATGCCTCGCTTTTTGTGCTATACTCGTTCTTGTTGTTCGGGTTGCGATGCTCGCTAAAGTCTGCTAGACTAACCTGTGTTAGGGCGTGGATGCGTTACGGTATACTCTAAGAAAGAGGAACTGCACCATAGCTGTTGTTAGTGACGCGATCCAGTAGAATGCCCAAAGGAGAATGCATTTTATGACGATGATGATCAGCAGGAAAGCCCTGGAAGAGTATGGGTTAGTAAACCTTGGTAATATAAACTGGAACCTTGCGCCAGCAGTTCTTGTTGAGCATGCGTTAGAACGGAAAGAAGGTGTGTTAGCCGCGAATGGAGCATTCGCGGCTAGAACAGGTTCGCACACTGGTCGTTCGCCAAAAGATAAATTTATTGTCTCAAACGAAGAGTCGGCGGCCAGAATCTGGTGGGGCGAAAATAATCATCCTATGTCACCCGAAACGTTTGAAGTTGTGCGCCGTAGTTTGGCAGACTATTTACAAGGACGAGACGTGTATGTGCTTGACGCCGCTGCTGGCGCTGATCCACAATACCGTATGCCTATTCAAGTTATTACTGAACTTGCGTGGCATAATCTCTTTGCTCGTCAGTTGTTCTTGCGAACAAACGAGAGCGATCTTTCTAGCTCACGTCCAGGTTTCACCATTCTCTGTGTCCCGAACTTTCACACCAATCCAGCATCGCATGGCACCCGTTCAGATATTGCTATTATTATTGACTTTAAAGAGCGTCTGGTGCTGATTGCAGGCACACAATATGCTGGTGAGATGAAGAAATCTATCTTTACGATTCTTAACTTCATTCTTCCCGCGGAGGGTGTACTTTCCATGCATTGCTCCGCGAATGTAGGGCAAGAGGGCGATGTTGCGCTCTTCTTCGGTCTCTCTGGAACAGGAAAAACAAGCCTTTCGGCTGACCTTGAGCGTCGCTTGATTGGTGATGATGAGCATGGCTGGGGCGAGAATGGCGTCTTCAACTTTGAGGGTGGCTGCTATGCCAAGTGTATTTACTTGTCTCAAAAATATGAGCCACAAATATGGAATGCAGTACGTTTCGGGGCTGTGTATGAAAATGTTGTGCTGAAAGAAGATACGCGGAAACCGGATTACGATGATGATTCATTAACCGAGAACACGCGCGCGGCCTATCCCATCGACTACATTGACAATGTTATCGAAACAGGTATGGGAAGTCATCCACAAGCTGTTATTTTCCTCTCGGCTGATTCCTTTGGCATATTGCCACCAATATCGAAACTCACAACAGAGCAGGCAATGTACTACTTCCTGTCAGGGTATACAAGCAAATTGGCTGGTACGGAGTCCGGTGTAACGACACCGCAAGCAACATTTAGCTCCTGCTTTGGGGCGGCCTTCTTGCCGCTACGTCCAGAAGAGTATGCCAATCTGTTACGAGAGCGTATTGAAAAGCATCAGGTGCGTTGTTACCTCATCAACACGGGTTGGACAGGTGGTTCCTATGGAACAGGTTCGCGTATCAACATCAACTACACGCGTGCAATGGTACGTGCAGCTATTAGCGGAGCTATTGATACTGCTGAGATGGCTGTGGACCCCATCTTTGGGTTACGTTCGCCAATGAGCTACCCTGATGTTCCAAGTTCGCTTCTCAGCCCACGAAACACCTGGAGTGATAAAGATGCCTATGATCGACAGGCAAGCAATCTTGCCGCACTCTTTAAGAAGAACTTTAGGCAGTTTGCTGACGTTAGCGGCTCTGTAGTAGATGCTGGTCCACTGTAGTATTCTTCTACCCTGAAATAATAAGAGGAAAAACGAGATGAGTGTAGATTAATCATATGATTAATCTACACTCATCTCGTTTTTCCTCTTGAAAATTCGCTATATTAAGTATATAAGTACTACAATACCTTGTTCCTCAATAGTAAAGATGCGTAAAATGCCAGTTTTTCGTTTATTACAAAAGATTGATAGCAAAAACCTTTAAGATTTCCCGAACATAGTGTAAAATGAATGCCATCAGCACTAATAAATTACTACTCAATATCGGGATAAAAGGGGCGCCAGTATGAAACAAGGGAATGGCACAGATGTACTTGGACTCAATGATCTGCGCAACGCGAGTATAGGTGTTATTTATGTATCTCCTAATGATGAAAAGAAAAGTGTCTTAGCGGCCATATTAACACAGGAAAAGCTTGGACGTAGACAGGTTGCGGTTGTTTTACCCGACCAGAACAAGTCATTTCAGCGTCCAGGTGATTTCGACGATTTAAAAAGCTTGCGTGGCAAGTTACAAACACAGATTGTTTTTATTGCGCCAGGAGGTCCTGGTCCAGCCGCGTTCGCACGGCAGCGAAACTTTCCAGTGTATTCAACACTGGAAAGTTTCGCGAAGGCACTAAAAGATGAGAAACAACCCAGCCAGCCAGAAAATAAAAAAGGTTGGTTTTTTGGCATCAAACAAAAAGCTGCTGCTCCATCTGACGAAGCAGCAAATCCTGGTGTGGTTGAAGCTGCTTCCTTTATCGCCCCATTATCTGGCGAAGAAGTCCCGGTGTCACATAACGATCATGTTATTCCTCTTGTTTTAGGAGGAGCACAGGTCGAACCTACCACTGTAGCAACGGATGGTCATAGCGCTCCATTAAAAGATAAAGAGTTGCCCAATGCGTCTAAAGATGATTGGCATGCATTAGCACCTGTTGCAGAAGCACGTACTATACCAGTTCCTGAGCCTGTAGCACAAAACGGAAATAATGGTCATCATGCTGAAGATGAAAACGATGACGATGTTTCCGGTATTATTTTACTCTCTCCTACCCGTGTTAAACCAACGGTCAAGTTGCCTGTAGCGAAAGAAACAGCCGCCGCGCTTGTTGCTCCTATTGCTAAACCTGAGACACAAACTGTACCCGCTCCACGTGCAGGAAAGCAGCGCAATAGTGGTAAAGTGGCTGCTGTTGGTGCAGGAGTTGCAGGTGGCATGGCCGCTACATCGTTAGCACATACCGCCGGTGTTGGCAGTGCGCCACCGCCACGAGCGAGTGCGGGTGGTGGCGGTGGAGGTGGCGCTGGGAGACCTAAGCGTAGTGCATTACTTGTTGCGCTTGCTGCCCTGCTTATCCTTACCACTGCTGTCGTCGGCGGTATAGCGCTTTCAGCGCCAAACCTATTAGCACCACTAAAGAGTGCAATACCAAGTCTCGCATCAACCACAACAGTAACTATTGTTCCAGATACCAAAACGGAGAATAATAACTACCTCATTCGTGGTGTTCAGAGCAATCCCGATGCTACAAAGCAAGAAGTGCTTGCGCGTGTCGTGACCGTTAGCTCAGCATCGCAATCGAAGACTGTAAGCGCGACTGGTGTGAGACAAACACCGGCTAGGGCCGCAATTGGCACAATAACCTTTTATAATTCTTTGCCAAACTCAGTAACTGTTGGTGTTACCGTCTTTACGCTTCCTAATGGCGTGAAGTTTACGAATAATGTTAATGCTACTGTCCCTGCTGCAAATCTGCCATTAACGGGTTCTATAACAGTTAATGCTCATGCTATCACAGTTGGTTCTGCTGGTAATATTGCTTTTAAAGCTTATAATGGTGCGTGCTGTGCGACTGGTATCGCAGCTATTAATGGAGTATTTATTGGTGGGCAAGACGCACAAAACTACACCTTTGTGCAAGCAGGCGATATTCAGGGAGCTATCAATGCCTTGCAGCCCTCGCTGTTGAGCGAAGCGGAGAGTGCCTTAAAGTCACAAATCCGTTCCAATGAGCAAACGGCTGGTGCTACGACCTGCTCACCCACGGCAGTATCAGATCATAATGCAGGAGATAAAGCGTCTAACGTTACCGTGACGGTCAAGGTGACGTGTCAGGCTCAAGTCTACGATGAGAAAGGGACGTTGGCGCTGGTGACGAACCTGCTTAAAGCAAAGGCGACAAACGACTATGGCACAGATTATGCACTGGCCGGGAATGTAGTCACACAAGCTAAGGTGCAGAGCGTGACTAACGGTATTGTGAATTTGCTCGTCAGTGCGAAAGGAATTTGGGTGTATCAATTCACGCCAGCAAGACAACTAGAGTTAAAGAGACTTATTGTAGGAAAAAAAGCGTCAGACGCAGCAACAATTCTCAAAAGCCAAAAAGGTGTTGCCGACGCATCTCTTAATCCTGGCACTGGAACTCTTTCGACAAACCCTGATGATATCAAGTTTGTGATACAGCCAGTAACGGGCTTGTCTGGTGGAGGAGGAACTTCGGGTGGTTCAAATGCTACCCCAACAGTGACTGGTCCTGGAGTAACGCCAACAACGCAGTCTGGGCTTGGCATGAGTGGTAACTAGGGAAAGGTAGACAGAGGTAATGCTGTCTTTGGAAGGCGAGCAGCTCGGCAATTATGAGGTTATCCGCCGTATTCGTGTCGGTGGTATGGGGGCTGTCTACGAAGGGAAACAACGCACTGCATTCGACCGTCGCGTAGCCATCAAGGTTATCCTTGGGGACTACGCGACAGATCGTGAGATGCGCCGCCGCTTTGCTCGTGAGGCTCAAACAGTAGCACGTCTCCATCATCCTCATATTCTCCCGTTAATTGAATTTGGCGAAGAGCAAGGCATGCTCTTTCTTGTGATGCCCTTTATCGATGGAGGTACGCTTACAAGTTATTTACGTCGTAGCCTTCCGCCTTTAGCAGAGGTGGCTGCGATTTATCAACAATTGCTCGATGCTGTAGAGTACGCCCATGATGCAGGCTTAATTCATCGTGACATTAAAGCATCGAATGTATTGCTTGAACAACGTCGTAGTGGTGCGCCCTACGTCTATCTTGCCGATTTTGGTCTGGTACGTAACTCACGTAAGGCAGAATTAGAGCAAACTGGCAAGCAGATTCCACTCGATCAAGTTCCTGGCACGCCACATTACATGGCACCAGAACAGACGCGCGGTATTATTACTCCCTCAACTGACATTTACGCAATGGGCGTCTTGTTGTATCAAATGCTCACAGGTGAATTTCCATATAACGATGAGGATGATGTACGTATCATTCATATGCATTTATATGCACCAATACCATCTCCATGTGATTCTGATGCCTCCATTCCTTACGAGTTGGGCGAGGTGGTACGTACTGCTATGGCAAAACGCAGCGAGGATCGTTTCCGCACTATTGCTGAGTTGCGCGAAGCATTCTTAGATGCAGTCAAAGGTCCCATCGAGGTTGTTGAAGATGTACCTCCTATAGAAGTCGAATACATGCCCCAGCCCGCCCTGAAACGCTCGGAGCATGTACAGCGTCAAGAATTTTTATCGCCTGTACCAATGCCGCTTCCTGTACCACTTGAAACACCACGTCGTATGCGTCATAGCCCTTCTGCTATGCAGGTTCGTGAGCACCGCGAACGACAAGACAAGCCGCGCATCACAGAAGACACACTCAAAAATCCAAAAGAGAAACAGCGTATCACAGAAGAACCGCCTTCACCAGGGCATAAACGTCGGGGCATAAGTGTACTACTTTTCGCAACAATGGTAGTTCCTATCGTATTGGTACTCTTATTGCTCATGCCACATGTTCTGGGCATAAGCTTTTTTCCGTCGGGCTTTCCTCTCTTTGGAACGCCACCGGTTGCCACTATCTTCGTTACTCCACAAGCGAAGACGTTACAAGCATCGTATGTATTAACTGCTTCGCCAAAAACAACAGTGCCAAATTTGATAACACGTACAATTCCTGACCATATTCTACAAAGTGCAGCAAGCGATGGTCACACTGTGCACACGACAGGTACGAAGTCGATTGCTGGAGTACAGGCACACGGCCTCGTGGAATTTTCTAATAGCGGAAATAGGCAAGTCGTTATAAATCCTATTATGCTAACAGCGTCTTCAGGCATCCATATACAGTTGATACAAGCTGTCCCTGTTCCTCCTCGTCAGGATGGGAAGGATGGGAAGGCTACAGGCTCAGCGGTTGCTGTCAATGAGGGTGTGAATGGAAATATTGCAGCCCATACACTTGATGGTACCTGCTGTGGCAACGGAGTCCTGGCACGAAACAACGATGCCTTTTCCGGCGGTGTTGATGCACAAGTACTTCATATAGTTGCACAAACTGACCTGGACAACGTACAAAATACGTTGCAACTGAAGCTTCAGCAACAGGTAGCACAAAAGTTGCACCTCCAACTTCCAAAGGATGAAACTACGGCGGGCGAACCTATCTATACTACAACAGTCACTTCTAGTGACACTGTAGGGTCGCAGGTAGATCAGGTACAAGTGCAGGTGAATGTTACAGGACGTAGTATTTCCTATAGTAGGAATGTGATGAATGCTGTAGCTGCACAGCTTTTGGAGAAGCAAGCATCAGCACTTGGCTCCAAGTACCAACTACAGGGAACAGTATCTATCGCGCCTCCACATGTAGATGTGCATGGAAAAGATGGCCTTGTATACTTGAATGTAGCCGTTCATGGGACGTGGGTATATGTTTTTTCTAGTGAGCAAAAAAGCCAGTGGCGTCAGGTAATAAAGGGTGCAACATCTGCTGTCGCTCTTGCTTACCTCAATACGCAAGAGGGGGTAGCAAGTGTGCAAATACATCTTCCCTTTCAGGCGGATCACTTTCCCGCTGTCAATAGCGGAATCAAGATCGTTATTATCGGGGATAAGGGCTCAATGTCATAGCCCTGTGTTATACTATGAGCAGCATATGTTTGAAGCAAGCAAAAAGAAAACACTGTAAGCGCAGTATGTCTATAGGGAAGAGTAAAGTGCAAGAGAAGATAGAGCCTCCGATGAGCGATATGCATTACTATGACTCTGTAATAGAGGCAATAGGCAACACTCCACTCGTGCGTCTACATCGTGTAGCAAGCGATATTGCACCGCTTGTATTGGCGAAAATGGAAATGTTTAATCCGGGTGGAAGTGTAAAGGATCGTATTGGCCCTGCAATGATTGACTTTTGTGAGAAACAGGGCTTGTTACGACCAGGTGGGACGATTGTTGAGCCAACAAGTGGCAATACAGGTCATGGATTAGCGATAGTCGCTGCGATCAAGGGCTATCACTGCATTTTTGTGATGACCGATAAGGCGAGTGAAGAGAAGCGTAGTCTGCTGCGAGCCTACGGTGCTGAGGTCGTTATTTGCCCTAGTAGTGTCGATCACAACTCGCCCGAATATTACAAAAATGTTGCTCATCGACTAGCTGATGAAATTCCAGGCGCAATATGTCCCGATCAGTACGCGAATCCTGCTAATCCAGCAACGCATCATGCGACGACTGGCCCAGAAATATGGCGTGATACTGCTGGCCGTATCACAACATTTGTGGCGGGTATTGGTACTGGCGGCACGATTTCCGGTGCAGCGCGTTTTCTCAAAGAAAAGAATCCAAATATCAAGGTTATTGGTGCCGATCCCCCTGGCTCTGTCTACTCTGGCGATACACCGAAGCCATATAAAGTAGAGGGCATTGGGATGGATAGCTATCCGCATAACTATGATCCCACGCTCGTTGATGAGTTTGTGCGGGTCGATGATCGCACCTCGTTCTATTGGGCGCGTCGTCTTGCTCGTGAAGAAGGTATTCTTACAGGTGGTTCTGGTGGCACTGCGTTAGCGGCTGCGCTTACCTATTCGCGTCAATTAACACCCAATGATGTTGTCGTTGTCTTGCTTCCTGATACGGGACGTGGCTATCTCAGTAAAGTGTTTAACGATACCTGGATGCGTGAAAATAATATGCTCGTTCAGACCGAGACAAGTCAACCAACACTGCGCGATGTCCTTACTTATCGACGTAGTAACACACGTAGTATGCCGCTTGTGGTTAGTGTTACTCCTGGCGATACCGTTGCTGACGCTGTTGAGCTACTGCGTCGCTATGGTATTAGCCAGACTCCTGTTATGGAGCATGGGCATATGGTCGGAAGCTTGACTGAAGACTTGTTGCTTCGTCGCCTTGCTAGTGGCGAGTCGCTTGCATCAATCCCGGTTAGCGAGGTGCAAGGACCACCTTTCGCGCAGCTTGAGGCTGACGCTCCTGCACGTGAGGCATATATCTTGTTTGGAAGCGGACAGTCCGCGGTAGCAATTATGGGTAGTTCCATGCTAGAAGGTATCGTCACGAAGAGCGATCTACTAGAGTTTTGGGCGCATACTCGTAGTCCGCGTAAAGAGGAAGCAAAGACAATATAGGTGGATACCACGCGCATAGACAGTAAAAATACGGAGCAGAGTCCTAGCTACGTAATCAGCGATATTCATGGTCAGTTCAAAAAACTGACCATGTTGCTACAGAACGCGAAATTGATAAACTCAAATCTTGCCTGGTGTGCTGGTAGCGCAACACTCTGGTTTCTTGGCGATTTCTTTGATCGAGGGCCTGATGGTATTGCGGTAATTGACCTTGTCATGCGCCTTCAACGTGAAGCTGAGGTGGTTGGTGGTCATGTCCATGCACTTTTGGGCAATCATGAAGTATTGTTGCTAGCAGCCTATCGTTTCGGTAGGCGCTCAACAGGGCTTGGCAGTAATTTCATTTCAAGGTGGAAGCAAAACGGCGGCAACCCAAAAGACTTGAAGAAGCTGACTCGGCAACATCTAGAATGGCTTGCTGCATTACCGCCTATGGCCCTTGTTGGAGACGTCTTGTTTGTTCATGCCGATGCTTCGCTATATATTAAGTATGGTCGTTCTGTCGAGGAAGTCAATGCCGCGTTCAAGAGAATACTGAGTAGGAGTGATACGTTGACATGGGAAGAACTTATGGAAGATTTCGCACGTCGTGGCGCTTTTAGTCATACACTTGGTGGCGATGAATTCCTACGTCGCTTCCTCGATCTTTTTGGCGGCACACGAGTTGTTCACGGTCATACTCCCATCTACTTTGTGCGCGGTATTCAGCCAAAGCATGTGACAGAAGCATGGACCTACGCGAATGGTCTTTGTACCAACGTTGACGGCGGCATATTCGTTGGCGGTCCTGGCTTTGTGTATCAACTTCCTATATCCGCTGCTAAAGCCATTGACAAATAGCAAAATGCTAGGTATTATGTACAAGTATTCAATAGTATTCTCATAGAGAAAGCGAGGGTCAAATCATGTATTTTCATCAGATACTCTCCATTTGTATCGCTAGGCCGTCGCTACGTAGTATTGCGTAATGTCGCACAATGTCCCCTATGAAGTGTTCGATCATACCGCCGATATTGGCATTCATGCTTATGGCGCAACGCTTGTAGAGCTATTCATTCATGCAGCACAAGGCATGGAAAGCTTGATGGTTGCACCAGAGCAGGTACAAAGTACTACCTATCGGGTAGTTACCGTAAAAGGCCATGATAGTGTCTCCTTACTCATTGCATGGTTAAACGAGTTGATTTTACTGTTTGATACAGAGTATCTACTCTTTCGCGAATTCAAGATTGATACACTGACAGAGACGCATCTTACTGCACAAGCGTTCGGCGAAACATACAACTCACAACGACACGAGCTAAGTAGCGCCATTAAAGCTGTTACCTGGCATGAAGCGGCTGTGAACGCTACTGAACATGGTTATAAAGCTCGTATCATCTTCGACATTTAGTGTGCGAGGCATAGCATTCAGTTTGGCTTCTGCTTCATGAAGCAGGATCTGTGTATGCATTTTTGCATGTCACACGTGCTCTATTACGAGTACTTTATGCTTAGAAGCACAAAAAGAGGATAAAATATCTATGGCTAACGCAAAGGAAAAGATACCCCTTGAGCGTGTAGACAATAACCGTTGGCGCATTCCTACGCGCTACAACACGGAGATGCGTGTTCCTGGTATGGTCTATGCCGACGACGAGTTATTAGAGCAAATACTGAGCGATAACGCTCTGCAGCAAGTCGCAAATGTCGCAACCCTTCCCGGCATTGTCGGGCATTCATTAGCAATGCCCGATATACACTGGGGATACGGCTTCCCTGTTGGAGGTGTTGCGGCAACGCATGCAGAGTACGGTGTGATCTCGCCTGGCGGCATTGGCTTCGATATCAACTGTGGTGTTCGGTTATTGGCAACCGATTTGTTGCGCGATGCAGTGCGTGGGAAAGTTGAGAAACTCGCTGACGAACTGTTTAACAATTTGCCTTCTGGAGTTGGAGGCGAGGGTATGCGCCAACTTACTGCAAGCGAGATGCATTCTGTTATGACACGTGGTGCAGGCTGGGCAATTGAGGAAGGGTATGGCTTTGCCGAAGACCTTGACGTCACCGAAGAAGGTGGCTGTCTTATAGGTGCCGAGCCTGATACCGTGATGAAAAACGCTATTCAGCGTGGTATCAAGCAGTTGGGCAGCCTCGGTTCTGGCAATCACTTCTGTGAAGTTCAGTATGTTGAGCACATCTATGATACTGAGGCGGCGAAAGCACTTGGTATCGGACAAATTGGGCAGATTGTGCTCAGCATACATTGTGGAAGCAGAGGATTTGGGCATCAGATAGCTGAAGATTATATTCAGATTGCTGAGTCCAAGCAAAAAGATTATGGTTTTACGCTGGTAGATCGTCAACTTGCATGCCTGCCGTTGCGGTCCGATGTAGGCAAGGCGTACCTTTCCGCTATGGCATGTGGCGCGAACTTCGCGTGGGCAAATCGTCAGTTGTTGATGCATGGTGTGCGTCAAGCGTTCTCAAGCGTTTTCGGACGCAAGGCACGTCCAAAGGACATGCCCATGGTATATGATGTGTGTCACAACATCGCCAAAATGGAGGAGTATGCAATAGATGGTGAGATGCAGCGTGTATGTGTGCATCGTAAGGGAGCAACGCGTGCTTTCCCCGCACAGCATCCGGCACTTCCAGAGAAGTACCGCGAAGTAGGACAGCCAGTCCTTATACCTGGTGACATGGGCCGTTACTCATTTGTGCTCGTCGGTGCTCCCGGTTCTATGGAGCAGAGCTTCGGCTCTTGTTGCCACGGAGCCGGGCGCAGGCAGAGCCGAACCGCTGCGAAAAAGTCTATCAGTCCTCGTGATCTGCTTGACCAGTTGGCGGCACGCGGCGTGACCATTCGCGTCCATAGCAAGAACCTACTAAGCGAAGAAGCACCGACTGCTTACAAAGACGCGCAAAAAATAGTTAATGTGGTACACAACGCGGGCCTGGCGCAACTGGTTGCACGCCTGAAGCCGATGATTGTCGTTAAAGGGTAAGACGGGTGGCGGAAGCGAACTCGGTGAATGTAGCAGCGCTGCTTCCCCACTTTTGCATAGCAAAAACCTGCTGAACGAAGATGGACACCTGTTAAATTTACGTTCACCATCACACCTGCTGATGAAACGGTGAATGTTTGTTCTTTCTCGCTATTCTGAATGGGTAGATATGCCGAGGATTTCTTCGTACTTATCCAAAAGTTCAAGGAAGCTCAGGTTTCCAAGGTGCTGTTGATACCTGAGCATCCACATCTCTTTATAGTTTTCTTCCGTTAGTTGCCTGGGGTTTATAGGCCGCCCGGCAGCTTTTTGGGAGGAGAAGAACTCTTCCGCTTGTGCAATGAAATGGGATAGATCTTCCTCGGTAGGCTCAATCACTGGATCAATGAAAGAAAAAAGCGTATCAAACATGGGGTCGTAATTCATTTACTTGCCTGCCTTATCTAGACTTTATCCATTGACTGGACAAAAAAAGAATGACAGAGTAAGCTTCTCTCAAATCTGATGAAGGAGAAAAGAGATGCTTGATCTGCCAAAAAGGATTATACAGGTGTTGCGCTGCTTTGAGGAAGCATTTAGCGAACGGGTTTGGGAGTGGGCCAAGGTCCTCTTGATAGGGGCTATCTTTGCTCCAGGAGAACGAACCGTCACAGCGATTTTGCGCGTGATGGGCTTGCATCAAGAACGCCAATTTCAGAACTACCACCGGGTGCTCAACCGAGCCGCCTGGTCGAGTCGAGCTCTCAGTCGCCTGCTCCTGCGCTTGTTGATCCAAATCTTTGTGACAGAGGATGCTCCTCTTGTGGTGGGCATCGACGAGACGATTGAACGCCGTCGTGGAGCCAAGATAGCGGCCAAAGGCATCTATCGTGACCCGGTGCGTTCGAGCAAAGAGTTTTTCGTGAAGACCAGTGGGTTGCGATGGATCTCAATGATGCTGCTCACTCCAATTCCCTGGGTCCAGCGTGTCTGGGCCTTGCCCTTTTTCACTGTGCTGGCCCCCTCTGAGCGCTACAATCAGCACCACCGCCGTCACCACAAAAAGCTCACCGATTGGGGACGACAAATGATCCGACAGCTGCGCCGATGGCTGCCTGGGCGCAGGCTGGTGGTCGTAGCAGACAGCAGTTACTCGGTTCTGGAGGTGCTCGCCTGTGCGACGAAGATGATCGAGTCGGTTGCCGTTGTCACCCGTTTGCGTCTGGATGCGGCCCTCTATGATCCTGCTCCTGTTCGCAAACCGGGAACCAATGGGCGTCCTCGCCTCAAGGGAGCGCGTCAGCCAACCCTCGTCAAGCGGCTCGTCGATCCGGTCACCGCTTGGCAAAGTATCAGCGTAGCGTGGTATGGCGGGACCAAGCGCACGCTCGAACTGGCGAGCGAAACAGCGGTGTGGTATCACAACGGACTGCCACCAGTCGCGATTCGTTGGGTCCTCATTCGCGACCCGCAGGGACAGTTCGATCCCCAAGCACTTCTGTGTACTGATCAGCAGACTCAGGCCCAAGCCATCCTGCAATGGTTTGTTCTGCGATGGCAGATGGAAGTGACGTTTCATGAGGTACGTGCTCATCTCGGCGTGGAGACGCAGCGACAATGGTCCACCCTTGCCATCGTGCGCACCACTCCTGCACTGCTCGCTCTCTTTTCTCTGGTCACGGTCTTTGCTCATCAGGTGCTCCAGGGTCAGCCTTTGCCTGTTCGTCAAGCAGCTTGCTATACCAAAGATATTCCCACTTTTTCTGATACGCTAGCCTTCGTTCGTCAGCTTCTGTGGCCGGTGACACTTTCTTACCTGTCGCCTGCAAAACCCGACATCGTAGAAATCCCTCGGGAGCTTTTCGAGCGCTTCATCCAGACGCTCGCTTTTGCTGCTTAATATGGATAAAGTCTAGCTTATAAGCAGTCAGAATATCGTCAAGCTTCTCACCCGTAATGAACTTTATAGACTCAATTACAGGTAAGTTTTTAGGCGGTTTTACGAATTCTTCTTCATGGTATTCCTGAATAAATTCGCAGCGTCCATTCTGAATTGCACGCCTTATTTCTTTAAGATTATTGCCTCTTACTTCCACAGCCATGAAGCTGTAAATCAGGCTGAAAGCATCGTCATAGTCGGCACTGAATACCACAGCCATAAGAAAGCGGGATTGGGGAGCTTGAGATGGCTGCAAAATACACCGGATTTCCGTATAGCTACATGGCTTTCCGCTGGTATCAAACGGCTCATAAGCCTTTTTCCTATTGCCAGTCTCTCCAGTGACACGCGCTTGAGGTTTGGCCGCAGCATCCCCGCGAAATTTAGATAGTGGGTCACTCAAGACCTCTTGCCTACCTTTCTGGCTCTATATCTCTGTCCTGTGCTTTCTTCTCTCCGTCAGACGCCTTTTCAGGTGTCTGGCGGAGATCCGGCCCCGGCAAAGGATAGTCCGCCTCTTTTTTGATAATTTGTATGTTGATAAGCGCCTGTATAGACGGCGTGCCGTCGTCCATTCGGCCCAGTTCGGTCAGGGCGTCTTCGCACAGCAACAGCGTATCGTACATCTGCGGCGCTAGCTCTGCCAGCCGTGTGCGTTTCTGTCCAGTCTCGTATGCTTCGCGTAATTCATATTGCAAAAGAGGCGCGTGATCTGGAATTTGGGATAACGCCCTTATTGCTAATCCTAAAGCCTGATGTTCTGTCAAAGCTTCATGTTCCTGGTCGTCTTTGCTAACTGGACGTGGTTCACGCCGAAACCGCGCAAGCGGGTCATCGGGCATGTTATTTACCTTTCTGGCTCCAGGTCATATTGATGCTCTGGTTGAGGCTTTTCTAGTTCAGTTTCCATTGCTATGTAACGATCCGAGTCCATTCCTCCCATATTCGGGCTTAGATGCCCGGTCATCAATATTTGCTGATACGCATGCGATATGCTTTTGTGCATATCCTCGAAGCCGTTTCCGGTCATGATAAAGGCAGTCTGCCCAGCGCGTTTCATTTCCTCCCAGCTTGGCATGGTGTTCACCTCCTTTTGTATTTATCCACAAGTATATAACATTGAGGCAAAGTTATGCACAGGGCTATTTGGTTCTTAGTCAGCAAGACGCGCCCCCTACAGCGCTTAATGTGATTGTGCGGGGGCGCTTTACTTATGTATTGTTTTTAAACTAAGAAGAGTCACGTCTGTAGACCGCAGTTCTTCTAGGTCGCTGTTTCACATTCTGCAACTATTGTTGCAACATCTCATACTATTTTCCCAAAAGACGATGCAATTATTAGAATATAAGCTAAAAATGACTTGTCAGATTGAAACTAACGTGTCATGTTAATGGGAAATAAGTTTCAAAATGAAGAAAAAAAATGGAACAAGATAAGGTAGAGGGCCATCTCACACGCAAAGACTTTCCTGTTTATGAGAGCAATCCCTCTTTGGAAAGTCAATTCCCGATGCGTATTAAACAAAAAAGACCGCAGAGGCTGGGCAATGCTTATATGTTGGCCCCCGGAAGCGGTAAAGTAGCTATACAGGGGTCTTTTCAGTTTGTTGAGGAAAAAATAGTTGATACGGAAGAGTTTGTAAAGATTTACGTTAAAGGCGTTAGAAAGTGGTCGGAACTTAGTAAAACCGGTGCATTGCTATTCGAGCTTCTCTATAAAGAAATGAGCGGTAAAGCAGGGAAGGATAGGGATACTGTTCTCTTGAATCATGCGGTAGCGGTTGGATGGAAACCAGATCTAACGCGAAGTACATTTTATCGTGGACTTAATGAATTGCTGGCAAAGAGTTTTCTTTTTAGAACAATGGGCGCTGACCTGTTTTTTGTTAATATTAACTTCATGTATAACGGCGATAGAGTGCGGATTGTGCAGGATTTTCAGCTTAGGAAAATGAAAGAGCAGGAGGAGTTGCAATCTCCAGATAAGAAAAAATTGATAAAATAGCAGACATCCTATGTTCCAAAACAACAATGACGAGCTTCAGAACTTCAAACGCCGCACTGATCTGGTGCAACTTGCGGAGAGCTATGGGTATTTAGTTGTCAGGAAGGAAAGTTGTCGATCCAGCATTGTTATGAAAAACGAGGCGAATGCCAGCAAGATTATTGTTGCAAACGCCGAAGATGGACACGGCATTTTCTTTGAGGTGCATGGTGATGCGAAGGGAAGCGCCATAGACTTTGTGATGTATCGAGAAGGTTGCACCCTCGGTACTGCTCGCAAGGTGCTGCGTGAGTGGCTAGGGCAGCCCCGGCCAGAGCCAGTCAGGGAATATATAAAGCCGCCGCTGGTAAAGAACAATCGCGCTTCTCTTGCTGCTGAATGGCATAAAATGCGCGATTATGATGGCGATTATCTTAAAAGCAGGGGATTGAGCACAGATACAATTAAGGATTTCTCTCATCACATGAAAATGGACACTCGCGGAAATGTCTGCTTTCGCCATGATGACGAAAACGGCTTATCTGGCTGGGAAACAAAGAACCGGGGATTCACCGGCTTTTCTGGCGGTGGGAAGAAAGCACTGTTCATGTGCAACACTTGCCCATCGGCCGAGGAGCCTACCAGGATCGTCATAACCGAGGCTGCTATTGATGCAATGTCTTATGCCCAGCTCAGTAATAAACCTGCCCTTTATGTGTCATTATCCGGCACCGCTTCAGATGCCCAGCGTGAATTACTGGCTAAACTCTTTGATAAATACCCCCGTGCTACTGTCGTCACTGCTACCGATGCCGATGCGCAGGGTGAAAAATACGCTATGATGATACATGCCATGTGTCCCAATGCACTCCGCGTCCGGCCTAAATCGGCAGAGTATCCCGGCGTTCCTTATAAAGACTGGAACGACTTGCTGATGAATCGCCCTAAACCTCCGGTGCAGTCATCACCTGAGCAATCCCCTGCCTCACCTGAGCATCAACCAGTAGCACCACATGACCTTTCTCCTTCAGCATCTCCTAAAGCCTCACGAGGTAAAGGCGCTATGAATGTGACCCCTGATCCATAATATTAACCTTTTTATAATTCGTGTACCAATGACCTCTTTTTTTTACGGCTAATGTGCGCCCATCGCTCGCAAATCAATGACGAATTTTCCCCGCCTACTGCTTCCTCGCGGAACAAAATTCTATGACTTGCTTGCTTATCTGTGCGCTTTTCCATATGCCGTTAAAGAGGTTGCATGGTGCCACCTTAAAACCAAAAAAGGAAAAAGAATATGTCTAACAAACCATCACACATCGCCTACATCGTGACTGAGGCCAAAGAAGGCTCGGATAAGAAAGCTAACTGGCGCGAAGTGGGTGTGCTCTTCAAGCACGGCAAGGGTAACGGTTTCGACTTGCTCATCCCCGAAGGTCTGAGCATCAGCGGCAGGACCGTTATCATGGAGCGCAAAGACCAGGAAACTCAGCCCGATTGGGAAGCGACAAAACGAGTCGCCCAAGACAATTTTAAGAGCACTGCAGATTCTTACCGACATTTCTTAGAGTATGGCACTTTGCCTTCCAGCCGTGATGTGAATATGGAAATCGCCGAGCAGCAATATGGCTGGGATCACAAACTCCTCAATCCTTATCAGGATGTGTCAAACACAGAAATTGATAATCTACACCCCCCGGAACCAGAAATTTAAGCATTTCAATGATTTTAGAGCATTTTTCCGCTCCTTTAAGAGATCGTTAAACAATCACTGCTAGGCTATGGGGAAGCAAGCACGCCCATAGGATAAGAAAGGCAGGCAATCGGTGAATAATAAACCCGATCCTTTGGCCCGCTTCCGTCATATACAGAAAAATGCGACTTCTGACGATCCCCTGGGTCTTGACGTTTCAGGAAAATATGTTGCGTTTGAAGTTGGGGATAGAAGTCAGGAACGCTTACAGATACGGCGTGTCCTCAATATCACCCATTCCCCCAGCTATCGCTACCTGATGGATATTATGTCTAACCCCGGTGGCACCCAGATCATTCTGGTTTATAGCTTCCTGATGGTGAAAATCAAAGGAAGCAACTTACAGCCACTTACGAAAGCGCTTGAAGATGGAGTCTGTACCTTCATTCAGGATTATCATGCGAATGAATACCTTGCTCCAGATCCCAAAGACCCTTTCATCGAATCTATCGAAGTAAAAGTCAGGCAGGATAGTAGCATGGAATTTGATAAAGATGAGGAAAAAGGTGAATAATTGGTGAACTTACCAGAATTTCATCCCCTTACGTCCGTGCGTGAATGGGGAAACGGGCAGGCGTTCAGGCTGGCGGACGCGCTTACAGGAGTGGCCGTATTCGGAGCTACAGGAAGCGGAAAAACTTCAGGTATAGCGAAGCATCTGGCGCTTGGTTATCTGGCGAACGATTTCGGCGGTCTGGTGCTATGTGCCAAGAAAGAGTAGCGCTTACAATGGCAAGCATGGGCAGAGGCGACAGGTAGGGAGGATGACTTAATAATTGTGGATGGCAACGGTCAGTACCGGTTTAATTTTCTGGATTGGGAAGCATCCAGAGCGGGAGAGGGGGGCGGCTTGACAATCAATATAGTTGCATTGCTCGATGAGATCGCCGGGGCGATAGCGGGCGGAGCTGGTAAGGACGAGGGCGGCGGCGATAACAAATTCTTTGAAGACGCGCTTCACCATATGCTCACGAATTTGGTAGACCTTCCCCTCTTTGCCGGGTTGCCAGTATCGTTACCGCTGTTGCGCTCGATTGTCACAACCGCGCCGACCAGCTTAAAGGAACTGCAAGACCCGGACTGGCAAAGGGACAGCACTTGCGCAGCGATTATTGCCGAAGCGGAAAAAAAGCTCGTGAATGCTGATGCTGAGAGCCGGAATGATTTTGAGGAATGTAAAAACTACTGGCTCAGAGAATTTCCGGTGCTTTCAGAGAAGACACGCAGCATTATTGTTCTCTCATTCTCCATGTTAGTGCGTCCCTTTATCACACGTCCGCTCAGGAAGTTATTTTCTACAGATACGACCGTAACACCTGAAAATGCCTTTGCGGGCAATATTATTATTATCGATCTTCCTATACAGGAATACCGCCTGGCGGGCAGGGTTGCTAACCTGGCATGGAAGTATTGCTTTCAGGTCGCAGTATTACGCAGGATGCAGCCACAAGCCGGATATTTGCGGCCTGTGTTTCTATGGGCCGACGAAGCCCAGCATTTCGTCACTGATTTTGATGCAGAATATCAGGCAACAGCCAGAAGCGCGGGAGGATGTACCGTCTATCTGACGCAGAACCGCGAAAGCTACCGCCGCGTGCTGGGCAATGACGACGCAGTAGACAGCTTGCTGGGTAATTTGCAGGCGAAATTTTTCTGTCAGAATAGTGGTGATACGAATGAATGGGCCGCAAAGCTGCTCGGAGAGCGCTGGGTAATGGTAAGCAGCACTAACGTATCACAAGGGCCGGGAGATAGGAGTGGAAGCTCTGGGGTAGGGCGCAGTGAACAGCGACGCTACTTTGTCGAGCCATCACGGTTTACGACATTAAAGAGAGGGGGGGACGTATATAACTATCAAGTCGAGGCCATTGTCTATAAAGGCGGCCATCTATTTGAAGATGGACAACCATTCAAGTTATTGACCTTCAACCAGAGATAAAGGGGGTGCGGTATGCAAGAACAGCCGATAACCTTTGAGCAGAAAGTCAATATTCTGCAAGCATTAACATTATTCCCCGCGCTAACCACCATGGTTTTTTTACGTCGAAAAGTAGGATTCCGTTTTTTAGACCTGCTGAAAATTCAAGTCATGGTAGTTTTGTTATTGGCTTATGGAGCTTTCAGCACAATCACGTTTGGGCCAGCAGCAGGGGGAATTGTCTCTCTTTTTGCATTTGTCGTACTGATATTGGCAATCATCGAACGTCGTATGCGCTGGCGTGAGATTAAACAGGGTATATCATGGCATACTTACAGTAGAGGTATTTCGTGGTTTAGCAGCTTTCTGCCGCTTTCTGAAACAGCCGTAAAGCGGTTTATAGACCCAGCCGCCGCACTTATTCTAGGGATCGTGTTTTTCTTTCTTTTCCGGCCATTAGGTTTCTATCTTATCCTGAGTGCAGTCTGCCTCTTCCTTTTTGAAACTATCGATTACCAGAAACAGATTGATCTTATGCTTAACCAGCTCGATAATCTTGTCGAAAGTGAAGTGGTAAGCGAGAATGTAGAGTATTTCCAGGATGGAGGAGCAGCGAAAGTAAGGCCGGTTGAACAAACCGCAGGCATACCGACCGGCACAGACCCTATCAAAGCAGGGTTATGTTCTTTGGTGTACAAGCGGTGTTATAAGCAATCTTAATAACTTCGCTTTACAGGTAGAAATAACTATAGTTCAGGGAAGTGATGCCAGTATTGTTTTTGGAGGTGGTAAAAATAGTATAGACATTCACCCAAACGGAGAATACGGCGTATACCAATTAAACGGCAATCAACCCGCTAATAATTTAAGGTATGGCTCTAGTCCGGCAATCAAACAGGGGATTAATCAAGCTAATCTGATTACGATAATCGTCAATAATAACAACTTCTATTTCTACGCAAACAAACAGTTTCTCACGAGTGATTACCTCAGTAATTATGCTGCTGGAGGCATAGATTTAGCTGCTTTTAGCTTTGACCAAGCACCAACCGATATTGCGTATAGCAACTTGAAGATATGGACATTCTGACTGTCCTATTTCCAATGACACGTATTTGCGCGCTGGGGCACTCGCGAAGTTTATGGGGCGGTATTAAGTAGAACTCGCCGTAGCTATGACAAATGAGTCTGTACCAGCGCGAAGGCGCAAGCCCTCTGATAATTTGCAAGCAGCTAACTACGCATCGCCAGGCGCAGCACGACAAGGGTAAACGTAGATTTACGTTTTCTCTTGTTTTTTATGGCACCCAGACCGAACAACTCGTAAAACAATCACTAAATACAACAATATAACTGATATATCACATTCTCCTTGATTTTCATGTAAATTATTGTTAACTCTTTATTAACCTTTCTTAAAAAAAGGTTAACAAGTGAGGGGGTGTTTTTATGTTTATTCCCGATGCTCATTTTACAAACCTGGAACCTGTCACCCTCCCGGCAAGCATTTATGATTTAGAGCGTGAAGAGAGATTAACGACACGCTACAGCAGGAAGGCACCTGCACCGCTCGCTTTTGAATTTACCCGCGACCCTGGTTTATTACATCAGTATTATAAAATCCGAGAGAATGAGTTTAACAACGTTCTAGGGCTTACTAATTACTCAGGCGTAGAGAATGAACACGATAAGACCGCTCATATTTTAGTGATAAAAAGCGGTAGTTTTTGCGTGGGTGGTATTCGTCTTCATGTGAAGACGCCGCGCAATCCGAAACCCCTACCTGTGGAAATTAAAGGTTTCAGTTTAGAAAAATACTTTCCTCACCTGTCTTATAAGCCGGTAAGCTATGGGCAAATCTCCGTACTGGCAGTATTACCGGAGTTTCGCGGCGCAGGAATAACGCGGGCCATATTTCAGCGAGTTATCAGTAAAGCGGAAGCCTTAAACTTGCGCTATTTGTTCGGGGCTTGCCCTCCATTAAATGCTCGTTTGTACAGACATGATTTTAAGGCAATGGGGCTGACAGATACCACGATACATTATGATATAGAGTTGCCCACTATAATATCCCCCAGAACCTGGCTCTTCCGCACGTTCCGTGCTACGAGCCCTATTTTGCAAAAAACCTGTCTGGGAGTTAGCTATCAGAGCGGGTTAAGGAACGTCAGTCAACTACTATTGCACAGCTTAGCACGAAACGTGCGGAAGAGCCCCAGAACCTGGACAAGGCAATAAGGTAGAATGACTGTATCGAGAAGGACTTGTTCGAGGAGGAAATGATGGTCATGCCAAGAAAACGATACAGTGCTGAGATCAAGGCAAAAGTTGCCTTAGAAGCGATTAAGGGCCAGAAAACGACCAATGAGATCGCCGCCGAATATGGAGTGCATCCCAGCCAAATTGCGCAATGGAAAAAACAAGCGCTCGACGAGCTGCCACAGATTTTCTTATCGGGACGCAGTGAGCAAAAGCAAAGCGATGAGGCGTTAACCAATACTCTTTACCAAGAAATCGGGCAACTCAAAGTGCAGTTGGACTGGCTTAAAAAAAAATCAGGGCGGCTCTCTTGAGGACAAACGCCACTTGATCGAACCCGATCATCCAAAGGTCACGATCGCTGAACAATGTGATCTGCTGGGACTTGCGCGTTCCAGTTCTTACTATCAGGCCGTGGGAGAAACGGAGGAAACCCTGCATTTGATGCGTTTGCTCGATGAGCCATACACGAGAACGCCTTTTTACGGCATTTTACGAATGACGGCCTGGCTAAAAACACAGGGGTATGCGGTCAATGAGAAACGCATCGCACGACTTTTGCGGCTGATGGGACTTGAAGCCATCTACCCAAAACCGCGTTTGAGTGTCGCTGATCCCAACGCTCATCGCTATCCGTACTTACTCAAAGGACTCAGCATTGAGCGCGTGAATCACGTGTGGAGCACCGACATTACCTACATTCGCACCACGCGCGGGTTTGTCTACTTAGTTGCGGTGATTGACTGGTTTAGCCGCTATGTTCTTTCCTGGGAGGTTTCAACCACCCTCGATGTCAATTTTTGCTTGGATGCGTTAGATCGAGCCTTGAAAGTGGCACGTCCCGAGATTTTTAACAGCGATCAAGGCGTTCAGTTTACCAGCCATGAATTTACGAGTCGGCTGGAAGCAGCTCATATCCGTATTAGTCGAGATGGTCGAGGACGAGCACTCGATAACATTTTTGTCGAGCGTTTGTGGCGCAGTGTCAAATATGAGGAGGTGTATCTCAAAGACTATGACACGGTTCCGACAGCAGTAAAGAATTTGAAGGCGTATTTTACCTTCTATAATCAGGAGCGACTGCACCAATCGTTGGGCTATTTGACTCCTGCTGCTGTCTATTACAAGCAGTGAAATCTTTGTCTAGTGAATTGTTGAGCTCTCTCTTAGATACAGCCATTTTGTGTCTTGACATTGGGGGATACCATACACCTTTCCGTATTTAGAAACGATTAAGCATTATCTTGTCTCTTCAGTTTTACCCCTGGCCGGTTCTTCCCGCTCCCACACGGAAGCAGTAAACGCCCAATTGACAGAAGCATAGAGAGCTTAAAATGTTGTGGCTCATTTATCACGATATGAAAAAATCAGGATGATTTATTAAGAAACTCTTAACTAATCCGCCATTAAATGTATTTATAAAAATAAACCATATGGTGGTTAGATTATGCGTAAAAATCTACTTTTCGCGCTTACTGTTTCAAGCATGTTGCTGCTTTCTTCTCTCAATATACAAGCCGCCGATAATGGCCCCGACTATCTTAATATGTCACTTCAAGACATGATGGATATGGAAGTTACCTCTGTTTCTAAGAGGGAGGAAAAAGCGTCACAGACCGCCGCCGCGCTCTATGTTATCACCCAGGAGGATATACGCCGCTCAGGACTGCAAAGCGTCCCGGAATTGTTGCGTCCGGTTCCCGGCCTCCAGGTGGCACAATCCGGCTCGCAGAATTGGGCCATCACATCACGCGGGTTTGATAGCCAGTTTTCTAATAAGCTCCTGGTGCTGGTTGATGGAAGAACGGTTTATAATCCGGTCTTTTCCGGCGTTGCGTGGGATGTACAAAATATGATTCTTGAAGACATACAGCGCATAGAGGTTATACGCGGGCCAGGCGCTACGTTGTGGGGAGCCAACGCCGTAAATGGCGTTATAAACATCATTACGAAATCTGCAAAAGACACGCAAGGGACGTTAGTAACCGCCGCGACCGGAACACAGGAACGGGTTAGCGGGGCAGCGCGTTATGGTGGCACGGAAGGAGATTTCTATTACCGTGCCTACGGCCAATACTTTGATTATAACCAGCAGCACACATTGACCGGAGCCGGAGCTAATGACGCATGGGACAATGGGCAGGGCGGGTTTCGTATGGACTGGAGCGGAAGCGGCAAAGATACAGGAACATTGCAGGGCGATACCTACAAAGGCCAGGAAAACGTATCTCGCCTTTTGCCTGCTACCTCTATCGTCTCACCCTCATTATTTCAGGCAGCAAGTGATGTTGATAACGTAAGCGGCGCGAACATTCTAGGGCGCTGGAAGCATCAATTTAACCAGGACCCAGATATTAATTTGCAGGCGTACTATGATGATGTTATCCGCTCTTATCAGTTTGAAGGGCTGGGTACAGGCTGGCATCTTCAAACGTTCGATTTAGACCTGCAACATAACTTGCTTGTCAACAAGTACAATAACATCACTTGGGGGCTAGGCTATCGCCGCATCAACAGCAACGAGACAAACGGTTTTTATGTAAGCTTCTCACCAGAAAATTACTATGAAAACCTGTATAGCGGTTTCTTGCAGGATAAAATATCACTGATACCAGACGAGCTGTTTTTAACACTTGGCTCTAAACTGGAGCATAACGATTTTAGCGGGTTTGAATACGAGCCGAGCGTAAGACTTGCCTTTACACCTAACCCGCGTAACACATTATGGGGCGCGGTTTCGCGGGCTGTTCGTACTCCAGACCCGGCAAACCAGAATGAAAGCCTAATCCTGGCCCCCACAGGACATAGCACCCCTACCGCATTCGTTGCCGAGCAGGGGAGCCTAGCATCTGTATCAGAGGATTTAATAGCGTATGAAATCGGCTACCGTGTTTTACCGCTCGATAACTTATCGGCAGATGTGACCGGGTTTTATAACGACTATAGCAAATTGGTTTCACTCTCTACTCAATCGGCCTCATTGCGCTTTGACCCGGTTATGGGGAACTATTTTTATGTTCCCCTGGTAAATGGCAACAGTAACAACGGCGAGACACACGGCGTAGAGCTGGCGTCAACATGGGAAGTAACCCCGAAAATCAAGCTTAACGGCAGCTATACTATTTATGCCTCCCATCTCAATATCACCGGTTCAAGTCTTGTGACCAAGCAAGGTACAGCGCCAAATCAGCAATTTTCGTTACGCGCATATGTAGACCTGCCCCATAGCTTCCAGTGGGATACTATGCTTTACCATGTAGACCAGCTCCCGGCCTTAGCGGTTCCAGCTTATACCCGCCTTGATATGCGGCTAGGATATACGCCAATTAGAAACCTGGATTTAAGCCTTATCGGGCAAAACCTGTTACGCTCCGAGCATCAGGAGTTTACAGGCTTTATCTATCAAAGCTTGGAAGAAATCAGCAGAGCCGTACTTGCAAAAGCAACATACAGATTCTAATGGACGAGCAAAGTGTAAAAATCGGTTACATTTATAACTTTCTTGCAAAAAGCGTCTTCTGGCCGCGCAAGATTTCACCCACGCATACAGGAGCCGGTAATATCCATATTATCGGGGATATACAATTAAATCGTTGCTTGAAGACGAATATACAAAGCAAGCCTAATTCCAGCATGAGAGTTAATTTAGAATACTCCCCAGGTGGCGAAAACATACCGGATTGCCATATCCTTTTTATTGGCAAGGGAGCAGCCGATGCCATCCCGAGTTGTGTGTAACGTAAGGTCTTCCCAAAGAGGAGGTTTTTAGGCAATACTACAGGCATAAACCGTCCCTTTGTTTCTTCATTTCCATTTCCACAAGGAGGGAATATGCCTGCACACAAGAAGAAAACTACCACATCTACCAGTCCGCAAGCAACCTCAACGGTTAGCTCAGCAGAACCCCTCAAACCGGAGAACTTTCATCAGTATCTGCGAGCCGAAATTCGTCACGCCACACGGCTCGTGATGGAAGAAATCATGCGTGAGGAATTGAGTGGCTTTCTGGAAGCCAAATGGGGAGAATGTACCCCGGTGCGCAAAGGTTATCGCAACGGCTTTTACACGCGGGATTTGATGACCACCTCTGGCCCCATTGAAGACCTCAACGTGCCAAGAGACCGCGAGGGCCACTTTTACACTCAGGCTTTTGAGCAGTACCGTCGCTATGAGCCACAAGTTGCTGAAGGGTTGACCCAGATGTTTGTGGCAGGAACCAGCACTCATAAAGTGGGCGAAGTGGCTCAAAAGCTGATGGGAGTGGCACCCAGTGCTAGTGCTGTCAGTCGTTTGAACCAGACGCTCACCCAACAATGCGGAAGCGTGGCGCGAACGTCCATTGCCAACCCATTGGCGCGTCGTGTACCTGGATGGCATCCATTTTAAAATTCGGCATGGGGAAAAATGTGATACCAGCATCATTTTGACGGCCTTGGGGGTCGATCTGGAAGGAAAGAAGGAAGTGCTGGCACTACGTGTCTGTGCCGAGGAGGACAAAGCAGGCTGGTTGAGTCTGCTGCAAGATATGCGCAGACGAGGGGCTACCCAGGTGGATCTACTGGTCACGGATGGTCATGATGGATTGCTCGCGGCTGTTGGGGAACTGTTTTCGGCAACTCCTCGTCAGCGGTGTTTAGTCCATAAGCAGCGAAATGTCCTCAATGCCATCCCCCGAAGAGAACGCGAGGAAGTCCAAGCGGAACTCACAGGCATCTGGAAGCAAGAGAAGCAGGAGGAGGCGTTGGCAAACCTGAATGCCTTCAAAGCCAAGTATACTCAGCGGTACCCAGAAGCGGTACACAGCTTGATGGAAGACGCGGAGCATCTCTTGACGTTTTACGCCTTTCCACAGAGCATGCATCGCCACATTCAGACCACCAATGCCATCGAGGGCTTCTTCAGCAATGTTCGACAACGCACCGATCAGATTGATACCTTTACCACCGAGATGAGTTGTCTGACCATTGTGTGGGCGGTCATGCAAGATATTCGCTTCCACCGAATAGCTGTTTCCTAACAGAAAGCAGCTTCGGTAGCGAGAAAGCAAGAAACCAGCTTTCAAGCTGGTGAAGGGAGAGTTGTTTTTGGTTTTTCGCCTCGTGGCGCATTCGTCTGCTCGTGGAGAATTTCTGCTTCTTCGATGTCTTTGTGCCTTTCTGCTTCTGGTGAATTTTGCCGAAGCGATCTCATCCTATTCGTGATGTCATGAGTTCTCTTCTTTGCTCGCTTCCTTTGTGCTGATCTGTACACAGCATTCGCGATGGCATCAGCAGCAGGCAGAATTTCACGTATTCTTGAGGAAACCCGGAGCCGTCCCATTTTGACCGTAAGCGATATAAAAGGCTTTGCAGACAAAGGCGGCATGGTTGAATTTGTAAAGGTGAAGCTCAACGGCAAGACTCATATAAGGCCACGTATCAACGTAGGAGAAGCAGAGATAAACGGTATAGTTCTATCCCCTGATCTTATGTTACTGTCTGACCACGTAGAAAAAAAGGAACTGATGATAATTACAGACCACTTGCATTAAAGCACCTCTTTATTTTCCATGACCTGGCCTGTTAGTCCAGAGTGTCTCGGCAAGAAACGCGACCAGGCCAGGGCCAGCAATAAAGGTCATGCTACTGGCGGAGCGGAGGGCTTCATCTTCTTTCATTCCTCCCACTTTCTGAAGTATATTCGCCACTTTACGATAAATCCATTCTGTTGGTTTTTCTAGGATAGTCCCAAAAAGGGCAATACAGCCAAGATGTGCCGTTGCCCCAATTATGCCATTTGAAATAGGGTTAAATTTTTTATTGTCTTTCAAGTTGGGAAACAGTTCTTTAAGCAGTGCTTGAACACCCAGAGCCATACTGTTATCTGCTAGAAAGAGAGTTCCGCCCTCAATTAGTATATCCGCGATTCTTTCAGCACGCCCCCTCTTAGATAAGGCGTGGTATGATTGCTTCTCTTTTTCTCCTTCCTCCTCCCCCAGCGCGTGAAGTTCCTTATGAAAGGAGCTTTGTTCGATTTCTTTTACATGGGGTTCAATCCAGTCAGCGACTTTTTTACGGATAGGATTATTTTTCTTGTGGAGAAACTTATCAAGTAGCGGCGTGATAAGGATAGCCCCAATGCTGGAAAAAACCTCACCCGCAAATATTGCCCCTGTTCCTGTTACGAAGCCTTTATCAGTTAATGATTCTTTCCAGCCCGCCATAACTCCCGGTTTTCGTTGCTTTACATAGGGTAATACAACTCTATCATAGCAAATCCAGATAAAGATATTATGAACATTAGGTTACAATTGCAGAGTCAAAAAATCCCAAGACCGGCAACGCGTGGTTGCCGATCTTGAGGTTTTTGTAAACGCTTTACGTGTTTTAGTCAAAACTTCTGTAGCAGTTAGAACAGGATAACGGTTTGCCCTCAGTGCTACTATTGTTAACCCACCACTTATGCACATGTCCGCAATGATTGCATCGAATGTGGTAGTATTGTGTTACACCTAAAACTTGACTCCAGGGATACCAACGGTTATTTACCACATTAGGGTACCACGTTCTTCCGCCACACAACCAACATGTTTCAGTAACTTCAACAAAGTCAAACAAGTGTTTGTCGCGGGCAGTCCTTTTTGTAGTACCTATGCCCTTACACAGGTTACATTGCATAACCCTCCCCCTTAATCTGTATAGCATTTACGGGAGAAATTAGGATAAGTGAACAGGGAGGGGTAATGTCAGAAACAATTGATTATCGTTACTCAGACCTCACAGAAGAGGAAATAGCCGCATATATAAAACAACTACAGATAGAGCAGGCGAAGGAACGGCGACAAGAAGAAAAGCGTATGAAGAAAGCCCGCTCTTTTCGATTTAGTGGTGGTTTATGCTAAGTGGGGTCTAAGCAGCGTATCCTCTTCGTTCTTTTGTCTCACGTTGCTTCTGAAAAGCATGTTGCGCTTCATCGTCGGTCGGGTAGGGTACACTCCGAACCTGGCCTGGCCGTCCAATCCTTCCCCATTCACGAATTACGCAATGGTTTCCGAACAGGTCAGGTTGGATGTCCAGGCGGTAAAAACGCTGCATGTTCCGGGCCTGGTCAATGCGATAGAGGGTCAAGTTATACATAGGATTCCTCCTCTTTGAGAATCTTGTAGACCGTTGCCCGGCCAATGTTCATTTGCCTGGCTATAACAGCAGCACCGATGCCGCTGGCTTTTAATTGCAATAGCAGTTTCCTGTTAATCGAACGCTTACGCCCGAACTTTATGCCTTTGGCTTTGGCTTCAACCCGTCCTTCGTTGGTGCGCTCCAGTATGCGCTGCCGTTCTGCCGTAGCCACTGCCGAGAGGATAGTGACCACCATTTTCCCCATCGGCCCCTCAGTGCTGATATGGTCATCCAGGAAGCGGACATGCACTCCCATTGCATCGAACTGCTTTATGATCTGAATCATATCCCCTGTATCGCGGCCAAGCCTGTCGAGCTTGGTAACGATGATGATGTCACCTTCCTCTACTTTCACCTGCAAGGTCTGAAGTCCTGGCCGCTCTATATTGCTGCCAGTCGCTTTATCGGAGAATAATCGGGATGGTGTTACCCCTGCTGCTTTTAGAGCCTTTACCTGAAGGTCTAACGATTGTTGGCTAGTAGAAACCCGTGCATATCCAAAAAGCCGCATAAACTGTCTCTTAACTGGATTAGTAGACTTATATGCCTACTAAATAATAGTAAACGATTTAATAGACACTCTATCAGCACGAATTTCACCTGTCTACTAATTTATAAATTAAGAGACAGGCAAGTGTGACTTTGTGAAAGAATCAGATAAAGAGATTATGAAAGCTTTCATCCCAAAAAGCATTGCATAGGCCGAGGGCTAGCCAAATGATGATATTACTGATAGAATTGTAGAGAAAATCCCGAACCATCTAAATAGCTGACATATTTGCAAAAACTGGTGTTAATCATTGGTTTGCTATATTGTCGGTTAATAAGTCCGTAACAAACAAATATTAATTTCTAGGACAAATACAAATAATGGTCAGCCAAGAATTGAAGAAAACGCTGTGGGCAACAGCAGATAAGCTGCGTTCCAACATGGACGCTGCCGAATATAAACATATTGTCCTCGGTCTCATTTTCCTGAAATATGTTTCCGATACGTTTTCTGAACGCCGCGTGGAGTTGCGTCGTAAGTTTACCGAGCCTAATGATGAGTATTATCTGCCCGATCAGGCCAGTCTGGAAAGAGAACTGGAAGACCGGGACTATTATACGGAAGTTAATGTGTTCTGGGTGCCGGAAAACGCCCGCTGGGAGAGCATACGCAATAATGCGAAGCAACCTAATCTTGGCAAGTTGATAGATGATGCGCTCGTAGCCATCGAAACCGAAAACCCGCACCTAAAAAACATCCTAGATAAACGCTTTGCCCGTACAGAGCTTGAGTCTGGCAGGTTGGGTGAACTGGTTGATCAAATCTCAAAAATTGGTTTCGGGGGAAAGGAAAAAGCTCAGGATGTATTAGGCGAGGTATACGAATATTTCCTCGGCCAGTTCGCCAACGCTGAAGGCAAGAAGGGCGGACAGTTTTATACTCCTGCCTCTATCGTCAAAGTGATTGTGGAAATCATCGCCCCGCATAAGGGCAAGGTGTATGATCCTTGCTGCGGCTCCGGTGGTATGTTTGTCCAGTCCGAAAAATTCATCGAATCGCATGGCGGCAGATTTGGCGACATCAGCATTTACGGGCAGGAAGGCAACCCTACAACCTGGCGGTTGGTAGCAATGAACCTGGCTATTAGGGGAATGGACTTTAATCTAGGAAAGGAACCTGCCGATACATTCACCCGCGACCAGCACCCGGACTTACGAGCGGATTACATCATGGCAAATCCGCCGTTTAATATTTCTGACTGGTGGAATGAAAAATTGGCTGGGGATGTACGCTGGGAATATGGCACGCCGCCTGCCGGAAATGCGAATTATGCATGGCTGTTGCATATCTTATACCACCTGAAACCCTCCGGCTTAGCGGGCGTAGTGCTGGCAAACGGCTCTATGTCCTCCAGTCAGAACAATGAGGGGGCAATTCGCAAAGAAATGATCGAGCGTGATGTGGTGGATTGCATAGTTGCGCTGCCGCCACAGCTTTTTTTCAATACATCGATTCCGGCTTGCCTATGGTTTCTGGCTAAAGACAAGCGTGCCAATGGCCGTGACCGGCGCGGAGAAATCCTGTTCATTGATGCTCGCAAGCTGGGGCGCATGGAAACCCGTGTAACCCGTGTGTTTGATGAAACCGATATTGCCAGAATCGCTACTGCTTATCATGCTTGGCGCACGGATGGCGAAACCAAAGAAAAATATCAAAACGAGCCAGGCTTTGTTTATGCTGCCAAGAAAGAGGATGTAAAAGCCTATGATTATGTCCTCACACCTGGGCGCTATGTTGGAGCAGAAGAAATTGAGGATGATAACGAAATCTTTGCCGAGGTAATGACTCGTCTGACCCTGCAACTAAAGGAGCAGATGGCAAAAGGCGAGAAACTGGACAAAGAAATTCGGGAGCAGCTTAAAAAGGTGGGATATGGGTTCTAGTAATCAGATCAATTGGAAAAGATTATCTTTGGGTGATATTGCTACCCTACAACGTGGTCACGATCTGCCTGATGCGAAACGCAAAGCTGGGAATATTCCTATTATGGGATCATTTGGAATAACGGGTACTCATTCTACTGCTAAGGCCAAAGGCCCAGGAGTTACAATAGGTAGAAGCGGAGGTTCAATTGGCGTAGTTTCTTATATAGAATCTGACTATTGGCCTTTAAATACATGCCTATATGTAAAAGACTTCCACGGAAATAATCCGCTTTATATATATTATCTGCTTAAAACATTAGATTTAGCATCACTTAATTCAGGGAGTGCCCAACCATCTCTGAATAGAAATTTTGTTCATCCCATCCCTATCAATGTTCCTGAACCAGATGAACAAGATCAAATCGTAAATCTTCTTTCTATACTAGATAATAAAATCAGTTTGAACCACCAAATAAATGAAACACTGGAGGCGGTAGCACAGGCATTGTTCAAATCATGGTTTGTAGATTTTGATCTGGTAAAAGCCAAAGCAGAAGGTTGCAAACCAGAAGGTGTAAATGACGAAATTATCTCTCTGTTTCCTTCTACTTTTATAGACTCTCCTCTGGGGGCTATCCCAGAAGGATGGAAAGTTTTACCCCTTATCAAATGCTCATCAGCACTACGTCGTGGTATATCTCCATGTTATGTGGAAAACGGTGGAACTAGAGTCATCAATCAGAAATGCGTACGAAATGGACAAATTGATTTTAAGCTTACACGTAGACATAATGATGCTAAGAAGCCAATTAAAGATAGGCTATTGGAGTCGGGAGATATACTCATTAATTCAACAGGCGTGGGAACATTAGGGCGAGTTGCGCAACTTTGGTATATTGATGAACCTACGACATTTGATAGTCATGTTACTATAGTTAGAGCAAACCAGGAAAATATTTCACCGGTTTTTTTAGGCTTAGAGCTGCTAAGAAAAGAGGCTAAGATAGAAAGTCTAGGCGAGGGAAGTACAGGGCAAACTGAACTTAGTCGTGAAATACTAGGTAACCTACTGGTTGCTGCACCTCCTATCAAAATTCAAAAATATTTTGCGAAGGTTCTTTTGCCTATAATTGATAAAGTAACACAAAACCAATTACAAAGCATAACACTTAGTAATTTACGCGGTCTTCTTCTCCCGCGTCTTATTTCTGGCAAGCTTCGGGTGGATGAGATCAGCGAAACAGTGGAAGCATTGGCATTATGACACACATTACAGAAGATCAGCTTGAACAAGCGGCATTAGGCTGGTTCGGGACACTAGGCTATCAGGTGGTCTTCGGCCCGGACATAGCACCGCTACCAGATGGAATAGCACCAGAGCGCGATAATTACCGCCAGACCATCCTTATGGAGCGCCTGAAAACCCGGCTCCAAGCTATCAATCCAGCTATTCCTGTGGCTGCTATAGATGATGCTATTCGTCAGGTTCTTGTACCAAACCTGCCAACTGCCATCCAGGTCAACCGGCAATTTCACCGCTGGCTGCGTGATGGTGTCAAGGTGCAATATCAGCGCGGCAATGAGACCGTAGGCGATTTGGTCTATCTTGCTAATTTCTCCGAACCAGCCAAGAATGACTGGCTAGTAGTAAACCAATTTTCCATTCAAGGGCCACAACGTACCCGCCGTCCAGACATTATTGTGTTCTTAAATGGGCTGCCGGTGGCCGTATTAGAACTTAAAAATCCGGCAGACGAGGAAGCGGATATTTGGAAAGCCTTCGATCAACTCCAAACATACAAAGAGCAAATCCCCGACCTATTCAATACCAATGAAATATTAATTATTTCCGATGGTGTAACCGCTCGTATGGGTTCACTGACTGCCGATAAGGAGCGCTTTTCGACCTGGCGCACGATTGATGGCCGTTCCAATGATCCACTAGGCCCAATGCGAGAATTGGAAACACTGATAAAAGGCGTTTTCAATAAGGAACTTTTACTGGATTACCTGCGCAATTATATACTTTTTGAGGAAGACAAAGAAAGCATCATCAAAAAAATAGCCGGATACCATCAGTTCCATGCGATACGATTAGCCATGACCAGGACTCTTGCTGCCGCCTCCGTTGATGGCGACCGCAAGGCTGGCGTGGTATGGCATACGCAAGGTTCCGGCAAGAGCATATCTATGGCCTGTTATGCCGGTAAGGTCATGACAGACCCGGAGATGAAAAATCCGACTATCGTCGTAGTAACCGACAGGAATGACCTGGACGGCCAGCTTTTTGGCACGTTCAGCATGGCTAAGGATTTATTACGTGAAACACCCGTACAGGCCGATAACCGCAAAGGCTTACGGGAATTACTTGAAAACCGTCCATCAGGTGGGATTATTTTTACCACTATACAGAAATTCACTCCTGGCGAGGATGAAGATAGTTTTCCTGTTCTATCCGAACGGCATAATATCGTAGTAATCTGTGACGAGGCCCACCGCACACAATATGGGCTGGAAGCCCGTCTGAATAAAAAAGGCGAGTACGAATACGGGTACGCGAAATACATGCGTGACGGACTGCCCAATGCAACCTTCATTGCTTTTACAGGAACGCCTGTCTCCCAGACCGACCGTGACACACGTGCGGTTTTTGGCCCAGACATCCATGTCTATGATATGGAACAGGCGGAAAAAGACCAGGCCACAGTTAAAATCTACTATGAAGGACGGCTGGCCAAGCTAGAACTGAATACCAATGAAAATCTCAGGATTGACGAAGAAGTTGAGGAGCTGACGGAAGATCAGGAAGAAAGTGCTGCCGCTAAAACCAAATCCCGCTGGGCTGCTTTGGAGAAATTAGTAGGAACAGAACCTCGCATTAAACAGGTTGCCGCCGATCTGGTGCAACATTTTGAAAACAGGCTCAGGGTGATTGACGGTAAGGCAATGGTCGTAGCCATGAGCCGGGACATCTGTGCTCGTTTATATAATGCTATCGTGGATTTGCGCCCGGAATGGCATGATGCCGACCCCAAAAAGGGTGTGATAAAAATTGTCATGACCGGCTCTTCCAGCGATAAAGCCATATTACGGCCTCATATCTATTCCAAAAAAGTTAAGAAGGATTTGGAGCAAAGATTCAAAGACCCTAATGATCCTTTTAAAATCGTCATTGTGCGCGACATGTGGCTTACTGGATTTGATGCTCCCTGCCTGCATACGATGTATATTGACAAGCCCATGCGGGGACATAGTTTAATGCAGGCTATAGCCCGTGTGAACCGTGTATTCAGGGATAAACCTGGCGGTTTAGTGGTTGATTATATCGGCATCGCAAACGAACTGCGTGAAGCACTGAGGGAATACACCGCCAGTGGCGGTAAAGGGGAGCCAACCGAAGTTATTGAGAAAGCCTTTGACATCTTTCTTGAAAAACTCAGTGTAGCGCGTGGCTTGATGCACGGATTTGACTATGCCGACTATGAAACCGAAGCCTTTGAATTATTACCGGGGGCGGCAGACCATATTCTTAGTCAGAGGGACGGCCAAAAACGCTTTGTCGATTGTGTTACAGGCATGAGCCAAGCTTTCGCCTTATGCAGTACCTATGAAGATGCACTTCCGTATCGGGAGGAAGTGGCCTTCCTGCAAGCTATTAGAGCCGTTATTACCAAGCATAGTACGGTATCCAGCAAGATTGAGGACGAACACCGGGAACATGCGCTAAGGCAAATTGTAAGTAAGGCTATTGCCGCCGATGGGGTGGTGGATATATTCGCGGCAGCAGGACTGAAAAATCCGAATATTGGGCTTCTGTCGGATGAGTTCCTCAATGATGTCCGCTTGCTTCCCCATAAAAATCTGGCAGTTGAACTTTTGGAACGGCTGCTGAAAAACGATATTAAGTCACGGTTCAAGAACAATGTGATACAGAACAAGAAATTTACTGATCTTTTGCAACAAACCCTGAATAAATATAGTAACCGTGCTATTGAAACAGCTCAGGTGATCGAAGAGCTGATTGCTATGGCACAAGAATTTAGGGCTGCTGCGGAGCGCGGCGAGAATTTAGGGTTAAGCGCCGATGAAATAGCTTTTTACGATGCCTTAGCAACCAATCAAGCATCGGTAAGGGAATTGGGCGATGCTATCCTCAGAAAAATAGCTACGGAACTCACTAACCAGCTTCGTAAAAATATATCGGTTGACTGGTCTGTACGAGATACGGTCAGAGCAAAACTGAGACTTCTGGTGAAACGCATTCTACGAAAATACAAATACCCGCCTGATTTAGAGCAACGTGCTATTGATTTAGTGCTTCAACAGGCCGAAACATTATCAGAAGCCTGGGTATAGCAAACAGCAAAACGTACATGATTTGGAGGCTGGACAGCGCATGGTGAAGGAGAACAGAGCATAATGGCCGGAGCCACATTTAAGACTAATCCTGCTTATCTGAATGAACTTCTCGAAAACTGCGAACACGGCGTTCTTCAGTTGCCAGATTTCCAGCGTAGTTGGGTCTGGGATGAAGACCGCATCAAAAGTTTGATCGCTTCCATCTCGCGTGCTTTTCCTATTGGCGCATTGATGTCGCTTGAGGCAGGTGGGTCGGTAAATTTTAAGCCCAGGGTTATTGAAGGTGTGTCAATTGAGGCAAAAGAAGTTACCCCTCAGTCTCTCTTACTTGATGGTCAGCAACGGCTGACATCGCTTTATCAAGTCACCTTACGAGGAAAGATTGTCGAAACAATCACCCCAAAAAATAAGAAGGTGAAGCGATGGTTCTACCTTGACATACGAAAATCTCTTGACCCATTGATAGATCGCGAAGAGGCCATTATTGGGGTGCCCGAAGATAAGATTGTCAAAACGAATTTCGGGCGTGACGTGATGCTAGACCTTGCATCCCCCGAAAAGGAATACAAATCCCTTATGTATCCAGTTTCTCAAGTATTTGATTGGGATAGGTGGCAAGATGGCTTCGACGATTACTGGCAAGGCGATCAAAATAAGAGCATTCGGGATGAATTTCGTACTTTCAAACGCACCGTCCTTGAAAATTTCAAATACTACCTTGTGCCAGTCATTACCCTGGATAGATCAACTACTAAGGAAGCCGTATGTGTTGTTTTCGAGAAGGTCAATACCGGAGGAAAGCCACTAGACGCGTTTGAACTTGTTACCGCTATGTATGCTGCCTCCGGTCACGAATTGCGAAAAGATTGGTACGGCGATGATGGAATGAAAGGACGGCATCGTCGTTTTATAGAGACGCTTCGGCCTGCGGGAACAGAAAAAGGTATTATCGCTGAAGTTTCTAATACAGATTTCCTTCATGCTATTTCGCTTTTCCATACACGCGACAGGCGACGAGTGGCAGAGGCTGAGGGGAAACAAGGGAAGGACTTACCTGCCGTTTCAGGCAATCGGCAATCGCTGTTGAACCTTCCTCTTGAGGCATACAAACAGTATGAAGCAAAGGTGGAACAGGGGTTTGTACAGGCAGCGAAGTTCCTGCATCTGCTTCACATCTATCGTATTTTTGATCTCCCTTATCAATCCCAAATCATCCCTTTGGCGGCCATTCTCGCCGATATTGGTGATGCGTGGGAACACGGTACAAACCGTGCAATGTTAGTACGATGGTATTGGAATGGCGTCTTTGGGGAGCTTTATGGCTCGGCGGTTGAGTCGCGTATCGCACGCGATTTCATGGAGGTCCCAATCTGGCTGAAAGGTGGCCCTGAACCATCAACTGTGAATGAGGCAACGTTCCGAGCCGACAGACTGAAGACGATGCGCATCCGTCTATCAGCAGCCTACAAAGGCGTTAATGCTCTCTTGATGAAAGAAGGAGCGCAGGATTTCCGTTCGGGACAGAAGTTCGACCATACGGTCTTCTTTGGTGAGAATGTAGACATCCATCACATTTTCCCACAGGACTGGTGTAAAAAGCATGGCATCAAGCCAGATGTGTTCGATTCCATTATCAACAAGACCCCGCTTTCCTACAAGACGAACCGAATCATTGGCGGAGTTGCTCCCTCTGAGTATCTCGCAAGATTGGAGAAAGGCGATAACTCAACACCACCGATTGATTGTGCAAGGCTTGATGCCTACCTTACTTCTCACCTGATTGATCCATCGCTTCTGCGCGTCGATAATTTTGACGCTTTTATGATGGCGCGACAAAAACGACTTCTGGCATTCATCGAGGATGCGACCGGAAAAACCATTTATAGAGGCGATGTTAAAGAGGAAGGAGAGGATGCTGAGGTAGATGCGGATACTGTTGAAGCGGAATTGACAATCTCAAGTGTATGAGCCTTGGAGTTAGAACACTCTGAGTAGGAGATATCGCATTCTATGGCGCGTTTTGCACCCTTGTAATAAGCGACTCCTATTATGCGACTCCTTCTAAATCGTTCACTTGCCCGCGCTCTGTTCGTCTGTTGGCCTCCAGGCGTTCGACAAAGGTATCTGCCGCCAGTTCATCCTGGGCTTTGAACATTTGTTTCGTCATGCGTCTATTTTAATGGAAGTAAAAATAGGATGACATCAGCAAGCGAGGCAATGATGGATTTTCTGAGCAACACACAGATACAGTTCGTTATAAGTTCGAGCATCAGCATTATAAGCATTGGCATTGGTCTGTGGATCGCTTTTAGACGACCACAGATACCTATTGCATATGAAACAGTAGAAATAGAGCCTGTATCTGAGGTTCAAAAGGTAAAAGAACTCATTGAAACCCTGCAAATAGCACCGGATGATGAAACGATACAGCATCTCTGCTTTGTTACATGCAAAATATGGAATGCCGGAAGAAATCCCCTTGTACTCAGCGACGAGGCCAAACCAATCATAGTTGCCTTTAACCAAGGCGAGAAAATACTTGACTGTAAAAGGGTCGAAACGATACCGGATGATCTTGAATTGACATATAAATTTGATACAAAGAAAATTTTCTTCATGATCCCCCTCTTAAAATCTGAAGAAACAATAACATTCAGGATACTGCTCGCCAACTATCTCCTTGATTTCCCATCAATAGGTATTCGTATTCCAGATAACATTCGCTTCGTGAAAGCAAATAATGTCAGAAGATCAAAAGAGATAAGAATTGCCGCTATCGTCTATTTCTGTACAGCCCTCTCAATCTGCTTTTTCTTGTATACTGGATTTTTTTCTTTCCAGCACAACTTTATGGCCGATTTCTATTATGTATCATACACAGTGCTCTTTTTGTTAGCTAGTGTACTATTCTTTATCATAAGCTGGTTCGATAGGCAAAGTGTTCCTTATCCAGCAAGTTTTATGCTTCCATCAACATATATCAGCCTTTATGGAAAACTATTTTTACGGACAGTACCAATACTTATTGGCATTGGCCTAGTGGCTGCTCTTATTTACTTTTTCTTAGGAGTAGGGGCATTAATCAAGATATTCTTCATTGCTGCTGGTATCTTAGTGCCGCTTGGGCTATGGAGCTTGTTCTATGTTCTTGTTTATACCTGGTTACGAAAGAGAAAGAAAATGTATCCAGCCGTTCTTGTCGGTATACTAACAGGCATACCTTGTCTCGCGCTCCTCATGATGTGTATCTCCGTATTCCTAACGCTGCCTTTGCATAGATAAGCGTGAGCCATCTAATTATCGCTGTTCCAGCAATCACCATGCTTTAGCAGCCGGTTAATCTCCTTATAGTTTCAGATGCAAGAATGTCTTATCTCCGCAATGCCGCAAGCGAAAACTGACGCCCTATTACTACGGTGTATACATATATATATGCCTTTTATGGTAACTGGCATATCAGCCATAAGGTAAACCTAGATTTTAGCAAACAGGATTTAGTGTCTATTAATTGACGTTGAGCACTTCATCCTTAAAATCTTTTACCTCTTTTACATCCCTATACCCTTCTTCATCCAGGCTTGCCAGCATTTTTGTCACATGACTGAGCGCGTGAGAACTTTCCATTTCTTTACTATGCAGATAAAACTCGCGTAGCTCTGCGACTGCTTTCTCAATTTCCCCCATCATTTTATACGCTTTTGCATAGTCAAGGTAGAGCCACCCTTGTAACCTGCTGTCTTTATCAAGCGCAAGCTGGCTGGTTATTTCCTCCCGCAACTCTAGTGTCTTTTGTGGTTCAGCGAGCGCTAAATAGCCGCCACTTCTCTCCGCCATAATACTCCCTGTAGTGTAATAGACTTCATCTGTGTCCTGAATGAAATCCGGGGCAAGATACGTGCTTAATCTTCTGGCGGTGTCGTTTGCTCTGTAGAAATGAAAGGAATCTCCCACGCTGGCATAAGCACGGCTCAGATAGGAATGGATAATTACGCTCCAGGCTTTTGAAGTTTCAAAGGAATAGTCCCTGGCTTCTTCCAGATATTGCACGCTTTGACCGTAGTTTTTCTTGCGGTCATGCTCCACCCCTAAATTCATTAGCGAATGCGCTATAAGCGCCGGATCGTCAAGCTCTTTGGCAATGTCATACATACGTAGGTAATAGCTTAGAGCCTGATCGTACTGCATTGCATCCACTGCAAGTACGCCATTTACACACTGATAGTCGGCAAAGAGATGTAAATATCTGGCTTCCAGTTGTAGCGGCGGCGTGTCGTCTGTTTGAAAGTAGGTGAAGATATTACCAAGCTGGGTTATTGCTTGCCTGGCTTGCCATAAAAAGGAAGCTTTGCGTAATATCCAGATTTGCCGAAGGGTGAAGTCAATCAGCTCGAAGGTCTTTGCATATGTGGATTTTCCGGTTAGGGCATCGGTGAAGGGATCATACTCTCCTAAACCCATTTTCCAGAGGGGGATGCAAAGGAGTAAGCATAGTTTGCGAAGCGTCTGCTGGTCGTCAATCCGCTTTCTGCCGTGCTCGATGTCCTGAATGTAATTCAGGCTTACCCCTTCTCCTCCTCCGAAGCGTTCTCTTTTCGGCCAGCGGTCTGCGAGCTGCTGCTGGGTCATCCTGGCTTTTTCACGATATTCTCGGATCGTTATGCCATAGTGATACATCTCTTCACCTCATTCTGCCCAAGTTCTCCAATCCCTACATATATGGGGGTGTTAATATATTGGTACTGCTATTATACTCCCTACGTGTGTGTGGCTTTAAATAAGTGAGGATATAAGGTACTTTTTTCTTTGGGTTTGTATCTTTAAGCGTGATTCTACCACATACAAGGAGAAGTTATGCAGGGTAACAGTGAGGTCGCAAGACTTCTGGAAAGCATACGTTTGTCCTATGAATCGGCATATTTAGCTTTGCATGGCCCGGCTATTGTCGCCAAGCATGAATTTATTTCAAAGAAGATGGAAAACATACAGGAAGACCATGCAGAGCTACAGACTATTGTGGGAGCGCCTGAAGCAATTAGGCTGGTGGCGGAAACCCTTGATGCTATTGGCGACATACAGAAACCGCAGGTGCAATAGTTGTTATGAAAAAAACGCGGTTTAACGGCATTCAATCAAGTCATCCTAGTCTTCAACTCAGTCAGCCTATTCCGGTAGTCAGTGTAAGAAGGGAAACGCAAGCGGAACGCTTTGTAAGATTAAAGCGGACTGCGGATGCAACGGGCAGGCGGTTTGTGCATGTGTATTTAGAAGATGAAAAACGGCAGCAGAGAGGTCAGCGTTGACCTTCTTCTGCCGTATTGTCTGGTACTTCAGTGATGAGTTCATGTACTGACACGCCAAGCGCCTTTGCCAGCTTACTCAGCGTTTCCGTAGTGACTGTTACAGTGGGGTTACGATAAATTCTTTTGATGGTGTTATCATCGACATCGCTGGCTCTGGATAACTTGCCTTGTGAGAATCCTTTTTCTTTGGCAAGCTCCTTGAGGCGAATATAAATCATGGTGTTAGTCTCCATAGGCTTGATTGCATAAGCATACCAGAATAGGCAGACAGGTGTAAGGAGCTACGTATTAGTACCCATAGCACTCGACCAATATCTGTAAGCCCTTATATTAATCGGATGGAAGTGGTGAAAACTTGAGCAAGAAATCAAAGCGAAAAAAACCACCTGTTATTAACTCACAGCCGCCGTCAAAAATCATATTTACTTTTGAAACCGTGAAGATGCTCCGTGAAGCGCTACATCTGGTTGATGAAGCGTTTCTTCGCAATACACATCCGCTTCCAAATATAGAGTTGGCATTTGAAACAACCCTCAATTTAAAAACAAAACTTATGAACATGATAGAGCAGGAGGATTGGGAAACCGAAACACCCCTAGATTACAATGAGATCCATATTCTTTATGCCAGCATACATATGTATCTTGTCCAACTGACTTTTACCAAGAATAATGCTCTTCTTACTCCTTGTCTTCGTTTATGCAAGCAATTTAGCATTCTCGTTGAGCAAGCTGATAGGAGGCAAATAACATAACACCAACATTAACCATTTATTAGTGCTTTAGTGCTAATCTGTCAGTTGTTTTAACAGCTTGGCATGTTTTATGGTTGTCGCAGCGCCGCGCAGGAATAAGCAAGCCTTGCCTGAAGGCATAGAGCAGTTTTCGCTTTTCAGCTCACTTACTCCCATTGCCCCGGCTATACCTGCCAAACGCCAGAAACGACAGATAAAATCAACCCCGGAAGCGGCTGTAAAGCAGCTTGATATATTTAGCCTCATTGCAGAGGCAATTGAACCTCAGAATCTTGACCCCGATCCGCCAGCCACAGAAGCCAAATCCAAACCCCGGAGAACCCGCAATGCAAAACTACGACAGTTTAATCAACTTACTTTCGACTCACTGGCAACAGCACCAGCCGAAGATATACCAGCAGTTTCAACAGGAGAACCGCTTGCAGGAGGAACTGGCGATACTGGCGGAGAGCTTCACGGACATGTTGTCCGACCTGATAGTGAACCAGCAAATGAGCTACAACCAAGCGTGGGAAATGACGATATACGAGATGTTGAAGGGGGAACCGGAGGAGGAAGAATCTATGTTGACAAGCCAGAAACAGAACCCGCAATATCCCGTGATTTCCGAATAAGGCCGGAGCATGGTGTTGGTAGCGGAGGATTAAGGCAGAAGGCCCATAATAACATCGAAGCAATCCGATTACTCAAAACGCTCGAAGCGGAAAACCGTGAGGCCAGTGAAGAAGAAAAGACTGTACTGGTAAAATATGTGGGCTGGGGCGCTCTCGCTCAGGTGTTTGAGCCGGAATGGAAGCTTAGAACTCGCCCGGAGTGGCAGCGTCCCGCTACTGAGCTGAAGGAACTGCTTACCAAAGAAGAATATGAATCGGCAAAGGCGACAACGCCGAACGCACATTTTACATCTCCTATGGTTATCTCTGCGATATGGCAGGGGCTTGAGCATCTTGGCGTTAAGAAGGACGCACAGATATTAGAGCCGTCAATGGGTATCGGGCATTTTTTCGGGATGCAGCCTGACAGCGTGCAGTCATCACACCGGACAGGGGTAGAGCTTGATTCCGTGACAGCGCGGATCGCCAAGAAGCTTTACCCGGACACGAAGATATTCGCGCAGGGCTTTGAAGAAGCCAAGTTTCCAGAGGATTATTTTGACGCAGTAATAGGCAATGATCCTTTTGGGGATTATGCCGTTCACGATCCCGATATGAAGCGCAGCCTTACCCGGTCAGTGCATGATTATTTCTTTGCGAAATCGTTGGAGAAAACGCGACCCGGCGGAGTCATGGCATTTGTTACCAGCCATTACACGATGGATAAGGGCAATGGAGCTATCCGCAAGCACCTGTCGGATAAAGCAGACCTCATGGGCGCGGTACGGCTTCCGAACACGGCATTTAAGGATAATGCGGGAACTGAAGTAGTTACGGACATTATCTTCTTAAAGAAACGGGCAGTAGGAGAAGAAGGAAAGGGCGAGAGCTGGCAGGAAGCCCAGACTATCACCCTGGAAGGCAGCAAAGCTCTTCTCAATGAATATTTCGTGCGTCACCCGGAAATGATGCTGGGAGAAATGACGCTTAAAGGCACAATGTATCGGGGCCAGGAACCTACACTCACAGGGGATTTAACACCGGAATTGCTTAATAAGGCCGTCTCTGCATTGCCTGAAGGCGTCTATACGCCGCGCAATGAGGGTCGCAGCCCTCCGCCAGTGATTCAGATTACTGAGCCGGAGCGGTTCATAGGCGTTAAAGACGGCGGCTATGCCATAGTAGATGGGCTCTAGGACACATTAAGTGTGCCTGCTTGCTTTGATGAGAAGGTTCTCTTGTGGTAGAATGTTCGTAATGAAATCCCTATGAATCATCTGGAGGCCTTTCCATCGATCTTTCCCCTGTTTTTGCAATCCCTTCAACATTGAGTCTCAAGGGCATCGAGGTAGAGAATCAGATTATTGTTGTCCATCTTCATGCAACTACTCCCACAGCGGCTTGCCCATGTTGTGGAACCGCAGGGTCACGAGTGCATAGTCGCTATCAACGTACGATTGCCGATGTCGCGTTTGGCCCACGCTCTCTTGTGCTCAAGTTGCTCGTCCGCAAGTGGATCTGTCCAGAAGTTTCGTGTTCCCAACACATCTTTGCCGAAAGCTTTCCTGAACTCGTCCAGCGCTACGCACGCATGACGGATCGGTTAGTCGAGACACTCCAGGCGGTGGGTGTGGCCACCAATGGAGCCGATGCAGCACGGATTCTCTCGAAGCTTGCTATGCCCACCACGGCGAAAACCGTCATTCGCCGGGTGCTCCAGACGACCCTTCCAACAGAGGACACGGTTCGTGTTGTTGGCATTGATGAATGGGCTTGGAAGAGAGGATCGCATTACGGCACGATCCTGGTCGACCTCGAACATCGGCGCGTGGCCGCACTCTTGTCAGATCGCTCGGAGGAGACGGCAGCAGCCTGGTTTGCAAGCCATCCTGAAATCAATTGGATCACGCGTGATCGTGGAAAGATCTTCCGTGATGCGGCTACGCGTGGAGCGCCACAAGCCCAACAGATTGCAGATCGTTTTCATCTCCAGCAGAATCTGGCGGAAGCCCTCAAACACTTCTTCCATCGCAATGCCCATATCCTCAAAACGACCACCCGGCAGCTGGCGGGACAGCTACCTCCTCTTCCTACTTCTAAAGGAGAACGGCAAATAGATCAAGCCAGTCAGCGGTATCATGCCACCCGAATTCTGCGGCACCAGCTGGTCTGGGAATTGTTCCAGGCTGGTCACCACAAAGAGGAGATTGCGCGGCTGACGGGAATCAGCAGTCGCAGTGTGTATCGCATCCTCTCTCAGCAACAGCCTCCTGTCCGTCTGAGACGACATCATACTCACCACCTGGTCGATCCTTACCTCTCCTACTTGGCTCAAAGGTGGAATGAGGGATACCAGAAACCTGCTCAGCTGTATGAGGAGGTTGTGGCCCAGGGATATACGGGATCCAAGCGCTCCATGGAACGAGTGCTTCAACAGTTCCGCACCCATTTGCCAGGAAAACCCATCAGCAGACAAAGCGTGACCTTGGCCAAAGTCCTTTCGGCGAGATCGGCTGCGCTCACGTTTGTTCGGGCGCCCCAATCTCAGACCAACGACCAGAAGGCCTTCATTGATCAGGTGTGTCAGGTTGATCCGACGGTCGCAGTTGTCTATACGCTGGCACAAGACTTTGGCCGGCTCCTGCGAAGACGTGAAGGGGTCGAGCGTTTGGAGCAATGGAAAGCTGCCGTCTATGCCTCGGAGGTCAAGGAACTGATCAGCTTTGTCGATGGGCTGACCGATGATGCTGAGGCCATTGCTCACGCGTGTACTCAGGCGTGGAGCAATGGGATGGTGGAGGGGTTCAACCACAAACTGAAATTGATCAAACGAAGTTCCTATGGACAGGCAGGCTTTCCACTGCTTCAACGCCGGGTCATGTTCCATCCAGCAGCAGGGGAAGCATTTCGCAAAGAGCAGAGGCGACGCTCCTCCCAAAAGGTGGCAGCTCCTCCCTCTCTTGATACAAGCGGCACCGGGTTCACATCACTGACCGTAGCAGCTGCATAGTCTGTGCCTGACGAACAGGTGCTTCATTGATCACCTCTAGCGCTGATGCGTTACAATGAAGACGTAAAGGAGAGAGGTATGCCCAAAAGAAGTCCATCACAAAACGTCCCAAAGGACATGCAGGCGCGTTTTGATGAGATTACCCACCTCACAGACACCTTCAGTCAGACCTACTTGAATGACGAGTATAGGCAACTCTGCCGTGAGCTGACGGCGACACTGTGTCGGAAACGCCCTTCCCCGCTGGTGCGAGGCAAAGCCACCACCTGGGCGTGCGGGATCATTCATGCATTGGGCATGGTCAACTTTCTCTTCGATTCTTCGCAGACCCCTCACATTGCGGCCAGCCAGATATGGGAGTATTTCGAGCTGAGTTCTTCTACCATGCAGGCCAAATCCAAGCAGATCCGCGATCTGTTGGGCATGTATCCGATGGATCCTGATTGGTCGACTCCCTCGATGGCGGACCAGAATCCTCTCATCTGGATGCTGGAGATCAATGGGCTGCTCATCGATGTGCGCCACGCCCCACGTGAGATCCAAGAGGCCGCCTTCCGCCAAGGGTTAATCCCTTACATTCCTGAGACATGATTGGTCGCTCCCTCAAGCAAGCAGGCACACTTAATGTGTCCTAGAGCCAGAGTAGATGGCAAAATCGTCATACGCAGCGGTGGAACCTTCCAGCCCACATTCTTATCCGCTTCCGGCGCAGCCAGGGTACGCGGTCAGATGCAAATTCGTGAGGCCGTGCGCGAAGTGTTCAGGACACAGCTTGATGACGAATCGGACGAAACCATACTGAGCGCTCGGCAAGAACTAAACCGCGTATATGACCGTTTTGTCCGCAATAATGGCCCCATCACCTCAAAAGAAAACCTCCGGGCATTTATCGGCGATCCCGATCAGCCCCTTCTTTTGTCACTCGAAAACTATAACGGCGAGACAAAAACAGCCTCTAAAACCGCCATATTTGAGCGCAGGACGCTGGAAAGGTATAAACCGGCTACCCACGTCGATAGCGCGACAGAAGCCCTTGCAATCTCGCTTAATGAGAAAGGCTTTATTGACTGGCAGCGCATGGGCCAGCTTACCGGCCATAGTGTCAAGCAGATGCGGGCCGAACTGGATGCGCAGGTCTACCAGACTCCGACAGGCGATTGGGAAACGGCAGACGAATACCTGAGCGGGGATGTACGCCACAAGCTACGCCAGGCTGAAAACGCCGCAGCTCTTAATCCTGCCTACGAACGCAACGTCACGGCACTAAAGGCAGTACAGCCTGAAGACCTGAAGCCTGGCGATATAAGCGCCAGGCTGGGAGCGGGATGGATACCGAAGCAAGATATCAAGGCATTTATCTGTGATTTGCTGAAAATCAAACCGGACAGCGTAACAGTCGGGTATTCTGGCAATATCGCTACCTGGTCTGTGGCACTCGATTATTTCGCAGAGCATGAGGTTGCCAATACCACGACCTATGCAACTAAACGCACAACAGCTTCCTGGCTTATTGAAGAGGCTTTGAACCTCAAAACCCCTACAATAACGGACTATGACACAGAAACAGAAAAGAGTGTCGTCAACCAGGCTGAAACGCTTGCAGCCAGCGAGATGCAGCAGAAGCTCAAGGACAGGTTCAGTAAGTGGATGTGGGAAGACCCAGATCGCGCCGAGCGGCTTGCGCGGCTTTATAACGACAAGTTCAATAATATCCGGTTGCGCACCTATGACGGTTCGCATCTGACATTTCCCGGTATGAATCGTACTGGCCTGCGCAACAATGACCTTGATCCACATCAGAAAAGCGCCGTATGGCGCACGCTACAGACTAAAAATGTGCTTCTGGGACATTGTGTAGGAGCTGGGAAAACCGCCGAGATAACTGCCTCCGCAATGGAGTTAAAGCGCCTGGGCCTTGCGTCAAAATCCATGATCGTCGTTCCGAACCACCTGGTTGAGCAATGGGGAAGTGAATTTCTGAAGCTCTATCCGCAGGCCAATATATTTGTCGCAGGAAAGGAGCATTTCACAGCCGGAAACCGTGAAAAGGCGATGGCGAGGATTGCCACCGGCAATTACGATGCAGTGATTATCTCGCATAAGTCCTTTGAGGCATTGCCAGTCAGCAATGAAACGTTCAACAGTTTTCTTGACCGGCAGATTGACAGCCTTGAAGAGGCGATGACCGAGGCGAAGGCGGAAAAGGGCGATAATCGCTCCATCATTAAGCAGCTTGAGAAAGCGAAGAAGCGCCTTGAGGCCAGGATTAAAGATCGCGCAGGCAGAGAGAAGAAAGACGACGGCGTGACCTGGGAGCAGTTAGGTGTTGACCGTGTATTCGTGGACGAGGCGGATTTGTTTAAAAATCTCGGCTACACCACGAAAATGAACCGCATCGCCGGATTGCCGAACACCGAGAGCAACCGGGCGATGGATATGTACATGAAATCGCAATATCTCGCTGAGAAAGGCGGCGGGGTGGTATTTGCGACCGGAACGCCCATCAGCAATACGATGGCGGAAATGTACACGCTCCAGCGTTACCTTGCGCCTCAGATGCTCATTGAAACCGAAACAGACCATTTCGATGCCTGGGCAGCAAACTACGGCGAAGCCGTCACATCGCTGGAATTGGCACCGGACGGCAGCGGCTACCGCATGAATACCCGCTTTGCCAAGTTTGTGAATATGCCGGAGCTGCTATCTCAGTTTCGCATGTTTGCGGATATCCAGACAGCAGAAATGCTCAATCTTCCGCGCCCAGCACTTGCAGGTGGAAAAGCACAGGTAGTAGCAGCCGCAGCTACGCAGGAACTAAAGGATTATGTTGAAACTCTCGTTTCACGCGCCCAATGGTGTAAAAATGGTGGCGATCCACGCATAGACAACATGCTCAAGATTACTGGCGATGGCCGTAAGGCAGCGCTTGATATGCGCCTGGTTGCCCCGGAGGCAGAACCGAACTTGAATTCCAAGCTCTATAAGGCCATTGATAACGCGCACCGCATATGGAAAGAAACTGCTGGGAAGCGTTCTACCCAGCTTATATTCTGTGACTTATCCACTCCGAACCCGGATAAATTCAATGTCTATGATGAATTCAAGCGCAACCTGATAGAGCGCGGCGTGCCTGAGAAAGAAATAGCCTATATCCACGATGCCGATACAGACGCGAAGAAGAAGCTATTATTCGATGCAGTGAATGCAGGCCGCGTGCGTTTCCTTCTGGGAAGCACCGAAAAAATGGGAGCAGGCACCAATGTACAGAAGAAACTGGTCGCTATGCACCATCTTGATGCACCTTGGAGGCCGAGAGACATTGAACAGCGCGACGGCAGAATCATGCGTCAGGGCAATGAAAACAAGGAAGTGCAAATCTTGCGCTATGTGACTGAGGGTAGCTTTGATGCTTATATGTGGCAGACGCTTGAGACGAAGGCCCGCTTTATCGGCCAGGTGATGACTGGCGATGTCACGGTAAGGCAGGCAGAAGACCTTGAAAGCGGAGCATTAAGCTTCGCGGAAATCAAGGCGATTGCATCCGGTAATCCGGCAGTGATGGAGAAAGTCAGGATTGATACTGAGGTAAGGAAACTTGACCAGCTCAGATCGTCGCATGTCAATCAGCAATATGACATTACAAAGGCTGTGCGCAGCCTGCCTGATAAGATACAGCAGTCAAAGGAATATAGCCAAAATCTGGCACAGGATATCGCCATGAGGAACATATACGAAAAGCGAGAGTTTTCTATGGCAGTAGGAAAAGAAAATTATGTAGGGAAGGATGTGCGTGAATCAGCAGGTGAAGCGCTTATAGCAGCGGCTATGGAAGGCAAAGAGGATGCAACGCTCAGGGTTATCGGTAATTACAAGGGCATGGAGATACTAAGCAGGGCAAGCCGTGTCGATGTTGACAAGCCAGAATTGTATCTGCGAGGCAAGGAGATACACCAGGCGCACCTTAACCCGGATAATGCAGCGGGTACGCTGGCATCGCTGGAATATGCCCTCCGCAGGCTTGATAGACTGGCCGAGGATGAGAAAGCCCTTATCATCCGACGCGAAAAGGAGCTGGCAGACTACAGAGAACAGCAGGGAATCCCATTTGAACATGAGGAGCGCCTACGCGAGCTTCTGGTTAAGCAGGAGGCAGTCAACAAGCAGCTTGACCTTGATAAAGGCGATAGTCAGGCCATTGCAAACGATAATGAGCCAGTAGCACCCGCATCCAATGACGATTCAGACGCGGCCAAGCTCGATAAAAATATGGACAGGATGGTTGAGCAGATGGCGGAAGTCATGAATCAGCAGGTGCCGGATTCAGGTTTGCCAATCAAGGGCAAGGTAACTTCTATTCCTACCGGCCCAGCTTTGAGGCGGTAAAATTCCTCTTTGTTGTCAACGTTTCTTTCCTGACAGGCATTTCCGCGCCTGCTTCAAATTCTCTCCGCCCATTTTCCTTTGCCATCGCGCCGTGCAAACGGTTCCCTGTGAGATCATGTTGAAGTTGCGTCAATCCCTGCCTTTCGGAAACCACTAACAACCGAAGGGAAATTGACATGCTTAACACTCAAGACAATACCATCCAAAAAAATACCATTATACACGGCGATTGCCTGAATATCTTGCCTCAGATACCTGCTAATTCGATACATTTTGTGCTTACTGATCCTCCCTATTTAGTTGGATATAAAGATCGCACAGGCCGCAGTATCCAGAATGACAAAGACGATGCATGGCTTAAACCGGCTTTCTCTGAAATTTACCGTGTGCTTACAAATCACTCATATGCAGTAAGCTTTTATGGATGGCCGCATATAGACCGCTTTATGGCAGCTTGGAAAGCCGCAGGCTTCCGCATTGTCGGACATCTTGTATTCCCTAAACGCTACACTTCCACTACCCGTCACCTTCGATACCAGCATGAGCAGGCATATCTCCTTGCTAAGGGCTGGCCCCAGGAGCCTGCTTATCCTATCGGTGACGTTATTGAGTTTTTCTACTCAGGCAACAAATTACATCCAACCGAGAAACCCCTCAGTGCATTGCTTCCACTGGTAGAAACCTTCTCTCGACGTGGTGAAACGGTACTTGACCCTTTTGCAGGAAGCGCAAGCAGTCTGGTTTCTGCCAAAGCTTTAGGCCGCAAATTTAGCGGCATTGAATTGATGCCAACTATCATCGCATTGCATCCGAAAGGCTGGCGCTCTTATGAGCGCCACCATTGCGGTAAACACACGTTGAAACCACTACTACCACTGGCAAGCTAATGTTTCATGTTATCGGCGCTATGGCTGAATTCGAGAGAGGACAATGGCAGGATTGGAAGCGGTGTGAGCTAGAGGGCGTAAAGGTGGCAGGAAATCATTGTCAGAGATAATTACTCCGGCACAAATCAAACGCGCCAGGGAGCTTTATGCTGCCAGAGAATTGCAGGTGGATGAGATAACCTGATACGTCAAAAGGTCGCGTCCGACCTTCTATAAGTATGTAGTGAACGATGCTGCTCCATAGTGATAAAGTACAAAGTTGGATAGGTGAAATAAAATTTCTATTGTATATCGCTTCGCTATCATATAGCTTGCAATCAAGCATACAAACGCAGGCGGAGCGCAAACAATGATTTTGACTGTGGGGAACATCAAGGGAGGTGTGGGGAAGACCACACTTGCTATAAACATTGCGATTGCAAGGACGCTAAACGGTGGTGATGTTTTATTGATAGACGGCGATGAGCAACATACTGCTATAACATTTACGGAACTGCGTAATAACCAGTTAGGCAAAACCGGATATACCGCCGTGAGCTTGCAGGGAGCCTCTATCCGAACACAGGTAAGGCAGCTTTCTTCTAAATATACGGATATCGTGATTGACGTGGGCGGGCGCGATACAGGAAGCTTACGTGCTGCTTTAACTGTTACCGATATATTGCTGATTCCGGTGCAACCGCGCACCTTCGATATCTGGGCCATAGACCAGGTAATTCACCTTATAAAAGAAGCCCGCGAAATAAACAGCGAATTGCGTGTATTTGCGCTCTTAAATGCCGCTGATGCGCAGGGAAGCGATAATATGGACTCTGCTGAGGCGCTGGGCGATATAGACGATATAGAACTACTAGAAGTCTCCATAGGAAGGCGTAAGGCTTTTCCTAATGCCGCCGCGCTTGGCTTGTCAGTATTAGAGCAGAACCCGAAAGATCCAAAGGCAATTAAGGAATTTAACGCTTTAATGAAGCTGCTATATAATACCGCAACGATATAAGAGTGATATACAATGGTTATCGCAAAGCTACCTAAAAGCAATCAGATTGAAAGCGCAATTAAAAACCCGGATAAGGTGGCCGAAGCGTTTATTTCAGGGGCAGGAAAAACGCCAGAGTTAAACAAGAAAGGCAAACGAAAGATCCCTATTATGATGCGATTTGCCGATGATATTCTTGATAAAGTGGATACAGCAGCGAAAAAGCGTGGGATTAGCCGAAGCGCATTTATTCAGTTTGTCATTAGTCGTGCGCTTGAGCAGGGGGAGGGATAGCCCCCTACTCATCCGGGTTTCTCTGTGAAGCGAGCCACGCTTCAAAGTCTGTAACGAGTATGCGATATTCCCTGCCCACACGATAATAGGGCAGGGGATTCTTTTTTCTCTTGAACCAGGCACGGACAGTTTCATCTGTTACCTGCATAATTTCTGCTATTTTCTCTACCTTATAAAACGGCGAGGCCGTAGGCTTCGGCTCCAATATAACCACCTTGTTTTTTCTCTATATTATACTCTCATTGCCACAATCCATCAACTACCCTTGCTTATTCGTCTTCATTCCATGTATACTAAGATAAGTCTGTGAGTTTCCCCTCAATACAGACTAAAAAGGGAAGCTGCAACGGTGGTTTGAGACGCTCTGTTGCAATTTCCCCTCTTGTAAGAACCATCAAGTTCTCACTGCGTATTCTACGCAACGAAAGGGGCCAGATGCAAGCCATAGCCTTTAATGATGGGGATAAGCCCCAATCATTCGCATTCACAGTATCGAAAGGCCATTTTGTAGCAAACCGGATTGCTGGTGCAAGAAAAACGAGCGCATTGTCGCATCGCTATTGCTCAGGATTAACAACAGCCTGCTTCTTATCAATAAAGCTCAGGATTTGAGAGACGGCTAATGCTACAACCACAAGGGTATGTCAAAGACTTGCCTCATAATCCACGCATACCGAGGCGTAGCACTCCTGAGCCGGTGACACATCCTCCGGTGGATACCGAAGATTTAGTATCTGAACCGGAACGACGGCTTTCGCCTAAGACTTTGGGTATATGTGGCGCGGTTGTAATGCTGATTCTATTCTGGCTAGGAAATTCTTATGTCGTGCCAACAATAACGGGCATAAGCGATAACTTTCAATATGGTCAGGCTCGGATAAGCAGCTTTGATTTCAATGTCGGACATGGCGGCACGAGCCATTTTATCGCCCAGGTGTATCGCGGTCATGTAGTTGTAATCGAGTTTGACCAGCCGGACTCTAAAGGCACCTCTTATGCCTTTAATATTGACCATTCCTATGATGGCAGAGTCGTTTCCATCTCACTTGAAGATGTAAACCATGACGGAAAGGTAGATCTGGTCGTCGGTGTAGAAGGCGATCAGATTGCAATGATTCTGTACAACACAGGGAAAGCGTTCGCAGTTAACCCGTGAGGTCATATGGCATAGCCGCGTTTACACAGGGAAATGTTGGCTATGCCGTTTCTCTTTTCCCAATCTTCTAACCGATGTTGTAAAATTGAAGAGATCATATGTCTCTCTTCCCATATATGAAGGATAGGTGAGCGCGTTGTCCTATAAGCAACAGCAGGTACAGGAAATGATTAAACGTGTGCTCCGCGCTATCATTTACTGCCGCGTGAGTACAGACAAACAGGAGCAGGACGGCGAAAGCCTGGAATACCAGGAAGAAAAATGCCGCAAGTACGCCGAACTGCACGGCATTGAAGTCGTCATCGTGTTAAAAGAGGCCAAAAGCGGGTTTATCCACTATTCGCACCGCGAGCAGCTTACCCTCGCCCGTCAGATGATCCGCGACGGCCTGGCGGACATGATTATCGTATGGGACTTGCGCCGTTTCTCTCGTAACTTTGTCCATTCAGCCATGATCTTCGAGGAGATTGAAAGCGCGGGGGGCGAAATTGTATCTGTTTCAGAGAATATCGATAACAGCCTGACGGGCAAGCTCATCCGCTCTATCCTCGCCTGGAGCGCAGAATCCGAGCGTGAGAAAATACTCGAATACGCGAACCGGCATTGGCAGAAACGCCACGAACTTAATATGCCTATGGCAACCTCTACGCCGCCCTATGGCTGGCAATGGGGCGATAAGGACAAGACATTCTTTGTGCTTAACTTGGAAGAGGCCGCAGTCCGCCGTTCGATCTTTGAAATGTTCGTCGAAATGGACATGAGCATCCGTCAAATCGGCCATAAGCTCACGATGGATGGCATACCCTGTCCCAGAGATGCGCGTTTTATGGTAAGGGACTCGGAGGACGAAGAAGTAATACCCGAAGAGGAAGAGGAAGCAATATCCGAAGAGGCAGCATCGCCAAAGTATCACCCTTGGTCACGGGCCACGATCAGTACATACCTCCGGGATGTCGCAAATATAGGGACGCTGATTATCTGCAAGAAGAAAAGGGTTTTACAGGAAGACGGAAGCACAAAGGGCATTGTGCATCCTGACCAGAAAATCATTCCTGGAGCCATGCCTCCCATTGTCTCGCCGGAAATGTTCGAGCGGACGCAACGTAAACTTGAGACAAACCGGGAAACTAAAAGCCATCGCCCCAAGAACGTTGAAGACTACCTGCTGGCAAGTCACGTATTCTGCGCATTGTGCGGAAACCGGATGCACACCATAGCAGAAAAAGGCGTGCGAGTGTACCGCTGCAACAAGCATATGAGCATTTATGATACTGGCCGGGAACCCCATATCCTGCGTATTAAGACGGGACATATTGATCCGGTGGTATGGGAGGATTGCTGCCAGGTATTCGAGCGTCTTAGTCTCATACAGGATGTGCTTGAGCGCAGCATCGAGCAATCTCTCCAGAACATGCTGGAAGACACGAGAGGCCGGGAGATGATTGATGCCTTGCAGCAAGAGTTTGCTTTTGCTATGGCGGAGCGCAATAAGCACCCAGAAGGTAGTTATTACTATAAACTGATTAACCAGGATGTCATCCAGAAGGAACAGCAGCTACGCAAATACGAAGAAGAATTCGTGCATTCTCAGGATGTGGTCAAGCTTTCAGGTGTGTATCAGCAGAGCATCATGGGGTTCCTCGATTTCCTGAATACTATGCAAGGCAGATATAACGAGGCTACTTTTCAGGAAATGCGTAACGCGATTGATGTGCTGGGAGTTCGCGTGTATGTCAGTCCACGCCCAGATTTGGATTTCACCAAACCTATTATCGAGACAGACAAGGAATGGCTGAATATAACAGAAATTTCAACCATCACCGGCATACATCGAAACTCCCTGATGTTGCATGTGCATAAAGGTACGCTACAGTCGGAGAAGATGATCATACAGCGTATTATCATTCACCGGGATGAAGTCCAGCGCTACCTTGACGCACGGAATAAAACCTTCGATCTTAGCCAGTATGATGATGAGTGGTTTACGCTGCACCGTTTGGCAGCCTTGAAAATTAGTAATCACCGTCTATTGCATCAGGCAATAGACAGGGGGGAAATTAAGTATGAGACTAGGGGTGATTTTCAGACATTCGTTCACCGGGACGTATTGAACCAGTTTCTAACGGAAACACCTATCAGACAAAGGGGCGTGTACGATACAGTGCCGCCGAAACATGAAATTACGTATAGCCCATTGTTTACAGGTGTCCATGCATCGAAGGGGATGCACAGCAGGTTGTCAACGTTGTGCATAATGCGGGACTGGCAAAACTGGTGGCGCGACTCAAACCGATGATCGTTGTAAAGGGCTAGAGACACTATTCGTTTACTGTAACGGATGTATTGAATTTCTCGACAACAAGGTCAACACCGTTCTTTGTGGTGTTGACCTTTGTCATACAGTCTCTACCTACCCGACAATAGCTGACCACAGGACCGATGGAACTTTCCAGGGTGATGGGAATGCCTCAAGGTCCACGAGTTTCGGAAAAACCTTTGCAGCCGTTTTGTCACGCGTCGCAAACCAGGGTGGCGTCGGTGTGCTGCGGAACGGTGCGCGTAGAACACTCTTTTGTGGACGTGAGAACATCAGCGTGTTATGCACGACTCCATTACCGGATTGGATGTCGTTAATACTATGGCCTGGAAATGCTCCCCAGGTGGTTGAGCAAAGTGCGAAACTTGTTCCTGCCCAATAGTTGACTCCAATGGAGCCATAGCGCAGGTTTGCAACCGCTCGTTCCACTGCTGCTGCAATTGCTGGGTCTTTAAGCGATGTTGGATGTACAAGAATCGTTGCGTTCAACGTACCCCACAGGCTTTCATTCGCAAATGCTACCGCTTTATCAATATATTCGACGACAGATGCCGCTTCGAGTGTTGTTTCAGCAAAGAGACCGCAGAACGCTTCTGTCGTAAAACACACGTCATCCGTATTATTCGCGTCTACTTCGGTAATCAGCGTCCACGGCAATTCCCGCTCGTTTGCCGTTCCAATTTGTTCCGCATCTGGATGCTGTGCAACAAACATCTTCTGACGGTCTTGCGCTCCAGGATAATAAGAGACACGAGTTGGAACCTTTTGTAGTGTGCCCCTTGTCTGTTGTAGAAGCTGACTGCGCTGTTCCCACGTTTCATGCTCAATCACAACGCGCGTTGCATTACAGTTGAAGCCTGCGTTATTTGTGAGCATCGCCGCAATATGTTCAGCTTGATACGCCAGATCACTTTTGCTCCACGGGCCTGGCACAACGATCACCGGACTCACATTGCCTAGCTCACCTGTAATACGCTTCGTCAGTACCGGCTTATTTTGCGCCTTACGTGCTGCGCCCTCGCTCCCTGTGCCAAAGACAATGGCATCAAATGTCTTATCGGAACCTGTAATATGAATCTCGTCGATACCTGCGTGGTTACATAGATAGGCACCTTCAGCCGCGCCACCGTAGGTAATGCGTAGAAAACCTTTCTCGATCAACGCGCGAAATGCCTCTTCCATAAGTGGTCCAAGATACGCGTTCACCGGATTCACCTTGATGAGCGCGACTTGATCTTCGACAAAAAGCTTATAGAAGATATCCATTGGTCCAATACTTGCGACATTGCCCGCGCCTAGAACTAACGCAACTTTGCCTTCGTGCGTAGTGTCTCGATACACTACTGCCTGCGTTTTAGGAAGCTCTTCTGCGGTTACGCCTGGCTCCATCCATACTTCTGCTGTAACACCACTAAAGAAGATGCGATCATAGGTGGTGAGGGGAAACACAGGCGCGACCACTTGTCCGTTTGGAAGCGTCTTGACTGCACCAGGAATTTTAGGATGCCCATCGGTTTCGATATCTACCAGTGACTGGCGCAACTGACGCAGATTTTTGACAACTGGGAACGTACCCGCTAACCATTCTTCGCCAGGAGTATCCTCAGGAACACCCTTTGCTTTTACACCTGCCGTAACCCAACGTGGGCTAATAGCTACAAAATCTTTTATAAGTTCATCTATAAGCGCAATACGTTCGCGAACAGTAAATATAACCCATGCTTGCTTATGTTCCTGCAACACTTGTATAGCCTCATCCATAGCTTCTTTCGTTGAAGCTGGAATGCTACTAGACACCGTAGGAAATTGTGGCGCACCCTGACGTGTACTGACAGACATGGATATCTACCTCCGCGGAAAATAATCGCTTCATGAACTCAAGCTTTCCTTCACAGTTTTACAAAAGATGAGGGCTGTACTCACTGTTTTTTAACAGCGAGTACAGCCCTCATCTTCTATGAATTGCCTTCTAGCGCGGGTCTATTTCCAAAGATGCGCTCTGCACCAGGCGTGGGAGCGGCCCAACGCGCCGCATTTGCGATAACCCGCTGCACATCAGGATTATAATACGTTGGATGCCTTTCATGACCTGGGCGGAAGTAGAATATCTTACCGCGTCCACGTGTATAGCAGTTCCCACTGCGGAATACTTCACCGCCGTTAAACCAGCTTACAAAGACTAATGTTTCAGGAGGTGGTACATCGAAGTGTTCACCGTACATCTCTTCGCGTTCAAGCTCGATGTACTCGCCTAGTCCCTCGGTGATTGGATGGCCTGGTGCGACAATCCAAAGACGTTCATGGTCGTTGCCCTCACGCCATTTAAGATCACATGTCGTGCCCATTAAGCGTTTGAATATCTTCGAGAAGTGACCGGAATGCAGAACAATCAAGCCCATTCCATCCAGGACGCGTTTCTGTACTCGTTCGACCACATCGTCACTCACCTCTCCATGGGCCATATGTCCCCACCAGACGAGCACATCTGTTGCATCCAAAATAGGCGCGGCGAGACCGTGTTCGGGTTCGTCGAGTGTTGCGGTGCTTACCTGAAAGCCCGCAGCATTAAGAGCAGCAGCGATTACCGTATGTATTCCACCAGGATAAATTGCCGCCACCTCTGCATCGTTCTTTTCATGACGATATTCATTCCATACTGTAACTCGTATAGTTGAAGCCAACTGGTCTATCCTTTCATAATAACAACTGTAGAAGTACGTTTCCGTTTCCTAGATACTACTCACTATGTACAACCCGAAACCAGCATGTTTCAGTGTACAACATTTGTCCCTTCTCAAACGCTTAACGATATGATATTCTATTTTTGGCTTAGAAAAGAATTGAAGGAATATAGCTCTTCCTTGAGTAGAGAGGTGCAAAATGTTAATAGGTTATCGCTATCCACAAACTGTCGCTGTACAAGGCGGTGCTGGTCCATATAGCCGTCACCGCTTCAAACATTCAGGAGCGAGTAATCTATGTCTACTCTCAAGAGGAGCTTTAGTGCATCAACTGTGTACCTGATCTACTCAGGAGCAAGCTCCCTTTTCTTCGCGTTAATTGTTACCGTTAACCTCGTCTACCAATTAGAAGTTGCGAAACTTACTCCACTGCAACTTGTCCTTGTCGGTACTGCTTTAGAAACCGTGTGCTTTCTCTGCCAGGTTCCAACAGGCGTACTTGCCGATGTCTACAGCAGACGCCTGGCTGTAATTCTTGGCACGCTGATCATCGGAATAGGCTTTGTCGTTGAAGGCTCTCTTCCCCGCTTTGAAACCATTGTTCTTGGGCAAGCGCTTTATGGTATTGGTGCCACGCTCACGGATGGTGCTGAGCAGGCGTGGATTGCCGATGAGATCGGCGAAGAGCGCGTTGGACGCATTTTCCTCCGTAGTTCACAGATAGGGCTGATGGGAGGACTTCTTGGAGCGCTTATCAGCGTCGGCCTTGCCAGCTTTCGTCTCAATGTACCAGTCATTCTTGGTGGGGTATTGACGATTGGCCTTGCTGTTTTTCTCGTATTCTTTATGCCTGAGAACGGCTTTCAGCCAACTTCAAAGGAAGAAAGACAGTCATGGCGGCAATTGAGAGCTACCTTTCGCGACGGACTACGTGTCGTGCGAGGGCGACCTGTACTGATTACTCTTCTGCTCATTGGACTGTTCTATGGTCTCTATAGCGAGGGCTTTGATCGTCTCTCAGCGCCACATCTAGTGACAGACTTCACATTTCCTGCTTTGTGGTCATTCAAGCCAGTCGTCTGGTTTGGCATCTTCTCGGTTGTTGGAACACTCATAAGCCTTGGTGCGATGGAGGCTGTCAGGCGTTTTACCAACATGAACAATCAGCGAGTAGTAACACGTCTACTGTTTGGCATCAATGCATTGGGCGTTGTGAGCCTTCTCGTCTTTGCTCTTGCAGGAAACTTCTTTCTCGCGGTTGCTGCATACCTGAGCTTCGGTGTCTTTCGTCGCGTGAACGAGCCAATCTACACCGCATGGCTGACACAAAATATTGATGCAAAGGTGCGTGCAACCGTGATTTCGATGCGTGGGCAGGTTGACGCGCTAGGGCAGATCGTCGGTGGACCACCCGTTGGCTACATCGGCACTCTCTTCTCACTACGAGCCGCTCTGGTAACGGTAAGCATTATACTCTCACCGGTCCTGGTTCTGTTTGTGTATGCATTTCGCAAGGCAAAACCAGAAACTGTGCCTCTCGAAGAGGCAGTTCCGATACTATCGGAACCTGTCTAGTCGCCTTTCATCGTTAAGCTAGCTTACTACAAGGTAGCAATGCCATCTTGTAGTAAGTGGAGCTATTTTTGTTTCCAGAAGAAAATCTCCTTGCATATGCACACGAAGCATACCAGATTTTGGAACAAAATACAGTATGTAGTGCAGAACAACATTTAAACAGCCGAGCTTGTCGTCAACATTTGGGAGGAGTCGTTATACTCATCGTATACGGATGAAATGGAAATGAAATTAGCTATATGTTAGGGCTGTATAAAGACAAACTGTGAGGAGGAGAATGGTGAAGGTATTAGTAACGGGGGCAGCAGGCTTTCTTGGTGGACACCTGGTAGATATGCTGGTCGAACGTGGTGATGAGGTGCGTGCAATGGTGCGACCTATCGAGGATATAAGTCATTTGCGTACACTTTCAGGTGTGGAGATCGTCAACGGCGATTTGACTGATACAGCATCACTCAAGCGAGCGGTAAAAGGCGTTGAGCGTGTCTACAATGTCGGCGCAAAAACGGGCCCATGGGGGCCAGAGCATGTGTATCGAGCGATCAACGTGTACGGTCTCGCTGACCTCATTCATGCAGCAATGGATGCTGGCGTACAGCGCATTGTGCATACAAGCTCTATTACCGTATACGGGCATTCGCTGCAAGGTATTGTGACCGAGGACCATCCATACCACGCTGAAGATAATCCCTATAGTCGGACAAAGATTGCTGGTGAAAAACTTATTGCCGAGCTTGTCAAAAACGAGGAGGCACCTGTCGTCATAGTACGTCCCGCATGGATTTATGGCCCTCGTGATACTGCTAGCTTTGCAAAATATGTAAGCCGTGTCAAGTCTGGTAAATTTTTCCTTATTGGCTCAGGTAAGAATATCGTCCCAACCGTCTATGTACGTGATGTGGTGCAAGGGCTTATCGAAGCGGGAGATGCAGGCAACGAAGTTATTGGACAAGCGTATACTCTCGCCAATGACGAGCATGTGACACAGGAAGAATATTTGAATACGATTGCTGATGCCTTACAGGTACCGCACGTTTCGCTTAAAGTTCCCTTCGCGGCACTCTACTTCGCTGGCCGGAGTGCTGAACTTGCCTGGCAAGCGGCAGGGCGACGCAACGCGGCACCACCGCCATTCACGACTTATGGCATTACGTTACAGGGTGGAGACCAACAATTCTCAATCGACAAAGCGCGTCGCGAACTTGGTTATGCTCCACAGTTCGGCATTACACGAGGCGTAGCAGAAGGCGTGAAGTGGTATAGTTCTGTAAAGCAAGGCACGCAGCATACTCAAATCTCACGTGAAACTGTCGAAACAGCACACTAGCCGAAAATCTCGTTTCCATCATTCTGAACGTACATTTGGACTATACAATGGTTTCGTCTCTCGGCCTGTTAACAAAACTGGGAGACGCCGTTGACGTACACTCCACCAGTTAAAGAGATAGGCAAGCGTCACTACTATAAAAAACGCGTTTCGTATAGCTACAGTCTGAAAGAAACCTGGAGTAAGTGGAATTTTCAGAGGCTCGATGGGACGAGTATAAAAGTACGCGAATATAACAGTTGTGAGTACAGCAGCAGGTCCCCAAAAGAAGAACCAAAACAGATCGAAGGCTCCTACATAGGCCAGTAAAGGAATAAGCCAAATAATGTATTGAGGGCTAAATACTTTTCCTGTTGCAATGAATACAAAAATAAGTGCTATACTAGTTTGAACAATGTCCATCTTCCCACGCCATTGCATCAATATACAGTATACAAAGCCAACTAGTAACAAAAGAGTGCTTATAAGCGAAACAATACTGCTAAATGGATTAACGATGTTGATTGAACCATACTCGTTTGTAATTTTTAGGGATGCTCCAAGCAAATCTGTAAGCCAGAGTAATGTACCACCACTTGACTCAACTTGCACAGGACGGTGCGCGAAATACGCAAGTTGCGTTACACTTGCGCCCTGAAAATTTAGCAGAGCAAAGATGCCTGTAACGCCTCCAAATACTCCAAAAAATATGAAGCTGTTTTTCCACCGCCAATGACGAATTCCTCGTAGTGTCCGCCAGAGCGCATAGGGTAGTTCTGCAAGTGGAAGTAGTTGTGGTGGAACATAAATTTTTTCTTCTGTCTGTTGCTCTGCGATGAACAGCACAGGCAACAATAGAATAGGATAAATTTTTAAAAGAACGCCAAATGCTAAGGCAACGTATGCTCCGGTCCAGTGTCGTCGTTCTGCTGCAATCAGGCTAATAAATGTGAGCGCTGCGGGCAGCAAATCAAAACGTACGTGTGCTGTAGCAACAGCACCACCAAGAAGATAGAGGGCGAAAATAAGTCCTGCTCCACGCGGCCCATAGCGCAGGAGTAGCCAGTACACCAGTACTGCTGTAAGTGCCATAAGCAATGAAAACACGAGTTGGTAGTATGAAAGAGGAGCCAATAACGCAAGTGAAAAAGGGACCAATGTGAGTGGTGGATACTCAATTGGTAACATATGAAACGGTAGTTGCATTTTAGCATGTAAGAAAGAGCATTGCAGCGGTGGCAAAAGGTGTGTGCTATTGCTTCCGAGCCAGAAGGTCAACGCATAACATTGGTAGCGTGCGGGATCAGTTGTGGGCATAAAAACTTCCCACGATGCGCCGATGAACATAAGAATGACGACAAAGGTAATCGGAATATATGCAACTACTCCTCTGCGTGCAAGAAATGCCTCTTGTAGATGTATGAAAAATCCTTTTGTTTTGTCTGTATGATATACGTGCTCGTGCAGCAACAGGCAGTCCTCCCTCTCCATTTGACATGTTCTCAAGGTGAGTGCTACAATCCCGAACAGAGCACACCCTATGACTAGTTGTGTGCCTTTGTTATTTTTTGTCACAATTGCACACACTGCATGACGAATAGTGAGCAATGCTAGTAACGAAACATTCGTGCCTTCTGCACGTAGCACGAATCTCTGTTTCAGGAAGGATACAATACTAATGAATGTCAAGAATCGTACCGAGACAAAGACGTTAAAAGTAGGAGATACTGCACCAGACTTTACCTTAAAGACGGAGAAAGGGAGCGAGTGGCATCTCGCTGATTTTCGTGGCAAGAAAAATGTTGTGCTTGCTTTTGTTCCCTTTGCATTTAGCAGCACCTGTTCAGCACAACTTCCCTCCTATGAAGCGGTCTTGAGCCGTTTCAAGGACTTTGATGCCGAGGTTGTAAGTATCAGCATGGACAGCACGTACTCGTTGGGAGCATGGGAAAAGTCGATGCATACCTCATTTCCATTACTTTCCGACTTCTACCCGCAGGGGAAGGTCGTAGACCTGTATGGTGTGCGGCATGCGGCAGGTATGCCTGAACGTGCGCTCTTCGTCATCGACAAAGAAGGTGTCATCCGCTACATCGAGATACAGCACTCTCCTGGCGAGCTGCCAGACAACGAAGATCTCTTCGCGGCACTGCGTAAGCTCTAAATTGATACCAGAACTGCACCTTGACAAGGATAATAGCAATATGTTATAAATAGAATAACGGATAGCTATTGACGAAGTATTGCGCTCTCATAAGCTTGTACTGCTAACTCTTGCATATAAAATGAGTGGTGAAGCTCTTAGGAGAAGAATATGCTGCTTGACCCAAATATAGTGTTTTTACTTTTTGTTGTCGCAATGTTGGGCATCTACCTGGAAATAGCACATCCAGGCGCTATTCTTCCAGGAGTGGTTGGAGCTATTGCATTTCTGCTCTTCCTCCTTGCTGCGACTTCACTTGCACCAAACTGGGCAGGGTTAGCTTTAATGCTGCTAGCAGCAACCTTGCTTGTGCTTGACGTGAAAGTGCCAACACACGGCGTTTTGACAGTAGGAGCAGTGATCTCGCTTGTCATAGGTACACTTTTCTTTTTCAAGGGTGGAGGTTCGTATAGTGCTCCGCAACTTAGTCCAGTACTCGTGTATGTTGTTGCTGCAATAGTGGGTGTCGTTGGCTTTACTTTAGTACAGTTCGCTATACGTGTGCGAAAAATGCGCGTAACAACAGGCGTTGAAGGCATGATAGGTGTGACTGTTGTTGCACGAACACCACTTCTACCAGAAGGGCGCGTCAACTATGGTGGCGAAGACTGGGCAGCGATTCTTGACGATCCCTCCACATCTGCCGATCCTGGCTCAAAACTACAAATTGTTTCTGTAGATGGGTTGCGTCTACATGTGCAACCTATGGGTTCAATTTTACATGATGATACACATTTTATACATGAAAAGCTGTAAACAGTTTGTTTAATCAGAAGGAGAACTGTTCATGGACCCTATCATCGCAATCATAGTTGCTGCCGTAGTTCTAATCGTACTCTTTCTCTTGCTTTCATCAGTTCGCGTAGTACAACAATACGAACGTGGTGTGATCTTTGTTCTGGGACGCTTGACTGGTGCGAAAGGTCCAGGCATCTTCCTGGTTCCGCCATTCATTTCACGTATGGTCAAGGTTGATCTGCGTATCGTCACCCTGACTGTGCCGCCGCAGGAGGTGATTTCACGGGACAACGTTACGATCAAGGTTACTGCTGTGCTTTACTTTTATGTTGTCGACCCCTCTGCGGCAGTCGTCAATGTTATGAACTTCATTCAGGCAACAACGCAAATTGGGCAAACAACGTTGCGTAACGTGCTAGGTCAGTCCGAACTGGACGAGATTCTGTCACAGCGTAACAAGATCAATCACGATCTTCAAACGATTATCGATGAGCATACTGAGCGTTGGGGCGTCAAGATGACGGCGGTAGAGATCAAAGACGTTGAGTTGCCCGTTACAATGCAACGCGCAATGGCGAAACAGGCAGAAGCAGAGCGCGAGAAGCGTGCGAAAATCATTCACGCGGAAGGTGAGTATCAAGCTTCAGCACAGTTAGCGAAAGCTGCTGGTGTCATTGGCTCACAGCCAAATGCAATGCAGTTGCGCTATCTGCAAACATTGACCGAGATAGCCGTTGAGAAAAATTCGACGATTATCTTCCCGCTTCCTATGGACCTTGTTGAACCAATGATAAATATGATGAAACGTCAACCTGAACCCGCACAAGTGCCACTTGACGGAGCATATATACCACAGAAAAATACTCCAGTTTCCCAGTTGCCTCGGTAATCGAGGCAACAAGAAAACGGCCCGTACCAAAAACATTTGGTACGGGCCGTTTTCTTGTTTCTACAAATTGTTGTGATTCTCGTCTTGTTTGCTGCGCAGGTACTCAGCGCAAGCACGGTACGTTTCCTCTGAGATAAGACCTTTGGACACGTAATGTGTGAGCATTACATCCAATTTCAAAATACTCATCAGATTATAGCCGTGTTGCCGTAATCGCTCTGCTGCACCGTGTTCGCGGTCTATGAGGACAAGAACGTCCTTCACCTTTAGCCCGTTTTCTTCCAGTAACGCCGCAGTTTCTATCGTACTGCTGCCTCTCGTGATGAGATCGTCAATAATGAGGGCGGTGTCACCTTTCGTAAAGCGACCTTCAATTCCACGCTTGCCCGTTCCTTCTGGACGGATACGAGCGTAGATCATAGGTGTTGAAGTTTCTAGCGAGTATGCGGATGCTAAAATAAGTCCTCCTACTGGGACTCCTGCGACGATACTGAAGGAGTGAACACGTGCGCGACGCAGTGATTGCGCCAAATTAATTTCCTGTTGCATAAGTTTCGCTGCAACACGTAGTGCGGTAGGATTGCTAATAAGGACCTTGGGGTTTACAAAAATCGGTGAGCTCACTGCCGACTCGCTCACCGTAAAATTCCCGAATTGTACTGCTCCAAGATCAAATAGCATCTGTGCCAACCAAAGATTATCCAGTGACTGCTCTTTCGCCACCTCTCATCATCCTTTCTGCGGAGAACGTCTTGTTTTATGGAGTATATCATACCAGGATATGTCCATGCTACACTAAGGCACAAATTTTTCTCTTGCATCTATATCTCTAGTATGATACCCTACTTCAGAAAGAAGAAAGCAATAAAATACGTTTTTAGGTGAAAAACTATGCCAATTCTTAGTTGTACAGACGTGGGGAAGTCGTTTGGGGCTGAGCGCATCTTTTCTGGCATCACATTTCAAATTAATGAGCATGATCGTATTGGATTGGTTGGTCCTAATGGTGCGGGAAAATCCACGTTACTCAACATCTTAGCACGTCGAGAAGAGCCTGACGAAGGCTCTGTTACTGTTGCACGTAACATCCGCGTCGGATATCTAACTCAGTATGTTGATTTTCAACCGCAAAACACGCTACGTGAAGAGTTTTTGACGGTTTTCTCTGAACTACATTCTTGGGAACAGGAGTTAAGTGCTTTAACTCAAGAAATGTCGTCACCTGCTACACAAGAGAATAAAGCAGTGTATGACACGTTACTGAAACGCTATGATGAGTTGCAAACGCGTTATGAGCATGCAGGCGGCTATACATATGAAAATCGTGTCGATCAGGTGCTTGATGGTCTTGGCTTTACGCGAGAAGAACAGTTGTCTCCTGTTATGCGTCTGAGCGGCGGGCAACAAACACGAGCCTCTCTAGGAAAATTGCTACTGCAAGAACCTGACTTGCTCTTGATGGACGAGCCAACAAATCATCTTGACCTTGCTGCCCTTGAATGGCTTGAGACATACCTCTTGAGTTGGAAGGGCGCAATGGTCATCGTTGCACACGACCGTTACTTTCTCGATAGAATTGTCTCGCGCACTATCGAAATGGCATTTGGACGTATTGAGGAGTACCCAGGCAACTATACAAAGTACCTTAGTTTACGTGAGGAGCGTATGGAGCGGCAACTCCGCGAGTACGAGGCGCAACAAGCACATATTGCCCATACAGAAGAGTTTATTCGTCGTTATAAAGCAGGTCAACGCAGCAAAGAGGCACGAGGCCGACAGAAATTGCTCGACCGTCTTGAACGTGTAGAACGCCCACAGGACTTTCCAGAACTCCATTTCGAGTTTACTCAGGTGACAGATAGCGGTCTTGTCGTCATTTCAACAAACAAGTTAACTGTTGGCTACGGTGGTGGCTCAAGACGGGACCCACAAAAAAGTGGCGAACCTACTGTGCTGGTACGCGTTGCTGACCTGGAGTTGTTGCGTGGAGACCGTGTTGGCTTTATTGGTCCTAACGGATCTGGAAAGACAACGGTTCTGCGAACACTAATTGGCGAACTACCACCAATCAGTGGACACGCAACGCTTGGGCACAATGTACGTGTTGGTTACTATTCACAAACGCATGCTGGTCTGAACTACGAGCGTACCATTCTTGACGAAATTCGCCAGATTAGTGTACTGAGCGAAGAGGGCGCACGAAGTTTTCTAGGGCGTTTCCTTTTTTCCGGTGACGACGTGTTCAAACCTATTGGTGCTCTCAGTGGTGGTGAGCGTAGCCGTGTTGCATTGGCAAGGTTGACCCTCCAAGGCTCTAATCTCCTCATCCTGGATGAGCCAACAAACCATTTGGACTTACAATCGCGCCAGTTCCTGGAAGAAATTCTCAGCGAATTTGAAGGCACTCTGCTCTTTGTCTCGCACGACCGCTACTTTATTGATAGTCTCGCGACAAAAGTATGGGCCATTGAAGACAGTGTACTCATTCCATATATGGGCAACTACACAGATTATCGAACGAAAAAGCAACCCATTCTGCTCGATGTTCCAGCACCAGTTACAAAGAAAACAGTTGTTGCTGAAAAGCCTGCGCCGTCAGTCGCGAAGCCAGGTAACAAAAAGCAGCCTAAGGCAAAGATACGCACCGTGGAAGATGTCGAGCGTGATATTGAGAAGGCCGAGACGCAGGTAAAAACTGTAGAAGCTGCACTCTCGGAAGCTGCTCTACACGCAGATGCAGAGCAGCTTACACAACTATCCGCTGAGTACGAACAAGCCAAAGAGCGAGTAGACGAACTGCTCGTTGAGTGGGAACGACTTGTAGACGTAGCAAGCTAAGGTAGGAGCCAGCGTATCATGTTCTCGTTCACATCTGGTGCCGAACGAGAACATGATAACATTGGCTTCTACCTTCTTCGCCTTACCCCTGTTACTAAGCCACTTATGAATCCTACAAAGGCTAGGATGACTGGTACTACTGCCGCAACTGCAAGCCAAAGCCCCAGGAAGAGGAGCGGAAGCAGAAACTCAGTATGTGCCTGTAACTCAAAAAAGAGCTTCCTATAAACAGGTCGATAACCCAAACTTATACCAAGTATAGCGGATGGAATGAGGCTAAAGAAAAGTGTTACAAGTACGCGCAGGAAGCCGTGACGATATGAGCTTTGCACTGCATTCACGCACAAAATTGCCAATCCCAGGCTCTCTAGGAGAAATGAAAGCCATAGTGGAAGCGTTGGACGAAGAAGCGGAAGAACTCCACCTGCTATACCTAGTAGCAGACCCAAAAATTGAAGTCCAACACCTACAAAAAAGGATCGTGGTCCGCCACGCCTTTTCTCTAACGTAATAAGCTCATTTTTGGGTAGTGTCTTATCTCTATTTTGTGCAATTGCAACACTCGACATAATGTTTGTCTTGATAACGTAACTTTCTGGATTGCTCGCATCTAACTCAAGAGAGCGTTCAATAGCAGCAAGCGCTTCCTGGTGCCGTCCCATGTTTGTTAACAGGACTGCACCCATACTCCACGCAAGCGCATTATTTGGCTCTTTCTGACGCAACTGCTCAACTACCACGAGTGCTTCTGGAAATCGGCTCATTGTGCCAAGAATCTGTCCCTTAAGAGTTAGCCCTGAACTATTTCCAGGATCGATTTGTAGTGCTTGATCGGTAAGACGTAGTGCATCCTCTGTGTTCTGTATCTGGAATTGGTGCCACGCCTGATCTAGGAGAAGCGCGCTTTGCTTTTGGCGGTGTTGTTCTATCTCCCAAGAGGAGAGATATCCAGAGGTACTTCTTTGTTGTTGATATGAGGATGATAGCTGCGCTGTAGCTGTTGCGTTGTGTGAAACTTGCTGTAACGCTGGACTTTGTGGAGTTTGCGGCACACTTCCTGCATATACAGCTACTGGTTGAGCATCACTTGAAGGAAAAGTAAATGCAACTTGGTGGCGGATAAGCATCTCACCTACTAACACGATGGGAGTGGGTGCTTGTCCAAAAACCTGTGGACGTTGCTGTATTCCTACATTGTTGAAAAGATAAGTATAGAGTGTTTGAAGCGTAACGTTCCCTGTTACACTGTCAGCAGCAATCCTGCTTAAGCCAACAACCATGTAATACATGAGCAAGCCTAAGCCGCGCTCACCTTTTTCTGTACTAAACTCGTTACCTCGACAGGAGCAAAGAAGAACTCGGTCATGCAGCTGTTGTATACCGTGAAGAAGTGCGGGACCGAGGAGCGGTTGTATATCAAAAGGTGATGTTCGGAGTACACTCCATCCTTGGCCTGTTTGAAACGAGTCAAGAATGAACACGATATTGGCAGCAGAGCTCCGTGTCATCGTCTGTTGAGCAAGTGAGAAAAGATGCAGAGCTGTTCTTGGGTTTGCGTAGAACGTGTCTGCTAGTGCGAGATAGCCATCACCACTTCTTTCATCAAGAAATGTGTGACTGGCGATGTAGACAAGAACGAGATCACCTGGTTGAGCAACCGATAGGCAAAGCTGTAGCACAAGAGACTCAACAAGCTCTTTTGTAGCGTTTGCTCCATACACATATTGCACATCAGCAGGTGCCCACTTGCCTCCTTTAGCGTTGACCAGCCATTGAGCAAATGCGCGTGCATCGTTTTCAGCAAACTGAAGTGACTGAAATGTAGTATCTTGGTAGTGATTGACACCTACGACAAGTCCGAGGCGTCTGCCCATCCTAATTCCCTCTATATCTAGCATACATCGTAGAACGTGTGAGTATTGTACGCTACTTCGAGAAAATAGAGTGAGAAACAAGCAAAAATAGGTACTTTTTGGATATCTCATGTTCGACTACGTGCCTGTTGACATGTGCAAAAAGCAAAATGTGGTATACTTTTTAATATCATTTTATTCTACCAAGGAGGCTTTCGAATGCCGCGTGTTTTAGGGTTAACAGGCAACATCGCGTGCGGCAAGACCTCTGTAGGACAGATGTTACTTGAACTTGGGGCTGAACGCTATATTGATGCAGATGCAACTGTCCACACCCTCTACGAACATGGTCAACCCATTGCTGTCAAGGTTGCGGAAGCTTTCGGTCCCTCTGTCATCGCACCAGATGGAAGCGTGAATCGTAAGGCATTGGGAACCGTTGTGTTTCAAGATGTCGAAGCGATGCGCCGACTAGAACATATTGTTCACCCTGCGGTGGGAAGCGCGTTGGTGAAAGAACTGTCTCTTGTCAGCGCAACAGGCATTGTTATCATTGATGCGGTCAAGCTGCTAGAGGGAAACGCTGCTGCCCTGTGTCAAAGCAAGTGGATAGTTGTTTGTCCAGAAGAACAGGAACTAGCGCGACTGGTTGCGCGGAATGGTTTTAGTAAGCAAGAAGCATGGGCGCGTATTCGTGCTCAACCTTCCGTTGCTGACAGACTTCCTCTTGTGGATGAAGTGATTGATAATGGTGGCTCTAAGCAAGAGACGCGCCAACAAGTTGTGGCGGCTTTTGAACGATTTTGTACCAGGTATCCAGCATAAGTAGGGCAGATATGCGTATTTCTCCGTTATTGCGTCGTATTCTTTTAGCTGTGTCGCTTATCCTTGCTGTATCTGTAGGGTGGATGGGGCGGAGTTTGCAATTGACACAGCTCAGTAAGCAAGCAAGGGGCCAAAGCAATGTTCCTGTGAGTACAATGAGGACTCCTCTTTCATCTACTTCATCGAGCTATTCTGCTATGCACTTAAATTCAACATTGCGAACGAGCTTTTTCCAGTTAACAAGCGGTCTTCGTCCGGGACGAGGTGAGCCTATTCCCGATGCAGGTGACGTACATGACTTGCCTGTAAAAGATATTTCATTTTATAATTGGCGTGGTGAATTGCTCTCCGGTTGGCTCTCACTGCATACACCACAAGCTCCCGTTATTATTCTTACGCATGGCACTCCTGGCAATCGTGTCTCAATGACAACGCGTGCAGCATTCTTATACAATCATGGCTACAACACACTTCTCTTTGATTTTCAGAGTTATGGGCGTAGCCAGGGCTCATTGTCCACGCTCGGCATGGTTGAGTCAGAAGATATCTTAGCGGCCATCTCGTATTTACGCGGCTTGCCAGATACCATGTATAGTAAAGTAGGCGTACTTGGCCTTTCGATGGGGGCAACTGCCGCGGTACTCGCATCCGCACGGACAAATGATATCGCAGCCCTTGTAGCAGAAAGTTGTCCCGTTGATGCTACGCGGGTAACGAGTGATGTTCCTAGTGAAGAGGCGCGAGACGCCGACCAAGAGCTTGTCGAGGACGAATTTGGCGTCGATATTACGCAGGCGCGACCCATCGATGTTGTACATAAGTTGGCAGGTCACACTGCTCTATTTTTTATCAATGGTGATAGCGATTCTGTAACGCCACTTCCTGGTATGTTCACGCTTTACCAGGCAGCAAGCGACCCCAAGCAGTACTGGGTTGTGCCTGGAGCCGCGCATGCAGCCTCGTTTACTGTAGATACATCAGGATACATGGCGCGTGTGAACGCGTTTTTTGATACCTCTCTTGGTGTATCGTCTTAGCTTTCACTAGCTCGTGTGCCAAGAACAACAAAGAGCGGATCGCGACCTCTACGGAACCATGATGCCTGCTTGTCTACATACCGCTCAACTTCAATCTTAGAAAAGCCGCCCGCAAGCTCATAATATTTCTGTACAGGGGCAAGGTAATGGTTACAGATACTCTAAGAATTCCTCGTATGGTAGATAAAGAGATAAAATTACTCTATTGACAGTCTTCTCTTGATTACGTATAATCAGCCCATCTACTTTGGAGTGATTCCAACCCTGCCACAAAGCCGTGAAGCACCACCTCACCTTTGTCAACTATAAATTGTGGAAAAGTACATCTATTAAAAGAAATAAAATGAGCAATTTGTAGACAAAATGGTGAGATTTATCTTGTTATTGACGTAGTATCACCGTAAGAGGGATCGTTATTTACAAGGTCTTCTTGCGAAGCGTACCCTTCTCAGAAAAGATCCTGAATTCGTATTTCGGTATCCTTAAGGAGGCTGACTACATCATGCAAAGACGTTTGTCACGTATTTTCGCCCTGATACTGGGCATTCCATTACTGCTAGCCATGCTTGCAGCGTGTGGCGCAGGCACAACTGGTAACAGTGGTGGTGGTGGTGGCAATGGTGGTGGTGCTAAAGGCTCTACGACCATTAAGATTGCGTCCGATTTCCCTACAAGCGGAAAAGACGAGAGTGCTGGTAAACCTGCTGAGAACGGCGCACATCTAGCCGTTGATGAAGCCAATAGTACAAACTTTCTCCCAGGTTATAAGTTTGAGTTTCTCGCTAAAGACGATGTTGGTCCAAGTGGATCACACGATGGTGCGGCTGGTCAAAAGAATGTGACCGATCTTGTCGGTGATGCTCTAGTTGCTGGTATGGTAGGACCTTTAAATAGTAGTGTGGCAGTTTCAGAACTTCCAGTTGCAAACCAGGCTCCTCTTGCTATTATTAGTCCTGCAAATACAAACGATTGTCTTACCCAGAACGATCCGGTCAAGGAATGTGGTGCAAATGGTAAGCTCGATACCTATCGTCCTACAGGCAAAGTAACCTACTTCCGCATTGCTACTCTGGATAAGTTCCAAGGGGCTGCGCTTGCTGACTATGCCTTTAAACAAAAATCCTACAAGAAGGCGTATGTCATTGACGATACAGAGACCTACGGTGTTGGTCTTGCAACAGCCTTTATCAACGAATGGAAGAATCTCGGTGGTACCGTAATCGACCGTAAGAGCGTGGCTCCAACAACCACCTCGTATGTGAATATCCTTACTCAGATTGCTTCAACAAACCCCGATGTCATTTTCTTCGGCGGCAACGACTCGACTGGTGGTACGCTGATTCGTCAGCAAATGCAACAGGTTGCTACTTTGAAGAACACACCTATGGTTGCTGGCGATGGTACACAAACGAGTGCCTTTGCTCGAACTATCGGTAATACTGGCGGTCCTGTTTTCACTTCTGTTGCTTCGGTAAATGCTGCGGCACTTGGTGGTCCCTCGAAAGCTTTCATCAGTGCATTTGGCGCAAAGTACGGAGCGAACAACATCTCTTCTTACAGTGCTGGTGCATACGACTGTGCAAAGATCATTATGCAGGCGGTTAAGACCGCTATCGGCAAGGGTGTGAATACACCTAAAGACTCAAGCGATGCGGCTCAGGCAAAGACGTTCCGTCAAGCTGTTATCGATGCTATTCAAAGCACTGACTACACTGGTGTTACTGGTCATCACACCTTTGATAAAAATGGCGACACGACGAATAAAGTCATCTCCATTTACACCATTGCGGACAATGTGAACGTAGGTGATGGCTGGAAGTTCATTACACAGTTGAACATTGGAAGCTAACCCTAACAGTTATATCAGGCTACATGCTCGATAAACCGTAGGTACCTGGCATATAGTTGATGGGGGGGTGGTCTACAGAACGTATCTGTATGGCTGCTCCCTTGCTTGCTATCTGCTGTTCTTGCGCTGTATTCTGCACTTCGTCCTCTTTATTTTTGCTTTGGAAGGTGGGTATCCACTCTATGTCATTATCACTTGTACTGCAACTACTCATCGCTGGGCTGGCTGCTGGGGCAATCTATTCACTTATTGCTCTGGGGTACACAATGGTATACGGTATCATCGAATTAATTAATTTTGCTCACGGTGATGTTTTTATGCTTGGCTCTTTTTTCTCCATTGCCATCTTAAGCTTTCTCGGTATTAGCGTCGGATCACGGCCTACAGGCTTGGCCCTGGTAGGTATCATTATTCTTACTGCGCTTGGGGCAATGCTGATTTGTGCTGTGCTGGGTGTCGTGATTGAGCGTGTTGCATATCGTCCCTTACGCAACGCACCTCGTCTTGCGCCTTTAATTTCTGCTATTGGTGTTTCTTTGATTTTGGAGGATATAGGCAAGCTTTGGAAGGGTAATACCAACGTTTCATTTCCACAAATTTTTCCCCTCGTGTATTTCCAGTTAGGACCAGTAAATCTTCGTAGTATTGATTTATTTGTGCTTGTTGTCGCTGTTCTATTGATGCTTGGCCTGCAATTCATGATTAACCGCACACGTATTGGGCGTGCGATGCGTGCTGTAGCTCAAGACCGCGAAGCGGCTGCACTGATGGGTGTAAACGTAGATCGCATCATTTCGTTCACATTTTTTGTTGGGGCGGCACTTGCTGGAGCCGCAGGTTTCATTTATGGTTTACAGTTTGGAAGCACAGTTTTCACTATTGGCTTTAATCTTGGCTTGTTCGCTTTTACGGCGGCAGTGCTGGGCGGCATTGGCAATATTGTCGGTGCGATGGTCGGAGGCATACTACTTGGTGTCATTGAGTCATTCACAACACTTGTTCCCGATACTATATTGCCAAATGGTGGTAGTGCATGGGCACGAGCAATTATATTTGGCATTCTCATTCTCATCCTGGTCTTTCGTCCTTCTGGATTGTTTGGTCAACACACGCCAGAAAAAGTGTAAAGAAAATGTGTTCTCTTGAATGAGTGTCTATGCCTTCAGAAATGAGGTAGTAAACAGTGTCACTAGCAATAAATTCACGTAGACTTTTACCTACAGGTGATACACGCAGCCTTCTTATAAAGTGGATTGTTGGGCTGTTAGTCCCTGTTGCTGTATTTACATTTGTATGGAGCGGTGAAGAGATAATAAACAATGTGCTTCTCGGTATTTTCTCTCCTGCAAGTGCAAAGTATAACACCGCTACAGTGATTCAAGATGCTATTTTCATCGTTGTCTTTTACGCAACAATCATAACACTCGTTGGCTATTTGGTCGCGGCAGATAGTGGGCATCGTGGAGCTTTAGAGGTATGGGTTGATATCCTCGTATTTGTGTTGGTTCCTCTCATGCTTTTTATCCTCCTGAGCAATCTCATTATTGGTTTAGCTGCTTGTGCCGTTATCTGGCCTGTGTATTTCTTTATAAGAGGTCGTGTACGCAGGGCAAGGAACTATACACCACCAACACCATTGGGAAACTTAAGCGTTCTTAATGTTGAACAACAATCCTTACTGGTGTACCGTGCAAGGCTTGGTGGTTTCTGGTTCGCTACGTCGTTAGCTATCGTGTGGTTGATTGCTGATATCATTTTTTACGCAATCGGTACACTGCCCACAAATCTTCTGATTTGGGTGGTGATTCGTACGCTTCTGTTGCCCGTTGCAGGCTACTTTCTAGGTCAACTAGGAGGTCGATTCGCATTACGCCGTACCATCACACCCAAAACAAATACTGTTGCAGGGGTAGAAGGAAATGGCGTAAAGGGTTCTGCGTCCCGTGTGAGTAGGCGAAGACAGTTGCAGCAGCTTTCTGCCGTTCGTGCTAGCGAGGAAGCAAAAGACCTGGTTCCTAATGACCTGCCGTTGCGTAGTACAGGCGCACAACGTTTTTACCTGACACTCCTTGCGATCTTTGTTCTATTCTATCCGGCTATTGATCCTATTCTGTTTGGCTTTGGTTCAAATGGTCGTTTGTCAGGCTATGGCGACTTGGGTTACTACATCATTCTCGCACTTGGCCTCAACATTGTCGTTGGTTTCGCTGGCTTGTTGGATCTCGGCTATGTTGCCTTCTTTGCCATTGGTTCATATGCTTGGGGACTAATAGGCTCAACACAACTTGAGCAAGTACTAGGTATTGTTGTCAAGCCTACTATATGGCCCTTCTTCTTCTGGCCTATGTTGGTTATTGGAGCACTCATTGCTGCTTTCTGGGGTATTGTTCTTGGTGCGCCAACACTGCGTTTGCGCGGCGACTATTTGGCAATTGTAACACTCGGCTTTGGTGAGATCATTCCTATCATTTTCCTAAACCTGCCTAAGATCACGAATGGTCCTAACGGTATTGTTGGTGTATTCCCACCTAAATTGTTCGGTTTTGATTGGACCAGTTTCACACCTATTCCTTTCTACTACCTTATCCTGGCATTGATCGCACTTTGTATCTTCGCAAATATCCGTTTGCGTGACTCACGGCTAGGACGTGCGTGGGTTGCTATCCGTGAAGATGAAATCGCGGCATCATCCTCTGGTATCAATCTCTCAAATACGAAATTGTTAGCTTTTGGTGCTGGTGCCTTCTTTTCTGGCATTGCTGGTGTCTATCATGCCGCAAAGCTTGGCAATGTGACACCTGATAGCTTCAGTTACTCTGACTCGGTTATCTACCTTGCTATGGTTGTCATCGGTGGGTTGGGAAGTATTCCTGGGGTAATTGTTGGAGCCATTGCTGTGTACTCTATCAATTTGCTCATTTTAGCTCAGCTTGATAGTTTAGCCGCTGATCCAGGAAGCTTTCTGCACGTTCTGCAACAAATCTTTCCTGGTTTCACCTTTGGCAGTATCCGCAATCTCCTCTTTGGTATAATTCTTGTTGTGATTATGATCTTTAGGCCAGAAGGACTTATTCCTAGTGCGAGAAGGCGACGAGAATTACATAAAACTACGCCTGCGAGTGATAGCATAGAAGTCGGAGCATTGGACGTACAGCCTGGAGCACCAGGCTTTGAGTCTGAAGTACATGTTGATTAACAACTAAGTAGGAGAGATGCTATGAGTGTTCAAGGTGGAAATCTGACAGGTAAGCCTACTCCTAATGGAGCGGTTGGCGAGACGTTGCTTCAGCTTAACAATGTTACAAAACGCTTTGGTGGGCTTACTGCTGTACAGGATGTAAATTTACTCGTTCATCACAATGAAATCGTCAGTGTGATTGGTCCTAACGGTGCTGGAAAAACAACTGTTTTCAATCTTATTACAGGCATTTATCGTCCAACATCAGGTGAGATATTGCTGGAAGATAAGCCCTTAATGGGACTTAATCCTGATCAAATTGTGACGCGTGGTATCGCAAGAACTTTTCAGAACATTCGCTTGTTCAACAATATGACTGTCCTAGAAAATGTATTGGTTGGACAACACACTCAGCTCAAAGCAGGCATACTTGGTTCACTCTTTCGTCCTCCCAATGTTGTACATGAGGAAGCAGAGGCCCGTAAACAGGCTATTGAACTTCTTGGCTTCTTTGGAACCGCCCTGGTAGAGCGACAAGAAGAATATGTTATAAATCTTTCATACGCTGAGCGACGACGTGTTGAGATTGCACGTGCGTTAGCGGCAAAACCCAAGTTACTGCTCCTGGATGAGCCAACTGCTGGTATGAATGAAAACGAAACGCTAGATGCAGTGAAGTATATTAGACGCCTTCGTGATGAGTTGGGACTCAGCGTCTTGTTGATCGAGCACAAGCTAGCGGTGACAATGGGCTTGTCTGACCACATTGCCGTGCTTGACTATGGCCGTAAAATCGCTGAAGGACTACCCGAAGAGGTACGTAACAACGAGAAAGTTATTGCTGCGTATCTTGGCAAAGCTTCCACAGCAGACGAGCCAGCAGTTGCTGAATAATTAAGTAGATTATCTCCGTTCCTCGCTAATAGAACGTGAGGACATTCATTGTAACGAGGTCCTAGCATGACAGCAGTATTGCAATTAAACGATGTAAACACATACTACGGTCCAAGCCACATCTTGCAAAACGTTTCGCTTGAGGTCAACAAGGGGGAAATTGTCTGTCTTCTGGGAGCAAATGCTGCTGGTAAGACAACAACGATGAAAACTATCTTTGGTCTTGTTCATCCTAAAAGTGGGACAGTACAGTTTGAGGGCAACCCCATTCAGAACAGACTTACAGGTGATATCGTGACATCAGGGCTAGCTCTTGTTCCTGAAGCACGCCGTATCTTCCCTCGCATGACTGTTTATGAGAATTTGGAAATGGGTGCTTTTAGTCGCAAGAGTCGAGTTGAAATTCGGCAAGACCTCGATCACGTCTGCCAAATCTTTCCTCGCCTGAAAGAACGCTTGAAACAGGTTGCAGGTACCATGTCTGGTGGCGAGCAGCAAATGCTTGCAATGGGTCGCGCACTCATGTCGCGTCCGCACATGATTTGCTTAGACGAGCCGTCAATGGGGCTCTCACCAATTCTTGTGCAAACAGTGTTTGATACAATCTTACAGATCCGTAATGAAGGCGTCACCGTTTTCCTGGTGGAGCAAAATGCGTCAATGGCACTTAGCCTTGCTGACCGAGGCTATGTTCTTCAAACAGGCAAGATTGTTCTTACCGATACCGCAAAAAATCTGCTAACCAACGATCTTGTACGACAAGCCTATCTTGGTGGTGCATAAAATCATCGTAAACAGAGGTGGGTAACGCGTTACCCACCTCTGTTTACGATAATCTATTTTCTATCGAGCTTCTGATGTAGCTCATCGATGCGCTGGATAACTTCAGCAAGTGTTGTCACACCTAGTTCTTCCATATCCTCGCGTAGGCTCTCCAAAATTTCTAACATCTCCATTTCATCATATTCGTTGAAATCGTCATCTGTAGTGCTTGCTTGCATCCCTTTAGTATTCTGCTTCTCCATTATAAACGGCTCCTTCGCTTAATATAAAAATGAGGCGTTGGCGTCTTGATAGCTCCAGCCCGCTTGTGTATCATTTCCTGTATCGACAACAACTGGTGCTCCTTGGAGTTGACCATGAGAGTCGATAGTCACAGTATACAATCCCTTACCAGAACTCAAGGTATGGCCCTGCCATAGCAGACGGTTATGCGTCAGAAAAAGAAAATGACTACTATCAGAGGCCCACAGGTTATTTGGCGCAGGCTGAAGGAGTGCGTTCACACCTGCTATCTCTGTCCCTTCATCTCTAGTAATGCCATCGCTTAAAAGAATGCGTTGTTGCTGATTTGCTATTTGAATAAGTTGAAGTGTATGGATTCCATCTAACAACAAATACTTGCTGTCTGGCGACCAATAAGGCACGCTATTGCCTTCTACAGTAAAATAGAACGAAGTGCCCGTGGTAATATTTAATAGTGTATCTTTATTCCCTGTACGGTAGAGCACCATGTTTCCATCAGGAGACCAGGCGAATTGCACACACGCACATGTCGCTACCGCTTTCTCTTGTCCATCTAGCGTGTGTAACATAAGTTGTATAACTGGTACTGACTGTGTAGAGGATTGCGGAGTAGATTGTCCAACTTTGGAAGGTACAAGTTCTGCATAAAGTAATGCCGGTTGTGCATGATGAGGTTGCCATAAGACACGTTCAAGTGCAGCGGGCAGTGGATGACCTTGTAGAGGGCCATGAACCAAAAAACGTGTATGTGTGCCAGCTAGTGATACTGTAAAGATACCTTTTTTAGTCGTTCCTATAGCCGAAGAATCTATGTACGAAAGCGAAAGACGTGCATCGCTGCCAGGTAAAAGCTTTGCCGCAATACCGCCAGGTTGATCGTTTTGCGATGCCCACCAGAACGCATTTCCAGGTACATGTGTTGCCTTAGGCTCCTGTCGATAGAGAAGACGTGTACCCGTCGCATTCCACATTGGGTTGCTATACTGTACATCAGGGCTAGAGAGCATAATTGGGATAGAACTTCCACCATCAATACCGACGGTGTTAACGGTGCTGGGACTATCCTCAATCTGACCTGTTACCGTATTTGTCGCAAGCTGTTTAGCCGCTGCCGCTTTTGCAAAATGGTCATCGAGCGTGCGGAACACAAGTATTTGGTGTGTCGGCGACCAGCTATAGCCGACTACGGGCGTATCTTGCGCAACCAATTCGAACGCATTTGCGCCATTCGGATCAATTGTCCAAAGGTGTCCATTACGTATAAAGGCAAGTTCGTTGCTCCCAAGATGACCTGAACTACACGATGTTAAACCTGCTAGCAGGAAGATGAGCAAAAGAAAAACACGTCTCTGTTTCATGTGTCGAGTATAGTCTCGTCATCTACTGAGGTCAAGAGCATAGCAGCAATGTTGTACTTATTTTAGTGGTTATGATATGATTTTTCTGTACTGTTATGGCTACTCATGAAATGTCTAAAAGTGTGGTGATATGAATTCATTGGAGCGACTCCTATTTCTTGGACGCGGAAACGAGCAACGCGGGCTACGTTATTTATCCGACGCTGGTCTTGCTCTACTAGGTGCCTTCCTTATAACGGGTTTTATTGCACTATTCCATCTCTCGTTTATTCGTAATATTTCGTTGCTTTACCTTTTTATTGTATGGTTGCTCGCTATTAATCGCGGTCTATATGCAGCACTTTGTGCCTCCATGTTTTCTTTTCTTACGTTTGATTTCTTCCTCGTGGAGCCACTCTTTACTTTTACTATTAGTGACCCGGCGGAATGGCTTGCATTGTTCTTTTTTCTAGCTACTGCAATTGTGACTGGCCTCATCGCATCAAGACTACGCCAAAGTGTGCAGGAAGCAAGTCGCCGCGAAGATGAGGCACGTGCGCTCTATCAACTAGTGAGTGCGACTGCTAGTGAGGGAGATGTTCATACTCAATTGAAAATAGTGGCAAACACCATTGAGGAAGTTTTTGCACCATCAGGTGTGCGTAGTTGTTCTGTTTTGCTGCCAAACAATGGGGGAGGGATAACAACGTTTGAGGGTGTGCATGCAAGTGAGGACCATATTGTCGCATCCTCTGATGAGGAAGCAATGCGCTCATGGGTATTAAAGAATGGTCAGACGCGCGATCTATACGATGTTGCCCTTATGCCTAAGAAATCATCAGTGTATTTGTCAAAAGTCGTTGTGCGAAGTACAGAGAAGGCTCAAGAGGTACAGCGTTACATTCGGCTCATACCACTAACGACAGGAACACACATTATTGGTATCGTACGCCTTGTTGTGGAGGATGATCCATCTGTATCGGCAGACCAGAAGCTATTAATTACTGTGAATGAAACGTTGCCGCAACACAAAAGTACGTTTGTGAATTCTATTGAGCATGTTATAGATACTATTACGGGAGCGAAACGAGAGCAAGCATTGCTACAAATATCGTTCTTTCAAGCATTTTTAAATCAAGCTACTGCTATCATAGAGAGTGCGCGTCTGCGACAGGAGAGCTTGCAAATAGAAGTATTACAACGAACCGATGCTCTGCGTGCTGCTCTTCTATCCTCTGTCTCTCACGATCTGCGTACGCCACTTTCTTCCATTAAAGCTGCGGCGTACAGTTTGCAAGAAAAAGATGTCACGTGGGACGATGAGGTACGTTATAGCTTTGCGGCAACGATAGAACGCGAGGCGGACCGTCTGAACCGCTTGGTGGGCAACATTCTTGATATGTCGCGTATCGAAGGCGGAGCACTCAAAGCCGAAAAAGAATTGTATCCTCTAGATGAGCTGGTGTATCATGTAGTAAATCACATGCAATTTGTAGTAAAGGATCGCGATATACGTGTCACAGTACCTGATACTCTGCCTCCTGTTTCATTAGACTTTTTACAAATAGATCAGGTGCTCACAAACCTGGTCGAAAATGCCGTACGCTATACACCGTCCGGTTCACCAATAGAGATAAGCGCGGTGGAGCAAAACGACGAAATACTCGTGTGCGTTGCGGATTCTGGGCCGGGTATTCCTGAAGAGTACAAAGAGCGCATTTTTGACAAATTTTATCGCGTGTCAGGTGCCAAACAACGAGGAACACTGGGAACAGGTCTTGGCCTGGCGGTATGTCGAGGGCTTGTAGAGGCCCATGGGGGGCATATTTGGGCTGAAAACCGGGAAGGTGGTGGCGCTGTTTTTCAATTTACATTGCCTTTGGCAAAGACGAGGAAACTTGTATGAGTAAGGGAAGTGCGCATATTCTGATTGTCGATGACGAAGTGGAGATTAGACGTGCTTTGCAACGCAATTTAGTGGCGCATGGCTTCGAGGTATCCGTTGTAGGGAGTGGCGAAGAGGCATTAGATGAAATCACTCTGCATCGTCCTGACTTGATACTCCTTGATCTGGGCTTACCAGGGATGAGTGGCCTTGAAGTCTGTAAGCGAGTACGTGCACTCTCCAACCTCCCTATTATTGTCCTTTCAGCCAAAGATGCAGAGCGTGATAAAGTGCTTGCACTCGATCTTGGCGCGGATGATTACGTCTCTAAACCCTTTGGCATTGATGAAGTACTCGCACGCGTTCGTGTGGCATTACGCCATGCTGTGCAACTACAAAGTACGATTGGTACAACATTTGTAGCAGGACCCCTGCGCGTCGATTTTGCACAACGTCTGGCCTATGTTCATGGAAAGGAAGTCAAACTTACACCAACGGAATATGATCTCCTCACTGCTTTGATTAAAAATAGTGGTAAGATCATGACCCGTCAGATGCTGCTGTCTCAGGTATGGGGAACAGGCTACGGCACTGAGTCGCATTATCTGCACGTCTACATCGGCCAATTACGCCGCAAGATTGAACCCGACCCTGCCCACCCCCGCTTCATTATTACTGTCTCGGGAGTGGGTTATCGCTTTAATGCAGACGAAGCGAATGCTTGAGAACTGTCCTACCACTGCTTTAACAAGTGAGCGATCTTGCCTGTTTCAGTCTCTTCATAACGTACTTGGTCAGGCTCGATACCTGTAAGGTCTGAAACGCTTTCCGCGGCAATAATCATTTCAGAAGGATGAACAACTTGCCAGACATGTTGTACCGCCTTTGGCTCCTTATGCCGATAGACAAAGAGACTTGGAACCTTTGCCTCCTCAGCCATATGATTAGCCCTGCCAAAATCCTCTTTTGCTTGTGCGTCTGCAAGATGTGGTGACGTAAGCCGGAAGACCTCTGGCTTTTGGTCCGAAGAATTCTCACCGATATATAAGAAGGTTACAGGAGCATGTTCTGGATTCTTAACTGCCGCATCAATAACTGCCTTGTTATGTTCTGGTCCAGGTGTAAGTACTGCCAGCACTGAACCAGGAAGTGGCTGTTCACGTTGCGTTGCCAGCACAGGCACACGTCCCTTCTTCTTATGACGCGAGTAGTTGATATATGCTATTCCCATACCTAGCACGGAAACAGACCCGCCAAATGCCGTAGCAAGAGGCTTACTTACCAGATTTGTTGACCATGCGATAACAACAAGTAGCGTGGTAAGAATGCCCAACCAGTAATTGAGTGTTGAGCGGGTCCAGCGTCCCTCGCGTTCTGGTCGTTCTTCTGTAGGAGTAGTTTCCTCCGTTGCGCGATCCTCTATCTTGTCTTCTTTACTCTCTGTTTTATCTTTCGCGGACGCTTGTTGAGCCTTTGTAGGCTGTCCATCATTCTGTGCAAGTTGTTCTTGCCCCTTCTTTCTTGCTTTACGCGTACGATAACGCACAATATCCATACTTATGCACGTAAGGGTGAACGCTCCCAGCAGGCCAAACGCGTACATATCACCAAGTATATTGATATTTCCTTTTACAAGGAGCAGCACAAGAATAGGGATACCTACAGCAAGCATAATCGCATAGTGTGGCGTATCACGTAGCTTATTGCGGCGCGTGAGAACCTCTGGAAAAAACTCCATGCGTGAGAGAGCCAGGAAGACGTGGTACGAACCAATAATTGCTGTGTTGCCAGCAAAGATAAGCAAGGCACTGGCACTAATCGCTACCTCTGTCTGCAAAAATGGTCCACCCCAGCGGCCAGCAAGAATAGAAATGATTTGAGCAGACTTCACCGGGTCACCAGCCGCCTGCGGTTCTAGCAAGGTTGAGAGCATTGTAAGTAGTGGACTAGTAAGACCGACAGTCAATACAACGAGAAAAAGTGCCATCTTTCCGACTGTTCTACGCGGTAGCTTCATCTCTGGCGAGAGTTGCGAGATGCTCTCCAGTCCTGAAAATGCGAGAAACGAGCCTGCGAAGCCAGCTAAGAGTGTACTGAACGTGAGAGGCTGCCCTGCAAACATCTTAGGAAAGAGTGCTAGAAAGTCTGGAAAGGAAATATGTGTAAAGACGGTGACCAGAATAGCAACATCGCTCAAAAAAGCAATAACTGCTCCTACCATACTTACCTTCGCACTCGCACTCACACCTATCCAATTGAGAATGCCAAGCAATACAAGTACAAGCAGTGTAATCCAGACCGTTAAGGGCAATCCTAAAAATACTGACTGTGGGCCAAGTACTGGTACCACAACACTTAGATAAAGCATGCCCGAAAGACAACTGATTGTGGCTGTCAGGAAGTAGTCAACAAGAATGAACATACCACCCAATGCTCCAAACCACTTGTTGAGTGCCAGTGCCGATACCGTAACAACTCCGCCCCCCTGTGGAAAACGATAGGTGACTTCTACATACTTGAGCGTGAGCAAAATAAAGACCGCCATTGTCAAAAAAACAAAAAAGCCAGCTAGTGTCTTTACCGTTCCGTAGAGAATGCCAGGAACGTAGTAGATAGAGGTGCCAATGTCTGCAAAGACAATTGCCCAGCATAGCCACGGCCCAAGTTGCTGCTTCTTTGTATCCTTGCTTTCATTATCAGATAGATGTGATGCCTCTCGCATCGTAGACTTGCTAGCCATACAAAATTTTGTCCTCTCCTACATGAAATACTCTAGCATTGTGTTGTACTTTCTGCCTCTACTCTTAGTACGTAGTGTATCTCACAATAGGGGACATAGGACATTGAGGATAATGCTGGTATGAGTGGAGCACGTAGCTTGTTGGTCGAGGATGGCGAAGGTTTGTGTGATGTGGGTGCCCGTAACTTACAAATACGAGGCTACGATGTGAACATTGCGATAGATGTGCATAGGGAAAAGCAAAGCGAATAACTTGCACCTTTTGTTTCTGTGCAGTAGTATATCTGAAGCTTGTTTTATACAAGAAATATCCCTGTTGGTAACACAGCAGGGAACAGCAGGGATATGAAAGTGTGTTCTGTGAAAAGAGAAGAATACATTTCGTATAACAATACACTAGAGTGATATACTTGAAGCGTGTGTCTGCAATATTTTACAATGTAGCACATTGTTCATACGGAATATGCACTGAAACATAAGGATGCAGAATTCATGAATCAAGAACAAGAAGACTCTTTGCCAAAAGAGGATGCTAATAGAATAAATGCTGAAAATTGGGCCAGCAGGGGTACAAATGGGAGTGCAGAGACACAGAATGGGAATGAGAATGATCCCGCACAACTTGTACGTACTGAAACATTAATGGGTAGCCTGCTTGGAGACCAACGTGTTCGTAGAACATATGCTACCCGCTCCTCATTAAAGCGTGTAAACTCAGGGATTCTTGAGGCGACGCCCGAAACAGAAATTCCAAGGAGCGGCTTTGGACGCTTTCGCTACAACGTCAAGCGCACCCTCATCGGTGCCCCCATTCCGACAGCAGAAGCTGAGCAAGAGCGCATGACGAAAGTCAAAGCCCTGGCAATTCTTTCATCAGATGCCATTTCATCAGTTGCTTACGCAACTGAAGCAATTCTAGCTACCCTTATCCTCGCTGGTTCGTCTGCCCTGGGTCTCACGCTTCCCATTAGTATAGCTATTGTCTTGCTTCTGACTATCGTAGCTCTTTCCTATCGTCAGACAATTTTTGCATACCCCAATGGTGGAGGATCGTATACCGTAGCTAAGGATAATCTGGGAACAATAGCCGGTTTGATTGCAGCGGCTTCATTACTGATTGACTATATACTCACCGTTTCAGTAAGTGTAGCGGCGGGTGTGCAAAATCTTGTGTCACTATTCCCCAACACTCTTGGGCCCTATGTTGTACTCATTGATATCGTGATGGTTTTCTTCATCACGCTTGTAAACCTGCGTGGAGTACGAGAATCTGGCACCATTTTTGCTATTCCTACCTACATTTTTATTGCTAGCGCACTTTTACTCATTATTGTTGGTCTTATTAAAGGCTTCCTTCTTGAGCATCATACCATTATCGGTCATTTTGATTATGTGAAGCCCATCGAAGGTCTGACGCTTCTCCTGATTCTTAGAGCATTCGCTGCTGGGTGTTCCGCGATGACTGGCGTTGAAGCTATTTCTAACGGAGTTCCTAATTTTAAAAAGCCACAGACGCGGAATGCAGCGCTTACCCTCACATTCATGGCTGTTATTCTAGGAACGCTTTTCACAGGTATTACTGTGCTAGCAACGTCCTATCATGTTGAAGCAAGTGTAACAGGTTATCCCACTGTTGTTGCTCAGATTGCCTCACAGGTATTTAATGGACCACTCTCCTTTATGTATCCTGTGTTTCAGATCGCAACACTGTTCGTGCTTATTCTAGCAGCTAATACCAGTTATTCCGGTTTTCCTTTGCTCGCCTCACTGTTAGCAAGAGATAACTTTCTTCCACATCAATTTGCTTTTAGAGGTGACCGTTTAGCATTTTCAATTGGTATTATCTTTTTGGCTGTCCTGGCTGGTTTATTGCTCATCGTGTTTAAGGGAAACGTGACACTACTACTCAATCTGTACGCAGTAGGGGTGTTTATGTCCTTCACACTCTCCCAAAGCGGGATGGTTCGGCATTGGTGGCGTCTTCGTAAAGAACAACGGGGATGGCAACGTAGTCTCGTAATTAATGGTTTGGGTGCCTTAGCAACAGCAACTGTTGCCATCATCATTGCAAGGACAAAGTTTTTTGATGGTGCGTGGATTGTTGTCATTCTCATTCCAATTATGGTAATAGGGTTCGAGCTAATCCACCGTCACTATACACGTGTCGAACATGAACGCACCTCAGAGATTCCTATCAAGCCGGGAGATATTCACCATCGTTTGATTGTACCGGTTGCTGGCCTAGATATTGTTGTGAAGCATAGTGTTTCTTATGCGCGTTCGATCTCGGCAGATGTTGTTGCTCTTCATGTTTCCAGCCATACAAGAAATGCCGAAGCGTTACGGGCTGCATGGAGTGCCTGGCAGCAACAATTGTCAGAAGATGAGCGCACACCGCTGGAAATTGTACAGCTCAAGCATCGTACAATTTCAGGGCAGGTGCTGGCGTACATTGACAACACCCATAAGTCGTTTCCAGCAGATACGTTAACCGTTGTCTTGCCAGAGGTTGAGATCGATCATTGGTGGGAATACTTCCTGCGCAACCGTACTGCCATTCGGTTGAAGGCATCACTTTTGTTCCGTCCAGGAGTTATTGTTACGGACATCTCTCCCTATAGGCCGTCAACACTTTCTGTGCCACAAAGTGTAAGCACCTTTATTCCTATGCACCCTAAACAGGTGAAGCATATGTTCATTGTACCAATTGCAGGACTGGACAAGGTATCAAGACAAAGCCTTGCTTACGCCCGTTCTATCTCAAACTATGTTGTAGCAGTACACGTAGCTTCAGAGCATCAGGACGCAGATAAGGTGAGGAGTGACTGGAATACTTGGAAACATTATCTCAAGCCTGACGAAAAGACAGAGCTAGTGGTGATTGAGTCGCCCTATCGCTCGCTTGAACGCCCATTGTTAAACTATATTGACACAATGCTCGAGTTATATCCCGATTATGCAGTCAACATAATTTTGCCAGAGTTCGTGGTTGCACATTGGTGGGAGTATATCTTGCACAATCAGACTGCGTTCCAGTTGAAATGGTCGCTTCTCTTCCGCAAAGATATTATTGTGACCAATGTGCCACAGCAACTTCCAAGCCGAGCGCGGGAAAAGAGACAACCTTTAGAGCCAATTATGCCAATATAGTCATTTGCAGCCCTTGCGTTTTCTCGCAAGAGGCTGTAGAATCAGGTATGGTTCCACCAGTTGTTGGTAGCGTTGGAAGGTGCAGGTTTGGTTATTCATCCTCGATTATTGACCTGCGTACCACGGTGCCAATCCCCAAGAAAGGTAGCACGAAACCGAATGACCATTACTACTCGACCACGCACTATTGGTGAGTTGCGTGCAAGTGGATATAAAGTCCTGCCCATCAAGGAAGAATTACGAAAAAACCTCATTCAAAAGATTCGTAGAGAGGAAGAATTGTTCCCAGGAGTTGTAGGCTATGAGGATACGGTTATTCCTCAGGTTGAAAATGCCATTCTCTCCGGTCAGGACATTATCTTTCTTGGTGAGCGTGGTCAGGCGAAAACACGTATGGCTCGCAGCCTCGTCAATTTGCTTGATGAAGCTGTGCCAGTCATCGCTGGTTGTGAAATTAACGACGATCCTTATGAGCCAATTTGTAAGGCATGCCGTGATAAGGTCGCGGAACATGACGACCTTGTGGAAATTGCCTGGCTTCCGCGCGATCAGCGTTATGGCGAAAAGCTTGCAACGCCTGATATCACCATCTCCGACCTCGTTGGTGAGGTAGACCCAGTGCGTGTTGCAGAGGGTCGCTATCTCTCCGACGAGCTTACCATTCACTACGGTATGATTCCACGTACTCATCGCGGTATCTTCTGTATCAACGAACTTCCTGACCTTGCGGAGCGCATTCAGGTTGGTTTGTTGAACATCATGGAAGAGCGTGATGTGCAGATTCGTGGCTATAAAATCCGCTTACCACTCGACGTATACGTCGTCGCGAGTGCCAACCCGGAGGATTATACCAATCGTGGGCGCATCATCACACCATTGAAGGACCGTATTGGTTCTGAAATTCGCACGCACTATCCGCTCACTATCGAACACGAAATTCAGATCATGGAAGCTGAAAGCAATCACTTCGCGACTGAAGGTATGGATGTCGTCTTCCCACCGTTCATGAAGGAAACGATTGCTGAGATTACGCATCTCGCCCGTAACAGCAACGATATCAGTCAGCGCTCTGGCGTCAGTGTGCGCGTCAGTGTCTCGAACTACGAGAACGTGTTGAGTAATGCTAGCAGGCGTGCTCTGCGTCTCAAAGAGCGTAATATCTCACCCCGCGTAAGTGACCTTTCCGCGATCATCGCCTCGACCTCTGGCAAGATTGAGCTTGATACCGTGGGTGATGTGAAGGAAGAGCGTATTGTTCAGAAATTGATCAATGCCGCCGTTCTCAGCGTCTTTGGTCAATACTTTGAGCAGCGCGAGTTCGACCAGCTTGTGGCAGGCTTCGAGCGCGGCTTGAGTGTTCATGTTGGCGATGATATGCCCTCTATGGAATATGTCAACCAGCTCTCTAAAGTTGGCGGCTTAAGTAAAGCTATCGACAAGTTGAACGGACGTGGTAGCCCATCCAGTATTGCTTCGTCCATCGAGTTTATCCTCGAAGGACTACACTTAAATCGGCGTCTCAATAAAGATGCAGTCGGCGGCAAAACACGCTATCGCCGATAAGGGGCACGCGACATGTTTGAACGCTTTCGGAAGAACCGCTATGGATACTCGCGCTGGGATGGCACGCAGCGTATCGAAGGTATTGACGCCGACGACATTCTGAATGCCCTCTCCGACGACTACCTGGAGAATGGCAACCTGCAACAGGCGATGCGTCGCTTGATGCAGGAAGGCATTCAAAGCCAGGATGGTCGCAAATCAATGGGCCTACGTGAAATGATGGAGCGCATGCGTAACGCACGCAACGAGCAGCTCAATCGTTACAACATGGCCTCTGGTGTCATGGATGACCTGCGTGAGAAACTTGAGGAAATCAAGCAGTTAGAGCGTGACGGCATTCAGCGTCGCCTCGATGCACAACAGGAGAATCAGCAACCCCAGGACGGTCAGCAGGGGCAAGAGGGGCAACAAGGACAGCAGCCTCAAGGTAGCCAATCTCAGCAAGGCCAACCTGGAAACCAATCACAACAGGGACAGCAAGGACAAGAAGGTCAGTCTGGACAATCGGGTCAGTCAGGGCAAGGTGGCGATGCACTCAGTCCTGAGCAAATGAAGCGCATGCTTGAAATGATCGCCAAGCGGAAGCAAGAGGCACTCGACAATCTGCCACAGGACATTCCTGGGCAGATCAAGGGACTCTCTGAGTACGACTTCATGGACGATGAAGCACGCGATAAATTTAACGAACTGATGGAAAGTCTGCAACAACAGATGATGCAGCAGTTCTTCCAGGGGATGCAGCAATCCCTGCAAAACATGACGCCAGAAGATGTCGCCAAACTGCGCGAGATGATCCGCGATTTGAATAAGATGCTCAAAGAACGGCAAGAGGGAAAAGAGCCGGATTTTGACTCATTCATGCAAAAACATGGTGAGTACTTTCCAGGTGTCAACTCTCTTGATGATCTGATCGAGCAGATGCAGCAGCAAGCGGCAGCCATGCAAGGCATCATGGAGAACCTGTCACCAGATCAGCGCCAGGAGTTGCAAGGACTCATGGAGCAGATGATGGGTGATGATCGTATCCGTGTCGATATGATGGAGCTAGCGCAGAATCTTGAAGCGATGGCACCATCAGAGCAAGCGCGGACGCGTTTCCCCTTCCGTGGCAAAGAGTCGCTACCACTCAACGAAGCAATGCGTATGATGGGGCGTCTGCAACAAATGGAAGGCTTAGAAGACCAGCTACAAGAGGCGCGACGCCTGGACAATATTGACGCCATCGATAGTGAAAAGGTCAAAGACCTACTCGGTGACGAAGAGTATCAATCGGTTGAACAACTGAAAGAACTCATGAAGACGCTTGAGGAAGCGGGCTATATCCAGAAAAAAGGCAATCGCTGGGAGTTAACTGCTCGTGGCATGCGTAAGATCGGGCAAAAGGCATTGCAGGACATCTTTAACAAGATGAAACGTGATGGCTTTGGTCGTCACGTCAGCCCCTTCCGGGGTGTTGGTGGTGAGCGTACCGACGACAGCAAGCAGTACGAGTTTGGTGATGCCTTCCTGCTCGACCTCAAGAAGACGCTGATGAACTCAGTACACCGACAGGGTACAGGAACGCCTGTGCAACTCGCACAGGAAGACTTCGAGGTCTATCGCACCGAGTTTACCACACAATCGTCCACTGTGTTGATGATCGACATGAGCTTGAGTATGATCTATAACGGCTGTCAACCTGCCGCGAAAAAGGTCGCTGTTGCGCTGGAAAGCCTGATCCGCTCACAGTTTCCGCGTGATAACCTCTACATTGTTGGCTTCTCGCGCATGGGACGCGAATACAAGCCGAACGAGTTGATTGAGTTGAGCATGGCTGATAATGATCGTGGTACAAACATGGCACATGGGCTGATGTTGTCACGGAAGCTGTTAGCACGTCATCGCGGCGTTAACAAACAAATCATCATGATTACCGATGGTGGCCCAACTGTCTGGTATGAAGATGGCGAATGGCAGTTCCAATATCCCAGTCCCTACGCGGAGCAACAGACGCTCTTAGAGGTGCAACGTTGTACACGCGAAGGCATAACCATCAACACCTTCATGCTGTATGATGACGATTGGATGGTAGCCTTCGTCGATCAACTCACCGAGATCAACAAGGGTCGCATGTTCTACGCGGATAAAGACAACCTTGGTGAGTACTTACTAGTTGACTACTTGAACAGCAAGAAGAAAATCGTTTCGTAGATGTCGGACAATGTAGAGACACTTTCAAGCGCATTTCTTGAAGGCTTGCAACAACTGCACCTTCAATTAAGCGACCAACAACAAGAGCAACTCCTGCGCTATCGCCAGGAGTTGCTCGATTGGAATACGCGCGTAAATCTTACCGCAATCACTCATTCAGAGGAAGTTTTAATCAAACACTTCCTCGATTCATTATCCCTCTTGTCTGTCTACGATAAACCAGAAGCAAAGCTACTCGATATTGGCTCTGGTGCGGGTTTCCCCGGCCTCGTCCTCAAAATCGCACGCCCCCAGTGGCAAATCACCTCATTAGAAGCCACAGGCAAAAAACTAACCTTCCAAAAGCACATCATCAATCTCTTGCATCTCAATGGTATTGTGACCATCCACGGGCGAGCCGAAGAATTAGCCCAAAGTCGCGAGTATCGAGCCTCATTTGATATCGTAACTGCTCGTGCTGTTGCCTCACTTCCCGCCTTACTAGAATATTCTGCCCCCTATTGTCATGTTGGAGGAGAAATTATTCTCCCCAAAAAAGGCGAATTGGCAGAAGAGCTAGCTCAAGGTAAACGTGCTGCAGTTCAAGTCGGTGCCGTGCTCAAAGCGGATGTTCCCGTAACTCTGACAGGGTTAAACGATGGTAGACGCCTGCTCGTATGGCAACAACAGAAACTTTGCCCACCGCAGTTTCCGCGAAGTAGCGCGGTAATGGCGAAGAGATCATTGGGCGCGTTGTAGTAAAACTGTAGAACTCCTTCCATGCGCACGGGGTTCGGGAGAAGTGAGAATACAACACAAGTGACGACACTGGTGTCTCTGAGCCTGACGCTCGATGGGCCTACAAAGAGGCGCATCATGCGCGTGCGTAGCGCATGAGCACAACACCTGATGGCAGTGGCCTGGATTCGATCAGGCGCAGATGAACGCGCAGCCCAAGAGGAAAAAGCTTCTTGCCACTGCCGAGCACAACCGGGTAAACCCACAGGCTATATTCGTCAATCAGATCGTGCTCGGCCAAGGTATGAACCAGCACGCTGCTGCCATCAATGACGATGTTCTTGCCGGGCTGCGCTTTCAAGCTGCGTACTTCCTCGACCACATTGCTGCTCATCAAGGTGGAGTTGCGCCAGGCTGAGGCCGTGGTCAGTGTGGTGGAAACAACGTACTTCGGTATGGTGTTCATGAGATCGCCAAACGGGTCACCGGCTGGCATGGGTTCAAATGCGGAGCCGTGGATCTGCCAGGTTTTGCGCCCCAGAAGCAGCGCGTCACTTTGGCTCATGGCCTCAAAGAAGTGCGCGCCAATGTCATCGTGCCAGAACGGTCCTGTCCACCCGCCGTGCGTGAAGCCGCCCTCGGTATCTTCTTGTGCGCCACCAGGTGCTTGCATGACATTGTCCAACGACACAAACTCGGATACAACGATCTTTCGCATGATTACCTCCATATCGAACAACAACTCTCGGCTTTCAACAGTAGAACACACCTGACGCAGCCAAGCGGGAAGGTTTGGAGGGCTTCGTCTCCCCCCAACTCCTCTCTGCGTCAGGTGAGTAAGTGAGACAAATTGCAGAGTTTCTTTGACTTCAGATTTGAGATAGCTTGCTTACTCATTTCCTTCCGTGATGTACACGCTATGCCAATGGGGGCATGGAAATAGGTCTCAGTACTAGCGCGCAGCCCAGGAGCGACGACCGTAGGCGATGGCCAGGCAGATGAGTCCCAGCACCACTGTTGTCACTGCAGCCCCGATCTGACCGCTGATCAGGTTGTAGGCCGTCGCCCCGATCATGTCGAGTACCAGCCCAAGGGCGGCCAGCGGCGTCAGCATCGGTCGAATGCGCAGCAGCCCTGGCAGGATCAGACCGAGCGCACCCGCAACCTCGGCTGTGGCAATGAAGCGTACGAACAGCTCTGGCAGCGGCAGCGGCATCTGCGCCAACAACACCTGGATCGGCAGGATCAGCTTGATGCCACCTACGAAGAGAAACATCAGGGCAAGGACCACCTGAAGGGTCCAGAGGGATATGCTCGTGATCAGCTTGCGCTGTTTGGATGGGCGGCTATTTTCGTTGGCCAGTTGAACGCTCACGGTATTTCTCATTGGGGTTCTCCTTCTTTGTTATTAAATACTTGCAATCTGCACGTGACGTTACTATAGTATTCCGAACGGAGGAAAAAAAACGGTAATGAGAGTGAGGCAAATTTGCCTTTGATAAGGGAAAGAAAAAATCCCATGATACCACCATGTACAGGATGTCGGCGGAAGAAATCAGATGGGGAGTGGTTTTCCCAGGCTCTGAATGGCAGATTCCTACAATTCGCGCTGATGCGCCTCTGTTTCACCTCAAAATCGGTTCACTTTTCGGATCTGGCCCACTTTTCACCCAATTTACCAATAAAATGGATGGTGTAAAGCTTTAAAACTCCAAAGAACCTTCTAACACTTCGCTCAATGATGCTTCTGCTTTCACATATCGGAGAGCTTGACGATTCAAGAACCGCTTGTTTCTATACTCGCAAGTCTGTTATCAAGGTCTGGATGTGTTTGCCATAATACATGAACAATTATCCATCTATTAGCATATTTCGCTAAATGCATGTAGTCGATACCCCACCATGCCTCAAGTTTAGCACTAGCAATCTGTTCTTGTATGTCAAGGACAGTAATTTCTTTAGCTGCATTTGACGGCATTTTTCCATCCAGATTATAGTGTCGGGAAAGTTCTACAAACTGCATAAAAGACATGGATGTGAAATTGTATTGTGCTTCCCCATCTTTTTTGAAGAATCCACCCTTTACCAAATCAGGATGAACACTCCGCTCAATTTTCGTTGGATCAACGTCATATACGCCTTCTACGTAATCCAATACCGCTTGTCTCACTGCTTCATTATCCGTCCGATTTTGCTCGTCCATGCTATATCTCGAACCTCTTCTTGTTGCAGCTATCTTATAACTCCAAATCCCGAAGTTGCTTTTTGTCCAGTGCGTTTTCGTTATGTGCTTGTTCACTTATAAACTTCTTCACCATTGTAGCTAGTTCATCAAGAATTACTTGTGACGGAACCTGATTTTTAGGAGGATAAGTTTCTGGCTTATAGATTACATTTACACCACAAGCTTAATCATTTTGCCCAACTCATCAAAAACTACTTGTAATGGAACCGTGTTCGCGGGAGGATACCTCTCCGGTTCATATAATATATGAACACCACATTCTCTAAGTAATGCTACGCTTTTGGAAAATGCAGGATGCTGTCCAAGTTCATCAGTGGAAACATGTGGGACAGCAAGAATAGGTTTTCTGAGTCCAAGGTACTCACATAAAAGGCCAAGTGCTAACGTATCTGTAATACCAAGTGCCCACTTGTTAATTGTATTGAAGGTAGCGGGTAGGATAACTATAGCATCTGCTTGTGGTAAGACATCTGGTTCTTGCGGATGCTTATAGTTAGAGCGTACTGGATAACTCGTAAGTTGTTCAAGCAGAGGTACATCAACAAATTTTGTGGCTTGTGGTGTTGCAATTACGCAAACAACCCAACCAGATGCTTTTGCTAGTGAAACAAAATTTTGTATCTGTTGTGCTGGTGGTGCTGCACAAACGACTACGTATAAAACTTCTTTGGCGTGGCGGTTGGTCTCGCTCATACATTTCCTTACTGTTATCTAGCTGAAAGAAGGTGCAATTGCTTATCTAAATCTTTAACATGCTGGGTATCCCTCCAAGCATCTAAATTGCTTCTAAGAGCAAAGAGCCGTTGAACATTTCTTTGCGATTTAATCATGTTTGTAGTGCTTATAGCTTCGCTTGCGAGACGACATGCTTCCCCAACCTCCTTTTGCTGAATATAGGTATCAGCTAAGTCAGCTAAAATTGTAGGACGACGATGTGCTAATGCAGGCGATGCTAGTGAACTCATCAAAGCAATTTGGGCCTTCTCTAAAAGGAAATTTGTTTGCTGATCATCAGAGTTGTATAAGCGTTGGAAACAAACGCCTTGATATCCCGTTAACGAGGAACGATCAAAGTGGAGCCAATAAGGATCTTGATTAGGTTGTTCTTCAATACATTCTGCATCATCAAGAGCTTTTAGACAAGCTTGGCGGTTGCCAAGTTTAGATTGTATCTCAGCCTCCACAACTGCAAGCCAAGCATGTGTAGCAGTATTGGTATGAAATAAAGACAAAAGACGAGCTTTTTGTATACTCTCTAAAGCTTCTTGTAAGTTGTTATCATACATCCATGCCATACTTAGTCTTCCCCATGCGACAGACTCTAACTCCTGGTTTCCTGCTTCTTGTGCTGCACTGATTGCTACTTGTTTTAAATGCCTTGAATGTGTGTAGTTGCCCATGTCAAAAAGAAGCGTTCCTAACAGCTGAGCAATCTCACTTGCGATGATACAAAGGCGTGTGCGTGCTGTAGGTAAGTGTGCTCCTTCGAGTAGAGTAGTCACCTTCGTAAAATCATCTAAAACGTAATTATACAAACTAAAAGAAGTAAGCGTAGCATTATAGTGATTTTGCCAGTAATTATTAACACGCATTTCGAGATAACGTAGAACATTTTCGTCAATCGAAGAGGGCTTTCTTAACGCATATCTAAGCCTTTCCCACGGCTCTAAATTTAACAGATTGTTCGATAACACAATACTACTAGCAATACTCAATGCTTCTTGAAGTAGTACCCTTCTTGCTTGATTCACGTCCATACCCATATATCCTAGCATCTGGATTATGCTAGAGCCGTCAGACATTTGCATGTCGGAAGATACGTTTTCATTTTGTACAGAGAAATCAAGAGAATGAGTATTTTTGTGCAGATGCGAGTTAATAATATCAGGGTCATCAATAAGCCCAAGTTCTAAAGCACTCTTTTGAAAAAGGTTACAAAGCTTTTCCTGATATGTATGTTCAGGTTTTCTCGCACCACATTCCCAACGGCTTATCATGCTGGTATCGGCATCTATCATCTCTGCTAGTCTCGCTTGTGACCACCCCCTATTTTTGCGTTCCATACGGAGAAAATTGTTAGGTTTCTTCGATTTAGTCACCTTCCTGCCCACCTCTTGTTCTCACTAATTTAGATTTAGTGGTAATTCGCTTGATTCATCTGCCCTTATAACATTTCTTCTCAAGTATATCATTGATACTTCATCGCGGCTACTCCTCAAAATTTGTCATGTCGTCGGCAAAAAGTCGGCAAAAAGTCGTCATTCTACTTTGTAGGAAATACAGATACACTTATCCCAAGATACCAATGCAGTTGTAGCTAATGATTAGTAGGATGTTAATACACATTTGCTTATCCTGTATTACGTACTTGTGATGAAGAGGAGTAAACCACATGATAGAAGACCAAAATACGATACCAATGTCGCGTCAAAAAGATACGCGTCCAACATTTCGGCAACTTCGGGAACGCTATCGTTTGAGCTATTTTGAGATTGCGCAACAGGCAAGAGTCCACGTTCGCGCTGTGTATTGGATGGAACTAGGGTACCCAACAGAGTTTCCGCTTGCATTGCGCATCCTGAATGTCTTGTCTGGACGCGCGGAACGTATTATCCGTCTCGAAGAAATGCAAGGCGTTCGTGTCAATATGAGTTTCATCGTATGAGTGTTATATGAGTGTTACCAAAACACTCTATCTTATACAATTCGAGATGGAGCCTGAAAAAGGATCACGGGGAGCCATTCAGGGCTATCTTGTTTATGCATCCGGCGAAGTAGAGCTACAAGAGCGAATTAATCACCTTGCCGTAACAAAAGCGCAAGGACTCCCTTTCTTTGGCTGCTCCATATATCCACATGGCTTCGTGATGTTCAGAGAGCCTATTACAGGCACAATTGAAATTCAAGAGGAGGATACTCTCTAGTGAGCAAGCGATCTTGCAATGTGAGCTTTTTCATCTCTGCCATGACTCTCAGAACTGAGAATGTACGTGCTTTCTTGTAACGGCGTTTCCTCTGGCGTAGACACTACCTATCCTTTCTTTGATTACATACTATTTCTAGCAACTAACTGGGCTTATTTCCCCACACGCTTAAGCAATACCAGATGCCACGAAAATCGTCTGACTCCATTTCTTTCAATGCCTGATTACAAAGTTCTGCTAGCTCACTTTCACCGATGGGATTCATTTTATGTAGAAACGGTTGGGAGAGTAGAAGACCGATTTGAAAGTTTTGATACATAGAGCCATGTGCATCTCCATCTGCAGAAAAATCTATAGCAAAGGATTTGTGACGAATATGTTGAAAGCCAGCCTTGAGAAGAAAACTGCCTAACATAGGCGTGATACCAATTTGTGTGCCAGTTGGTGAAAACAATTGACCTGTGAGGTAGAGAGAATGTGCCATCATAACCTGCAATTTCTCAAACGCAGAACCGTTGCTAATGGCAAACTCACTCTCAGTAAGGCGCACAATTCCACCAGGTCGCGTAATTCTCATGCATTCTTTTAGCAGATTGGGCCAGGATGCTTTGGGCATAAATGTAAAGAGAAGACGAGCGTTCACAAAATCAAAGGTATTATCAGGAAAGTCTAGTGGTTGGCGAATATCCATTATACGAAAAGTTGCACTAGGCCATTTCCTGCTATTAGCGTAATTGACCATCTTTTCGCTAAGATCAATCCCTACGACTTCCATATGTCGATACGCATAAGCCAGATCAAGTGCCCATTCACCTGGCCCACAGGCTAGATCAAGAACTTTGTCTATCTTAGAAGGATCAACATTATCAGGAAGCAAGCTACCCATTTCTCTTGTCAGAAGGTGATCTTGAATGGTAAGCCTGCTCATCTCCGCAGCACTCTCAGCATTAAAGATGTATGTGTTTGCTTGTTGCGGAACTTCTTCCGATGCAGACATTTTGCTCTATCCTTTGCTTGATATCTTATTTAACGCATTGCATTTCTGGGATAACGCACATCATGCTCCGGCTTCGCAAGCACATTTTGTAGTTCGATGGTTTTGCCGCGCTGTGGACTAACTGATATTTTCGCGATGGGCGTTTGCAGAAGTTCTTCCAGGCGCTTCAGGTATATCCTTGCCGCGCAGGGAACCTCCTCATACGTGTTAATGCCAGTTGTGCTGCACTGCCAGCCTTCCATCTCTTCATAGATGGGTTCACATGCAGCGAGATCGCTTAATGTTGCGGGAACACTATGGATAACTTTTCCGCGCAGCGTATAAGCGGTACAAATTTTGATGGTGGGGAAGGTATCAAGCACATCGAGTTTTGTGATGATTGCTGCATCAAGGCCATTGATCTGAGCTACAAAGCGACCAGCCACCGCATCAAACCAACCACAACGCCGTTCGCGTCCTGTGTTCGTGCCGTACTCATGACCACGATCACGCAGAATATGGCCCATATCATCAAACAACCCTGTCGGCATTGGTCCACTACCAACTCTCGTAATATATGCCTTATACACCCCTATAACACGATCAATCGAACGTGCTGGCAAGCCTGCGCCAACCGCTGCATTTGACGCCATTGTTGAGGATGAGGTCACAAAAGGGTAGGTTCCAAAATCTATGTCCAGTAATGCTCCCTGTGCGCCTTCGAGCAGAATGGTTTTACGGTCAAAGAGGGCATCGTGCAACATCTTCTGTGTGTCCGCAATGTGTGGGCGAAGCTGCAAGCCGTAGTTAAAATATTCACCATGAATCTCTTCGAGTGAAAGTGGAGGTTGTCCGTAAATTTGTGTAAGCATGCGGTTCTTGTGCTGAAGAATAGTGGAGAGCTTGGCGCGGAAGGTATCGACATCGAGGAGGTCCGCCATACGAATACCTGTACGAGCATGCTTATCTACATAAGCCGGACCAATACCGCGTTGAGTGCTATCAATCTTGTCTGCTCCGCGTGCCTCTTCCTCCATACGGTCTAAGAGAAAGTGGTAGGGCATAACCACATGTGCACGTTCACTAATATAGAGATGTGAGACATCTATACCTTTGCTTTGTAGTTCATCCATCTCCTGAATCAAGCCCTTGGGATCAACCACAACGCCGTTGCCGATAATACAGGTTGTATTGGGGTAGAGAATGCCGGATGGAACAAGACGAAACGCAAACTCGCCTTTCTCATGCACAACGCGATGACCCGCGTTGCTTCCTCCTTGATAACGCACCACAAAGTCTGCATGCATTGAAAGTTCGTCTACAATTTTTCCTTTGCCTTCGTCGCCCCATTGTGCTCCGATAACTGCTACTACCACCATGATATGGTTTCCTCTCAGTGTTCTAGTTCTATCTGCTTGTTGGAAATGTTTCGTGTTTGTATGGCACATAAGCCCGTGTTACATTACAACCTGTAAGCCTCAACTGTCAAGGCCGTTGAATGTAATTTAACAAAAGCTGATCGGTAATCTGTTCAATGGGAGCACGATCATCGCTGAATACGAGCCCTCCATCTGCATGTCCTTGTGTCACCGCTGGCACTACTTCATTCGCAACCTGGCCCATTACCGTCGTTGGTGGAATAGTCGTGAGGCTGGAGCGAAAGGTCTCTATCGAAGTACGATTCATCGTTCCCATGACCTCCGTGTTGAAGGTACCAGGAACATTAAACACGTAGACGCTGGGAAATATCTGACTCATTGTGTTGACAAATGCCTGTACGAGCCTGAAATCATGGGTCGTATGGCCTGTATTGATTGCTACAACACCCTGTGAAGACAGGTGTGAATGAATCGAAGTAAAAAACTCGCGTGTAGTAAGTTGAAACGGAATGTACGGTTGTTGATAGGCATCAATGGCGACAACATCGTACTGTTCGTGCGTCGTGGCTAAATATGTGCGTCCATCTTCTACATGGACGTGCAAGTTTGGCTCATTCATAGCAAAATATTTGTGCGCGACATCGACAATCGTCGGGTCAATTTCTACTCCATCTATTGGTACAGGGCCGTACACCTTGGTAAACTGACGCGCAATTGTACCGCCTGCAAGCCCGATAATCCCCACACGATGTAACTTATTCGGCGTAAAACCTGCATTGAAATAGGGTGCAGCGAGAAAATAGTCCCAATACCATCCTGTAAGCACGGTATTGGGATTAGAGTAGTAAATTGAGTGTATCGCCTGCCCTTCATTGAGAATAAGCTCTCGTGTGCCATCAGGTGTCTGCGTAACCTGTATATAGTTATAGTACGACTCTTTATCATACACTAAATGCGGAATATCCTTAAGTGGTCCTAACGGAAGCAGCAAAGCAATCCCCACAAGCAAGAAGGATGGTCGCCAAACCGGGCGTAGCCCCCATAGTGAGGCCGCGAAGAGCAGTACACCAAAGATGAGTAATGTCCGTCGTACACCAAAGGTTGGTATAAGCCATAGAACAGGCAGAAACGCACCGAGAATACTACCAAAGGTCGAAATGGCATACAACGAGCCGCTTGAGCGTCCACTATTTGCAACATCTTTTGTAAGCAGGCGAATTGCAAACGGAGAGACAATGCCAAGTAGTGTGACAGGAACCGCGAAGAGAAGAATTGTACCAACGAGAGAACTGACGAAAATACCTACGGAAACCTGCTCTAGGCCAGTAACCGACCATTCTAGAATTCGTTGACTCACAAGGGGAATAAGAGATGTTGCGAGCGCGGCAACTCCTGTAATAACGCAAAGCACCTGCTCAGATGGATAGCGATCTGCTACTCGTCCTCCCACAAAGTAGCCAACGGTGAGATATATGAGGATTAACCCAATGAGGCTTGCCCATACAAGTAGCGAGGTACCGAAGTACGGTTCCATGAGCCGTTCAGCACACATCTCTAAGGCAAGGCTTGTCATGCCGCTCACACATACTAATACAATCAGAAAGTATTTCATTACTGCTCCGCCTGGCGTGCTTACACGTTATTGAAACTGGAAGCGAATCTTGATAGTTGCGAAAGCTGGAGTGGTAGCTGTCGCAAATTGGTCTTGTGAGGCCTGTAACTCCAGGATATATGCCTTGCCCTGGTGAACATTTGCATAGACCTCAACAAGTTCTTTCTGCTGCGTTGCTCCCTGATACGTGATGACCTCTTTAAACCACGTCTCACCACCAATAGAGTCTGTTGCCGCGGGAGTGACAACTGTATAGCCATTCTTTCCTGCAAAATTTTGCTGTAGGTCATTGGCAACAAGATCAGTTGGACTACTCGCGGTTGCTCCAAGTGCTTTGAATATTGCTGTTTGATCTGGTGCTGAAGGATTAACAAACTGAACACCCTGCACACCAGTAAGCGGTATGGCTGACCATCCCTGCGGATACTGAGTAGAAAAGCCATTCGCAGCACACAACTGTCCACAATATGCAAATCCAGGATCAGGTGTTGCAGTAGGTACAGCCGTTGGAGTAGGCGCTGTAGTTGCCGTTGGCGCGATTGTCGCCGTAGGTACTTCTGACGTTGCTGTTGGAACAGTAGTGACTGTTGAAGCTGGCCCTTGTGTTTGTGTGTCCTTCGGTGCAGCGTTTCGTCCTTTTAGAATGTAAAGTGTGCCTAAGCCAACAACGCTAAGAAGCGTAATAACGAGGCAAATGCTAACAATAAATATGACGGCGCCATTTCGTTGTTTCTGAGGCGCTAGAGGTACATTCCGATATCCTTGTCCCGCTGGTACAGGCGGTTGAGGATATGCTTGTCCGGCAAAATTTCCAGGGTGGAGTGGCTGTCCTAGAGGCGGTTGACCAGGGAATCCATATCCTACAGGAGCGCCTTGAGGTGGATAGGCACCAGATGGAGGTGTCATAGGATAGAGCGGTTGCTGATAGCCCCCATTGGGATTACTTGGAACTACCGACATTGCCTCTGTTGCATCTCGATAAAACCCCGTACTTTGGCTAGAGGCAGAGGATGGTATTGGCTGTTGTGGCAGATGTGGCAGAGATGCTGAAGCTGGAAATGAAGCGCCATTGATTGATGGAGGAACCCCATAGGCGTTTTGCGTCCCAACGTTTCCACTGTTTGGATATGATGAATTCAGACGTCCACTCTGCGGCGGAGGTGTGTGTACCATCTCAGTGGGAAGTGCTTGAGGAGCAGCGATTGAAGTGCCGCATTGCCCACAGAATGCCTCTTCTAAACTAACCTCGTTTCCACATCTTGGACATTTCATGCGCGTATCTCATCCTTACTCTGTCGCGTTATTTGTTGTAGAGTCTTATGTATGTATGTAAGGCGTATTATAGCTTATTTGTAGTGCGCTGACTACCTGATTAGCTGATTGTCTTATCACTGGATGTTGCCTCAAGAACTACAGGGACTCTTTGTAGTCCCTCCTTCTCAAAATGATGATAAGCAACTATTGAAGAGAGTGCAATACGTCCTTCTGCTGATGCATCAGTAAATGGCCCACGAATAATGCACCATACCCACGGAATGCATTGTTCTTTATTCACGCGTTTCATATTCTCACGGTCAGTGCTGCTGGCATTTGCAAAACCCGTTGGATGACTATGATAGACGCCAATAATGCCGTCTGGATGCTCCATCTCAACCATCAACAAATCTTCTGGTGCGAACTCAAAATACACCGGAGAAGCGAAGATGTTACGCAAAGGATGCGCCTGTTCAACGTGCCAATTCCCTTGCTCATCCATTGTGCCTAGCAGAACACCGCACGCTTCAATAGTACTACGATGATAAACATCTACGAATAACGCTTTTTGGGCTTCAATACTAAGAGAAATGTATACCTTGGTCGATTGTTTCATAAATATGGTGCTTGTCTTCCCCATGTCTCCGAAATGTAGCGACGTTGTAACAGGTGAGGTTCCTGCCTTGTACAATCCTACCTCAATACTTTTCTACTATATCACATGATGGAATACAAAAGGGTTCTGACGCAAAGTGAGTGGTAAGCCCATCAGAAGAGAGAAAACAGAGCTTTGTGCAGCCTCTCTCAACGTTTCATTTCTCATGACGCCACACAGAGCACTCGCGTTCGGAGCAAATCGAACTTCGCTCGTCCATACATACTCCTTTTCATCAATTTCAGCCGATTGACGGCTCCTTCTACGGGTCCTTGATTCCATTTCAGGCTCAATCCCGCCCGTACAGCCGCTTCGTCTCGGAGCAGTCCTTTCGCGAAGCTCACCAATTCTTCAATTGTACTGCTTTGGACCTGCTCGAGCCACTCCGTGAATCCCTCATCAGTGTGTTGATGGAGCAAAAGAACGAGTGCTTGCGCAAGCTGATAGATCAAGGCAAACTCTCCCTCGCTTTGACACAACCGTGTCCGCTGCTCTTGTTGCCTGGGACTCAGACGCTCTACAGGCAAAAGAAACCACCAGCGAATCTGGCTTGGGGCAGGAACTTTCTCTTTCAGTGGTTTTGGTTGCATTGTTTGGTATCTCCCCGTCTCCGCTTTCACCCCTGCGTGTTGCCGAAGTTGGGTCACATAATTCGTCACGACTGAGCAACAGTCGGTATAGCCTTGGGCACGCATCTCGCAATACAATTGCAAGGAATTGTCACATCCTTCCTCTGTAAAGCGGCGGTTGAGAAAGACTTTGTAGCGAGCAAGCTTGGCGGAACGCTGCTTATACACAGGCGGCTGAGGTGGCCCCTTCATCGCCTGCCGGACGGTCTTGCGACCCATCTGCAACTGACGAGCAATCTCGGTCTCATTCAACCCTTGCTCATGTAGTGCAATGATCTGCTCGTAGACCGCTATTCTCCGCTGTTGACTCACCTGTTTGTCGGATTCGTGCCGTTGAAATGGCAATGCTTGCTGCTCATCTGACTGAAGTCCTTCATTGGTTTCACCGAAGATGTGTTTGATGGTAGGATAGTGCCGATGCATGATGCGTTCAAGTGTCTCACCCAGGTTTTGCGAGAGGTGAAAGCGATCTGCAACTTGGACAGCGTGTGGGGCAGCTTCTCGAACGGCCTCTGTGTAGGCACTCGCACGTGTAGGCACTCGCACGGTCTCGGCTCACTACCTGGACTCCCGAATGAGCTTTGAGCCACGTTGCAAGTGTTGCCTTTTCACGATCTGGTAAGAGATCGACTGGGCACGAGCGTTCCAAGTCGACGAGAATCGTGCCATATTGCTCTCCTTTGCGCAGGGGTCGGGTAAGGGAATGGCGTTACCGCCATCCCTCCCCTAAGAACCGTACTGGTGAATTTCTCCACATACGGCTCAAGCCTTTCATTCCGCCCGTGTGACCGGACGCGGTTTCCCGACGGAGATGCCCTGGCTGTGGATTTGCCAATGGCAGGTGGGATGCAACAAGACGCGGTTTTCTCCCCGATCTGATCCTCCTTTGGATCGCCACAGAATGTGGTGACTGTGCCAGCCAGTGATCTTGGTGATCTTTTGTTGGCAGACTGGGCAGAGACCAGCTTGTTCTTTCCATAAATGCAGAAGCCATCGTTTCCCTTTGAGTGTCGCCGCCATGTGCAGATCAAGCCGTTTCTCGAAGTAGGGTTCCCAGGCCGGGTCGTGCGGGTTAGCCTCTGCGCGGATTTTCGTATGCCGCTGGATGCGGATGGACGAAGCTGCGAAGAGCCGTATCGCACGCATCTGCCCGTCATCTTCTTTGAGCATCCCTGTGAACACCCAATGGTTCATGCCGACCTGACAAAAGTATTTGGCTTTTATCCAGCGGCGTGGTTTGTTGCGGTGCCTTCGGCGTGCCCAGGCCCACAGGGCCTGGAAGATGGCATGATCGACGTCGTGAAACACTTGTTTACTCACCACATGACGGTGATACATGGCCCATCCGCGTATCTGCGGGTTGAGGTCTGAGATCAACTCTGCCGCCGTTTCGCTTCGGCTCTCTTTGATACGTTGGCGTATCAAAGAGAGGAACGCTTTGACGTTCTTCTTGGACGGAGTGATGAAAAACTTGGTGTGTTTTCCTTCGTGGTATCGTCTGACCGTTTGGCCGAGGAAGTCGAAGCCTTGATCGATGTGCGTGATGATGGTCTTTTCTGGTGAAAGCTCTAGTCCGCGTTCGCGGAGGAATTGCTCCACCAGAGGCTTGACCTCGTGTTCCAGGAGTTCTTGCGATGCTCCTGTGACTACAAAATCATCGGCGTATCTCACCAGGTTCACTTTTGCATGGATACCGGCTTTTCTCCGTTTCGGGAAGTGTGTGGCTAAGAGTTTTTCCAGCCCATCGAGGGCCATGTTCGCAATCACGGGCGAGCAAATCCCCCCTTGTGGGGTGCCCTCCTCGGTCGGGTAGAGGCGACGGTTTTCCATATATCCTGCTTTCAACCACTTCTTGAGGATGGCCTTGTCCATGGGAATATGGGCTAAGAGCCATGCATGCGAAATTTGATCGAAGCAGGAACGGATATCTGCCTCCAATATCCATGCAGCGCGGTCGCGTTTGCAGAGAACAATGAAGCAGGCTTCTATGGCATCTGCCGTTGACCGTGCTGGTCGGAACCCGTAGGAGTTGGGGTCTGCTGTGGTCTCTGCCACTGGTTGGAGTGCCAGCAAGTAAAGAGCTTGCATGGCTCTATCCTTCATACAAGGAATACCCAGGGCGCGCTTGCGGCCATTGCTCTTTGGAATGTAGATTCGCCGTAACGGTTGAGGGTGATAGCCTCTCTGTTGCAGCGAATGGATGGCTTCCACCTTTTGCTCCGGTGTTTTCCAGGTCACCCCATCTACACCAGGAGTGCGTTTGCCAGTATTCTCCGTCACTCGTCTGACAGCAAGAGCTTTGCCGCTAAACGAGTGTGTCAGCAAGCGTTGCAAGGCTTTCACCTTACCCCATTTGCCTTGTTGGGTTGCCTGCGTGATACGGGCTTGGAGTCGACGAACGGTGCGTTCGGCATGACGCCAGTTGATGGTGTGCCATGCCCATGCATCGCTGGGGGTCGCACCAACAGAGGGGTCTGAGGTTGATACCTCGGTCGTTTCTGTTACCATCTGCTTTACCTCCTTAATCGATGAGTCAAACGTTCTCACGCTGAAAGACCAGAGGGAAGTCTGCTCGCTTTCGCGCGGGGTGATGTTCTCGTTGGAGGCAACCCCTGTCCACTCCATTACAGAGTGGCCTTCGCTTTTTCCCTCATCCTGTACCGACTATGCTTCAAGTAGCATCTTGCGATGTACCTTCCTACCAAGCAGGAGCATAATCGGCTTACCACGTTCCACAGGTGTACCAGATATGGGTTAGGCTCCGCCTCTTCGCCGGTGGTTCTACTGTCTGCGTCAGGAGAATTTTGAACCCCTAAACCAACCACGTTCCCGTTTGGGCAAGCCTCTCAGCACCTTTGGCTTGGCATCGATGACGACGTTTATCAGCGGTTCACCTGTGTTAGCCATACCATATTTCGCCCTTGCTCCCCAACTGCTTGATGCTAGCAGTCACCCCGTCCCCTCACGGGTTCGAGATCACCCTTGCGGGTGCAGCTACGTTGTCCCAAGCGCACTTGATTCAGCCTGGTAGGGCACTGGGGGCAGAACCCCAGGTAAGAGCCTCCTTTCCAGAGTCCTTACAGCTACACCTGTAGCTTCGTGTCGCACCAAAATCATCGACCCCTAGTACGTTGGGAGTAGCCCTCTTGGGAACTTCTGTCGAGCGGCTCAAGCGAAGCAACGGATCAGCACTGACGGAAAGTCCCACTTTCTGAGCTAAGCGAACGCCAGCTTTTCCACCCAGAGCAAGACCAATCGCTTGCAACTGGGTGTTACAGCGCGTGGTTCGTCTCGCATAGGCTTGGATTTGCTCACCCAGTCGTTCGGCAAAGGTCCACCGAGAACACTCTGTATTTGTGCAAACGAAACGGCGCACGTGTAAGATGATTTGCACATGCAGAGTGGTCCAACTGAGGTCTTGAACAGTACGTGTGTAATAGCAGTGAACCCGACTGGAAGGAGTTTGACACAGGGAACAAGAAACTGTGAGCGTTGTGCTGTGAACGTGAAGGATGAGGTGTTGCTGATGCACTTCGAGGTGGGTCAATTTCAAATCAGGACAAGGAAGTAACAAAGAATCTACATTGATGTGGGTAATATATTCCTCCTCGCTTCATCTTTCTGATCAAAGAGAAGCTACTAAATATACGTATGAGAGTTGAAGAGGTTACCACTAACTTTGCGTCGTGTTACTCGCTCTTTTCCAAGTAGCTATTAGTAAAGCACTTGTTACAGGGCTAGAGATTGCGTGTGGATGCAATGGTAGACCAAAGAAAACACGTCGTAATTTGACCTCTTCCTTCATACGAAACTGGGCACTAATTATTGCACTTCTTGTAGCGGGAAGATTGGGTCTCTCAGGTATAGAGCCAACACGCTTCAATATATGATTTGCAGTGGCTACTTTGGGCCTTGCAGTCTCTGTGCCAGTATTTCCTTTCGTGTCTCGTGCCATCACACGAGCAATTAGACAGCACACGATACCAGCTATCTCTGCAAATGCTGGCAGGCGCAGATTTCTCTTTCAATCAGTAGCAGTTGCTGTTGGTATTGTCGGCTTCTCACTCGTTAATGCGAAAGCTGCTCTCGCCTGCGGTGGTCCGGTACCACACCATCCAACGCCTCCACGTTACATAAATTGTGATGAAGTTCAGTGCTTTGAAACTGGACAGGAGAAATGCCAAAACCATTATCTGTACGCTCAACAAAACTGCTATGATTACTATAATACGGAATACTGTTTCTACGAATATATTGTAATAGGCGAGTGTTAGAATAGCTTCATAGGAGGTACAGTAATGGAAAGCAAGAGCAACACTGGAAACGTCACAGTTCATATCGTTGCATTCCAAAGGGATGATCCACGCTATCAGTTAGCAAGTGGGAAGGGAAATAAAGGTCTATCAATTGCCCAATTGCGGAAAAGATTTGGGGGAGACGAAGGAGAGATACCTGATCCGTATCATGGACATATGCATCATATGAGTTGGAATAATTGGTTTTCTTGGAGGGGGGCAATGACAGCCTGCACATCGAATAATACTACCTCTTCCTCTCAAATGTATACACAAGGTAACGAGCCATACTTACATCCAGGAAACTACGATCAATCATTTCTCGCAAAGACCGCTGATGTAAAACAAATTTGGGATTTTACAAACTTTGACCAAGTGAATAATGGCTTAAGTGCGATCAGAAACGCATTGAATGATTTCCAGTTCACGTACAACAAGTCCCTTTATCCTGTTATAGGTCTACGAGGGGAGTCTGCCGTTATTTGTGGGCTTGATGATGCAATGTGGAAAAAATATCATCTAACTCTTTTTCTCAATTCCACAACCACTGTAGCAACAGATAATAATCCACTTTATAGCAGTACAACGGCGAATATCGCAACTAAAACACCTAACGACCTTGAGAAATTTTATAAGGATACTAGTCTACAAGCACTTCAAAAACGAGGTGCACATATTTCGGTCTGTCATCAAGCTCTTTCCACATTTGCAGAAATCCTTTCAGGACCATCCAACGGAACACCTGAGTCAATTTATAAGGAATTAGCAGCTCACCTTGTCCCTGACGCTCAACAAACTCCTTCGGGAAGCTCGCTTATTGCTGTAGCACACATCTTGGTTTTACTTATGCTAAGCAATAATGTGTAACACTTTCCAATTTAAAAGTCAGTTGATAAGGTCACCTTTTGATAGTCACTTTAAGAGTAATAAGATTGTCATTAGGTATTGAGAAACTAATAGAGTAGTAGAGGCCTTTGAGTACGAATGGACCGGATTACGGTTCTGACGCAAAGTCCGTGGTAAACTCTTCAATATTATTAGGGAGAATTTGTTTCACCTCTCTTTGCCAGCGTCGCCAAGGAAAGTTTCTTCTATCGCTCACTTATGCTGATGAGCTTACCAGCATAATTGCGTCAGAGCCTACAAAAGAACGCTAGGAAGCTAAAATTGCTAAAGGCCATTTAAAAGTCGCCAAATGGGAATTTTATAGAGCAAGGGCACCCACAGCTCCTTGACTAAGAGAAAATGCGATGCATATACTGACTCTATACCCCACATATTTACACTGTGGCTTCATACCTGGTTGAAGGGTGAGCATAGAACAAAGATAGAAGGAATCTATATGTTGCTTACTACACGGATGCTCCAGTCTCGTATCAGTGAATTAGGAAATGTTGCTGAAGGTCAGGCTATGCCCGTTGCCCCCGTTTATATAGCAGCCGCACAAGGTCCAATGACACCGCCACCTGCTACACCACTGACCGATGCAATTTCATGGCAGCAGGTGGAAAAGGGTCAGATATGGGGAAGAACGCATAGTACAAGCTGGCTTGCCTTTCAGCTTCCTGCAACAACTGTTCCCACAACAATACATCTGGACTGGAATACGAGTAGGGAAGATAGCCTGCTTCTTGTAGTCGAAGCAACGGTATTTCTGGATGGTCGTGCCATTGGTGGACTCGATTATCGCCACCTTTTTCTGCTCCTTCCTGAACAAGCTTATGATGGGCAACCTCATAGAATCACCATACAAGCGTATACAGGTGTGCCACACCCCTTTGGCGGAATTACTCTACGGCAGAGAAATATCGCGCTCTGGCAACTCTATTTTCTAATGCTTACCACGTTTGAAGCTCTTCAAACGATGGATGAGCACGAACGGATTCGGCACAGCTTGCTGGAACAGCTTAATACTGCATATACCATGCTTGACCTTCGCGAAGGATGGTATAGCGAACGTTTTGTTGCCTCGGCGTCTTCGGCATACGACCATGTGCAGAACGCTCTCAACGAATACGCAGAGGACAACAACCAACCACGTGTTACGCTCAGTGGACATGCTCACCTCGATGTTGGCTGGTTGTGGCCCTATTGGAGAACGCGTCAGAAGATTGCGCATACTATCTCGAACGTACTCAATTTGATGGATCGCTACCCGCAATTGCATTATAGTCAAAGCCAGCCACAAGTGCTGCAATGGCTCAAAGAGGACATGCCAGAAATCTATGCACGTGTCAAGCAACGGATTGCCGAGGGGCGATTTGAACTAGCCGGTGCCATGTGGGTTGAAGCCGATTGTAATCTGACATCGGGCGAGTCGCTTGTGCGCCAGATTATGCATGGGACACGCTTTACGCAACAAGAGTTTGGAGTTACACCACATCATATCTGGCTGCCCGATGTCTTTGGCTATAGTGCTGCCCTACCTCAAATCATGCGTGGCTGTGACATTCCAGTATTTATGACCACAAAGATTAGCTGGAATCAGTTCAATCGTATGCCCTGTGATACCTTTCGATGGCGTGGCATTGATGGCTCGGAAGTCCTGACGCATTTTGTGACTGCACCAGACCCACATGTCGCAAACACCTACTATACCTACAATGGACCATTACGCGCACATGATATGACTGGAACGTGGGCAAATTATCGTCAGCAAGCACTGAACGATAACTTGCTCTATCTCGCTGGCTGGGGTGATGGTGGCGGGGGTCCAACTGAAGAAATGCTGCAGACCTCACAGGTACTTGCTGATATTCCCAACTTTCCCCTTGTGCGTTGGGGAACGGTTGATGACTACTTCTCTTCGCTCTACGAACGTGTATGGGAACAGCCACAATTACCTCGCTGGGTTGGTGAGTTATACCTTGAGTATCATCGTGGTACCTACACATCACAGGCGCGCATCAAACAGCTCAACCGACGTTCAGAGCTATTCTATCGAGATATAGAGCTACTTAATGCTTGGGCGAGTCTCTATGGAATGCCTTCGCGCCAGGAGCAATTGAACAAAGGCTGGCAACTTCTGCTACTCAATCAATTTCATGATGTACTTCCCGGCTCTTCCATTCGCGAGGTATATGACGATGCTGAACGTATCTATGCTGAAGCGAAAAGCATTGGTGAGCAGATACGCAGTGAAGCACTCGACGTATTGAGTGAGCATCTCGGACTAGCGGAACGCAAAATTGCCTTCTTCAATACACTGCCCTGGGAACGGACAGAGCCTCTACAAATTCCAGGCTCTTTCATGGCTGATGTAGCTGGAACACAGAAAACGACAGAGTGGGATGGCAACGACATTGTGCTGGTCGATGGCGTTGCTATGCCGCCGTGTGGAGTCAGCATTTTTTCTGAGCCAAACATTGCTCCTGACGAAGCTTCTGAGCAGACTTGTTCTATACATTCGAGCAAAGAAGGCTATATCACGCTTCACAATGTCTATTATGCTCTTACCCTCAATACCCATGGAGAGATACAGCGTCTGTACGACAAACGTGCTGAGCGCGCTGTCTTTGTCGAAGGACAAACAGGCAACCAATTGATTGCTTATGAAGATAGGCCGCTCAACTTTGACGCCTGGGATATTGACTTGTTCTACGAAGAAAAGCCCTATCCGTTGCATGACACTCCTGTGTTTCGTATAGTCGAAGAAGGACCGGTGCGTGTGACTGTTGAGGTTGAACGTCACTATCTGCAGTCTCGTATCACACAACGTATCTCGCTCTGGCGTATCTCACCACGCATCGACATTGCCACAGAAATTGATTGGCATGAGCATCAGACGCTGCTGAAAGCTGTCTTTCCGCTTGCGCTTAATAGTGCAAGAGCAACCTATGAAATTCAGTTTGGCAGCGTCGAGCGCCCAACACATCGTAATACTTCATGGGACATGGCACGTTTTGAGGTATGCGCTCATCGTTGGGCCGATGTGAGTGAGGGAGGTTATGGAGTAAGTTTGCTCAACGATAGCAAATATGGACACGACTGTCACGACAATGTGCTACGGCTAACTCTGCTCAAATCTGGCGTATACCCTGATCCTGACGCGGATCAGGGTATACATCGCTTCACCTATAGCCTACTACCGCATCAAGGCGATTGGCGTGACGCGCAGACGGTACGCCGCGCTTACGAACTGAACGTACCAGCGTTTGTACTCAGCAAATCGCCCGCGGAAAAAGCGTCTGAACCCAAACTAAATGTGCTGACCATTGAAGCGTATTCGCTGGTCTACACCAATTGTGATCACGTCGTCGTGGAGACGGTGAAGCCTGCCGAGGATGGGGATGGGCTAATCGTACGTTTGTATGAAGCGCACAACCAGCGTGGACATGGCACCTTGACGTTTGCTACCGCGATTTCTGCTGTGCAGGAATGTAATCTCTTGGAGTCACCATTACAAGAAGTACCGCACATGGAAAACAGCTTTGCATTCCAGGTGCGGCCCTTCGAGATAAAAACATTCCGTGTTCACCTTGAGCGTGGATAGCGCATATGTTTCCTATTTTTCTTGTTTTCCAGAAAGGAACTGTTCGGCGGTAATATTTCTCACATCGCTAATATGAGGCACAGTAATATCTGGAACGAAGCCATCAGGGAACTTTTCTAGCGAGTATTTGCCTTGCTTCACAAACACGGTAGTGAGTTTGTCGCCCATAATTCTCTTTGAATCGACAAGTATCTGTGGTTTATCGTCGATCATGACATAGTGATCGGCGGGATAATGCTTCATGATATCGTTGATTCTCTCTTGTTTGTGCGTATAAATCAAGACATGGCCTCCCACAGCGTCGGCAAGGTGACTATTTACGATTTTTTCTGCCTGGAAAATCAGGTCGCCATCTGAAACGACAACAGTTGTGCCGAGTGTTTTCAAATACGCGAGTGTCTCAAAAACGTATGGATAGAGCTTGTTGACAAAGGGGTAGTTATCAAAGATTGAATGCACGTGAAGATAGGTCTGCTCATCTAGCTCTGAAAGCGGCACTTGCTCACGAAGTCGCTTGAGCGATAGAGGAATATCAACCACGCTTTCCTCCTGGCGTACTTGTTCATAGATATCCCAGAAACGTTTGGTTAACGCTGGTCCTAGCTCCACTTGGAGATGTTCGTCAAAATCTTTCTTTACATCGTCGTTCGCTAACAGCGTGTTATCGACATCAAGTAAAAAGGCAAGTGTTGGCATTATGTACCTCTCCCAACTTCTCTGCATATAGCTATGCTGTAAGTATTCTCTTTAGAAAAAAGCGTAAGTAGTGACCATGCACAAAAGGCAGGCCAATGTACTCACTATACATGATTTACTACACGTATATCTTCTGTAATTTTTGTCAAGCACATAACAGGTACACGTTTATAACGTATGATAGCACTAGTATGCTGAAGATGCTTAAATACCTCTCCTCTTTTTTGAGAAGAAAAGTAAGCGTAGTTCTTACTGGTTAAGAAACGGTTAAGAAAGAGTAATATCTTAACCGCTTTCTTATAGAAATTACTACCCATTTGCGCTTTACTCTGATAGCTTTTTCGTTTATATTGTTAATACAAGGGTGCTATACATATTTTTTGTACAAGCCCAACCCAAGTTTACTCTAATACTTGTATTTTCCCTTGTATGTATTTTAGAAAGGAGCCTGTTGTACACAGTTAAGAGTATATTTTACCCCTCTCAGAGTACGCGATACAGAAATGTTTTTCTACTATCGCTTTCACCCCTTTTTAGAAAAATAATTGTGGAGGTTAACGACAAACTATGGCACGTCTTAGTCTAAAAACGCGCTATACCCTCATGTACGGGCTTATCGTCGCTACATTGATGATCGCCGGTATGGTTACATACTTGCAACCATTCAAGGCACATGCAAATCCTGTACAGCAGAACTTTAACCATTTCCAGAGTACCCATTTTAATGATGATGCGAACTACGACGACAATAATCCAACCCCCGGCTCAAATGCGCTCAGTCATCGTGCTAGTGCCGAAAGAGAAAGATACGATAATCTGGCATATCCAGGTAAATATGTCTCCTACAATCAAGCAATGAAAGCATATCAGTCCTGGTCAAGTGTGTCGAACACAGTTGCACCCAATGCGTATAACCCCTGGAAACTTGTTGGTCCTGTTGTCGGCAATGTTCCTGGTATTGTGACCTATACCGGCCGTTCAACAACCGTTTCTGGCCGCGAAACAGCAGTGGCTATTTCTAACCCTTGCACTGCCGCAAGCTGTCGTGTGTGGGTTGGAGCTGCTGGTGGTGGTGTTTGGGTGACAACAGATGCGCTTGCTCCTGTTCCTCATTGGACATCATCTTCCTATGGTATTCCATCTAATGCCATCGGCTCCCTCTTCGTCGATCCTACCACCCCTGATGGTCGTGTTATCTACGCTGGAACAGGCGAGGCAAACGGTTCTAGTGACTCTGAAGCGGGCGTTGGTCTCTACAAGTCGACCAACTACGGCGCGACCTGGAGACTTGTGCCAGGTAGTATTACAGCAGCTAAGAACCGCGCTATTGGTGCAGTTGCCGTTGATCCTGCGAACTCGAAGCATATACTCATAGGTACAGGTGTAGCTCGTCATGGTGCATCCTCTGTCAATGGTGGACGCTTTACACCGCCAGATGCGCCTGTGGTTGGCTTGTATGAGTCTATGAATGGTGGTCAGACGTTTACTTTGGTCTTTAGTAAAGAGTCCGATACCGTCAATCCTGGCTCACCTAATGGCAGTGACTTCTTCCGTGGTGGTGTAAGCAAGATTGTCTTTGACCGTACCGGTCTTGCAACTGGACTTCCATCACGCGTGTACTTCTCCGTTTTTGACTATGGTCTGTATCGCGAACTGGAAAATGAAGCTTTTGAACAGGTTTTTGCCTCGGCGGGTGCTGGTAGCATTGCAAACAGCTCGACCTCACGTACTGAGTTTGCGCTTGCTCCCATGGGCAAAAATTTGCGCATTTACCTTGGCGACCTTGCTACTGCGAATGCTGATTTCTACCGTGTTGATAATGCTAATGTCGCGGCCTCTAGCCTCACCAACGGCGTTAAAAATCCCGGCTGGACCAAGCTTTCTAACCCCACTCCAGGTACTCCTGGCTATAGCTCCTACAATTTCTGTGAGACGCAGTGTACCTATGATATGTGGATTGCCTCACCTCCAGGACAGCCTAATACCGTGTGGTATGGTGGCTCAATGCAGTACAGCGAAATCTTTACCACGACTCCTCCCTCTAACGGAAGATCAGTGATGCGTTCAACAAACGCTGGTGTCGATTTCACGGACATGACCAACGACACACAGAACCCACCACTTGGTATTCACCCCGACCAACACGCTGTAGCGTTTGTTCCAGGGAATCCTAATATCGCTTTCCTTAGTTCGGATGGTGGTCTTATCCGTAATGATGGTACGTTCACCGATGCATCGGCTCAATGTGCTACTCGTGGCTTGAAGAGTGCTGCTGATCTCGCGGACTGTCGGAGGTGGTTGCGTGCTATTCCTACAACCCTCTACAGTGATAATGCAGGTTTGGCAGACCTCCAGTTCCAGAGTGTATCTGTCAATCCCAAGAATCCCAAGAATGACCTCATTGGTGGTACGCAAGACAACGGTACGTGGTCGTACAATGCAAATGGTACTCCAAATTGGTTTGAGTCTGTTGGCGGTGATGGTGGTCAGTCCGTCATTGACGTAGGCAATCCTAACGTACGTATGCATACCTACTACGGACCTAACGTCGATGTGAACTTCAAAGCTACTGCTCCAACTGGCTGGGACTACATTTCTGATCCACTGGTAAATAGTAAAGAAGCTGCGTCCTTCTATGTTCCGTTGATTGGTGATCCACGAACGAGCGGTACAATGTTTGTTGGCCTACAGCACGTCTGGCGTACAACAGACAATGGCGGTTCACAAGCATATCTTGATAAGAATTGCAATGAATTGCTTCCTGCTCTCAAGTCTCCTTGTGGCGACTGGGTGCCATTGGGACCTGATCTAACAAGTACCTCCTTCGGTGCTGATAAGGGTGGTAGCTATGTAGTAGCTATCCAGCGTGCGCCTGGCAATACAAGCACAATGTGGACTGCCACGCGCTTAGGTCGTCTCTTCATTTCGACAAACGCTAATGCTGCTGATCCGAAAGCAGTGAATTTCACACGTATTGATACGGCAACCCAACCAGGGCGCTTTATCAGTGGTATTGCGGTTGACTCCAAAAATCCTTATCATGCCTACGTTTCGTTCTCCGGCTACGACGCGTATACTCCTGCGACACCAGGGCATGTGTTTGATGTGACCTATAACCCCCAGACCGGGAAGGCCACCTGGAAGAACCTCAGCAACAATCTGGGCGATCAACCCATTACGGGTATTGCCTTCGATAGTGCAAGAGGAAACGTGTACGTCTCAACCGACTTCGGCGTTGCTCAGTTGAGAAATGGTAGCACCTATTGGAGCCGCGCTGCGACAGGTCTACCTTTTGTAGCTGTTTACAGTCTGACTCTCTCAGAAAATGGACGCGTGCTTTATGCGGCGACTCATGGTCGCGGTGTCTGGCGTCTCGACATTTAACTGAAGCATCCTTCGGTTTTGTAGTCTAAAGAAGACAACGACAGTATGAACTAGGTCTCTATCCTTGCGGTCTCCCTGTTTCCCCCGCTAGGTTCATGTACTGTCGTTGTCTTCTTATGTTATGCTCTAAACAGAAATTACACCACAGGGTCCTACCTATGGAATGATGGAAACAAAAAATATGTTATGACAAAATAAGGTACTTCTCTATGAAAGTAGTTTTTCGCAGCAAAGATTTTGTGAGTGTCACAGCCGTCGGTTTAGGCTTTAATAATAGACGCCCTATGGCTGACTCCTGGCATTATCAAGGACGAGTGCAGCACCGCGATTGGCAAGGCACATTCGAGTGCTATTGGGAGAGAGGCGAAGACCCTACAAAACGCTCCCCTACGGAACTTGTGTGGACAGTACGTGGAGATGCTCGCCTATTTGGGCTTGCTGTGGCACTAAAATCACTAGGTTTTACCGTGGATGTCCTACAAGACGAGGCATAATAAATGTATGGATAATGAGAAAAAACAAAAACGTGTATTGTTACTTATGTCACCTGCAACCTATCGAGCTGGCGCATTTCTAAGTGCCGCACGACAGCTACAACTTGATGTTGTGGTCGGCATCGACCTGCCGGAAACACTCTCTGACTATTGGCATGTCCCTCTAGGAGTGGATTTTACAGATATACCTACCTCTGTTCGCACCATCGTCGAATATGCGCAACAGCATCCCTTTGACGCCATTCTCTCTGTCGATGATAGTGCGAGTGAGCTGGCTGCCCATGCGAGTGCTGCATTGGGACTAGCCCACAATTCACCAGAGTCAACAGAGGCTGCGCGTGATAAGTTCTTAATGCGGAGTATTATGTCTGCAGGTGGCGCACCCTGCCCTGTGTTTCGCCGCTTCTGGCTGAGCGATAATCCAAACTGGATTGCAACACAAGTCACTTATCCATGTGTCGTAAAACCACTACGTCTATCTGGTAGTAGAGGTGTTATACGTGCTGACAATCCGGCAGAATTTGTTTCTGCGTTTACGCGCCTAAAACGATATCTACTTGCTGAGGGCAACAAAGAACTGGAGACTGCATTCCTGGTCGAAGACTTTATCCCAGGTTTCGAGGTCGCGCTAGAAGGTATCGTGACGCATGGACAACTCAAAGTCCTGACCCTCTTTGACAAACCTGACCCGCTCGACGGTCCATTTTTTGAAGAGACGATCTATGTAACTCCATCAAGGTTAGCAGAGAATGTACAGCAAGCCGTCGCAGATGCCGTCGCGCTAGCCGCTGCCTCTCTTGGTTTACGCGAAGGCCCCGTTCATGCGGAATTGCGCGTGAATGAGCAAGGTCCCTGGATGTTAGAGATCGCTGGGCGTTCGATTGGTGGTCTCTGCTCGACCATCCTTGAATTTGGTGCTGGCATGTGTTTGGAAGAACTCATTCTGCGTCATGCCATCGGCGAAGAGATTAGCACAATTAGCCGTGAGAAACACGCTGCAGGTGTCATGATGATTCCGATACCCTCGGCAGGCATGCTCAAAGGTATGCATGGAATCGAAGCGGCTCAAGCTGTACCTTTGATTACAGGAGTCGAAATCACAGCGAAATTGAATCATCAACTGGTCCCTTTACCAGAAGGAGCGAGCTATCTTGGCTTCATCTTTGCGCGTGGCGAAACTCCTACCGAGGTAGAGGAGGCCATTCGTCAAGCCCATGCTCATCTCAAATTCGATATTAGGCGCGAAATACCTATGCTGAGATCTGTTGGCTAACCAAATCACTACAACAAGAAAAGGGAGATTTCTGATTGCTCAGAAATCTCCCTTTTCTTGTTGTATGAGGCTTTGAACTAGTAACGTCTCTCACCACGGTATCCACCGTCGCGATTGCCGCCACCTCCACGATAGCCACCACCGCCGTTGCCTCCACGATAGCCGCCGCCGCCGCCACCGCTACGGGGCTCACGGCGCTCGTTTGCCTCGTTCACGATGATTGTGCGACCTTGCAACGTCGAGTTGTTGAGCTGATTCATCGCGTTTTGTGCCTCTTGGTCATCACTCATCTCGACAAAGCCGAAGCCCTTACTGCGATTCATTTCGCGGTCGATAATAATTGTTGCTGAAAGGACCTGACCGTACTGGCTGAAAAGATCATTCAGCTCCTGGTCGGTTGTTGAATATGGCAATCTGCCTACATAAAGCTTCACTGAGATATGCTCCCACTGTGATGTCTTCAAACTTATTGCTGTCGGTAGAAACAACTTCTCACTGAACGATACAACAATACTCGACATCTCACACCCAGTATAACACAAGTTGACATATTTTTATTTCATTTCCCTACCAATATCAAGGCTTTCCAAAAGTCGTAGGTAGACGTGGTCGCCCGTTGCGCACCCAAATGGAACTTTTGCTACTCAAAAACCTTGCCCCCAGATACCTTTCTCTGATATGGTTGATAAACACTAATTGTTTGCTCTGAGTAGAAAGGAAAGGGCAGGCATGCACACAATTACAGATATAGAGAGTGTTATTTGATAGGTGGTAAAAATCTGTCAAATTGAGGTAAGAAGGAGGGAATTTTAAGTATGTCTGAAGCAATCGCAATAACACATGTAAAAGTGTTTGACGGCAAAGAATTGACCGATGAACGCACGGTGGTCATTGACAATGGTGTCATCTCTGATGCAACTACTGCTGAGAGGACTGTTGATGGTCAGCATGGCACCCTTCTCCCTGGCTTCATCGATTCCCATGTCCATCTTATGAGCGTACCTGATCTAGAGCAAGGGACGCAATGGGGCTGTACGACAATGCTCGATATGGGTTCGCCAGCTATGACGTTGACCGACTCACTACGTCATCGAAAAGGTTTGGCCGATATACGAGGCTCAGGAAACCCGGCCAGCGCTCCAGGAGGTATGCAGACGACCAAAATGGGCTTTCCTCCTTCTAGTGCTGTTACAGGCCCTGCCGATGCGGGTCGCTTTGTTGCCGATCGCGTTTTGGAAGGTGCTGATTACATAAAAGTTATCGTTGAGGATCCTCGCAAAATGGGTTCCGCTGCGCTTGATGTTTCAACAATCACCGCACTTGTAGAGAGCGCCCATAAGGCGAGTCTGAAAGTTATCGCTCATATATCCGTCTTAGCCGCACTCATGAATGCTGCTGATGCGGGAGTAGACATCATCACGCATGCTCCCCTCGACGCAGACGTTGATGAAAACCTGTCGTTCTCTCTTGCTAAGCGAGGCATCGTGTCGGTGCCGACGTTAACCATGATGCGTGCGGTGGCCAGTAGGGCAGAACGCATGCCGACGCATGGGGCTACCATAGATTATGCCCATGCTCGATCAACGGTGTCAGCTCTCCACCGGGCAGGCATAAAAATCCTGGCAGGGACTGACTCGAACACTGCACCTGCTTCACCCGCGCAGATTCAACACGGGGAGTCATTCCATGATGAATTACGTTTGCTTGTTGAGGCTGGGCTGACGCCCGTTGAAGCTCTGCGTTCTGCAACGCGCGTCCCTGCTGAGTTCTTTGGTTTCACGGACCGAGGTGTCATTGAGGCTGGTCGTCGGGCTGACCTTCTTCTCATTGATGGAGACCCGACCCAAGATATTGCTGCCACACGTGCAATTCGTGGTGTTTGGGCTGCAGGGGTGAAAGTTAGATAACAGAAAGCTAAAAGACTGAATATTCGTCAGCATCCTGGTCCTACCTCTCAGAGGATTGTGGCAAAAAGGGCGGAGGTGATCCGTCACGCTGACTGCCAGAATGTGTAAACCATCCGTGGCGAGGTGTGCGTTCGGCCTCAAGAGATTTCCACATTGTAGACAGAGAGCGTATCTAGCAGTAAAGGAGGACCCTACTATGCAGTGTCGTCTTGGAGAAACGAGCGGACGAGGTGTACGAGCCTGTCAGGGGAATTGAAGTTCACCGCATGACCCGCCCCTTGAACCACGACCAGCTGGCTGTTTGGTAAAAGATGGTTAACCTTCTCTACCCAATCCTGCGGCACAATTGGATCACGGGAACCGCGTACAACAAGGGTCGGGACGTGAACGGAAGGAAGATGCTCTTCCATTGGGTCCTCAAAGGCATATTGGAGCGTACGAATGGTCCTATGGATACCGGCCAGTGCATACTCGCGAAGCAAGACAGGCAGAAAGTGTAGCGGCTCACAGGGAGTATCACTCAACAAACGTCTTGCCTCCTGGTGGATTGTGCGAGCTTTCGGGTCCATCGTTGGACTTACAAGAATAGCTCGCTCGATGCACTGTGGGTAGCGTAAAGCGAAGTTTACAATGACTTGACATCCCATAGAGTTGCCCAGGAACGTTGCCGAAGGGAGTTCCATCGTCTGCATCCAGGCAGCTAGGGCGTCGGCTAACTCTGTGACGTTCAGGATATGAGACGGCTTTGCGCTTCTGCCAAATCCAGGAAGGTCGGGCAGGTAGACGTGGTAGTAGGGAGCGAGGCGTACAGCAGTCGGCATCATATAACCGCTAGAAACAGACAAACCATGGACGAGAACGACTGTTGGTGCATTGGTGGGCATGGGTTCTATGGAAAACCGAGTGTACATGGATAACCCATTCGTCGTCATGATACGCTTACGCTTTAATTTACCTTTACGTTCACTCAAAATGGACCCTCTTCTACAGATCAATATACCTCATGTATTAAGTACGATCCACACAGCTACTTTGGTTCACTAGTGGCATTCAATCTGTAGAAGAACTTTAGTTGCTGAAGTTATTTTCAGAAAAAATCATCCAGGTTATCCCAGTACTATAGGCCTATCAGTGCGATATTGACGAAAAAGTATGATGGATCATATAACTACTGATGAGGGTTTCTTCTGCCACTACCAGGTTCCGCTACAACTGACGGATTCCGCGGCGTGACAGGCCGAAGAGCGCGCCTGCGGTGAGGAATGCAGCACTGATGGGGAACATGATGGCTGGTCCAGTGTGCGTGACAAGGATACCAGTGAGCAGCACGGAGATGGGATACGAGCCGAGCGAGGCGAACATAATCACGCTCATGAGCCGTCCCAGTTGTGCACGAGGCAGCTTTTGCTGGATGAGCGTGATGAACAGCACGTTCGTGATACTATTGGTAAAGCCCATGATGAGCATACAAACGAGTGCGCCGATGAGGCCGCCCGCGTAAGGAACAAGCGCAATGGCGATTGCCTGGACGATGGCTACTAGCAAGGCGATTGCGCCGCGATGCGTCAATTTGCTGAGCAAGCCCGTCGCGATGCTGCCTATCAACGCGCCCGCACCGAAGGAGGAGAGCAGGAAACCAAAACCGGTCGCGCCTGCGTTCAACAGGCCGTGCGCGAGGGCAGGCAATGCTACCTCGACCATGCCGCCGAAAGTGAGATTGGCGACAACGGCGATGACGAACGCGACCTGCACCAGGGCCGAGGAACGGATGATCTGCCAGAAACCCAGCACTGACTCACGTTCATGTTCACTCCTACTTGCCTCTGTCGTTTCAGCCTGCTCCGTTGTTGGGGCAGCGTTTGCCGTCACTGCACTGGCAACTTTCTTTGAGCCCATCGCAGCCAGCGAAACGGCGGATATGACGAAGGTTCCCGCGTCAATTGCGAGCGCAATGCCGGGACTGACGGCACTGACAACGGCACCCGCGATACCGGAGCCAACGAGCGTCGCCAGTTGCGAAGAGGAAAAGTTCAGGCTGTTACCTGCCTGCAGGTCAGCGTCGTCCAGGATATCGGGTATCATGGTGAACGAGGCCGGAAGGAACAGACCCTCGAAGGCTCCCAGCGGAATGGCAACTACCAGCAGTTGCCAGAAGGTGGGGTGTTCCACGATGCCGAGTGCCGCGAGTATAGCGACCAGCAGGGCACGCACCGCGTCGGCTATCAGCATGACCCAGCGTGGGCGTATCTTATCGCTGAGTACTCCACCAAGCAGGATGGTTCCCATACGCGGCAGACCGTACCCCGTCAGAATGATGCCCAGTTCCTGCGGGTTGCCGCCCGTCGTCAGCACCAGCCAAGGCAGCGCAACCGCGTAAAAGGTATCACCCAGTGTCGAGATGGTCTGCCCTGCAAACAGCAACTGAAAATTGCGTACCTTGAGTGGCGAGAAAAGATTGCCCTGTTTTTGCTTTTCAGTAGCATGAGGTTTTGGATTGTCTAATGGAGTTGTGCTGTTTTCTGACCGTTCGCTTTCCTTCTTCTCGATACCGTGATCCATGGACGAAGACATAACGCGTCCTTTCTCTCTGTTTCTGGTCATGTAGAGATCAGAGTGGATTAGAAGACAGCGAGAATATGCAAGGTATGCATATCCAGAAGGACAGTAAGTTGTTCTGCACTCATCACATCCGTGAGCCTGGCGCAAATCACCGCTCTTCCATCGTGTTCAAGTACCTGATACGGTTCGATGATGCAACGTTCGTGTTGTACGAAAAACCGATGTACAAGAGGATGTGAGACAAAGGTGGTGGCGATATCTGATGTGCTCATGCCACATTTAGGGCATTCTGTCCGTACCCAGTAGCGGTCAGATGGCATCGGGAATGCGATACAACTGGAGTGAATAATGCTGACCAGGGCCGGTCCGTGACAGTGAAAGCACGTGCCTGTTGTCAGTGGTATCCAGACACGCTCTCCTATGTTCTGGAAGAGTCGCTTGATGGCAGGGCGAAATGAGCGAAAACCTTCCATTGAAATCAGGCCAGCAGAGGTACTCATATCGAAGTCGTAGCGGTTGGAGCATTCGGGACAACGCAGGCGCATATCAACACGTCCGTCGGGTTGTGTCTCGAAGATGCCAATCATGCGGTGTATGCCGCAGAGCCAGCACCACTGGCGTGTATCCCGCCATCCCTGTGCCTGCATCGGGTCAAGTGCCAAACCGACGCTTTCGGCAGCGACACGCAATTCGCCGTTCAGGACCTGCCGCAGTTGCTTGCGGGCGCGGTGCAGGCGTAATTCCAGTGCGCCGATGGTCAAGCCCAACTGGAGAGCCACCTCGCGCTGCTGCATTTCCGCGAGGTAGCACATCTCCAAGAGCTTGCGCGTCTCGGGTGAAAGATGCTCCATTGCGCGGTCGAGCAAGGTTGCTACATCCTGGTGGCTCAACTCTTCCATCGGATCAATGGCGAACGGGTCGGGGATATCGAGCAAGGCGTCGTGTTCGTTCTTCGTTTCGTCGTTGCTGGCGAGATTGGAGAGCGATTCGTGAAAATGTGGCGTTTTGTGGCGACGACAGACGTTGCGGCAGATGCCATCGAGCCATGCATTGAAACGCTGCGGGTCGCGCAGCTTCTCGGCATGCCGCCATGCTTCCATCATCGTTTCTTGCACAACATCATCGGCGATGTCAGGCGACATGCCGTTCAAGTGTGCCAGCCGCAGCAGACGCGGACGCGCCTCCGTGAAGACCTGCTCCATATCCGCGAGTAAAGCCGCTCGGCTGATAGTCATATTCCCATCATTGACCAGCAATTGATCGTATTGTGTCTGTTGTGTGTCTCTATCATTTTCAGCCATATCATCCTCCCTTTTCTACGTACCAGTCACGAAAAAGGTGCGATACCTTACGCGAAAAATGCGGTTATTTCGGGGAGCCTGACACTTGCAAGGACAATGTCGTTGCGAGAAGGAAAATTATCCCTGCAACGGAAGGATGACGGACGACCATTTTTCTTACACGTTTGGTGTGAAATAAAGAGGAACAGCAGTCAGAGTAAGTCCTGGCTCTAGAACAAATCGCCAGAAGAGGAGCAATGCGAGAAGCGTCAAGAAGCCTCCATTCTCGTCCGCCCTGTACCTCCACCGTTCGTCTGGGTTGCTACATGCATTGCTACATTGCTTACGGGAAGAGCTATGCAAGTATCGGCTGCGTAGATTCATCTTCTGCCCTGCATCTCTTCTTATTCGTCTCACTGTATCCACCACAGTATCCGTCATCCTTCAAGAAATCACGCCCTATTGCTGCTTTTATGAGTTGGTGTACGTATAAACGCCTTTTCTATCGGCCACTTATCGGATATATCCTATAAAAGGCTCGTTCCTTCTGCTACAATCCAATCCACCATCCAACTACCGTTCTCTCTGAGAGGTTCCTTTTGTGTATCACGAGATGGCTTGCTGTCGTCGTTCATGACAGTAATCTCTTCGGTATCTTTGCCCCTTTCGGACATTGCTTCGGACATCTCTTCGGACATCCTCTGTGAGGAACCAGCTGCTTATGCTAAAATGGGGCTGCTTGAGATGATGAGAGAGTGTACTGGAGGCGTTATGGTGAAGCTGAGCGAGCAGGAACTGAAGATGCTTATTAAGGGTGGAGAGACAAATACAGTTGAGCTAAAATTAGCTGCCCCTCGAGCAGTTGATTTAGCAGAGAGGCTCTGTGGGATGGCGAATGCTAGAGGGGGAATAGTGATTATTGGGATTGAAGACTCTACGCATAAGGTGGTGGGCGTGCCTGACGAGCGTATTGGAGAAACAATGGATGTCATCTTACGAGCTGCGCGGCAGGTGATCAAGCCAGAACTTGTGCTCAACCCTCCTGAGCCTGAAGTCTATGTAGTGGCTGGTAAAAAGCTGCTCGTTGTTACTATACCGTCAACAGATGGTCCAGTGTATCAAGCTGGTGGCATTTTTTGGATAAGGCAGGGAACTCAAACGAGGGCATTAAGTATGGCACATGCTACAGTGGCTACATTTTGAGGGTGAGTGGTGTATTCCTGACTCGTGTCGGATTTGGATTCCGAGCTATTTACTGCGGTGCCGTTCCACAACACTTCGCATCGTCTTCTTCCGCCATCCTTCCGCCATCCTTCCGCCATCCTTCCGCCATCCTTCCGCCTCCACTTATGAGAAGCCATACAGGTATGCTACAATAGGAAGGCTTTTGATCAGAATGAGAAGGTCAAGGGGAATGTTATGGTAAGACTGAGCGAGACAGAGCTGAAGGTGCTGATTCAAGGAGGAGAGACGAATACGGTCGAGTTGAAGGTGGCTGCTCCTCGAGCAACAGAGATGGCCGAACGCTTGTGCGGCATGGCGAATGCCCAGGGTGGCGTTGTTATTATTGGCGTCAAGGATGTCCATCATGAGATTGTGGGGGTGCCAGATAAGCGTATTGGGGAGACGTTGGACGTGGTTTTAAGGGCGGTTCGGCAAATGATCAAGCCCGAACTCGTGTTAGACCCTTCCGAGCCAGAAATTTATACGGTGGAGGGGAAAAAACTCGTGGTGGCCACCGTAAGGCCAAGTCACGGGCCCGTGTATCAGGCCCATGGAATTTATTGGGTGAGGCGTGGTACCCATACAGTATTGCTGGGTTTATCTGAATTGCTGGAAATGGCGAATGACCGAGGTCTGGTGGATTGGGAACACCAACCCGTCCGTAATGCAACAATGGAGGACCTTGACTTGGAGAAGGTCAAAGCGTATTTGATGCAACGCTCCACAAACGAGCACTATGCCAGTCGCTTCAACGATCTAGAGAGGACGTTGATCGGGATGGAGAGTGCGGTCAGGACAAATAATGACAAAGTGCTTCCTACTAATGCGGGGATGTTATTCTTCGGCTATGTGCCTCAGAAGCACATTATACAGAGCGATGTAGCTTGTGTTTTGTATCGAGAAACGATTGGTGCCAGTAGATATGCCGACCGCAGGTTTATTACAGGAACACTCCAGGATTTGATTGATGGGGCGGAATTGTTCCTGAGCCGGTATATTGCGGTGGGAGCAAGGGTTGAAGGTTTTAAGCGTATTGATATACCAGAGTATTCTCTGGAGGCTCTGCGAGAGGCCGTCATCAACGCTGTGGTGCATCGCGATTATAGCAAACGCGGTGAGAGTGTGCGTGTGTTTTGTTATCCTGACCGGGTTGAAATTCATAGTCCCGGCTTATTGTTACCGGGGATCACGGTTGAACAGATGGAACGGGGTGAGGTGCAATCGAAGCTGCGCAATCCTACTCTTGCGAATTTGCTCAAAGATATTCCCGGTTACATGGAGCGCCTTGGAAGCGGTATCAGGTTTATGCTTGACGAGACGAAACGCCTGCATCTTCCGCCACCACAGTTTCGAGAGGTAGGTGAATTTGTGGTGACGTTCCGCAAGGCACCGGCCCTGATGTCCCCACGACCGCAACCGCAGTATGCAGAGGCGCTATGGGCAGACGAGGAGAACATTCAGTCTGAAATACTATCGCAGGATCAGTCGGCTCAGCGGGAACATCGGCTGATCAAAGCCCTGGAATACGTGCAGAAACATGGCTTTATCACCAACAGTATTTACCGACAATTGACGGGGGTTTCAGATAGAACGGCTCACAGGGATTTAGAGACACTCATAGAACGCGGAAGGTTGAAAGGCAGTGGTCAGAGAGCGGCACGGCGGTATGTGTTAGCGTAGTGGCGCGTCAAGCTTATACTAAAAGATCGTCTCTCACATTGTCATCAACACGTATAGCTTTTTCTATCACCCGTATCATATTTTCATACTTATTAGCACAACCATACATACATGCTAAATCTACGAGACCTTCTCTGTCTGGATTTCCAGTGTTTAGTACAGTCTCTTCTAGGTAAGAAATTGCCTTGTTGGTATATAAGAATACTTGGTTTCTTTGGATATCTACTCCCATTATATTGTTCATTGTATTTTGTGCTTTGTAAAAGTTAGTAATTATGATTCTACTGAAATCATCACCCAGCTTTCGATACTCTATCTCTCTAAATGACGGCCATAAGGCGATTGCGTCTATTATCAATTGGTTTTTGGCCATTAGTGTTGCTGGGCTTTGATATTTTTCTGCCTCAAAAATCAACATTTGTGCTTTACTTAAGCATTGCATATCTTCTCGGACGTTTTTAAGGATATCTTGGCTTGCTTCTCTTCCTGCATCCTTTATTTTGCTTTCAATCCAGAAAGTAGGAATGATAACGACAAAAGCAAATAATAAACTTGCGATAGTAAAAAGTGTACTATTATCATTAAATCCTGATGCTACACACATTTTGATGCTTTGCACACTAAAGCAGTTTGTTAAAAACAGATATTTGAAGAGGCAACAAATAAGTAAAATGCCTACTATTTTCCATATACAAGATGCCAATGGTCTCCAGATGGGGATAATGCGTCCACTCCACATAGATTTCAACCCTGTAAGAACCTTTTCTCCAAAATTATCACTCATGAAGGAAACTTCCTTTTCTTTGAATTCCTCTAGTAACAAAATGTTCTATAGCACCATGTACTATGTAAATATTGTCAACGCCTTACTTTTGACCCATTTCGCCAAGTTGCAAATAACCCACCCAAACCTGTTGCTCAAGGCATTCCATAGGAATCATATACACAGGAAGAGCATCTCTTCTTCGCTCACAACAAAGAATGAACGTCTTCCCAGCCATATGCAATCTCTTGGAGCAATTTGCCATCTCTGTTGAGCGTCTTTCTTCGTACCCGCTTGCCTCCTAATTTCTCGTAGAACCCTCGTGATGGGTTTTCCTCCAGAACCCAGACGAGCATACTTTTCATGTTCTGTTGCAAAAGAGTCTCAGCTACAGCTGAGACGAGATGGCGTCCAAACCCATGCCGCTGTGCCGAAGCGAGCAGGTAAATAGCGTAGAGTTCTCCTCGGTAGAAGGCATCTCCTTCTCGCTCAGGACCGCCTGAAGCGAACCCAACGACATGGTCGCGATCAGCCTCAGCCACAAAGACGAACTCGTAGCTCGTCGAATCACCTAGCGTCTTCGCCCAGTGCTCCCTTCGTCGCTCAGGAGAAAATCCCTTGAGCACCTCATCAGGGAGAATACCGCGATAGGTGGTGTGTGAACTCTCAACATGCACAGACGCGATGGCTGAAACATCAGCGAGAGTTGCAGGACGAATACTCATGAGCATTGCTCTCCTTTCATCATTTCACGGATGCGGCTACAGGTTTTCCTGCTTTGCTCGTTCCAGCAGCTAGACGATCTTTCATTCGATAGGATTTTCCATTGATCGAAATTACTTCGGCATGATGCAGAAGCCGATCGAGCAAGGCCGTCGCCAGCACTTCATCATTCATGAGTTTTCCCCACTCTGTGAAACTGGTATTGCTGGTGAGCATGGTCACGCCGTTTTCATAACGATCTCCGACGACATCAAAGAGTCGATTGGCTTGCTGAGACGTGAGTTTGGTGTACCCGACCTCGTCAATGATCAGTACATCGGGCATGATGTAGCGGCGAAGTCTCGACATGCATTTTTTAGTTCTAAGCACTAAAATGAGGTGAGGGGGAGTCGAAAGACTCTATGTAGCTTTTTCAGGTGGCTTAGAGAGGGTGTGAAGCGGCTCTCTGAGCGTGGGACAAATTCATTTTGTCCACTCTCGTCTATCTTTAGAAGTTCTACTCTGTCTCATCTGCTATCACTTTTGCTAACAGTTTTAACGAGATTTAGGCAAGCGTTCAAGGATTTGACCTAGTAAACCTTTAACCTCTCCCATGTCATGTTCTAGGGTTCCTATACGTTGGTCCATTGTCTCTAAGTGTCGTTCTACACGTATCAATTGTAGTTTGACATCTCTCATGTCTCTACTTAATTCTTGGGTGATCTCGGTTTGGGTGATGATGAGTCCCTTGACCATTGTTAGTTCATACGCGAAGTTCTGTAACACTGGTCGGTATTCTCGTGTTGTTTGTTCCAGTGCTGTGAGTCGCTCTTCTTCGGTTCGCATAGAAAGTTCGCCTTTCTCTAAACGCCGCTACTTATAGGGATAAGTATACTCTATCTGTAGGTAAAATGATACCTTATGCTCTTGGCTTTGTACTTTTGTTTCTCTTCCTCCGTTCTGGTCCTTGCTCGCACCAGAAATCAAACAGACTATTCATTTTGATGCATACGCCAGGTGGTTGGACCTGTAGCGTGTGTCGTAAGGCGGTGCAATAGTGGCCCGTCTCGTAGGATTGTTTTTCCTCGGAATGACTGTAGTTGCGTCAATCTTCGTGTTGTTAGCTCTCGTTGGTTTCGGTATTCCCCATTTCTTTACTAAGGAGGGTGTTTTATTAGGCTGTAACTGCCGCGTCTCTTGTTACTTTCGATCTACTCTTGAGACACTCTTGGAAGTTTCTAACAACTTTGGATATGCCAGGTTTCCGCAAGTCTAAGACATATGCTGTATCTGAAACATCATAGAGTGGTGAGAAGTATAACTTACGGGCTAGCATATCTCCGTGTTCGCTAGCAGCATCAGCATATATCTTTTCAATATATCTGTCTGGATACTGCTCACACCAATAATTCAGCACCTCTCTCAAGATGTTATTAAGTTGCGTTGGATGATCTGGATGGACAACTACGCTTTCAGCGAGTAATGTGTAACCTCCCTTACGTTCATAGGTCTCGACTTCCTCCATGTTAATAGAAAGTTCTGGTCTTTCTCCTTTTAAGGTAGATAAGATCACATGCTCTGACAAGGGTACCAAACTGATGTAGGCCAGGACGTTTTCTCTGTGGCCTTTTTCATACGAGAAAAGAGTTATGTTCGGGTTCTTCCGCTCCCAAGAGATGTAGAGGCTTATATCACCGATAATATGTTCTTTGTAGACGATCAAGTCTAATTTCAGGATAGCAGGCAGGTCTGTTATTTTTTGCCAGTCTACCTCAGTGGTAAGCTCATTCTTCCCTTTTTGCCTTGTGTTTTGTGCAAAAGGACGCATTTCTATTGCTAGCTTGTCAACATCTTCTTTTATATATACCCCTTGTTTTTTGTTGGGTGGTGTTACTTTTCTAATTTTGCCAGTGTCTATGAGTCGCTTAAAGGTACTAGTGGATACGTTGAGTATCCTTCTCGCCTCGCTTGATGTGTACAGGGAGTCCATTTATCTCACCTTTCTGAAATTTCTATCTATGTCCAAAGTATAAGACATTTCTGACATTTTGATAACCCCTTTTAAAATGTCCATAATGTCAATAATTTCATATGTGGACATTATGGACATGTCAATGTTATTGTTAATAACAGATTTGGACATTCAAAAATTTCCAATTCAGGTACACGACAGAGGCGTGATTGAGCTACGAAGGCGAAGTAAGTAGAGTCTCATCAGCCTCGGTACCCAATGATAACTGAATACCCTACAAACGCGCTGGATGAGTGACTTAAGAACTGTACCGTGTCGCTTGGATGTGGTGATGGAATGTAGTGAGGGACTGAGCGGGGTAGCGTGCAGAGGATGTGTGACGGTCATAGATGAAGGAAGGGCGTAGGGACACACGCACGGTGAATGTCTCGGAAAGGAGGAGAAAGCACAAGAGAGATGTAAGCCTTGACGTGTGATCTCATTATTTCTTTGTCCTGAAAACTAGATATGAAAGGAGAACCATATATGCAGCAGTGTTGGTGTGAGTCGGGCGTGTGTCATGCCTGCCAGAGTTACCGAAGTTCTGTCTGGATATGTGCGGGTTGCGGTCATCGCTTTTGCTTTTGCTGTGCTCATCGCTTGGATACCAAGCGCGTTTGTGTTGATTGTGTAACCAGATGGTTAAACCTCATGACTGCGCTTGACTTGCCCCAACAAGTAGCGGCGTGGTTTAACCAAGTCACCTTATAGCATTCTCTGTTGTGTCTTGTCGTTATTAATGGTCTGTCTATAAAAGAAGAGGTGTACTCATGCTAGAAACTTTGCTCCCGATGCTCCCGCTTCCTGAAATCGAGATAGATCAAGACGCCTTTCATGAGTGGTTAGTTGCTCGTCGTTCGTCCGTCGTTGGTGTTGCCTGTGAAGACGGTTCCTGTCCGGTCTCGCGCTATCTCACCGAACAGTATCAGCGACACTATTATGTGAGTTCTGACGCGTGCGGAACACATGACGCTCTTGCTTCCTATGAACTGCCTTCCTGGGTGCGGGCGTTTGTCAATCGCCTTGACAGCGCCTGCTCCTACGTCGAGCAACCCATTACAGGGGCGCAAGCCTTAGAGGTCTACGAATGGGCGGTGTCTCATGCACGCATGCCGTTGTTTGATGAACTCATGTATCCTGATGAACTCGCCTTCATTCAGGTAGCACACTAAGGAGTGCATGTCATGGTACTACGTCTTGTAGGGTTATTTCTCGTAGGGATGGCGCTTATGTATAGTGTGCTCGTACTGTTGTCCCTGGTAGGCGTCGTTGTTCCTCACTTTTAATGGAGGGTTGGTCAATGGCTTTACACATGCGTCTGCTGTACCTGGCTCTCGCTTTTGTTGCTCTGGCTGTAACACAATGGCTGTTCTTCCCTGTCTATATCCTGGTGATCTCGCAAAGTGGGTCGTTGCTCTTGTTGTTGCGGGTCTAAGAGTGCGCTCACCGTGAATATCTCACCATTCACAGTGAGCGGTTGAGATTGTACTAGTCCTGCTTATCGGCGTTGCTAGGTTCTCGCCTTCTAGTATCGGATATCGAGACCTAGCCTGTCAAAACTCTTATGAGAGGTGGTGTCTATGGTTCGCTCTACTGTGGTGACGCTTCTCCTGGCGTTGGTGTTGCTGTTGGCTCTGTCCTACTTTGGGAACACGGGTCATGTGCCTTCCTCCTCGGCGGCTCCTGCGACTCCTGCGGGTTCGCTTGCTCCTGGTGTTGCGTCGTCGTCCAGCATTCTTGGGCGTCCCTCGCTCTCGGTGGCGTTCGTCAATCGGGTGCTGTCGGCGTATCACTCTCCTGCGGCGGGTCTTGGTTCGGTGCTCTATGCGGATAGCCTGACCTATGGCATTGATGACGCCTATCCCTTAGCTTTCTTCCTGCATGAGTCCAGCATGGGCAACGCGGGTATGGCTACCTCGACACATTCGCTTGGGAACATTCGCTGTACGCCTGGCTGGTCCTGTATTGGTGGTTATCGCTCCTATCCAACGTGGGCGGCTGGCTTCCACGACTGGTTTCATCTCATGATCTCCGAATACTTGCCGCGTCACTTGTCTACTGTTCCTACTATCATCCCTGTCTATGCTCCATCTGCTGACCACAACGACGAACACGCCTATATTGCGGCGGTGCTCTCGGCGGTCTCAGCGTGGCGTACTGGTCGGCTTCAAGCCTAACACGAAAGGAAAAGCAATGTACATCAATGGTGTCCTGGTTGGGTCCTGGTCAACAAGAGAGGTCTTCATGCTCTTTGTTGTGCATCGTTTCGGTGTCTCACAACTGCTTACAAGCATCGTTCACGGTCTCTATGGCACATGTGGCAGGTGCGTCGGGCGTCGGTGTTCTGGCTGTGGAGCCTGTCTCACGTGTGGAACTTGTACCTGTTAGTGATCTCGTAGAGAGGGTAAATCATGTACATCAACGGAAAACGGGTCGAGCTACGCGGGGCGATCACCTATCGCAAAGCGTTTGATGACTCGCTGCGGGAAGTGCAACCTGCACACCGGGGGCCATATCGCGGTTATGTGTGCGATCTCAAAACACACTGCGTACAGGTGCGGGCCGATGGCTGGCTCGGCAAGGCTCCGCTTCTTACTGTCTTCTCTGCCGACATTCGTAGTGTTGAGTCGTAGCGCGTTCTCTGGAAGTCGTTTCACTTTCTCTTTGGACATCACTTGTTGTTTGACACACTTCAGAAAGGTACACATCATGACACTCATTCTTACCGGTCTGGTTCAGGGTATGCGTCCAGTCGAGGGTATTGTTGAAGAGGGCAAGCGCAAGGGCGAAAAGTGGGCCTTCATCTCAGCGGAAATCACCGATACGCGCTATGGCAAGGCGTATTCGTGCCAACTACGCGAAGATGACCCACAATACGCTGATCTCATCGCGGGTGCTGACCTCTCAGCGGGCAAGCTGGCGAAGGACAAGGACTTAAGCGGGCATAAAGTCAAAGTGACGATTGTGTCACAAACGGCGGGTGAACGTGAATTTCCCGATAAGCGCATTGTGATGCAAATCCGCTCACAAGTCACCAATATCCGCGACATGGGCATTCCTAAAGACGATGACGAGTAGGCTCGTGTTGTCCAGAGGTCGGGCGTTGTGCTCGGCCTCATGCTCTCACTTGGGGGAGGATACGATGCCGTTTGAGTCTGATCTCTACCCTCCTGAATGGCGGGCGACACGTCGGGCAAAACTCAAAGCTGCGAACTATAGTTGTCAGGAGTGCGGCGTGAGAGACCGAACCATTCAGTACAACACGCGTGATGGTCAACCGTACCTTGTCTACCTCTCTATCGCGCACAAGAAGCAGTATCAAACGTGGATGGCGGATGCGGAAACAATGGTCTTGTGCCAACGCTGCCACCGTCGCTATGACCGTCAATATGTACGCAAGGGCGGCGCACGTACCTATACACCTATCGGCTATATCAAAGTCTTTGTCGAGTTTGAACGCGGGCGGGAAGTCTTAGCGGGGATGGCGAAAACGTATGACGAACTGCGGGCAATGGTCGCGGCCTTCCCTGGCAATACGTCCTTTACCTGCCTCTCGGTTATCAACCTGGCTGTGGTGGGCAATGGCTCCTACCGCAAAAACGCGGATGACTCAATCACTCTGCACAGCGAACACGGGGCGTGTGTCGGGTTACATCCGCAACTCTCCCCGATAGGGCGAATACGCAACTAAAGAAAGGGTCCAGCAATGGCAACGAACAACCCACAAGGTCGTCCAGCTGCTCCTGGCTCGGCTGGAGCGATGGTTAATGGTGAAACGTTCGAGGATGACATGATAGACGAAAAACCTCTTCCACACAAAAATACGCATTTTGAGCGCTACCGTACCCTGATTGACTCTTTCGATGAGGACCGCGAAACGCTCTTAGAAAAGCTCTTGCGCTGGGTGCTGCTCCTGTTGGCCTACGCGTTGCCGCTTGTGGTCGCGTATGCAATGGGCAAAGAAATCGGGGATGCCTACGGCGGCAAGTTTGATTTGAATGATGGCTGGTCGCTGGGTACGCATGTGGTGGCGATGGCGGGCGAACTTGCCTTAACCATGATGACCTTCTCGGCGGCGTCTGCCCTGCGGAAAATGGCAACTGATAAATCGTACACGCCCAAGTTTTACGGTTCGGTGGTGGCCTTCCTGGTCTTCGCGTGTGCGTCGGGTTTGGCACAGTGGTTTATTGCGGCGTTACACATCGCGCCAAAGGATAACGCGGGGCTTGCTGCGCTGATCTTCCGCGTGGCAATGGTGCCAGCCGTAGATATTGCCGCGCTCCTCTTCCTGGCGGTGATGAACTTCAAGTCCTTGAAAAAGTTCGTGGCAGACCAACGGACCCGCGCGCAAGCGATCCGTGATCTCAACGAAGCGGAGTTAGAGATACAACGCGCCCAATCCACCGCTCGACGCCGTGAGACGGAGGAACAGCAAGATATTGAGATGAAGGAACAGCGTAACGCGGTGTGGCTAGAGATGGACCGTCTCAACGCACAAAACTTAATAGCTGACGCGCAACGTCGCGCCTTACCACAACCTGCACCAACGATTGTTACGCCTGAAGAAGAGACAGGAACGGAACGAAGCAAGGTACGCCGACTGCAAAATAACTCCTAACTCTTGTTCTCTCGACTCTTTTCGCGCCACGCGCCACACGCCCGATAGTCTGTACTGGTCCTGCATATATCGGGCGGTGGTCCCTCCCTCGAAACGCTGAGAGCATAGGTTTAGGCAATTTTCATTGCAGATCGTCAAAGAGACATGCTCAGAGCATAGTTAGAGAGAAAGTGGGAATGCTGATGACACAACCAACGAATGTAGCATCACTGTTGGAGTGGCCTGGGGAAAACCTCACGCTGTCATTGCTGGGTTCTTCCCTCCGTACCCTGACCGTCCTCATGAACCAACCTCCCTTTAAGGCGTCCCGAAGGGTGCGTACTACCTTGATACAGCATGGTACGCTTGAAGTGAGGGGAGTCCCGACAGTTCTCACGCATTACACCGCTTGGGACTCCCCTCACTTCAAGCGTACCATGCAGTGTCAAGGTGGAGACGCAAGCCGTGTACGAATGTCCACACCCCCCTGTACCCAATTAACTCATGTAGTTGCTCTACCCGTATGCTCCTCATTTCGAGTGGCGAGACCAATCGTACCTGAAGAGCGTGGCAAGTCCCAGAAAAGCGATGCTGAAAAGAAGCAACCAAAAGAGCCACGTTGCCACCGTAATAGTAGAGGAATGGGGCGGAGTCATATCTCCGATAAGAGCACTGACAACAAGAGTAATGGTCAAGAGCATGAAATAGATTTCTACGAGAGTTTTTGCACGAGGAAATCGGCGAGGGCGTGGGTGCAATTTTTGCTGAAAGGAGGAGCTAGAGTACTCACTTTCCTCTGGAGGTTCCATAGATTGCTGGTGCATGTACATCTCCTCTCCTTCTATATCTCAGCATTAGCAGGAAACATCAGGTTTTACTACTTCCTACTACGAAGATGCTTCCTAAGAAGTTACGCTTTTTCTTTCGTGCTTCCGTCGCACACCACGAAATCACTAACAGGTGGTGTGCTATCTACCTTCGGCATTGAGGGCTTAGAGCAATAACTTTGATTTCTGCCCTCCAACGGATGACTTAACAGTACTTACACTCATCGTCGTAGTAGTCGTCTTTAATTTTTTCAAGAAACTCCTTTGGAATATTGCCTTGTGATAATCCAACGGTATTATTCCTAATGCTTGAAGGGGCTAGATGATGCGCTGTTTCAAGACCTTTGGCTGTTTGTAGGTCAACGTTATCAAGAATTGTACATCGAAACGCAGCACTACTAAAGTTAGTGCGAGTGAGTGTAGCACTACTAAAGTTAGTGCAGTGGAGAAAAGTATTGCTGAGGTTTGTATCAGTAAGGTTTGCTTTTCTAAGGTCTGTGTGTGTGAGGTTGAAATGGTTCAGGTCTTCGCCGCTGAGGTCGGCATAACTGAGGTCGGGTCGTATATCCTTGTCGGGGTTTTGTGCTAACCATTGGTTCCACGCGATGCTACCCTGTCGAAGTTTGTCAAGATGGTCTTGGTTTGCCATGTAACTATCCTCTTTCTTTGTTCATTCGCATTCGCGAATTATAGAGCAACTAAGGTCAAAAGGCAACAATATACCTGTAGTTTGTACTCTTCATTTAGTAACAGTGAGGTGTTCTGTGCCTGAATGTCCAACGCTTCCCAAGATAATCAACGCGGGGGTTGATACCTTGCTTGTCAACTACAAGTTCGCGGGCGACGATGATAAACCAAACGGGTCAAGTCTTCCTGAGCATATCATCACGCAATTGGAGGAATGGCAAACTATCGCCCGTAAAGAACACGACGTAACCGCTACGGACCTGTTGTTCTCCTATAACGTAGGGTCTGACCGTTACGAACAATCGCTCCTAATGCGTCCACATGGGTCGGGTATCTGGTCGTGGCTGGTGTACTCCGATGATATCAAGTTGGCCCTCTCCTATGGCACGATGAACGGCGGCGTCTTTTGTCAAGCGCGGTTTTCCGCTCACCTCTTGTGGTCGATTGGTCCAGAGTCGGCACTGGTCGCCCTGGATGCCATGCTCTATGACTTCATTGGCTCGATGGTGTATCAGCAAGCATCAGAAATTCACCTGTGCACCGACGTGCAAGGGTGGGATATGTCCTCTCTCGACTGGCAAAATGCCTTTGTGTCGCGAGTGGTGCGTATCCGTGAGCGTCCAGAACTCCCAACGGAAGAAGAGCAAGAGGGCGGCCTGTCACCGTCTGCTCTTCGCAAGTTGGAAGAGTCGATACACAACGATGTCCAGAACAAGGAAGCTCCAGCGTATCCGATGGCAACCACAACACATCGCAAGATAGCCACCTTAGATTTCGGGTCGCATGGCTCCAACATCTCCTGCCAGATATACAACAAGTCGGCGGAAATCAAGGTCCACAAAAAGGAATGGTTTGAACCGATTTGGCAAGTGAGCGAACACTATACCCCTGATCTCACCGTGTGGCGTGTCGAGTTCCGCATTAAACGCAAGTTCCTCGCAACCTTTCAGTTGAACGAAGCCTTTAGCGTCCTCTCTCAGCTTGAACTGCTCTGGAAGTATGCGACAACGGAATGGTTGCGCTATGTGGACCTGTCGGCGTCCAGTGACACGAATAAATCACGCTTGCCAACACATCCTGCCTGGGAAGTCATTCAAGGGGCGTATTCACAAGAGGAAACTACAACGATACCAGAGACGCAAGCGGCACTGATAAAACAAACACGCACGATGGCAAGGCGTAAAGCGTGTATCGCTGGCGCGGTAGGCTACATGCGTTCGGCGGTGGCCCTTGCAGGTGATGAGGTCGGCGGTGCGCGGCCTGGTGCCTCTGGTGAAGAGCAACAAGCGGTAATCCCTGATCTCCTGGCCTCGCTCATTTGGTTCTTTGGACAGGTACAAAAGTACGACGAAAAAAAGAACCGTGTCCATGTCGAAGAAATCTTAAAAAAGCGATTAGCGTACAACTTCATCACAGCACAAGAATTAGAGCATCAACGCTCTCATTATGGTGTGGCTCTCAGCGGCTCCGACTGGTCCGAACTCGAACGAACACTAGAAGACTTACGCAAGAAACCCAATGATGTCTGGCTGAACCCTAGCGGCTCTCCTGATATTGCCTAGTCAAGAAAGAGGTGATGCAATGGAACTACTCACAATTAACGAAACAATGAAAAAGCTCCGTGTAGGTCGCTCTAAGCTGTATAGAATGATAGGCAATGAAGGGCTGCCCGTATTTCGTTCGGGTCGCTATGTGCGCGTTCCTGCTGATTTATTGCAGCAATGGATACTAAGCCGTGTCGAGCGTAGCGCGTAGCATGTAGTAGACAGAACCGCTTTAGTTAAGAAAATGGCTAGGGCGGTTTTTGTATTCCAGAAAGTGAGTAAAACAATGGCCAAAGGTCGTCGGGGCAATGGCGAAGGTACGATTACAAAGCGTCCAAATGGGACGTATGAAGCAAGGATTACCATAGAGAATGGCAAGCGAAAAACGTTTTATGGCAAGACACGTAAAGAAGTACAAGAAAAACTAAAAGTAGCCTTGCGGGAACAACAACAAGGAACGCTCGTCACTGCTCCGCAACAAAAAGTAGAGGACTTCCTAAAACAGTGGCTAGAGGATACACAAAGAGATAGTATACGTCCTCGTAGCTTTGAGCGGTATGAAGAAATAGTACGGCTTCATATTGTGCCTGTGCTTGGTCGTATTCAGTTACAGAAGCTTACACCGCAACAAGTCCAGTCGTTTTATGCGAAAAAGATAAAGGAGGGATTGAAGGCTATCACGGTTGCAAGTTTTCATAATGTCTTGCATAAGGCACTAGATACGGCTGTCCGTTGGAACCTGATCTCAAGAAACGTGTGTGATCTTGTCTCGCCTCCGCACGTGGAAGATTTTGAAATTCAACCGTTGACTGTCGAGCAGATACGAAAGCTGTTAGAGGTAACGAAGGGTCATCCGTCAGAAGCTCTGATAAAGCTTGCTATTGCAACGGGTTTACGTCGGGGTGAATTGATGGCGTTGAAGTGGCAAGACATAGATTTAACGACAGGTGTATTGCAGGTCCAGCGTAACCTTGTTCGTGTTCCGAGTAAGCTCCCTGGCAAGGGATTTGTAGAGTCCGAAACCAAAACAAAAAAGAGTCGTCGTAGTGTAGTTGTTGCTCCCTTTGCGCTTGAAGCATTACGGGAACATCGCTCTCGACAACTACACGCGTTAGCGGCAGCTGGTCCATTGTGGCAATACAATAACTATGTCTTCTGTACGGCTATTGGAACGCATATTCACCCAACGCGGGATATGGCGGACCCATTAGACGAACTTTTAGAAAAGGCGGGTCTACCTCACATTCGGTTTCATGACCTGCGTCATACTGCCGCTACCCTTTTAATGAGTCAAGGTGTCCACCCGAAAGTGGTACAGGAGTTTCTAGGGCATAGTACCATTACCATGACAATGGATATCTACTCGCATGTGTTGCCAACGATGCAGCAGGACGCAATCACAAAGATGAATGATGTTTTAGAGGAGTAAATTGTTAATCGGCGTAGGTTTTTGTTACTGACTATCTCAAGTTGCTTTTATAACCGCTTGAGATAGTTAGTAATAAATGTTACCGACATGGACGCATGACTTAAAGATAAGCTTCATTCCCATTCTATTTCATTGTGTTTTGATACTAGTTCCTCACTACTAAGATATGTCTCTGATAACTTGATCTGTCCTAGTTGTGAAGTTAATAGAGTATATCCACTTTTCTTGGACATATGGGGTGCTTGTATTTGATATCCTAGCAGATATTTCTGCTTCAATCGCCTACGTTCAGGAATTATTTCGAGTTTGATTGGTGTGGGAACGATATCAAATTCTGCTTGAAAAATAGGAAGACGAGGAGGAACACTCCAATAACATCGGAGAATATATATGGGATGAGTTGAGCTGTCATCTATTTGAAACTCTACATTAGGAATAGCTGTTAAACCTTGTGCGTCTTTTACGGTTAGCCTTGCGTCAACAAGTATATCAATAACAGCGTAATTTGCAGGTTCGATAGCATCATTTGTTATATATGGACGGAGCAAGAACGGCTGGTCCGTTGGAGGACCTTGAACATAGTTCTTTGGTGATAAAAGCAGGAATGCTATTCTTAAATCGGGCGTTTCTGCTCGTCGATAAATATCTCGTATTTCGTACTCTTCCATAGGTTCAGACTTAAAGTTAAATCTTTTATAAAACTTCTTATCCGAAGCTTGATATGCTATTCCTTTGCTAGCAGGAACGGTAACAACATATGCAACTTTTCCAGGACTTTTTTGATGAAGGTCTACTTGATTTATTCTTATATTGGCAATACTTGGCTGAATTCGTGAGGTAATCACTTGTTCCAACCATTCTTTAGTTATCTCAGCCGAATCAATTCCTGCATCTAAGCCCGTAGCAACATAACCATCCTCTGTCATGCCATAAATTATTGTACCACCTGTAGAATTGGCAAAAGCTGAAATATCTTTGCTAATTTCATTCTTTTTTCCATCAGTACTTTGCAAAGCTTCTGATCGCTTAAAGTCTAAGGTTATGTTTTCCTTTGTTCCAGCCTGAACCATCTCTAATAAATCATCTTCGTCCCAATCCCAAGGGTCTTTCATTCTTAAAATCCTCCAGGCAAGTAGCAAGCGCGGGTAACAGTTTTGATAATTGTCGTAAGTATTGTCGTAAATTTGTTTTGCTGTAGAAGTGAAAACGTCTCAAGTGGCTTCCTGCCTAACTTGAGACGTTCTATACATCCTTGTAGGTGCCGATGGAGAGATTCGAACCCTCAATCCTTTCGGAACTTGTTTTTGAGACAAGCGCGTATACCGTTCCGCCACATCGGCTTGTGTTCGTTTGCGATTGTATAATATCGTATTAGTATGCAGAAGTCAAGAGTTTTTTTGCTCTTACTTTCTTATCTTTATGATACCTCAACTTTTATGTGGTCAAAGACGCCGATCTTGCGAAACTTCTGATAGCGCTTCTCGAGCAAATTCTCTGTAGGTATTTGTTTCAGTTCTTCCAAGTGTTTAGTCAATGCTGCTTTGAGGTTATCCGCTGCTTGTTGATAATTGCGGTGTGCTCCACCTAAAGGTTCAGGAATAAGCTCATCTACCAGGTTGATAGCTTTCAGTTCCTTCGCACTAATACGCATGGACTCGGCTGACTGTGGAGCAAATGCTGTATCCCGGTAGAGAATAGAGGCTGCCGCTTCTGGTGAGGCTACGCTGTATATGGTGTGCTCTAACATTAAAATGCGGTCTGCAATGCTGATAGCTAACGCTCCACCACTGCCTCCTTCACCAATAACAACTGCAAGAATAGGCGTTTTTAGACGTGCCATGAGATATAAGTTTTCCGCGATGGACGTAGATTGCCCGCGCTCTTCGTCACCGAGTGTGATGGAAGCACCCGCTGTATCAATAAATGAAACAATAGGTATACCAAATTTCTCCGCTTGCTGCATTAAGCGATGCGCTTTACGATAGCCTTCTGGATGGGGCATACCTGAATTGCGGAATATCTTCTCTTTTGTATCACGTCCCTTTTGGTGACAAATAAGCATCACCGTTTCGCCGTTGAGCGACGCTGGACCCGCCATAATCGCATGATCGTCGGCAAACGCACGGTCTCCATGTAACTCAAAGAAATCGTCAAAGACAGGACCAATATAATCGGCGGCATAGGGGCGGTCTTTATGACGTGCAACGAGCACCGTTTGCCATGATGAAAGATTTTTATAGATTTCTGCAGTGCGCTGACGTAGTTCTCGTTCTGCCTGTTGCAACTGTACCTGCTCATCTGCTTTTAGGCGATCACCTTTGCGCTGTAAGCCAGCAATCTTTTTCTCTAGCTCCGCTAGTGGCTTCTCAAACTCAAGATCGTAAGCCATCCCTTTTCCCTCTTACTCTACTGCCATCGTTCTTGACAACTTTCTTTTGACATTGGTGCACTTCTCAGAAATAGAAATGCAAGAGACGGGTTAGCGTGTGTCGCAAATCTTTTCTATGCACAACTGCGTCAATCATGCCATGTTGCTGCACAAACTCAGCACTCGCAGTACCTTCGGGGAGTTTCACATGCATGAAGCCCTCAATCACACGTGGACCAGCAAAACAGACAAGTGCACCTGGTTCTGCGAGAATGACATCGCCCAACATAGCGAAGCTTGCTGTGACTCCTCCTGTTGTAGGGTCAGTTAAGAGACTAAAATACGGGAGCTTCGCCTCTTTGAGCATTGCCAGTGCAGTCGAAGTCTTTGCCATCTGCATGAGTGAATATAAACCCTCTTGCATACGAGCGCCGCCAGAGGTGGCTGAGATAAGTACAGGGATATGTCGCTCTATGCCTAGTTCGATAGCTCGTGTAATCTTTTCCCCAACGGCAGAGCTCATGCTGCCGCCAATAAAATTGAAATCCATAATGGCCAATGCAAGCGGCTTTGTCTCAATCGTGGCATGACCAGTAACGACACCTTCGTTGAGTCCTGTTTTTTGCCGTTCTTCCTGTACTTTAGCTGGGTAAGACTGCGAACGTACAGAGAAGTTGAGTGGGTCAGCTGAAATAATATCTGCGTCAGTTTCAACGAAAGTGTCTAAGTCTACGAGTAGTTCAATACGTTCGTAGGCTGTGAGTTTGAAGTGATAGCCACAGCGTGTACACACTTTAAGGTTTTTTTCCCAATCACGCCCATACAAAATTTCTTTGCACTTAGGACACTTTACCGCTAGATTGCCAGGAAAGTTTTGCTTTGATCCGTTTATGGACATATCTTGTCCAGTAGAGGGAACAGCGGCTTCTTTGACCATCCGACACCTCCTTTATTAATCCTGCTCGAAGAGCGCATCAACAAAACTTTTTGGATCGAAGGGACTCAAGTCTTCAATCTTCTCACCTGTTGCGATAAACTTGATAGGTACCCCGAGATCATCGGCAACAGCGAAGGCAAACCCACCTTTAGCAGTGCCATCAAGCTTTGTGATGATGACACCTGTAAGCCCAATATCAGCAGCAAACTGGCGTGCTTGTAGTAACGCGTTCTGTCCGGTTGTCGCGTCAATAACTATAAGTAATTCTTGAGGACCATCGGGAATGAATCTCTGGATAACTTTATTAAGTTTCTTTAATTCTTCCATCAAGTTGTACTTTGTGTGAAGTCTTCCCGCTGTATCAACAATTAGAACATCACTCTCACGCGCGCGCGCCGCTTGAATTGCATCATAGACTACCGCAGCCGCGTCTGAGCCTTGATTTTGACGAATCACAGGCACTTCGATGCGTCTACCCCACTCTTCCAACTGGTCAATGGCGGCTGCACGGAATGTATCACCGGCGGCAAGTAACACCTTATGCCCTTCACGTGAGAGGCGATAGGCCAGCTTTGCAATGCTCGTGGTTTTACCGGAGCCGTTGACACCAATAACAAGAATAACGGTTAACGGTGACTGCTTGGAAAAATGGAGTGGAGACGGTTTCCCGAGAAGATTTGTCATTTCTTCACGTAGCGCACGCTGTACCTGCGCTCCTGTACGCATGTTTTCTTCAGCCGCACGTTCGCGCAAGCGGTCCATAAGCCACAACGTTGTACTAGGACCGACATCAGCTTCGAGAAGCTCTTCCTCTAAATCATCCCACAAAGAGTCGGTAATCGTGTCGTTCTGCTCAACCGTTGTGTTAATTCTACTAAATATTTGGCGTGTGCGCTGTAAGAACCCAAACCGCTGCTCAAAGGGTTGTTCAGGAGGCAACTCTGCAGCCGCTTCTGTCTCTTTTTTGGGCTCTTCTTCTGGCTCTTGTCTTCGTCCGAAGAATCGATTGAACACCTCGACTCCTTTTTATTTCTATTTGCTTTAGAGGTCTTTGTCTTCTCTTACTTATAGGCAAAGGATAGCGTCTTCCCTCACTACTAACTAACTAACTAACTAACATCATCGAGAGTATACCATACGGGGGTGAGAAAGAGAAGAAGGTATAGTCTCGCTGCATAAAATAGCAAAATGCGCCTTTTATCTCCATATCTAAAGAGTAGGGAGATTTGGGCGCGACATGCTAAAAAATATAAGGCAAAAGCAAGAAGGGATACAACTTAGTCTCTTGCCCCCTGCTTTACACAATGCGAGTGGTAACATTACCGCTCGCGGATGTGTAGTGACTCCACTCTATTGACGACCACTACGGTATGAATGAAGTGAGCCATCGCTAATCGGTTCATTAATAATAATGTCACCATTACGGATTTTAATGTTGTACAGACACGAGGGATTGGTGCAGACCCAAGCCTTGTACTCAATAGAAGCTCCCTGGCTACCGAAATCCGAAAGCGGAACCAGATCACCTTCACCACATTTGCGACACCGGGGAAAAGCGTTTTCCACGAAATCGCCTCCTTCCTTCTCTTTGGAGGTCT